>Ga0247837_1000286_pt1 | contig 105353 bp, 104 predicted proteins | sample LaCtaG_2_FD_187115 | JGI IMG/M metagenome (GOLD analysis project Ga0247837, IMG submission 187115) | Freshwater microbial communities from meromictic Lake La Cruz, Castile-La Mancha, Spain - LaCruzMarch2015_14.5m | ecosystem: Environmental > Aquatic > Freshwater > Lake | place: Spain... | reverse complement strand
CATTACGACCGCTTGGGGTCAAAATGCACGATCGGGCGACCTGCCGCCGGCTGACGCGATAGGATCGAAAGCGGTCACTAGACACCGGAATCCGCCTCCTGTGTGATGCACTGCAACGAAATTCGAGACGACGCCCCTCAAGTTGATATGCACGGAAAGCACAGCCCGTCCGATAGTCTGTGTCTCCGATCGGTCGGTGATGGCCCTTCGCGTTGAGGGCCTGATGGCCGGTCTCTGGCTAAACCGCCACTCTATTTGCAACCCTGCTCGTTGCCGATTGCTCCGGCCCGCGTCCGCTAAGTGACGAATTACGGTCGCCACTCGATTTCACATCCGGCCCTGCTTCCGCCAACCTTCCCACGTTCGGCGATCTCTGCACAGCGGTGGAAAATGGGGAGCGTCAGAAGCCTGGCAGATCGAGTTCAGAGAGTCGGGCGAATGACCACATTATGCGCGGCTGGCCACTAGATGCGAGCGCTGCCTACCGATGCGACAGAGACCAGCCAGCAGTACATGAAAACCGACAGGCCTAACCTGCCTCCCGACTATACGGCGCTTATATTTGTGTTTTGAGGCCCTTAGGGGGAGCTAGTAACCCATTGAAATAATTGGTCGGAGCGAGAGGATTTGAACCTCCGACCCCCAGTCCCCCAGACTGGTGCGCTAACCAGGCTGCGCTACGCTCCGACTTGAACGGTCCTTTTGCCCTTCTAAGACCTCGCGGTCAACCTTCATCGCAAAACTTGGGCAACCGGCATACCGGTCTTCATGCCGCCGAGGGTTTGAGAGGCGTTAATACGAGCTTCTCGAGATCCTTGCTCGTGCTGGGAAGGTGCCTCACGGCAGGCGCCGTCACGCTCGCGCCGAGTGCGGCTGCAGCCACACATCCCTGAGGCACCGGCAGATCCTGCACCCAGAAGCGGTTTGCGATCTCCTCTGCATGGCTGGCGCTTCGACCGGTCTCAGTGTCTGGCATAGAGCCGCCCAACACGCCGAGACCCGTCAGCAGCCGGCCGATGCCGCGGCCATCCGCTTTGGCGACGGCCTCGAGCCGCACCCAGGCTTGGAGAAAGCGCGGCTCTCTGAGTTCGGGCAGGGCGGCGCAGCGCGCAATCACCCGTGCGGCATCCTCGATGCGGCAGCGGCGCTCATCGGCGATGATGGGTTGACGGGCGGGTTCAAGGTCAACGCCAATAGTGCCCTCGGCGACGATGCCGATCAGCGCGAAGCAGTCGACGTGGGCAAGGCTGAAGCCGCCCGTCGCGCCGGGTAGCAAGGGTTTGCCCGTTCCCGTAAGAGTAAAGTCGATGCAGCGCCATTGCGGCCCCCAGTGGCGCTCGATCAACAGGCGCAGGGCGATATAAGCTGCGCGGCGTTCGCGGGCATGTGCCGGCGAAGCGCTGCCAGAAATCTTTTTGATGTCGCCCGGAGAAAGTCTCGGAGTGGCGTGTTCGATCGCATCGAGCGCTGGGCCGCAGACCGTAAGATCGGCGAACCATAATTCCACGGACGCTGGACGGTCCGCGTCTCCTAGGTGATGTGTGCAATCGCTGGACGAAACGGTTTGATGGGTCACGGGGCCTCCGCGCGCATCATAGCCTGCCGCGAGACGCCAGCAAAACGGTGCGCCGCTGCGCTACTAAGAAGTATGCAGCAAGGCTAACACCTGCCTGCAGTGCCACGCGGCCGTCCTTGCTCCGAGGCGACGGTGTTGGGGTTAACCAACAGACCGGCGGCGGCTGGCGGCATTTGCAGTCGCGATAACCGCTCCAGACGTGGCGACGGATGTGCTTTCGGCAAGCAGGCTGCGGCAAATCTCAAGCTCGGCAAGCAGCGCGTCGATGAGATGACGGCGCTGGGCGGCCCCCTGCACGGCGGCAGCCGGCCGTTGCTGTTGCGCGTCAGGCGCGGCTGCCGGGATTTGCGCCACGGGTTCGGTCAAAGCCTTGCGGCCGCGCTTTGTCTTGTTCGGGGGTGGCACGGCATTGAGTTTGGCAGCCCGCTCGGCGACAGCTTTCACCTGATCGATGCCATGCTCGCGCATGATCTTCTGCACGCCTTTGATGGTGTAGCCTTCGGCGTGCAACAGATGCTGTATGCCGCGCAGTAGCTCCATATCTTCCGGGCGATAGTAGCGCCGCCCACCGCCTCGTTTCATGGGCCGGATTTGCGGAAACTTGACCTCCCAGAAGCGCAACACGTGCTTTGGCACTTCAAGTTCGTCGGCAACTTCGCTGATCGTGCGGAAGGCTTCGGCTGCTTTGTTCATTCTATCCCCTTGCAGCACTTCACGCGGCGCCAGAAACGCCACGTCCCGCCAGCTCAAAAGCTCTGCGGGTTGTTCGTGCTCTTGTGCGGCCGGTCTAAAACGCAATGCGCTCTGCAACCCGCAACAATGTCATCAGGGTTGCAGTGTGGTTCACCAATGCGTCGCGGTCACGATCATTCGTCAAACTATCCGCAACTTTTTATTCCAGATATTGTCTTGCATATAGCCAATTGATCGCAACGAGGCCGCCGCCCGCTTGCCGTGCCGCAGCGCACACCCGTGCTGTGCCGTTCACAGCACGAGACATGTATCATGCGAAGTGGTGGTGCGCGAAGCTCACGGCCGCGCGCAGCTGCTATCGCAACCGCTATTCCGCAGCCTTGCGGTTGTCGAGACCGGCGTTGATGCGGTCTTTCATAATGTTGCTCGGGCGGAACACAAGCACCCGGCGCGGTGTGATCGGCACTTCCTTACCGGTCTTTGGATTGCGCCCGATGCGTTCGCCTTTTTGGCGAATGCCGAACGACCCGAACGACGAAAGCTTGACTGCCTCGCCCTGAGCAAGTGCGGTCGAAATTTCGTTGAGAACCAATTCCACGAGATCCTGGGATTCGTTGCGCGGCAAGCCGACCTTGCGCACCACTGCTTCCGCCAAATCCGCACGTGTCAGAGTCTTATCGCTCATCTGTGTACGCTCCCCAGCACCCTACTTTGGCAGGCACCGTAATAAGGGTCACGCATGAGGTCAACAGCGCTCATGTGCAAGCAACTGAAATTAAACACGTATTCTGGCGATGCAGCAATTCTGCACCAGCCGGGCGCGCATATGGTTACCAGCGCACCAACACCGCACCCCAGGTAAATCCGCCGCCCATAGCCTCCATAAGCACCAAGTCACCCTCTTTGATGCGGTGGTCTTCAAAGGCTGCGTTCAAGGCAAGCGGAATAGAGGCCGCCGACGTGTTGCCGTGCTTGTTCAATGTCATGACGATCTTCGACGGCGAGACACCCAGCTTTTTTGCAATGCCGTCGAGAATTCGGCCGTTGGCCTGGTGAGGAACGTAGAGGTCAATCTCGTCGGCGGCATAGCCGGTGGTGACCAGCGTTTCTTCTATGACGCCGGAAATCTTTTGAACGGCGTGGCGGAACACCTCGCGGCCGTTCATGCGCAGGTGCCCAACCGTTTTGGTCGAGCCGGGGCCTCCATCGACATAGAGCAGGTCTTCAAAGCGGCCATCTGAGCGGATGATGGTGGAGAGAATGCCCCGGTCCTCGCGCGTGCCGTGCTGGGGCTGGGCTTCGAGCACCACAGCGCCCGCGCCATCTCCGAATAACACGCAGGTGCTGCGATCAGACCAGTCGAGAATGCGCGAGAATGTTTCGGCACCGATCACGAGCGCCCGCTTGAACTGTCCTGTTTTGAGGAAGTTGTCGGCAATCGTCATGGCATAGACGAAACCGGAGCACACGGCCTGCACGTCGAAGGCGGCGCCCTTGGTAACACCGAGTGCAGCTTGAATTTTCACAGCAGTGGCGGGAAATGTTTTGTCGGGCGTTGCTGTAGCGCAGATGACAAGATCGATTTCAACAGGGTCGATGCCGGCACGAATGAGTGCTTGATGCGCGGCTGCCGTGCCCAATGTGGACGTCAGTTCATCCTCGCCCGCAATGTAGCGCTGCTCAATGCCGGAGCGCTCGACGATCCACTCGTTCGTCGTATCGACGATTTTGGCAAGTTCGTCGTTGGTCACGACACGCCGGGGCAGGCTCGCCCCGACACCACGAATGATTGATCGATTGACTGCTACCATAATCCTCTTGCCTTTTGCTGCCGGTGGCCGGCAACCCCTGACGCCTTGCGACTGATCTTTGATCCGAGGCCGGTCCGGCCCACCGTGCCGTCAGACCGCCGAACGGGGCTGATCGCTAGGCGCCGGCACAGCATTCAGCATGTGATGAAAGGCGGCCGTATCGGCAGCCAACCGTTCCAACAGTCCGCTTTCAGCCATTTCGTAGCCAAGATCGACGGCGCTGGCAAAACCCAAAGCGTCCGTTCCGCCGTGGCTCTTGATCGCGATGCCGTTCAGTCCGAGGAACGTGCCGCCGTTGATCCGCCGCGGATCCAGCTTATCCTTTAAGACCTTGAAGCCGCCGCGCGCCAGCAATGCGCCCAGTTTTGAGGCCCACGAGCGGTTCATCGCGTCCTTGAGATATTGTCCAATCTGGCGGGCCGTGCCTTCAGCTGTCTTGAGGGCAATGTTGCCGGCAAAGCCCTCGACCACCACCACATCGACTTTGCCAAGGCCGATTTCGTTGCCTTCGACGAAGCCGCGATAATCCAGAGGCAGATTGGGGGCTTTGAGCATCAAATTGGCTTCGCGCACTTCCTCGGCGCCCTTGATTTCCTCGACACCGACATTGAGCAGACCCACCGTCGGCCGCTCGATGTGGAACAGTGCGCGGGCCATAGCAGCGCCCATCAGAGCGAATTCTGAAAGCTGGCGGGAGCTGGCGCCGATGTTGGCGCCGACATCGAGCACGATGCATTCCGACTTGATTGTTGGCCACAGGGCCGCGATAGCCGGGCGCTCGATGCCGGGCATTGGGCGCAAGACAAGTTTCGCCATGGCCATGAGAGCACCGGTGTTGCCCGCAGACACCGCTGCATGGGCCTCACCGGTTTTTACGGCCTCAAGAGCCAGCCACATGCTGGTGCCCTTGCCGCGGCGCAGCGCTTGGCTGGGCTTTTCATGCATTGAAACGGCAAGGTCGGTGTGGACCACGCGAGAACGGCGCGCGAGAGCCGGCGAACCTGCCAGAGCTGCGTTGATCCGCCCCTGATCGCCATAAAATATGAAGCTTAATTCAGGATGGCGAACAAGTGAGATGGCCGCACCGGGCACCACGACCTCAGGACCGTGATCCCCCCCCATGGCGTCGAGCGCGAGCGTTTTTGGCTGAGCCATGCGGCGGATTGCCTTGCAATTGAACTGGCCGACATGCGCAATCTCTGGTTGATCGCGCGCGCTGACACCTTACTGGAATAGTCGCGGACCATAGCCATTCGCCCTTGCGAAAAAAACCGCTTTTTGTGAGCCAATCCACCGCAGGCGTGCAGCCTTGTCTTGAGCAAAGCCGCAAAAGAGCCGTCCGAAGCGCTAAGCGCCGCCCTTCAATTTCGAAAGCGCCGCGAAGGGATGCAACATCTCGGCTTCATCCGGCCCCGCCTTTGGGTCTTGCCAATCGAATTCAGCACCGGCCTTGCGCGGATAGGGATCGAGGGCCGCACCCAGCAGTTCGAACAGCACACGGCCCGCATCAATGCTGTCGCCGTACAGCACTTCGGTATCGGGCGCGTCGAGCACCGGCCTTTCCTTGTCGCCAGCCTTTTCGCTGGGCTCGACGGAACGCCCCGGTGGGAAGAAGGTGACAGAAAATGTTTCCAAGACGTCTTGCGCGACAGGTTCGAGTGTCACGACACAGGCTTGTCTGACCTTCGCGCGAAAATCACCTGCAAAAACAAAGCTGCCACCGCTTTGCGCGCTGATTTTATAACGCGTATCGAACTGCTCGACCGAAACGATATCAAGACTGGCTCGAAGCCGGTCGCGTTCGTCCTCAGTTGCCTGCCGCTCGATGGGTAGGCCGTGTCGTCCGATGCTGGAAAACAGGTGGTTCCACTGCAAGGGTGTGTCGGTCGTCATGGCAGAAAACCTCTCAGTATCATAGGATTGGCCGCCGCTTCCGTGACGGCTGCTATCAGTGCGGCCGGGCTTAGGGTGATGAAAAGCTTACAGCTCCGCTGGAAACGGCTGCGTCGCTGAGGGATCGCAAATGGTCTTGATCGGCGCGCACCATCGCTGCCAGCCGCGCCGCGCCCCCCTCGATGCCTGCAACCCCTGGCACGTTGGTTTGGAGCGCGGCTTCAAGAGCTTCCGTTCCAGGGCTGGCGAGGGCTTGGCCATATTGCTCCATGCGTTCCAACAGGCCGGCAGCGGCTTTTTTGACCTTTTTGGGCACAGTGAGGTCGCCAACGCCCATTTCGCGCATGCAGTCGTCCATATCGGTGACGAAGGCCTCGATCACGGTGCGTTGCAATTCCAGAGTCTCGGCCCCAGCTTGCCTCAGGCGTTCGAGCACCAGAACCATAACCAAGACGATGACTTCATAGCGTCCGCTGGGCGTGTCAGCGGCGCCGCCTGCCCGGTAAAATTCAACTGTGCGGCCGCGGGTCACGATCGCGCCATAAATTTCGGTTGCCGTCTCGTTGAGGGAGCCGCGCTTGGTCAGCCAGTCGAACATGTGGTCGGTGTGCTCCTAGAGCCGGGGTTAGACGAGAGCGATACCCGGGATTGAGGCCGCGTCAACTTGGGGATAGTCTCGAAGTTGTCTTTGTACCAGTTGCATCCAGCGTTTTGGCAAGTTAACCGGCCTGACATGAGTTGCTGAGCTCGATTCGACGAAGGTTTGAGAAGACTATGCGACGCCAGCCAAGCTTCCGCAAAATGCCGCGCCCCTCCGAATCTGGGCCGGCCTCCGATTGCACCTCTTCGCGGCCCTTTGCATGGATCACGCCGGCTGCGCTCGCTGTCTGCTTGTTAACGGCCGGCTGCGCTGAACAGGTCACCAAGCATGGACACTTGTTCCGTGAGAACGATGCCCTGACCGTTCAGCCCGGTATGGGACAAGATCAAGTCCGCATGTCACTTGGCAGCCCGACGACCACGACCACGAGCGGGGCTGGCAACGTCTATTATTATATATCGAGCACCACCAAGCAGCAGGCGTTTTTCAAGCCGACGGAAGTGGACCGCCAGGTGATGGCCATCTATTTTACACCCGAAGGGGCTGTGGACCGGGTCGCCAACTACGGCATGAAAGACGGAAAGGTGTTCGATTACATTTCGAGCACGACGCCAGCGCCCGGCGCGCGTGATGAAGGTCTCGTCAAGCAGCTTTTCCGCAATCTCGGCACCAAGCAGATCTTCGGCGAATAGCAGCCCGGCAATCCGCACGCGCTTCTGAAAGCTGGAAGGCAAAAAAGGCGGCGCAACTCTTGTTGCACCGCCTTTTCATTTTAAGATCGAGGCCTCACGTCAATCGCAGATTGTGTCGCGCCAGCAACGATACTGACCGCCACGGCAAACGTAATCACCCCAATCATTGTAGAAGCAGCGGCGATTGGTGTAGCCACAGCGCTCCGGTCCAGGATAGCAGCCACCGCCCGAGCGGTAGTAGGTGCGGCTTTCGTGGCGGTCGCGCGCATGAGCGTAAGCGCCCAATACGCCGAGGCCAATGATGCCAGCCGCAACACCAGCGGCAATGCGGCCACCACGGTTGCGTGCTTCAGCGTCCGACTGTTGAGCTGTGACCATGCCGAAGGCCAGCGTCAGTGCCATCAGCGCACTCATCATCTTTTTGAGCATTCCCGTCCCCTTCGCTTCGGCCGCATCGCGGCCACTTTCGAACTTCAAGGCGTTGATCAAGAACAAGTCAGCGCCAGTTTGTGGGCAGAGAAAACGACATCCGACATGAATGTGGCATGAACACGAAAAGCGGCCAGTTTCCTGGCCGCAAATCGTCGAAGTTGTTGTGTGCAGCGCGCCAGCCAGACACGGCATGAGCGCGTTGTTCTGGGCTTACCAGTGGCCGATATGAATCCGGCCGTGATGGCGAGCGTGCCAAGCGCGATGGTGGTAGCCGCGCTTCTTTGCGCCCCACGCAGGGTAATACGGCACGTTGACGTTTGTGTACTGGTGCGCGCGGCGCGCACGCATCTCATGAGCCGGGCGCCAATAGCGCGAGTTGTAATATGGGTAGTAGCCGCGCGGTTCGTACGAATAGGCGTAGGGATCGGTGGCATAGTGCACGGCGTAAACATGCCGGTAGCGGGGATAGTAACCCCAATGCTTAACGGTGCGAACCTGGCCCCAGCCTTCGGGAGCACAACCATGACGGCACGTCGCGTGTGCCTCGTGCTGGCTCAGCAGTCCGAGTCCAGCCAAAAGGGCGAACGCGACTGCTAGAAATCTTTGACGCATACTTAACTCCAATCGTTACGCAAATCTCACAACTTGCAGGTAGAATTGCGCAAATTTTATAAGATTGATTTAAGTATAGCGCATGTCACAGCGAAAAAGCACACCTGCTGGTTCCGCCGCACACGTTCATTGTCAATGCGCGTTGCGGAATGTCTTAGGCGATAAAACGGTCAACGCGATGATAAAGAGGTCGAGCGCGAGCGACCAGTTGTCGATGTAGTACAGGTCGTGATCAAGACGCCGCCGCATGGCTTCGTCTGTATCGGTGGCACCACGGCAGCCGTTAACTTGCGCCCAACCGGTAATTCCGGGCCGCACGTTTAATCGGCGTGCATACGTATCGATGCGGCTCTCGAACAGCTCGTCGTGGGCGACCGCATGCGGGCGTGGTCCAACCAGAGACATCTCGCCTTGTAAGACGTTGAAGAGTTGCGGCAGTTCGTCGATGCTGGTGCGTCGTAAGATGCGGCCAATCCAAGTGACGCGACCATCATTCTTGCGAACCTGTTCAATCCGCTGGCCGTCATCCATTGTGGTCATGGTGCGGAATTTCCAAATGCGAAATTCGCGATGATTATAGCCGCGGCGGCGCTGACGGAAGAACACCGGCCCCGGGCTTGACGCTTTGATCAGCACAGCGACAACAATGAACAGAGGCGAGAGCGCAACGAGAGCGAGGGCAGAGGCGGTCACGTCGAGGGTGCGCTTTATCAGCATTTGCATCATGCTTAGCGGCGGTGCTGTAAGGGACACGGCGGGCATGGAAGCAAACCGCGAAATGCGGGCTTCGGTGAAGGGGCCGATGATGTTCGAGGCGCCGACGTGAATGCCTACGGGCAAATCCTGGAAGGCATTTATGATGGTGCGAATTTCCTGAGATCGCGACCAATCTGTGAAGATCACGACATCGTCGATATGTAAGACACGCGCGAGAGCGGCCGCCTCTTTGAGGCTGTCCGCATGGTTTGTAACTTTTCCTGCATTTGCAGTGGCATCGAGTAACGGCAAGGAAACAGCAGCAGCAATGCGGATATCGGCGCTTTCTGATCCCGCTTCTTCTTGAATACGCTTCAATTCGCAGGGCGGCCCTGCAATCATGACCCGGCGGCGCTCTATGCGGTCGGCTTCGAGGAGTTGGCGCAGGCCGTAGCGGGTCAGAAGACCCAAAACAATGAGGGCGGCGAGACCCACAGCGTAAAAGAGCACTAAGCCGCCACGCGAGACGGCCTCTGTAGTTTTCGTGACGAAGCCGATCAGCCCGAGGCAGAAAAACACGTAATTCCAGACGAGGAAGACGCGCCCGATGCTGCGCGGCTCTTCGAGAAGTTTATGGACCCTGTAGTCGTCGCGCAGTAGGAACGGCAAGGTGTAGAGAAGTGCTGTGATGCCACCGACAGATAAGTGTTGCATGACGTCGCCGGCGTCCTGGTAGACCCAGGAATGGTAGACGACGCCGGTTGCAACCGACGCGCACATGATGGTGATGGCTTCGCACGTGACCACGAGGATAGAGAACGAAAAGCCGCCCAATACGAGCCGGTCAGTGGCAGTGCCAAAACGACCGGGCCCCTTTTCTGCAATGTCAGTCACGCACGCCACCAAGGTGTTTACAATTTTGAACTGGTTGTCCCAAACCAAGCCAATCTTTTTGTGGAGAGACAGCAAGACCCGTTCCAATATAAGTGCGTTGGCGGACTAAGAAGTCTTTCACCGCTTGGTTTGGTTAACCTGGTCGCGCAATGCGTGCCCCTCCCGGCACCCCCCGCTTGCAGGAGTCGGGGCCCGGCCCGATGACTTAAGGGGGCTCAGACGATGGGCACGGCTTTTGCACAAAACCAGCCAAGCGGGTCTTAAGGGACAGCCGATGAGGCACATCTCTCCCTTAAGCAGCCCCAATAAAGTTCTCTGGAACAAGGTGAAGCGGCCAATCTGCCGGTCTTTGCGGGTTTACGGTTCCGGCACTTCTGCTCTTAAAGTTCGAGGCTCCTTTGACCCAACCTGCAATGCCCCTTAGCCTGTCGCGGCACAATGGATTGGGACAACGTGCCTTGCGCTCGTTTGATGAGAATGAACCCGCCGTTTATCGCGCCGCTGCTGGTAACCCAGGTTCGCAAACCGACCTTAGTGGATTGTGGGCGATCTTGATGCGCAACTGGCGCTCGATTGCATTGGCGTCGCTCGTATCTGTTGCCCTTGCCGCGCTCTATCTGGCACTGGCAACGCCGATCTACAATGCGACGGCCACCGTTCTCATCGACCCGCGTTCTCGCAAGATCGTGAGCGACGAAGTGGTGCAAGGTGGTCTTGGAAGCGACCTTATTCTTGTCGAGAGTCAAGTTCCGATCATTACATCCGATACCGTCTTGCGCCGTGCGGTTGAGACCCTTGCTGCCAATCCCGAGACCGATTTCCGTCCGCAGGCCGTAACGCCCAGCATTTTCGACAAGATCAAAAATGTGATCCGCGGGCCACGACCACTGGGCGATCCCGAACTTGCTGCAATCGACGAACTCGCCAAAAGCGTTGTGGTCAAGCGCGCGCAGAAAACCTATGTGGTCGACATTGAAGTGTCATCGTCCTCGCCGGTGAAAGCCGCTGCAGCCGCAAACGCCATCGCGGGCGCGTATCTCGCCGATCAGACAGCGGTAAAAACCGGCGAAGCGCAGCGCGCCAACAAGCTGATCGACGCGCGTCTTGGCGAGTTGACCGAGCAGGTGCGCCGTGCCGAAACGCGCATGGATGAGTTCAAGAAGGCCAACCGCATCTTAAGCTCGGAAGGCGGCGTTCTCAATGAACAGCAGTTGGGAAAGCTCAGCGCCGAACTGGCCAGCGCCCGCGCGGTGGCTGCCGAGGCAAAGGCACGCTTCGAGCAAACGAGTGCTGCCTCCAAGGGAAAAGTTTCAGTTGAGACGCTTCCTGAAGCGATGAAGTCTCCTGTTATTCAACGGCTGCGCGAACAATATGCCCAAGTTGCGCGCCGCGAGGCCTCGCTCAGCTCGCAGTTGCAGTCGCGCCATCCGATGCTTATCGAGGTGCGCTCGCAGCTGAATGAAATCAACACTCAAATTGCTGCCGAACTTGCGCGCGTGTCGCAAGGCTCAAAGGGCGAATATGCGGTTGCGGCCGCCCGCGAAAAGGAACTCGTGCGGATCATCGAGGGCGCCAAGGAAGATGTGGCGCGCACCAATACCGCGCAGATCAAGCTGCGCGAGATCGAGCGCGAGGCCGAAGCCAGCCGAGGATTGCTGCAGGCGTTCTTAGCTCGCGCAAAGGAAACACTCGAGCAAACCAACACCTCAACGCCCGAAGCGCGGGTGATTACGCAAGCGAATGTGCCATCGCGTCCAGCCAAGCCCAGCAAGCCTCTCATTCTGGCGCTGGCGCTGCTTGGAGGCTTAGGGTTCGGTATCGCCCGGGCACTGGCAAGGGATCATTTCGACGGCGCCATCCGCTCACCATCTGATATCGGCTACGTAGCGGGCCTGATGCCCATCGCGGAACTGCCAGTTCTCTCGGGCCGTTCCATTTTGCAGCGGTTGGGAGGCCTGTTGGGCCTCGACCCGGCGCATCATATCGAGGCAGCCGGCTTCAGCGATGTGCTGATGGCCATCGGCGATTCCAAAGACCGCGCACAGCCGCGATACCGGCAGGGTGTGCTGCGGCTTTTGGCACGTCTCAGGGCGGATGTCCCCGATGGCGAACCGCTATCGGTTTTGGTGGGCGGTACGCATCGCGGGGCGGGCGCCTCGGCCACGGCCTTGGCGCTGGGATACGCCGCGGCTATGACCGGCGATCGTGTGCTGCTGGTTGATGCGTCGTCCATTGATGCAGGGCTGTCTCAGGTCTTTGCCAAGACCTTGCATCAGGACGAGGCAATCCTCCTTGACCGCAAAGAACACTTGAAGCGCATCACATCGCAGGATTTGAACTCCGGTCTCTCGTTCCTGCCGATTGCACTTGCCGATTTGAGACACTTGAAGGCCGAACAACGCCGCCGTTTAGCCTCGGGAATAACCGCCGTATCGCTCGAATACGATCTGGTTCTCATCGACGCTGGACCGCTGCTCGACGATGAGTCGGCGCTCAGCTTGCTGCCAGCCACAGACCGGATCTTGCTGGTTGCGCGGGCGGGCGAGACGTCGCGCACGGATTTACGGTCGCTGTGCGATTTGCTCGAACATGCGCGCGGCAGTGTGGCCGGGGTGGTTCTCAACGGCGCTGGTTAATGCGCGTGCGGCACGGGTCTTGCTCCTTCGTCCTTCGTCAAGCGTTCCCCGAAGACCCGCATCCACCCGAGCGAGACGATATGGCCCCGAGCAGGCATCAGACTGAGACCCTACCGCCTCTGCAGATTTCCAGTGCGTGCACGTCTGCCGCTGTCGCGTTACCCCTTGGAGGGATGCACGACAAGGCCGGAAGCGACCTCGAAATGAGGCCGTTTGGGCGCAGGCCGAACAGGCACTTGAATGCCAACAGGGCTCATTTGGAACGGTCTGGTCTGCCCATGAAATCGATTGCTCCAAAACCCCTCGCCGAAGTCGATGGCTGGCCTGTGAACATCGCCAATGAGGCCGAAGCCATTGCCAAAATCACAGCTGCGGCTGGAGCGGGCGACAGCTTCGCCGTGTTCACGCTCAACCTCGATCATCTCGTGAAGTTGCGTGCCGATGGCCGGTTCCGCAACGCCTACCGCCAGGCTCGTTTTGTCACCGCCGACGGAGAGCCGGTAGCGCATCTGGCACGCAGACAACATGCGGGCATTGTGCGCACCACCGGGGCCGATCTCGCTGTTCCATTGGCGCGCGCGGCCGCCGGACAGAAATTGTCCGTGTACATATTTGGCACGAGTCCACGAGTGATTGCCGATGCCGCCGCTGATCTCGCCGAGCGCTGCAATGGTCTGCTCGATATCGCTGGCAGTGCGTCGCCCTCGATCGGATTCGACCCGGAAGGCCCCGAGGCCGACGCCGCGCTCGACCGCATTGCAGCTTCGGGCGCGCGGCTGTGCTTTGTTGCTCTGGGGGCGCCCAAGCAAGAAATCTTCGCCAGCCGCGCTGTGGCGCGCGGGGTTCCGGCCGGCTTCATTTGCATCGGTGCCGCACTCGATTTTTTGGCAGGCGAGCAATCGCGTGCCCCGGTAATCATGCAACGCTACGGAATGGAGTGGTTGTGGCGGCTTGTCAGCAGTCCACGCCGGCTTACTGGGCGGTATCTGGCGTGCGCGTTCGTTTTGGCCAGTATTTTGATGTTCGGCCCGGCGCGGGTCAACGAGGATACACCGCACCCTGCGGAATGATAGCAAATCTGGCGTCGCGCCAGACCAGCGACGACGCAAGCCGGTGAGCGGAAATGCCCGCGGCAAGGATGACGATGGCTCTGCCGAAACTTCTTTTTTACACGCACGGCCTCATCGACGGAGGAGCGGAACGGCTGTGGTCGTGCCTTGCTTCGGCATTAAAGGTGCGCGGTTATGATGTGCATTTTGCCGTCGACTTCGAAGCCAGCGATAACGCCCACAATCTCGATCGTTCAATTCCGGTCACTGTTCTTGGCCGCAACCACGCGCGCGCGACACTGAGGCTTGCCAGGCTGTTGCGCGAGGAACGCCCCGCTATTGCCTTGGCGGCGGTGGGCGGCTCCAATCTGAAATTGATGGCGGCGTTGGCTTTGGCGCGGGTGCCGGCGCGGTCTATCCTGACGTTCCATGGTTCTGTCGAACCTAGTACGGGTTTGCTCGCCTATTTGAGCTATCGGGGTTTGCCGGTTCTCAGCCGCCGGGCGAGCCGCATCGTTGCCGTTTCGGAAGCGCTCGGCGCGGAACTGACGGCCAAATGGCGTGCTAAGCCCACCCGCACGTCGGTCATTCTCAATCCGGTATATTTTCCGCCCACCGCCCCGGTCCCTTCGCGCGCTGAACTCGCCGCACGCCCCGACGTCGTTTTAGCGGCTGGCCGCTTGTCGCCAGAAAAAGACTTCATGACGTTGATCCGGGCGTTTGCAAAACTCAACCGCCCGGCCGCAAAACTCGTCATACTCGGCAAGGGAGCCGAGCGAGCAAAGCTCGAAGCCGAGATCAAGCGCCTGGGACTGGAAGCGCGCGTGTCGATGCCCGGATACTGCGCTGAGCCCTGGGAGCATTATCAGAATGCCAAGTGTTTGGTGTCTTCCTCGGTATCGGAATTGTTTGGCAATACGCTGGTGGAAGGCATGGCCTACGGATTGCCTGTTGTAGCAACGGCATGTGCCGGCCCTAAGGAAATCATCACGCATCCAAGTCATGGGCAACTTGTGCCAATCGGGAATGAGGCGGCCTTGACGGCTGCCATCGAGCGCGCAGTGCGCGACCCGGGAGATCCCGCCGCCCGGCGTCAGCGCGCTGAAGATTTTTCGCTCGCAGCGCGCGTGCCCGCCTACGAGGCGCTGATTTCTGAAGTTCTAACGGATGCCGCGCAACAGCCTCGGCAATCGCTAGACGCCATTAACCCGGCAGCGCTGCTTTGACCCGTACGGATCGGATGCCATGACCTCTATTTCCTCACCCGGTTCGAAACGCGCACCGTGCAATGTCTATCTCGACTTGACGCATCTTGGGCGGCACGTCACGGGCATCGAGCGCGTTGCGATCGAGCTTTTCGAGCGCCGCACCTTCGAAGGCGCGGTGCTCAAGCCCGTGCGCTCGCGCGGCATCGTATCGATGATTCTGATGCAACAGGTGTGGCTGCCGTTGCTGGCGCTGTTCAATCCGTCGGCGCGTTTCGTCTTTCCGGGCTTTCCGCCGTCACCGCTGTTTGTATTCGCGCGCAGCCGCACCACGCTTTATGTGCATGACCTCTTTCTGATCACGCGGCGCCCGGATCTCAGCCTCAAGGCGAGGCTCTACATGGCATGGCCGTTCAAATTTGCGGTCTCGCATCTCCAACATTTTCTGGTCAACTCCGAGAAGACGCGCGGCGAACTTGTTCCGTTTATCCGGCCGGATGCCACAGCGGGTCTCTACCGGCCGGGCGTGCGCAACGTGTTCGATCTTGACGGCAAGAGACGCGATGCCCGCGACGGCGCCCTCGCCCCGATCCGCATTGTGTCAGTCGGCACAGTAGAGCCGCGTAAAAACTATTCCGCCGCAGCCGCGATTGCTGCACGGCTTAACATGCTTCACAAAGGTGGCGCGGAACTGCACATCGTTGGGCGCGATGGCTGGGGCCCGGACGCCGAGCGTCTTACCGGCAACGCGCACGTGACCGTTCATGGGTTTCTGCCAGCAGCGCAAGCAAAGGCCGTTATCGAACGCGCCGATGTTTATCTTTGTACCTCTCACGATGAAGGCCTCGGCCTGCCGTTGCTTGAAGTGCAGTACGCGGGGCTTCCGGTTGTGGCGCCAGACAAGCCCGTGTTTAGGGAAGTTCTTGGATCTTCGGGAACTTTTGTTGACCCTAGCGACCCCGATGCGGCGGCCGCGCAAATACTTGCTCTTGTCTCAAAGCAGGGATGGCGTCAGCGCCATGCGGCCGAAGCTGGAGCAAATGTCGAGCGCTGGAACAGCGAGGCTGCTGCCGATGCCGAGCGTGCCCGGCACATGTTCGGCGAGGCATGCGATAAAAGGCGCACACAGAACGCAGTGCAAACCGGCGCAACGGCATGATGCGGCGCTCACCTCCGCTTCCGCTGTCGCGGCGTGCGGCACTTCAGGTGGGTGTTGGTGCCTTTGTGGCCAGCGTCACGCAGTCATGGCAAGAGGCCTTTGCAGCAATAGAGAGCGGACCTGGGCTTGCCGGTCTCGCAGCCGCCAAAGGGCTGCTCTTTGGCGCTTCGTTTGCGAGCCACGAACTTGCGCGCCCATACGGTCCTCAATACGCGGCGATCTACAAGCGAGAGTGCGCGGTGCTGACCACCGAGCTCGAGTTGAAGATGCCGATTTTGCGCCCGGATGCGGCGACAATCGATTTCGCGCCCGCCGATGCCTTTTTCGATTTCGCCATTCCTGCGGGCAAGAAGGTGCGCGGTCATACGCTCATCTGGAACGACTACCTGCCGGATTGGATACAGAGGCTCGGGCCAGGTGAAGCCGAGTTCTTGCTAGAAACCCACATCGAAACCACGATCGAACGCTATGGTGACCGCGTTCAATCCTGGGACGTCGTCAACGAGCCAATCGCGCCGTGGGACCGGTTGCCCGGCCATCTGCGCAAGGGCGCATTTTATTCAGCGCTGGGCGAAGACTACATTGCGCGTAGCTTCAAGGTGGCGCGGCGCATGGCGCCCTCGGCGCAACTGGTCTTGAATGAAGCGCAGACCGAGAGCGATGACGAGAATGGCGTGAATTTCCGCGAGGGGCTTCTTGGCTTGTTGCGGCGTTTGAAGGATCAGGGTGCGGCGGTCGACGCTGTGGGCCTACAATGCCATATCGACTCGGCCCGGCCGTACGATTTTCCCCGCTTTGCCGCGTTTGTGGAAGAGATAGCGGGTCTCGGCTTTGAGATCGTCATCACAGAACTCGATGTCAACGATCGCGCCTTTCCTGCTGGTATCAAAGAGAGGGATGCGAAAGTCGCTGATGTCTACCGGCGTTTCCTTGCAGCGGTGCTGCCCATCAAAGCCTTAAAGACGCTGACGCTGTGGCAATTGGCTGATCACACCAGCTGGATGTACTACGCGGATGTGGAACGCGCGCCGGCATCGCAGCGCCGCCCCCGTCCGCTCATCTATGACGCGAGCTTCAATCGCAAGCCGTCGTGGTATGCCATCGCTGAAGCCCTCGATGCGATGGCGGCGCGCTAGTTGGCGTTTATTCGCCTGCACTGAGGGCTGGTGCAGTTGCCAGCCGCAGCGCCCCAAAGTGGGCGCGCTGCAACTGACGATGATTGTCATAGCATTTTGCAAGCTGGCGCTCGGGCGTGAATTCTCTGATAGAGCTCGCCACGCCTTCCGGCGTGATTTTTCCCGAGAGCATCTGCTGGCGCACACTGGCGAAGGCATCAGCCAACCGATCCGCCATATCGTCTTCGCAGTCCGATCGCGGAATTTGCAGGCCACTCAAGCCAGGTTTGATGACACTATCGAGCTGCGGCAGATGCACCGAGCATACGGGGCGGCCGCTGCCGAGGCTTTCCAAAACCGAGAATGGCATGCCTTCGAATTCCGATGTCAAAATGCCCGCGTGCACGTGGCTCAGGACGTCTGCGACACCCTTTGCACTCTTGAATCCGTGCAAAGTCGAAATGTCTTCGATGGCTTTGAATTCTGCAAAGCGGTGCAGATCGCTTGTGCCCATATAGTGGAACTCGATGCCGGGGCCGGTTTTCTCGCGCAGTTTTTGTACGGTTTTGAACATCAGCGACGGGACCTTGAACAGGTCGAGCCGGCCGGCAAAAGCAATACGGAAAGTACCATCGGTGGCATAGGGCGTGGGAGCGAACGTCTTGGTGTCGACCCAGGTCGAGAGCGTGTCGATCTTTTGCTTCTGGCGCGGATAGGTCGTGCGGATGCGTTCCGTAATGATGGGGTTCACGCACAGAAACTTGTTGCACGCCATGACGGCAAGCTTTTCATTGATATTGTGAACGTAGCGATAGCTTTTGAGCAGGCTATCCATTTTGAGTTTCGGAGCGCCCTCGCCGTGCAACATTTGTACAAAGGGAATGCCAAGCGCACGCACCAACGTTGCGAATTCGACGCGCTGTAGGTCGACGCTGGTTGGCATCTCGTTCAGCGTCCGGCGCACAGTGGGCAAATGCCTGATCAGGCCCTTCATAAATTGAAAATTGATCGATTGGCCGATGGTCTTGGCAGCTTCCCGCGCCCTATCGTCTGGGAAATGCAGCACCGGCAGGAAGTCGTAGGGCTTGCCACGGAAGGTCTGTTTTGAAACGTGCCCGATTTTTTGATCGCCGATGGCATCAACGCCAATCATTAGGAAGGAAAAGTCATCCGGCGCAAATGCCAGCATGTCACGAATGAACGTCTCCAGCCCGCCCACTTTGGAGCCGCGCGGATCGAAAGAATGAATGACACACAGGCGGTGGCGCATTTGCGTTGGCTCTTTGGCTAGAATTGTCGGGTGTGCTTTCATGAGCTTGTGAATGCCGGCTTCAGCCGCTCCGAGATTCGGTCGCGGACCTGGCTGGCGAATGCCGGATAGGCCATGGCCAAGATGCCTGCATAAACGATGCCGCCGAGCGCGATCGCCAGCAGCAGCGACAGGGGCGTTGCCGAGGGGCCGAACATTTTCACAGAAAGCACCATGGCAAGTGTGGCCGCACCGACGCGGGCGATATCGGAGAGCGGCAGCGCAAACCGGTAGCTGCGCCAGCCCCAAGCGGCCGTAAAGGCGAGGCCCACGGAGGCACCCGCTGCGGCGCCCGCAACAGCCCCGGGCAAATCCGCCAGCCAAAGGCCAATCGCTACCCCTGTCAGCGTTGCTGTGGCATCGACGATGTCGTTGTAAACCGGGATGTTCGGCTTTTCGTGCAGCAAGAAAACGTGCTGAGAAAAGTGCTGACGGATGTTTCGCAGGGTGCCGCAAACCAGCGCAAATGGCACCACGGCTTTGGTGATGCTGCGATACTCTTCTGCGACGGCGAGATCAATCAACGGGCTCGAGATCGCCCAGAGTCCAGCCGTTGCAGGCACGAGTGTCGCAAGCAACAACACGCCGTTGCGCACCAACTGGGTTTGTCCGCTGTCCATCCCTTCCTCGCGCGCGCGGCGCACGGCGAGCGGGAAGCCGGCAACGGCCACCATCATTGCAGCGAAGGCTGCAGCGCGTAAGCCGAGACCCCAGCCGACGGTCACAAGCCCGACGGCTTCCGCGCCGCGTGCCGCTTCGACAACAAAGCGCAATCCGTTGTTCGCCAACCAGACGATGGCACCGCCGATCAGCAAGGGAAGTCCGTAAATCATCGCGCCGCGCAGCACTTCGCGAGAGGCGCGTAGTGGCTGAGTGCCGAACTGTAGCCGCATCATGGCGATGATCAGCGCCAATACTTGAGCGCCCGCATAGCCCGCCAGCAGCGTTGCGGCAGTGGGATCGAAGACAAGCATCAAGGCGAGCCCGAAGGCAAAGCCGAGAACTGGCCAGAAAATCTGCAGAACCGAGTAGGTGAGGGTGTCGTGCTCGGCGCGCGCCCGGTCACTGAGGTGTGTCGCCAGTCCCCGGCTCAGCGTATAGGCAATCGAAGTTGCGAGCAGCGCCGGTGTCCAGACCGCGTCGATCACATAGGTAAGGATCACAACCGCCAGCGCAGAGGCCAGCGACGCCATCACGAGAGCGGCAGTTTCGGTATTGAGGTAGCGGCGGCGCGCGGCCTCGCCACCCGCTGGATCGTAGTAGCGCACTGCATAAAGGCTCAGCCACGACGTCGTCGCGACGAAAATCAGTTCCTGCGCGGCTGTGAGCAAGGCGAAAACGCCCATTTCCGCCGGCGGCAGAAAATGGGTCCATGCAACCATCGACACAAGTTGGAACACCGGCCCCAAAACCTGGGCTGGCAAGTAGAGCAGTGTTTGCCGGTACAACATGTGTGGAGTTCGAGGCCCCGGTTTCCCGTGAGTGTTCTATTTCCGGTCAGATTAGGACCAATTCCTGTCAAAGTCCGGATCGAAGCAGCATGCAGCCCACCCGGACGCCCCAATTGGCGGCCACGAGGCGTCTTGCTGTCCCGGCTAAGTTGTCCTAAAGCCAGTTCCGTGCCGAATGCGCTTCCCGCGCCCTGCCATTTCAGCAGCGATGGGGCACCAATTGCCGGCTTAGCACAGTGGTAGTGCACCTGATTTGTAATCCTCTTGCGAAGTGAGCAGTCTCAACGAGTTACTGGTTTTTTCGCACCGACTTTGCACTCGATTTTGAGGCAGTTTGAGGTGGGTTCAGGCAGCTCCGCAAGAGGGACGTAATTGGAAGCAAACTTAATCCGTGTTTCCAGGACTATCTATGGTCAGCGTTGACAGTACGGGGGTTGCGACTCAAGGTTTCTCTTGCTAACAGGAAGCTCGCTGCCGCCGAGCGTTAACGGGCGCCACTTCCGCCGCCGGGACACGGGCGCTTCGCTGCCGCCGAGCGTTAACGGGCGATCTAAACCCGTAGCTGGCGAGGTTAGCGAGCCCACTTCGCGGTAGGTGGTTTCAGATATCGCATCAGCTGATGCCGCACCTTAGCCTTAACAGGCTCGGGCGCCTGAGCCGACCAATTGGAGGAATCCATGAAAGTCGTGTTCATTGTAGACGTCGCGAGGATACTTATGGCGATGGCCATCCTCTCGGAGCTACTGAAATAAGGAGAAAGCCCCGCTTCGGCGGGGCTTTTGCTATTTGACGCCAAGTCTGCCTTTGAGTTCGTCGAGCGGTTGTGAGGCTCTAGTGATGAGATCGAGGATCTCCTGTTCGGAAGGTGTCTTGGCGTAGTAGAAATTTCTGTCGTTCATCGACCTCTCGATATTGATGGTGTCGCGCAGGATTCGATTGTCGGCGCGTAGGTCTGCGAGTTGGTCGTGTAACGACGCCATGCCGTAGTGATCACAACAGTGCGGGCTAAACATCATATGCTTGGCATCGTGACCGTGGAGACATTTTAAACAGCATGGCGGAAGCGGATCTGTGGCTGACGTGGCTCCGATGGCGTAGCCAACTAATAACGTGACGAACGCTACCCCTACTACGATGGCAATAATCATAATTATGTTCACTCAAACCCATGCCCACTAGTGACGAGGCATGGACTGGAGCGCACTAGCTAGTATTCCGTCAGTATACACCCTGAGTGCACCTGATCACTATGTATGCGTTGATAACCTGCGTGTAAGTCGCCCTGTTTTTGCACTTGCTTTGCACTAAAGTGGCCTTCTCAGGGGTGTTTTGGGGTCAAACGCCTCAGTTAGGAAAAACCTCTTGCGCCGAGTAAGTGTCTGAACGAAATAGATGCTTCGTGTTCCGCGATAAATTGCCGGCTTAGCACAGTGGTAGTGCACCTGATTTGTAATCAGGGGGTCGCAGGTTCAAATCCTGCAGCCGGCACCAATCTTTTCAATGGGTTAGCATGTGTTAAGTTTTCCTAGTGGGCGAATTTGGTCCATATTTGGCCCATTCATGCGGCCCGTTCCAAGGTTTGATCGACAGGCACCACGTAAAGATTTCCAGCTCCCCGTTGAAATCGTGGTATCGTATCCTACATCTTGCAGTATGGACCACAAACTTACGGAGATCATTGGTGCACAAGCGGGCAAAAGAATTCGGGGGGCAGCTTCGCTCGGCCCGAGAACGCGCCGGGCTTGGTGTCCGGGAACTCGCGAGGCGTGTGGGCATGGATCCAACTTATCTCTCAAAGGTTGAGCGTGGTGAAAATCCCCCTCCTTCAGCAGAAATAATTGAGGCCTTAGCTGTTGAATTAAACCACCCGCCTGACGCGTTGTTGGACCTTGGCGGTAAAGTTCCGACAGACCTACAGGAAATTGCAGAGAAGCTCCCTACGGCCACAGCCAACTTGGTGCGTTGGTCTATGAAGCCTCAGAACGAAAATGCACTAGCGGCCGTGATCGCAACGATTGGCAAATTTGAACAGCTGATGTCCAAAAGCGTGGTGGATAGCGCGAAGCTGGAGATGTGCGTGAAAAAGCTTATAGCCGCCGAAGCGCGCGAGCCGATGATCGAGCTTCACGCACGGGTTCGAGCTCTCTGTTTGGGTCTGAAGCCTGAGCTGAAATAGGGGCTGCACATCTAACGAATCGCGCGCAAGTTAAAACTCTAATGTCTAGCGGCTGATCTTAATGTAGGATTAAATACCACATGAAGTCCAATGACAAAAAGATTAAATTCCAGAAGCGCGAGCCAGCCCTGGAATATGTGTCGGAAAAAAATCTGGCGAACTCAAAAAACTTCCTTGGGCTCCCCGCGATTTGTTCGATGACCGATCTGAGCCGCAGCACCATTTATCGCCTCATCGCAGACGGCGATTTCCCCAAACCGGTAAGAATTTCAAAAGGCCGCGTGGCGTGGCGCGAACGCGACCTGACCGCTTGGCTCGAGTCGCGGGGAGGCCGCATTGCGTAGGGCCGTCGACACCAACGGCAAGACCGTCCCAGCAGGCCACGCAGGACCTGCAGCCATAGAGGGGCAGTTGGGCCAGCTTTTGAGCATCAAAGAGGTGGTTCGTGTGACGGGGATCAGCCGCTCCACGATCTATCGGCTGCTTGCTGCCAAGCGGTTTCCACGGCCGCTCAAGATCTCGCCCAGGCGGGTCGGTTGGCCCTCGGGCGATCTCACTCAGTGGTTGCAGGCGCTCAGATCAGATTGATTGTGTTGGAGGACATCAGTGACAAAAAGTAACTCGACAAAACTACGCCGTTCAACAGCACCCAAGCGCACCGAACGTGCGTTGACTGACGGGCCGATGACGGCAACGCCGGCTGACCCGCCGCAGGTCAGTGGGGCTGCTCCGATTTACCTTCCGCCGCCAACGATGGACGCCTCGGGCCTCTTCGAGCTCTTCGAACCGTATCCGACGGCCGTCGATATTGCCGAGCTGCTCGAGGAAATTTCAGCGCTTATCCGCAGACATGTCATCACCTCGAAGGAGGAGGCAGACGCCATGGCTTTGTGGATCGTCTCGACCCACGTCCACGACGTGTGCGAGTTTTCGCCGATCCTCGCCATCCTCAGCCCGGAGATGCGTTGCGGCAAGACCACGCTTCTGAAAGTGATCGCCGCTCTCGTCCCGCGCGCGATCAGCTCTGCCAATATCAGCCCGGCATCCGTCTTTCGCATCGCAGACAAGTACTGTCCCACTCTCCTTATCGACGAGGCCGACACATTCCTCGATTCGCATGATGATCTACGGGGGATTTTGAATTGCGGTCATACGCGTACGTCGGCGTGCGTCATCAGGTGTCACCATGACAACCGCGACCCCGTCACCTTCAATACGTGGTGTCCAAAGGTGATCGCCATGATTGGCGAACTCCCGCCGACACTCTTGGATCGTTCGATTCCCGTACGGCTCAAGCGCAAATTGCCGACCGAGCAGATCGAGTCCTTTGGTTCCAGGTCGAAGGAAGAAGCCCACGTCCTCCGCTCAAAGGTGGCCAGGTGGGCACGTGACAACATGGAGAAGCTTCGTGACTGACGAAATCTCAACTCTGGACGATCGCGCCAAGGATAACTGGTGCATGATGATGCGTATCGCAGCATTGGCTGGTGGCGACTGGCCTGAACGTGCACTCCGTGCTGCGCGGGTTACCTCGGGGCAGCCGGATAGCGACAAGCACTCTGAGGGTGTTAGGCTGCTCGCCGACATCAAGCGTGCCTTCGATGATATGGGCTCGGACACCATTCCATCCGACCCATTGGCGACACGGCTCAGGGCCATGGAGGACGCTTCTTGGGGCGACGCTGCCGGAGGCAAGGGCCTCTCTACAAGAGGCATCGCCAAGCTACTCAAGCCGTTCGGTATTTCACCGCGCAAGGGTAAAGACGCCAATTATTACCAGCGGTCTGACTTCACAGACGCTTGGGAGCGGTACCTCTGACGTAGCCAGTTGGGCTGAATTTCGGCCCAACCCTCGCCCTTCTCTGGGCGCGGTGGAACTTGTGGAACTTGCAACCCCCGGGAGCAACCCGATGGATAAGCACGAAAGCCGGCCATGCCGGCCAATATTTACAGTAATCGAAGGCGGACGGTCCGCTAATTCTAACTCGAAACCGTTGCCATGCGTTGGACCCAAAGGAATTATAAAGCCATCGAAAAACCTGAAGGCAGATTTAGCCGAGGCAAAGGCCCAGCTTACTTCCATGAGAGGCCGCGGCAAACCAGACCTCAACACAAAAATCGAAGAAGCTTTATCATTCCCCTGCCGATTTGGAGAGTCGGCACTGGAAGCTGGGTTCTCTCCTATGGACTGCTTTGGAGTATCACCGCATTACGACTTTGGCCGGCGCAGACCCCATCCGGAAGAAAACAAATGTGGCTTGGCGTTTCTTATAGATAAGAAAGCTGACTGTAAGTTTTCTGAACAACGCATAGAAATAATTGTTGGCGGAAAACGCCTAGAAATTCAGAGGTGCCAACTCAATCGCGACAGTGATTGGGACCTAATTTGGGAAGCCTTTAAACTACAGCAATAGGCACTGATTTTTTGTGGGCCGTTTCCATGCCATGCTGAGGGCTGCAAGTTCCACAAGTTCCAAGCTGTTGACATTTGATAATAACTTTCGCTTGTAACTTCCACCAATTCAGTCGGAAGCTCCAGCCTATTGGCTCTTCTGCACGCAAATGCCCTAGAGAATTCCTTCGTCCATCGGGTTCCTGTCGAAGCCAGTCGCCAGAATTCCGATTGGCGACCGCAGATGTCGTCACTTCGCTACGACTGAGCTCGATCGCTCAACCCCTCCGGGTTTGCCTTTATCCCACGTAAGCAACTGACAAGATTACTGCGGGGGCCGATGTGTTCGCAAAATTCGTTAGCATGGCCGGGAGCGCTGAGCGAAAGTGGTGTCGGCATAATCAAACAATGCGAACGCATGGGGCTTACCCCGCGTTGAGGGATTGGACTGAGATGCTCTCACAATCGGTGCCCATCGGGCAGCTTGGGATGGGACCAGCCGCATCCGTCGCGCTCTCGTCCATACTCGACCACCTCAATTCCGAGTTTGTCGTTCAGCCACGCACTGACATAGCCCCTGTGACACCAGGCATCGTCGTTGGGCTTCTCAAAGCACAAAAGTGCGGGGGTTAGATCACCTGCGAGGGTTTCCAACTCAGTCAGGACCAATCGTGGGTCTAATTGATTCAATTGAGCCATATATCGCTGGCGATACTCCTCGGCCGAGACCGAGCGGAACCACGGCCCTGGCGCCAGCTTTGAATAACGTTTGTAGCCCGATTGCCCGCGCGGTGCGCTCCGCGAAATGCCAATCCTGGCAAAGATTGGCGGCAATGGCGTGAACCATGACGATGTGACAGGAATTTTCATCGGCAAGCCTCCAATAACTGGAGTTACTGGGCTTTCTGAACACTATAAAAAGGGAAACACAGGCCTCCAAAATCCTGATTGTGTCCTCTAGTCCAGCCACTGAGACTGAGGTTCGGCTGGCCGAGTCACCCGATAGACGCTGGAGCGCGCGATGCCGAGCCGCTGCGCGATTTCGGTTGCGCCAACTCCCGCCGACATCAAGGCTGCGATTTCGGACTTCCTTTCACGCGCGCTCGGCTTTCGACCGCGGTACTTGCCGAGTAATTGGGCTCGCCTTATGCCCTCAATCTGCCGCTCTAGCATGAGGGCACGTTCAAATTCCGCGATTGCACCGAGGATTTGTAGGACGAGCCGGCCGTGAGACGTCTGCGTGTTGAGGTCCATGGCCAGGATCTTGAGCGCCGCACCCTTGACCTGAACGCGGTCGACGATCCCGAGCAAGTCTTTCACTGAGCGAGCCAGCCGGTCGAGTTTGGTCACGATAAGGGTGTCACCCTCTCGAATGAAATCGAGCGCTTTTTCGAGTTCGAGGCGCGCGGCGACCGACGAGACCTGCTCGGAGTAGACCTTTTCGACGCCGACCGCCTCCAAGTCTCGGAGTTGGGCTTCGAGACCCGCTTCCTGGTCGACGGTTGACGTTCTTGCATAGCCAATAAGCATCTGAAATTACTCTGTCTTTTTGAGGTTATAGAATCTTGAGTCGAAGTGCCTCAAAAGGCAAGAGTGGAGTTTATCGGACACCTAATAGTGATCGAGTGAGGCGTCCTTTTAGGGGAAGGTTATGTAAGACGATGCCATGATTTTTTCGTCTCGCCTGACCGTCTCCCACCTAAGCGACCGGATCAGCTATTTCGCTCGTGCCAGTATCAGAGCTAACTGCGGGTTAGTTTTGGGGAGTTTGCGGTCATCGTGTGTGCTCGATCATACCAGGACGAAGTTCGATGAGAAGTGGGGGCGGCTGTACAACAGTATTCGGACATCAGTGGGCGACATAGACGCATAGACTGCAATCATAATTGATCCGTTCGTCGAAGATCCGGATTGCGCTTTGGAGCGGTCCCAGATCTGGGTATCACGCTAGTCATGGTGGCTTCTTTTCATTGGGTCTTCAGTTTGACTTCGCGATCGCCAGGAAACTTTGAGTTGGGACAGCCAACCTTCAGCTCGTGGTTCGAAGAATTCCGTACATAATCACAGCCAGTGTCTTCTCCGGAGGCAAATTCGCCAGGGGCGCAGTCAAAGGTGCATAGGGGTGTTTGTTCAATGTGACCCGAGCCCGTCCGTCACCGCCGGTGATTGCGAGAGGGGCGTGGTACTTTTTTCCGCCCAGCGTTACACCGCCGTTTAAAAACCTGACGTACTCAGATACAATTTCGAAACCAGGGCCCCACATAAGCAGCTCTGATTTGCGACAGTAGTGGCTGCGAGACGCCAATCCGCACTAATCACTAGGAGTTGCCTTAAATGCGCTTTTTAAAATTCGCAGTCCTCAGCCTTGCGATAGCGTGCCTCGTTTTTGGAGGCCTCGCGTTTTCTTGGCTTGCCTACAAAAAGGGGACCGCTGAAGCGATCAACATCATCTCCAGCAAACTCAAGAGAGACGTGTCCGCCCGCCCAGTTCAGGGGTACGTATTTCAGTTCGAAAATGGAGTGCAAAGGCCAGCCTACAGTGTGGCACCTGGTGCGCGTGTTGAGTTGGCCATTACTAATAAAAGGGCAGCCCAAACACGGATTAAGATCGTCGATCTGCATGGGAAGACCATCCAAGATTTCGGGGCTGTGTCGGTTGTGCCTCAGACGTTCTCGAACGAGACGCCGTGGGTTTCCGGGGCCGGCTACAAATCCACTCTCACTTGGGATGTGCCGCCCGAAACGAAGAGCGGCGTCTACTTTGTTAATGGATCTGAAGACTTTTTTGTTGTCGTGCGGCCGAATGAGCGAGTTGCTCCGGAAAATAAGAAAAAACGTGAACCAAGAGCCGCCTATCTTGTTCCGACCAATACGATCAATGCCTACGCAGTTACAGAAAAAAGGAGTCTTTACTCCCACCCCCTTGCCGTCCCCACTGTGAGTTTCTTGCGGCCGTCCAAAAGTAGTTTACGCCAGCACTGGTTGTCGTTGGCGAAATGGTCAGTTATTAACGAGCCACTGGGGCCAGTAGATTTTCTGACAGATGCGGACCTTGAAGATTCGAAAGCACTTGATCCCTATGACATGCTTATTGTTGGGGGGCATTCGGAATACTGGACACGTAATGCCCGCCTTAACTTTGATGCTTTTGTTGACCGCGGCGGAAATGCGGTCATTGCAGGTGGCAACATTATGTGGTGGCAAAGTCGCTACGAAGCAGATGGCAGCCTTACGGCATACAAGTCGGAATACCTCTTGGACCCCGTTACTGACAAACGGTTGGTCACAAATTTCTGGCTGGATTCTCAGTTGCAGTATCCAACCAATAAATCAATCGGCGGAAGTTTTAGAAATGGCGGCTTTGGCAAGAAGCGACAGGGGGCCGAGGTGAGTGGGCCCGGGATGAGGATTTACGATAGCGGACATCCGCTCATGGCAGGTCTGGGTTTAGCTGATTGCGATACAATCGATTTGGGTGGCGTAACCGAATACGACGGGGCTGATGTCGCCGGTCTCGATGGGCTGGGGCGCCCTATTCCCGCCTCGGATGCTCAAGGCTCATCACGCGTTCAGCTTCTTGCCTGGGAATGGGGTTGGAGGGGTGACAGCCGCACTATTGGAACGACACATCTATTCCGGCGCGCACCAACCTCGGGAACAGTCTTGCACATGGGCTCAAAAGAGTGTTGCGGCAAGGCCTGGGGTAAATCTGAGTTTCCTGGGGTCGCAATCAACAGAAAGATAATTTCAAAGTTTGTGGAACTGACACGACGCAAGCAAGAGGTATTCAGCTCAAAACCGCCGCCAGCAGTTTCAGTTCCTCTCAGCACGCCCTTCAAAGGGTCGTTGCCTGTTGTTAAAGGTGTCTGCGGGACAGAGCGAGCTGCAATTGGAACAGGCAAGGTTACAGAGAGAAAAGAAGACGATGATTGACGGGCGCATCTAAGCGCCGCGGATGGTCATAGGCAGCGGCTCGGGCAGGTACTCCGAAGTGAACCTAGCAAATGACCGCTTACCGGTCTCGCTGACACCAAGCAATTCGAAGCCGAGTTTAATGTAGTGGTCCTTGACCATACCATTCTTGGCTGTTGGTATGTAATGTCCCAACACCCAGCGGCAACCGTTTGCAGCGGCAAACGACATTACCTGGTTGAGCATCGCTTCTTCAACTTTGCGGCCCAAGACGCGGCAGCTCATCAGCCACGAGTCAATATCGAGCGCGGTGCCGTCTTGATACTTGATGATGCGTGCGATAACGACACCGATCATGCCCAAGTCACTAAATCTATCACTCAACCGAGTTTGGAGTGTCATAACGGCTTTGTCACATTCAAAATCGGCGCACTCGCTTTCCGTGTAGCGGCGGGTGGTTAGATTGAACTGGTTCGACTTATTGATCAGCTGTGCAATCCTCTGCCGCCCGATATGGTCAAAAGGAGCGAACGAAATGACCATGCCGAGCGAGGTCAAATAATCCCCGGCGTCTCGTGCCGAGGCCATCACTTCCGCGCGTTTGGCATCAGCCGCATAGGACGTGGCGCGAAGGAGATCCTCTGACGAGAAATTTACAGATTCGAAATAGCCAGCCGCTTCCAGAAGGGCTGAAAAAAAGCTCGGATCAGCTGGTAGTTCTGGGATGCCAACCATGGGCAGAGCATCTCGAACGTGAGCGCGCTCTGCCGGATTGTCATCAAGAAACACAAGGGAGTCGACGCCGATATTCAGCTGTTTTGCGATGGCTTCTAGGTTGTTTGATTTATCAATCCAGTTGGCCTGAAAGACGGTTATGTCGCTCTCCTTCAACAGCATGTCTGGATGCTCTCGGAAAGGCTTACGCGCTGTTTCGTCGTTATTTTTTGAACACACAGCGAGAATGATGCCCCGTTCCCGGAAACTGAGCGCCATTTTCTGAACAGCAAGAAACGCTTCACCTTCGGCGCTGCCCTGCCCAATTTTCAGGGCCTCAACACCGTCGTCGCCGACCACGCCGCCCCAAAGCGTGTTGTCGAGATCAAGCACGAGACATTTTTTCGAGTGCCCGCGAATGGCTCCCAGTAGCAAACCAAGCCGATCTGCATAAACGGCCATGCATGATGCAGCGAAAGGCAATTTGTAGAGATTCCACTGCACCTGATCGAACCAGGTGTCCGTCCCGATCCGCTCTGCGATTGCCGCGACATCGAAAACATAACTGCCGGTCTCTGCTGCCAAAGCGGCTATCTGACTGTTGGTCTTCTCCAACAGATTGCGCAAGCTTCCGTTCAGACGGCGGTCAAAACCGCCGAACAACGAATGCGAAGGACACGGAATCGTCGGGATGATTGAGGGTGCGCCTGAATGCTCTCGAACTCCGCGCACAACACGTTGCAGCATATCGAGCGCATCGTCGATAGCCTGAGCCGATTTTGCTTCATCCAGTACGGGCTGTTCTAGCTTCAGCCAATGGTGGTCAATGGCCAGGAGAACGGCGTCGGGACGGGATTTGTTCACAATAGACAGTGGATCGAGCGCTTGCTGCATCACTTGATCATACGGTGCCTCGATGATCTCAAGGGCTACTCCATGCCGCGCAGCGGCTGCCGGCATCCATGACTGAACAAGATCAAACGTTGCATTCGATAGAACGCCAAGCCGGAAATGCGACAGGGGTGCGAGGGAGCCGCCGCTGGCTAGAACACGTGAAATCGCTTTTGCAAATGCGGCCGCGTCCCCGGCCGACATCTGGCATGTTGCCAGTGCATTCAGTTGTTTGCCAGCGTCGTTGGCATCGCCCGGCATTGCGCGTAGCCGTGACCGCAGGTCAGCTGGAGCTGGCGGCAGCCAAGGCAGATTGATTGACCAGCTCATTGCGTTGAGCCCCCCTTACGTGAACGAGTTTTGAGGTCTCGCGTACGCTGCGAGCAGCATCGCCTCACTCACGCCTCAACGATCGGACGCCTGGCAATAAGAATGCAAGAGATGCTCAGCTTCTTTTTGATCGCCCGTTCCAGCGAGTGTCCGGTCACCGGCAAGAATTGCTGATTTTCAATCTCAAAGCCTTGGGCTTTGACGAAGCCGACAAACTCCTCAATTGTCGTCCAAAGATAGATGTGATCCGGGGCTGGGCTATTGATCGGCACATTTATGAAGAGGCGCCCGCCGGGCCTCAGGGCCTGACGCAAGGTCTGAAGAGCAAGGTCAGGCCTCTCCAGGTGCTCGAGCACTTCGCTGATAATTGCACTATCAAAGAAGGCAGGCTTTGGCGGCGAAGTAAGGACATCCTGCTCGATTAAATCAATTTGCCGGTTCACTCCAAGAGCGCTGAGAGCGTGCTTCGTGGCGGCAATGCTTGACTGGCTAACGTCCCACGCCTCCAGATGTGCCATCTTGGGATCTTGTAATGCGAAGTACAAAAACAACCCATGCCCAGGTCCAATTTCCAAATGGTTGTTTCCGGCTGCATTCCCCGTCAAGAAGTGCGTGCGAAAGAAATCAAAAGCGCGGGCATGCGGGGTCCAGATCAACTGTGAGATCAATATGCCTCTGACGTAGCGCCCCATGTATTCTGGCTTGTTGTAAACATCGTCAAACGCTTCCTTGAATGTGCTGAGGCGGTAGCGGCCTTCACGCCGGAAAAAAAACTCCTCCTTCAAAAACTCTTCGCACATCCACTTGTAGTCACCGCAGTAACTGGCAAGATCTGCACCGGAAAGCTTGATAACAAGTCCAGCCAATTCATTCGATCGTTGCATAAACCCAGGAGGGTCGTCCCGGAACCGGGCTTCGCAATAGTCACTGTGCTGGGGCCATACCTCAAGTAGATTTGAGACCACATGCTTCAGGTTTGGATACGGATCCAGACGCGCTTGCTCAAATGACATCAAACTCTCCACTAAGCGCCGAGCTTTTTGGCTATCAGCGCCACGAGCGCACCGACGTTCTCCAGACCACCAATCTCGGCGGAACCAAAGCGAATGCCAAATGCCACCTCCGTAGCAACCAAAAGGCGGACGTGAGCCAGACTGTCCCAGCCTTCGATGTCCTTGGCCATTGTAGCATTTGACAACGAGATGCTCTCATCATCAAGTTCGTCGCGGAAGACTTCATTTAACTTACTCAAGATGGTGTCGGCATCCATTGTATTCGTTTCTCCTTCGAGACGTTTTTCAGCGTCAGCACGGCTGTGTCGCAATTGCATGCAACGGTTCCTGCTGGCTGTATGACCCTAGTTAATCAACGCGCAGGCCTCAAGCAACCGACTTTTCTGTTCAGGAAGTTCGACCCCCGCGTCACGTAAACGCTGCGGCCATGAAACCAAGCAACGAGTGGATGATCCTAACTCTTGGAAATGATCAGGTCCATAACTCCGCACGTCGCTGCAACGAATAGAAACGTAACCACAACTTCCAAAGCCCGGACATAAGGGCTTGCAAAGTACCACTCACGAAACGCTTTGCCACGAGCTCTCACGGCCCGATCCATGAACGTGTTCGCAATGAATGCAGCAGCATGCAATGCATAAAAAACGAAATAACCAAACTTCAGCCCGTGCCAAAGAGCGAAGACCATGAATGTAACGGTTGTAGCCAAAATGATGCCAAGGTCTGCAGCCTTAGGTCCAAGTTTGCGAACGAAGTGCATTGATAGCGGGGTGAATACGGCTTCCTTAACAAAATCCGTGAGCGAGATATGCCATCGCCGCCAGAAGTCAATAATGTTCCGGGCCAAAAACGGGTTGTCAAAGTTCTCCTTGATGCGCATGCCCAAAAGTGCGCCCATCCCGACAGCGACGTCGGTATACCCCGAAAAATTGAAGTAGAGATGAAGGTAACTTGCGATGCTGAGCAGAAAGAAGCTCAAGACATTGAGTTCAAAATCTTCGCCTTGAACCTCAAAAGTCACCTGTTGCGCGAGCGTGGCCAGATACCGGAATTTGATGTAACCGACAATGATCCTCAGCAAACCGATCTTGATGTTTGCCCACGAAATTTGACTGCCGTCCTTTGTTGAGTCGAAGTAAGAAAGTGGGTTTATGGGTCCTGCTGAGAAAGTTGGCGGGAAAAAGAGAAAGGCAAAATAGGCTGGCAAACTTGGGACGTCTGCTCTACGATTGCGCAGTTCAAAAACTGATTGCGACATTCGGAACGCAAGGTAAGAACCACCTAGGAATAGGAACAATGACTGCACTTTGAACACGATAAGATAGAAAATTGGAAACAGAAACGCCGTCCAGTAAAGTCGATCGTTCTCTAAGTTCCCCCGGCTGTATACGCCTATAAGGATCCAGTGCATGCCCGCGATAGCGAGCATAATTCCGAAATCGGTGAGGTTCTTGGGGTCTCCATCAAAGAAAAATACGAAAACTGCGCAAATGTTGACGAGCGCAAACACTAGCATCCGCAAGTTCAAAGGCAGGTGCTTTGCCGCGAGAATAGCAAGTGCTACGAGAATGTAGAGCGAAGCATGGGTAAATGTTGAGATCGTCGAATAGAAGAGGAAGTCGGATTCCTTGCCAAACTGATCATCCATGGCGTCAGAACCGCTCGTAAATCAGAGAAATCGCAAACATGTAGTTGGGTAGCAACTCGACAAGGAATGCGGCGCCGAGACCTACAACAACAATCATTGCATAGATAACACGATCAACGTTATTTTGCATCTACTATCAACTTTGCTATGGCAGGTGCGATTGCCGCTGTAAATCGCTTTGCTCCCGCTGCGTTTAAGTGTGTTTCGTTATGATAGTAGTCGAGCATCTGATCGTAAGGCACATTCTCAAACAATCGCTGCATAGGCACACCTATTTGGGCCCAAGGCTTTTCCACGTCGTTGCAGAGACGGCGCACCAACGTCCGTTCCATCGGCCGGTTTGCCCAATGTGTAGGGATTGACAACGTCGCAAAGACGGCGCCGCTTTCCTTCACGTCATCAGAAATAGCCCGCAGAAATGCGGATTGATAGCAGTCGTAAGACGGGTTGAGGTATGAAAAGTTCTCATCTTCGCGGCCTTTAAAAATCATATCATCGGCTGGGATTTTCGGCATAGCGTGGTCGTGATCAATGAATTTCCGTCGATGTTTTTGATTTTTATCAGCATGAGATAGCCAGCCATATTGATCAGTGTTCTTGTTATTGAAGCCCTTGTCTTTAATGTATTTGTTTTCAATCTTAGTTCGCTTGGCCGTAAACTTCGCTCCTCCTTGTGCGTCTGCCCAGAACCTGTGGGGTGCGCCAAGTATGGAGATTGCGTAAAGCGACAGTCGATCAAATGTGCTGAGCCCCGCAGGGGCCTGCATCTCAAGCGGCCGCCAAAAGTACTTTGTCAGTTGGTGAGGTGGATGCGGGCCCGTTGGGGCGTCCGCCACCAAAACTATTTTTGGCTTTATTGATTTGAGCGCATCATGAACTTTCGAATAGTCAGCCTCAAGACCAAACCAGCTCGATCCAAAATTGAGAGCTTTCGCGGGTCGTCCAAGAGACTTACTCAGTTCGGATTCTAGAACGTCAACACTAATCCCCGACCACAAGTGTGATGGGCCAACTACCAAGACATCGACAATTCCACCTGCCTTGATGGACCGCCCAATAAATGCGTAGTTGCGGTAGCGTGGCGGGATCGTCTGATAAATCGCACTTGCGCTCGTCTGAAACACGACTTCGTTTAATGCTGGCCAGACAGTGCCAAACACGATCGCAAACAAAAAGATGAGTGCGTGAAGGCGCGCATCGAAGGGGGCTTTGACCAGAAACTGCGTGTGCATGAGCCCCGACGCGACTTTTCAAACTTTGAACCAACAGCTCTTGTTGGTTACGGACAGCCTTCGAATTTGTCAAGCTGCAAAGAAATCATAGATCGACGGCAATCGCCTGACGCGGGCCACGTTGGCGGCGGGTAAGTCGGCGATGGTGTGAGGCTTATGTTCGGGCTTTGGTTTCTCCATCTCTTCTTGGCGTTGACAGTCTCTACGCCGAAGTGTGGCCGTCGGTGAACTTCGATGCTTTCATAGACTTCCGTCCTCCTCCCAGCCGTGGGGAAAATACGGAAAACTCTAACCTCAAACGAGGGAATTTTGTGGGGGCGGATCAAGCGCAATGCTGACTCGACGTTGCTTCACAGCAGTCACGGCCATCTCCCGACGCTGGGATGGCCGGGCTATTTTTTTCCCAAGGCCTCCTTGAGTAACTCGTTTTGCATGCTGAGTTCGGCAAACATCTTCTTCAGACGCCGGTTCTCGTCCTCGATCCCCTTCATCTGCGAGATCATCGAGGTGTCCATGCCGCCGTACTTCGAGCGCCACTTGTAAAACGTCGCGCTCGAAATGCCGTGCTCGCGGCAAACTCTGTCAGCGCTAAGACCCCTTCGACATGGCGCAAAATGCCCATAATCTGGGCTTTACTAAATCGGCTCTTCCGCATCAGAATCTCCTCGTTCGTTCTTGAACCGAGAAAATTCTACTTTCAACCCCCGCTAACCTCGGGGGATTACCTCTGGAAGGCCCATTTTTTTGCACTTCTTAGTAAAATTGATATGCTAATTCACTCTTATTCTATCTATTCCTTTCAGCCGCGAGAGCCGAACTTGATAGCCGTCAATCTCGGCGGGTCCTGAACCTGTGATTCCGTCCACAGCGTCAGCCCATAGCTCCAGCGCGGCACGTTTTTCCGCCTCGTACTCATAGTGATTATAGACGCCATCCGTGATGCTGCCTTTCCGACTGCCGCCATGGTTGAGAATGCGCTCGCGCACGTCTTTGGGCACACCTAGTCGGCTCATGAAAGTACCAGCGGTGCGCCTGAGGTCGTGCATGGTGATGTCTGCGATGCCCAGCTTGTCCCGGGTGCGCTCCATGGCCTTTGAGACGCTGCGTGACGCAATGTGAGTGGGGCAATACTCGCCGGGGAAGACGAATTCACTTTCGCCGGCGGCTACGACAGCTTGCCTGAAGAGCGATGCTGCTTGCGGGCTCAAAGGGACTCGGTGGGCGTTTCGGTTCTTCGCGCGTCCGCGCGGGATCGTGAGTACCGGCGACGCAGAATTGAGATCCAGCTCCGCCTTGCGAGCAGCAGAGATTTCCGTGCGCCTGAGGCCCGTCATAAGGGCCAGCTTGACTATCGTTGCGACAGCTGGGGACATGGCTGCCTCGCCCCGGTCCATGGCCGACCAAAGCCGACGCATGTCATCCTCATCGGCAACCACATCGCGGGGCTGATAGTCATGCCGATTGCGAAGGCCGCTGGCGGGGTTTGCTGGCACGAGCCCTCGGTCCAAAGCGTACCCGAAGATGGAACTGACAACGGCACGCGCGGTATCGGCACGTCGGTTGGCACCACGCGCTGAGATGCGATCCAAGACCGCGATTATGTCATCGCGCGTAATGCTCTTGGCAGACTTGTCGCCGATTACCGGAAAGATGTCTTTCTTGAGCACGTGACCGTAGTCGCGTTGGGTGGCAGGGCGCAGGGGCTCTCCCCGCTCAATCCTTTGGGTGGCCAACTCGGCAAACGTCAGAGCTTCTCGCTCTTCAGACACCTGGGCTAGCGGATCAGCACCTTGTCGAATGTCGTGCCGAAGTCGGTCTGCTTCGCGGGTCGCCTGCGCCAGCGAAACCTCATCGAGGCGCCCAATCTTGAACTTGCGCCGCTTGCGCCTTTTTCCGATTCCGATGTCGTAGTGAATGTACCAAGTGGCCGTGCCGCTTGGCAGGGCATACAGAACGAGCCCACGGGCGCCTTCGATCCTGAATTCAGCGGCCGTCTTACCCGCGCAACCCCTGACGGCCTTTTCAATCGCCTTGGCGTTTGCTGGCAGCAGCCGTTCTGCTCGCGTTTTCGCTGCCATCCATGTCTGCCCTTGCAATTGAAGATTTGGCCCATATTTGGCCCATAAAGCTGAGATTTCAAGGGGTGGCGTGGGGCCGAATGAGACAGAATAACCTCCATATTTGCATTATAAAACAATAGTTTAATGGTCTCAAACGGGCTCAGGCGGTATCAGGAAATTCTTTAGTGCGCCAATTTTGTAATCAGGGGGTCGCAGGTTCAAATCCTGCAGCCGGCACCAATCTTTTCAAGGGCTTAGGCAAATTGCCAAAATTCAAACAGCGCTAAAACTTACCTCTAGCTCACCTCGTTCGTTCACTTGCTACTGCCAAGCCCCAATCCCTGTGGGGGTGCCGCTACCACCTCGGGCAGCAACTCCGGCCGGTATTCGAAATGCATGGTGTCATAGTGGTGCCAGCGGCCGCCCCAAATGAACCCGTGCTTTTCAAAAATGCGCACGATTTCCATGGGGATCTCGTTGCGAAAGGCGATCGTGTCTTGGTCTGTGTCGGCTGCTTTGCTTGCTGCCCATCGCCAGTAGTGAGCGCGCCGCGTCGCGATATCGATGGCGATGCCATAGCCGTGCGCCGAAACCCGCTGCGTGCCGGCAATGACGCGGCAATTGTAGGTGCCCTCGGAGGGACTGAGGAACACATCGAATTCAGGGCCAAGCTGGTCGAGTTCGGCAGAGACCGCTTCGAGCTTCTTGTCGACGCTGTTGATGCGCGTCACCTGCAGCCGCTGGCCCTTTTTCGTCGGGAGCCAGACTATGGTAGTGAGATTGGGCGTCACGCTACCGGTGCGGCAATCGCCATATATCCTGTCGAAGAATGCAGCGTTGCGGGCGCGGCCCGGATCAAATCCCGGGGGCGGAGGAGCGGCCTCTACGCCGGCGGAATAGGCAAAGCGGAACATGTCTTCTATATCGGCATCGGCAAGCCAGTCCGCGAAGGACTTTTTCCCTTTGCCGTCGTCGAGCGGCATGGGCGGTGTTCCGTTGCGCCAAACGAGCATGCCGTTGCTGATCGATTGCAACTGATCTGGGTAAGCTGTCAGCAAGCGCTCAGGCGTTGTTCCCTCAGTGTTTGGCGGCGGCGGAGCTTCTGCACGAGCCAGCGGTACTGGAACCCGCGCTGCAGCGGCCGCCAGCAGAAGAGTAAGGAGCACCGGGCGCATACATGATCCCGGCAGCGAACCTGTTTGCGGGCGTTTAACCTTCATGGGGCCTCCAGATGCGGGCAGGCGTCTGCGGCAATAGGGCGGCCGGAAGACTGTTTTGCTTTACCTCGCCGCATCACCTGATACACTCGATCCAACTTTAGTCCAGAACCGCGCTTGATGTGAGGATTGCCCGAGGCTTGTGCCGCGGGCAGCCGGATCCAGGCCCTGGGGGTTTGACGTGGCCGCTTTTACAGAAGACGGAGACGACCAACGGCGTGCCCGCACCGGCCCTCCGCAAAAAGAGGCCGAGTCGACGTCCGACCCCGCCTCAAGCGCTATTCCGGTAAGCGCCGATGGGGCCAAGTCGAACGGCGCAGCACAAACCGGCGCTTCCTCCGAAAATTCAGTGCCATTTCAGCCCTCGCAACCCCACGTCAGCCGTTGGCCATCGCACGGCTGGAACCTCGATGACGTCACCCCAACATATGGTGCCCTCGATCTCGGCACCAACAATTGCCGCCTGCTGCTGGCAAAACCCTCTCGCCGCGGCTTCCGCGTGGTCGACGCTTTTTCACGAATCATAAGACTGGGTGAGGGCGTTTCGCAGACTGGAATGTTGTCGAACGCAGCCATGGACCGCACGGTGGACGCATTGCGCGTGTGCGCCAGCAAACTCGCCCGCAGCGGCACCAATCGCGTGCGCTGTGTTGCAACCGAGGCATGCCGCATCGCGGGCAACGGAACAGTGTTCCTGGATCGCGTGAGACACGAGTTGGATCTCGACATCGAGGTTTTGAGCCGCGAGGCCGAAGCCGGTCTGGCAGTAGCTGGCTGTTCGTCGCTGATCGACTACCGCGCCGATTACGCACTGATATTCGATATCGGCGGAGGGTCGTCTGAACTTGTCTGGCTCGACCTGCGCGCCGCTTCTCAAGCTGACGGCCGGAAGGAAGCCGGTGGGGGCGCCGCCGACCGCACGGGCGGCGCGTTGACGATGGCCGCATGGACATCGCTGCCCGTCGGCGTCGTGACACTCGCCGAAACCTTCGGCGGACGCATGGTTACACCCGTGGTGTTCGAAGCCATGGTCGATCACGTTGCCGATCTGATCGCGCCTTTCGAAGCCGAACATCGCTTTGTCGAAAAGACGCGCAATGCAGATGTGCACATGCTGGGCACTTCGGGCACAGTGACGACGGTCGCGGGAATTCATTTAGGGCTGCCGCGCTATGACCGGTCTCGGGTCGATGGCTGCTGGATGCATACGCGAGATGTGCACGACATCACATACAGCCTGCTCGACCGCTCTTACGAAGAGCGGGTGGCCGAGCCGTGCATCGGCGTCGACCGGGCAGACCTTGTACTTGCGGGATGCGCTATTCTCGAGGCTATCTTGAGAACTTGGCCGTGTGAGCGCCTGCGTGTGGCCGACCGGGGTCTGCGCGAAGGTATTCTTACGACGCTGATGAGCGAAGACGGCGTATTCCGTGCCGGACGCCGGCGGCGCAGCGGTCGCAACGGATAGAAATTGCCAGCGTGCAGGTGCGATTCGTGCCAACGGCGTGGCGTCTTTGAAGCTTGGATTTGATGCGATGACAAAAAAGGGACCTCAGGGCCCAGGCGGCGGGCAGCGCAACCTGCGCGTTGCGCTGAAAACTGCGCGCCGCCGTACGCCGTCTTCGCAACGCTGGCTTGAGCGGCAATTGAACGACCCGTATGTGGCCGCCGCAAAGCGCGAGGGCTTCCGCTCGCGGGCGGCTTATAAGCTGAGAGAAATCGACGATAAGTATCGCTTCTTGAAGCCGGGCCATCGGGTGGTCGATCTGGGCGCCGCGCCAGGAGGCTGGAGCCAGATCGCTGCCGAGCGCGTGCGCTCGATTGAAGGCATGGGGCAGGTCGTCGCTATCGACTATCTTGGCATGGAAGCCTTGGCGGGTGTCGATCTCGTCGAGATGGATTTTACGGCAGAAGGCGCCGAAGAAAAACTTATCGGGATGTTGCGCGAAGGCCGTGCCAACGTGGTGCTTTCAGATATGGCCGCACCCACGTCCGGTCATAAAGCCACCGATCATTTGCGCATCATGGGGCTGGCGGAGGCCGCAGCGGTGTTCGCGTGTGAAGTTTTGGAAAATGGCGGCGTGTTTGTGGCAAAGGTATTCCAGGGTGGCACCGAACGCGACTTGCTCGACATGCTGAAGAAATCGTTTGCCACCGTGCGTCATATCAAACCGCCGGCCAGCCGCTCCGACAGCGCGGAACTTTATGTTCTAGCGACCGGGTTTCGCGGTAAGTCCCTGTGACAACTGACGCCATTTCAGAGCCGGTACGTGCGCCAGCCAAATTCACCACGGGCTCGCTGCTGCGCCATATCCTGGTCATGACGGGCGCTGGCGCTGTCGGGCTGATCGCGATTTTCGCCGGCGATTTCGCCAACATCCTGTTCCTGTCTTGGCTTCGCGACGAAGCCGTCGTGGCCGCCGTCGGTTATGGCAGTTCGGTGTTGTTCTTCACGATCTCTATCGGAATTGGCCTGTCGATTGCGGCAGCCGCACTCGTGTCGCCAGCCATCGGAGCGGGTGATCTTGAGCGCGCACGCAGGCTATCGGCGAACGCGCACGTCGCATCGTTTGTTGTCTCGGTTATTGCGGCAGCTATCGTCTGGGTGTTTATCGGGCCCGTGCTGACGCTACTTGGCGCCACGGGCCGCACGCACGAGCTCGCCACCACCTATCTGCAACTGCTGGTGCCGTCGACGCCGTTTCTATCGACGGCCATGACGAGTGCAGCGGTCCTTCGCTCGGTCGGCGATGCGCGTCGTGCGATGAACGTGACGCTGTCGATTGCCATCGTCAATACACTGCTCGATCTGGTGCTGATTGTGTGGCTGGGATATGGCATCGAGGGTGCGGCGGTGGCTTCGGTTTTAGCGCGCGCTGTGTCGATGGGGATCGGACTCTATGGTGTCGTCAAAGTTCACGACTTGATGGCGCGGCCGGAGCGCGTGGAATTCGTGGCAGGTATTCCTGTGCTCGCAGCCATCGCCATTCCCGCGATGTTGACAAACGTCGCAACGCCCGTGTCGAACGGCTACGTCACGGCCGCTATTGCCGCCCATGGCGACAGCGCCGTCGCCGGCTGGACGATTATCGGCCGTCTCGTGCCGCTGGCCTTCGGCGCGATTTATGCTCTGTCGGGGTCGATCGGCCCCATTCTTGGCCAGAACTATGGGGCCGGCGACCAGGTCCGGTTGCGGCAGGCATTCACGCTGTCGCTGTTCGTCAATGCAGGCTTTACGCTGGCGGCGTGGATTCTACTTATGGTTTTCGCTGAACCGCTGACGCGTCTGATGCATGCCGAGGGCGAGACTGCGGACTTGGTCATCCTCTATTGCCGATGGATGGCGCCTCTGTTTGTCTTCATGGGTGCGCTGTTCGTGGCAAATGCAGCGTTTAACACCTTGGGCAGGCCGCAGATTTCCACTGTATTGAATTGGAGCCGGGCGACGCTCGGTACCATCCCGCCGGTTCTGATCGGCGGCGCCTACGCCGGTGCAGCGGGCGTGCTTTGGGGCTTCATGCTGGGGGGAATCGTTTTCGGAATTCTCGCCGTTTGGCTCGGCTACCGCCTGATCGCAGAATTGCCGGCGATGACCAGTGCGCCAGGCCAGAACAAGGCCGCTTGAAATGTGCGGTCGCGGCTTCACGTGTCCGCCCGCATTCTGTGGGCAGAATAGTGCCCCCTTTGTCTACGCGCCGTGCATGCGCTATAGAGTCAGCCTCCGCCACGGAGCAGTGGCGCTCGAAGGGGCTGGGCTGGGCGCCTTTCTCGCTGATAAATGCCAGCGTTTGCAGGAACCGCGATGCCGGAGGAAGCAGGATTGAAGGCGCGCTGGCGGCAAGGGCTGCTCGATTTGCCGCGTTCGGTCAAGCGGCTGGCGCTGGTCGGTTCCGATCTCGTGCTGTTGTCGCTCGCCCTGTGGGGCTCGATCTCGCTGCGCTACGGCATCTACTATGTGCCCGATGATTGGAATGTTGTGCTGCTGATGGCGGCAGCGCCGGTCATCACCGTGGCCGTGTTCTGGTGGTCTGGGCTGTACCGCTTGGTGACGCGTTATATCTCCTATCGCGGCACCATCCAGATTTTCGCCGGTGTTGCGCTTTCAGTTCTGGTGTGGGCGCTGCTCGTCTTCATGTCTGGGCAACTTGGTGTGCCGCGAAGCTCAATTCTGCTTTACGGGTTCGTCGCCGCCGGATTGATTGCTTTGAGCCGTCAGGCTGCGGGCCTTGTGCTCAAGAGTGCAGGCATCTCCTATCCTGTGTTTTCTGCCGAACAAGACAAAAAGCAGGTCATCATCTATGGCGCTGGCCAAATGGGCGTGCAGCTTCTGCAATCGCTGCGCAGCGCACGTGACCGGCAAGCAATCGGCTTCGTCGATTTGTCTCCGAGCCTGTGGGGCCAGTACGTCGGAGGCGTGAAAGTATACAGGCCCGAAAAGCTTGAGCATCTCATTCGCCGGGGAGGCGTGCGCGAGGTGCTTCTGGCATTGCCCGGTTCGCAACGGCGCGAACGCCGTCAGATCCTGCAGGATCTGGAACGCCTGCCTGTCGAAGTCAAAGTGCTGCCGGCTTACGAAGATTTCGCATCGGGCCGCGTCGGGGTTGCCGATTTGCGCCCTGTTGATGTCGGTGAATTGCTTGGCCGCGAACCGGTACAGCCAAGTCTCGAGCTTCTCGAACGCAATACGAAGAACAAGAGCATTCTGGTCACGGGCGCGGGCGGCTCCATCGGTTCTGAATTGGTGCGGCAGATTTTGAAGCAGTCACCCAAGCGCGTCGTTCTGTTCGATCTCTCTGAGGTCGCGCTCTATGAAATCGAAATGGAAGTGCGCGAGCGCCTTGATGCTCTGCCCCTTGATGCCCCTATGATCGATATCGTCGCCGTGCTCGGATCGGTACTCGATCAATCTCTGGTGACGGAGACGATCAAGGCCTACGGTGTCGAAACGATTTATCACGCCGCCGCCTATAAACACGTGCCAATCGTCGAGCATAATCCAATCGCGGGCCTCAACAACAATGTGTTCGGCGCGGCTGTGATTGCCGATTGCGCACGGCAATACAACGTCGAGCGCGTCGTCTTCATCTCGACCGACAAGGCGGTGCGGCCGACCAATATCATGGGGGCTTCCAAGCGGCTTGCCGAACTCGTTTTGCAGGCGCACGCTGCCGACGGTTCGAAGACTGTCTTCACCATGGTGCGGTTCGGCAATGTGCTCGACAGCTCTGGCTCGGTCGTGCGCCGCTTCCGCAAGCAAATTCAGAATGGCGGCCCGGTCACCGTCACCCACAAGGACATCGAGCGCTTTTTTATGTCGATCCCGGAGGCGGCTGAATTGGTTATTCAGGCGGGTGCCATGGCCAAGGGCGGTGAAGTGTTCGTTCTCCACATGGGCGAGCCTGTGAAGATTGAAGCGCTGGCACGCCTCATGATACATCTCTCGGGTCTCGAAGTGCGCGACGAGCAAACCCCCAAGGGGGACATTGCCATCGTTTACACGGGGCTGCGTCCGGGTGAGAAACTCTATGAAGAGCTGCTCATCGGTGCCAACACAACCGGGACCGAACACCCGCGCATCTGGCAATCGGGCGAGCCGTTCCTTTCGCCGGCAGACCTTGCCCACGAGCTCGACGTGCTGCGTGCCGCAATGGCCGCGCGTGACACACAAACCATTCAGGCTCTGTTGCTGCGCACCGTCGAGGGCTATCAGCCGCGTTCGGATGGGGCGCCTGTTGTGACCTCGGCCGTGGAGCCGGCGTGGAGCAACGCGACGCGGACGCTGCATTGATGGTGCCGCGCAGTCAGAGGGCTCCAATCGCAAAGATGCAAGCTGTGCGCCGGTTGGCGTTTGTCGTGCCATCGGCAGAAACGGCGCACCAGTATTTCGGCCCGGTGTTCGATGCGATCACGGCACAGGGTCACAAGGTATTATGCTTGACGCCCGCTGGTCTCTCTCAAGCCGCTGACGCACCGGGCAGCGCGCCTCAGGGCATCGAAATGGCAACCTTCGACGTCAAGCCCGAGGGGTGGAGTTTCCTTCAACAGCGGCGTGCGGTGCAGGGCCTTTTGGGAACATTAAAGGACTGGGCCGCACACAGCGTCGTTGCAGCAGGCGGCAATTTGCTTCCCTTAGCTTTTCAGGCCGCCGCCGGCTCTGGAGCTGCCCACCTTATCGCCGTGTTCGATGAAACCGGGACCGGCATCCGCGGACACGACACGGCGGAGTGGCGCACGGCCGTCGCGATGGCCGGTTCATCGGTGTTTTTCAATAGCGGCGATAGGATTGCCGCGCTCAAAACGGGGCTCATCGGCAAGTCACAGCCCGCCTGTGTTGTGCCCGCTGCGGGCTGCGACCTTGCCGTTTCGAGCACCCTGCCACTGCCACCGTTCGACGGCGATCTCGCGGTCTTGATGCACGCGCCGCTACCTGCCCCCCGCCAGCCCGATGCGATGTTGGACGCAGCCGTTGCCTTAACCCGCGCGCATCCGCGCGTTCGCGTCGTGCTTACGGGCCGCACGCCGGTCGCGGGCCAACAAGTGGCAGCCGGTGTGTCGATTGCCGGGGACGAGCCGTCAGTCGATCATTCGTCGTCATTGCGCGCCCATCTGGCGGGCTGCCACGTTTATGTTCACGGGCCCGATACGTCGGCTCTGCCGGCAAATCTGATGGAAGCATTGGCCGCTGGCCGGCCCGTGATTGCACTCGATGGGGCTGCTGGCCGCGATTTGGTCGATGAGTTGATCAATGGCTGTCTCGTGCCGCAAGCAACGCCCGCGCTCATCGAGCAAGCAGTTTCCCTGTTCGTCAACCAGCCCGATCTGATCGCGGCGGCCGCACGTGCCAGCCGCTTTAAGGCCGAGCGCTGGCTTGACCGCCGGGAAGCGACGAAGGCTTGGCTTGCGGCCTTGTCGCTGACGGCATGACGCTGCCAAGTCCCAAGCCTTTCGATGCGCTGTACTCATGATGGCGCGTTCTCCCATTAGAGAGCCGTTTTTAAGGCTGGTTGCGCTGTGGATCGCACTGTGTGCGGGGTTGACCGGTTCGGCGCTGCTCTTCTCTTTGTGGTCAGGCGCATTTGCGCGGACGATTGAAGTGGCCGACCGCCCGGCCGTGCAATTGGCCGTGGCGTTGACGATTGCCGGCTTCATTTTTCTGCTCACCGTTCCGTTGATTCTGCGCTCTATGAGACTTGAGCGGCCACGGCAGATGGCGATCTTATGGATCATCCTGGCGGCAGGCCTTGCGATGCGTCTCGCGCTCTTTGGCTCGACACCGGTGTTGGAGGACGATTGGTATCGCTATCTGTGGGATGGCGGCGTTACGGCCCACGGCTATAACCCCTATGCGGCGTCTCCGGACGCTGCACAGGGCGAGCCTTATCACTATACGCTGCAGCTTCTGGCCCAGCGGTCGGGCATTGTCATCGAGCGCATCAATCACTCGGAATTGACGACGGTATATCCGCCGGTGGCGCAGGCGGCGTTCGCCCTCGCACATTTGATTGCACCTTGGAGCCTGGAGGCTTGGCGCGGTGTCTGCCTTGCGGCAGAACTTGCAACGCTTGCGCTGTTACTTGCGCTGCTCGATCAAGTTGGGCGTTCGCGGCTATGGGTGGCGCTATATTGGCTCAGTCCATTGGCGGCGAAGGAACTGATCAACTCGGCGCATATGGATGGCATTGTCACGCCGTTCGTACTGGCGGCGGCGCTGCTGGCGTTGCGCCAGCGCCACGTTCTCGCCATCGCCGCGCTGGGCCTTGCCGTCGGAGCTAAGTTTTGGCCGCTGCTGTTAGCTCCGCTGCTGCTGCGCCCGCTGCTTGCCGCTCCGTGGCGGCTGGGGATGGCTGTGCTGGTGCTTGCCGTGATGTGTGCCGCAGCCTTGCTGCCGATGGTCTGGGGCGCTTCGAATGATGCCTCAGGCTTGACGGCCTATGCAAGTTATTGGCGCAATAATTCGGCGCATTATGGTCTGCTGGAAAAAGGCTTTGCAGTCATTCTGAAGCCATTTGCGCTCGATCCACGTAGCGCAGGTTTAGCAGCGCGCGCCGTGCTGGCGGGGCTCGCGGGATCGTGTGCTCTTTGGATTGCCTTGAAGCCGGTCGCAAACGGGTCTGATCTCATGACCCGGCTAGGGCTCGTCACCGCAGCAGTCGTACTGCTCAGCCCATCGCAGTTTCCCTGGTATGGGGTGTGGGTGCTGCCGTTTCTGGTGTTTGCGCCGTGGGTTGGATTGCTTGTGATGACGGCATTGATCTCGATTTACTATGCGGGCTTCCACTACTCAGCCCGTGAGATTTACTCTGTCTACCGTGAGGGGATCGTGTTCGCGATCTGGCTGCCCGTATGGGCGCTGCTCGCCTATGAGGCATGGCGCGTCTTGATCGCGCGGCGATCACCGTTGATCGAAACGGAAGAACCAACCGCCCATGCGTAGCGCACAGCGTATCGGCGTGGTCATCCCGGCGCGCGATGAAGAGCGGGCAATTGCTAAAGTCATCTCGGATATTCCATCGTGGGTCGATAGCGTTGTCGTAGCTGACAATGGCTCGACGGATGCAACGGCACAGATTGCATCGGATTGCGGTGCTATCGTCGTGCGTGAACCCAAGCCCGGCTATGGTGGCGCGTGCCTCGCCGGGCTAGCTGCCTTGCCGCCCTGCGATATCATCGTCTTCCTCGATGGCGACTACTCTGATTTTCCAGAGGACATGGCCGATCTCGTAGATCCGATTATCGCAGGCCGTGCGGCGCTTGTCATTGGCTCGCGGATGATGCGTCGTGAGGATGCGTCAGCCCTTACCCCGCAGCAGCGCTACGGCAATAGCCTTGCGGTATTTCTGATCCGCCGCATTTGGGGCCAGCGGTTTACCGACCTCGGGCCGTTCCGTGCCATCGAAGCGGGTGCTTTGAAGTCGCTCGCGATGGCCGACCGCGATTTCGGGTGGACAGTCGAAATGCAGATCAAGGCTGCAAAGCGCGGGCTCGTGTGCCTGGAAGTCCCTGCGCGCTATCGCCAGCGCATCGGGGTCTCAAAAATTTCCGGCACGCTATCCGGAACGTTGAAGGCCGGCCGGAAAATTCTAACCGTCATCGCCCGGCACGCCTTGTCTTGAGGTCTCCGTGGTGGCTGCCGTTAATTCACGGCTTTGCAGGTTTAGGAAGGCGTCACGCGGCATTCGTACAATTTCTATATAAGATTGCGCAAGGCCTTGTTTTTACGCCTCATTATTCATCAATCGGTAACGATGTCTTCACTTAATCTTTGAGGATTGCCCCTAATATTCCAACTCAACCTTCCTATATCTGAGCAAGTCGAGCTCTCACACTTGAGGAGACTGAGATGGGTTATATTGGTGGCGGCGAAATCGTAACGCTGCTTTTCGTGGCGCTGGCCGTGGCGACGGTCTGGTCACTCGTTAAAATCGTTCCGCAGGGCTTTGAATATACAGTCGAAAACTTCGGCAAGTATACACGCACGCTGGCGCCGGGCCTGCATTTCCTGATCCCCGTGGTGGAGCGCATCGGCCATCAGGTGAACATGAAGGAGCAGGTGATCGACATTCCGAGCCAGGATGTCATCACCAAGGACAACGCCATGGTGCGCGTTGACGGGGTCGCCTTCTTCCAGGTGATCAGCGCTGCGAAGTCTGCCTATGAAGTCGAGAACCTTGAGAACGCGACCGTCAATTTGACTCTGACGAACATCCGAACCGTTATGGGTTCGATGGATCTCGACGAGTTGTTGTCGAACCGTGATCGCATCAACGCCAAGTTGCTGCAAGTTGTGGACGCTGCCACTGAAGCTTGGGGCATCAAGGTAACGCGTATCGAAATTAAGGACATTGCCCCGCCGCGTGATCTCGTCGAAAGCATGGGCCGCCAGATGAAGGCGGAACGTGAAAAGCGTGCGCAGATTTTGGAATCGGAAGGCTTGCGTCAGGCCGCAATTCTAAAGGCCGAGGGCGCGAAAGCGGCCGTGGTTCTGGAAGCGGAAGGCCGCCGCGAAGCTGCCTTCAAGGACGCTGAGGCCCGCGAGCGCTCGGCGGAAGCCGAAGCCAAAGCGACACAGATGGTTTCGGATGCGATCTCCAACGGCAACGTGCAGGCGATCAACTACTTCGTCGCCAACAACTATGTGAAGGCGCTCGAAAAGATCGCCAGCGCTCCCAACCAGAAGGTGATCATGATGCCGCTCGAAGCCTCTGCCGTTATCGGCTCGCTTGGCGGCCTCGCCCAGATCGCCACCGAAGCCTTCGGCGGCGGCGGTGGGGCACAGCCATCGTCCAATCCGGCACAGCTTAAGGGCAGCGTGCCGCGGGTTTAGCAGAGTTTCGCGCGCGGCCAGGGCTCAGGCCGCGCGCTGCATTATTACCAATTGAGCCTGAAGCAATTCGCTTTTTGAACTCAGGGAGTTCCCACTATGTCGCCCGCGTTAGAATACCTTGCAACTCTCGGCACCTGGAACTGGCTGATCGCAGCCTTTGTGCTGGGTGGCCTCGAATTCGTCATCCCGGGTGTGCATTTTATCTGGTTCGGCATGGCGGCAGCGCTAACCGCCGCACTTGTTTTCCTGCTGACGGCCCTTGGAATGGGCGACATGCTGACCCTACCGGTGCAACTGATCGTTTTCGTCGGCCTGTCGGTGCTCAGTCTTTTTGCCGTCAAATGGTTCGGCGCTTCGTCCACGACGACGACGGATAACCCCACACTCAATGTGCGCGGCGCTCAGTACATCGGCCGCCAAGTGGTAGTTGAAGAGACCATCGTCAGCGGCCGAGGCAAGGTGCGGGTCGGCGACACGCTATGGGGCGCACAGGGCGAAGACGCCGCCGCCGGCGCACGTGTCACCGTCACGGGTGTCAACGGCACGGTGCTTGTGGTCGAAAACAACCGGTACGAATGAGGCGCCGAAACGCGTTAGAACATCGGGGCTGGCGGGGTAGAGGGCGCCGATGGAGGTGCTGCTGCCTCGGCTGGCTTTGCCTCCCGTGAGAAGCGGCGGCGCAAATTGCCGAGCAGGTCGCTCGCGCTGTCGCACATTCCGGAAGCAATTCGCATCGTTTCCTCGCCACGCTTCAAGCGCCTGTCGAGTGCGGCCATCGTCCGGGCCAAGCCCGGATCGGTATCTTCAAGCCAAGTCGCGGCAACGCTCGCATACACCGTGCCGAGTCCGGCAACCCGGATCGAGCCGAGAGGACCATCTGTCGGAACGCCGGCCGCGTGCAGCATCCAAGCTTGTGACGCCCAAGCCTTCTTGAGTATTGCGCTGTCCATTGGATGGCTGTCGGCAATGGACTTCAATGCCGCCTTGTAAGGCGTCAGCACGTCGAAGCGGGTCATGATAACGTCAAAAATCCGGTCACGTGCCGGTTGCTCTGGCGAGGGCTTGGCTGCCCGGGCAAGAACGGCATCGTCAGCAGCGCGCGTGAAGGCTGCAACGATGGCTGGCTTTGCTGGAAACTCGCGGCGCATCTCGACAAGCCCGATGCCTGCCTCTTCGGCGATCTGGCGCAAAGTGATGTCGTTCCATGGGCGTTGGGCTGCCAGCCGCATTGCGGCTGCGATGATACGGCCGTTGACCGTCTGTTCATTGAGCATGGCTGCGTCTCCCTAAGTACAACTCATAACGTAGGGAGGCGCCAGCCGGATTGATAGGGGCTCGCTGGAGCTTCAGACCGAACGCCCGATATCATCGAGACGCTTCTGCAAAGCCAGCTTGTCGAGTGAAGTAAGCGGCAGGTTAATGAAAATGCTGATGCGCTGATGCAGCATCCGGTGTGTATCGGCAAAGGCCTGCGCCTTCACGGCATCGCTGCCTTCGACCTTCGAGGGATCGGCAACACCCCAGTGAGCCGTCATCGGTTGGCCCGGCCAAAAGGGGCAGACCTCGTTGGCGGCGTCATCGCAGACCGTGAACACGAAATCGAGGGGTGGCGCACCGGCAGCGGCGAATTCGTCCCACGACTTGGAGCGCAAATTGGCAACCGGGTAGTTGAGCCGTTCGAGCAGCGTCAAGGCACCCGCATTGATAGCGCCACTGGGGTGGCTGCCGGCGCTAAAGGCATTGAACTTGCCTTGGCCCAGCGAATTCATGATGCTTTCGGCAATCACCGACCGGCAAGAGTTATGGGTGCACAGAAACAGCACATTGAAAACGCGGTCTGTCATTTTGGGTCTCCGTTGGGTGGGCAGCAGGCTTGCCGGGCAGTCATAAGGTCTCCGCCACATAAATCGGCTCGGCCCTCGCAACAGTCTTCGGTCAAGAACGTGACTAGCCGGCGCATGGCGTCGACTTGCAAGCTGGACCTGACAAAGCGGCCATCCCGCCATGTCTGCACGAGGTTTGCATGTGAGAGTTCTTTCATGTGGAACGTCAGCGAGGCCGCGCTAATGCCGGTCATGCGCGCGATTTCACCGGCTGTGAGGCCATTGGGACCGGCCTGCACGAGCAATCGGAAAATCGCCAGCCGATGTTCTTGAGCAAGGGCCGCGAGGGCCCGAAGTGCTGCTTTGGTTTCCATGATGATGTTATTTCAAAGGTTGTTGAAATATTTAAGACAGCTCGAGGGCGTGCGAAGGGGCGCCACATCGTGTGAGTTCGCTGGGCGGCCCGGAGCGATCACAAAAACGTGCGATACTGTTACTTTATACCATACAAAAATGATATATCGTAACGGGATCAGGCACGCTGGAATGAGCGCGACGATGAGACGGTTAGAGGAGAACCTAAAATGCGAATTTTCGCACTCGTTTGCACTTTTGCCATCAGCGCATCCGTGCTGTTCAGCGGTGTGACGCAGGCTGATCCCGCCCCCACGGATCCGTTCGACAAATGTTTGAAGGCCGTCAATTCGCTTGGCGCCAGCATGGGGCATACGGATACAACAGACGATAAGGGGCGGCCCGCCTTCAGCTTCAGGCTGCGGACTTCTGGCCTCGACTACACGGCGGTGTGCGACGCGCAGTCTGGCCTGATCAGTGATGTATCGCCGCGTATTGCAGGCGATCAAAGTAACGCACTCTAGGGTCTTCCTCCACCAATTGAGTGCTGATCCGGCGTGCGGCCGCGGGCTGCTGAGGGAACACGCCCGTTACTTCCCCTGAGCCAGTTCGCGGCCGCGCGCTGTGGCCGCTTCCACGGCTTCGCTCATGAGATCCTGTAAACCGCCTTCAGAGCGCATGAGCACCTTAAGTGCCGCTTCCGTGGTGCCACCGGGCGACGTCACATTCCGGCGTAGGGTCGCTGCATCGGTTGCGGCGTGATGCACGAGCTCGCCTGACCCCGCCACAGTGGCGCGCGCTAGCGTTGTGGCAAGCCCTGGTTCAAGGCCAGCTGCAATGCCCGCTTGCGCAAGACATTCTGTCAGCAGAAAAATGTAGGCTGGCCCAGAGCCTGAAACGGCCGTCACGGCGTCCATGAGGCTTTCGTCATCAATCCACGCAACTTGGCCGACTGCCGACATCAGTTCATCGCAGAGCGCCTTTTGCTGCGCGGTGACGTGACCATTAGCGACACACACCGTCATGCCACGGCCAACAGCGGCGGGCGTGTTGGGCATGGCGCGAACCACGGCCGCGCCGGGTGCCAAGTGCGCGGCAAAGCTGGCGAGGTTCCGGCCCGCGGCAATCGACAGCGTCACCGTGCGAGGCCCCGCAAGGCCTGCAAGCCGGGGAAACACCGCCTCCATCACCTGCGGTTTGACGGCAGCAAGGAGCACATCCGGTGGACGGTCGAGATCTGCGATTTCGGGTTCTACTGTGACGCCATGCTGTGCGAGCATCGTTGCCACTTCCGGCGGCGGGTTGGGGTCCTGCACGCGCACGAGCTTCGGATCGAGCCCCCGCGCGAAGAGGCCAGACAGCAATGCTCCCCCCATTTTTCCCGCACCAGCAAGCAGCAAAGGTCCGTCGAGTTTCAGGGTCATGAGATGCGCCGTATCGGGGAAAGATGTGCGGGAAGTTGGTCACGCTCGCGGCAGGCGCCCATCACGGGCGCGCGGGCAACCACCGCCGTTGTAACGCAAAATGAGAAAATGTGTCACGCAGGGAGTTGCCGTTGCCGATCAGCGGCCAGAACGGCCCTCCGGCTGGACAAGACGCTCGCCACAAGCTGCGTCTTCAGGTGATGTGCAACGGCGCTTGCCGCCACGATCTGCAGCCGATGATGGACCAACGCGAAGACCATGATATCGGCAGGTGTGGCGGCGCGCTGCGTCTGGCTCTCAAAGCCGGCCTCGAACCCAATTGTGGCTTCACACCCAGCCCATCAACTCGCGACGCACCACCGCCTCGATGACGTCGATGCCTTCTTGGCTGTCGTTCAAGGCAGGCAAGTAAGCGAATTTTTCGCCGCCCGCATCTTCGAAGATGTGCCGGTTCTCGCCATCGAGTTCTTCCAGCGTTTCGAGACAATCCGCCGAGAAGCCGGGCGCGACAAGTGCGAGGCGCTTGATGCCCTCTTTGGCGAGGCGCTCAACCGTCATGTCGGTGTATGGCTGCAGCCACGGATCGTTTCCAAAGCGCGACTGGAAAGTTGTCAGCCAGCGGTCTTTTGGCCATCCGAGCCGCTCGCACAAAAGGCGCGAAGTCTTCTGGCAGTGACAGTGATATGGGTCGCCCGAATCAAAATACTTTTGCGGCATGCCGTGGAAAGTTGCCATTATGCGCTCGGGCTCGAAATCGAGCTTGGCGAGGCTGGCCTTCATCGATTGCGCAAGGCGATCAATATAGACCGGATCGTCGTGGTAAGCGGGGGCAACGCGCACGAACGGCTGCCAGCGCATTTGCATGAGGGCGCGGAAAGCCTGATCGGCGGCGGTGGCTGTGGTCGCAGCAGCATACTGCGGATACAGCGGCACCAGCAAAATGCGCTCGCAGCCAGCCGCCTGTAGCGCCCGGATGCGGCTTTCGGTGCTCGGGTTTGCGTAGCGCATGGCCCAATCGACGATAACTTTAGGATGTTCGGAAAGGCGCGCCTGCAAGCCCTCGGCCTGGGCGCGGGTGATGGTTTTCAGCGGGCCTTCATCGCGCTCGTTGTTCCAGATGGTCGCGTAGTCCTTGCCTTTGCGGCCGGGCCTGACGGTGAGAATGATGAGATTGAGGATCGGCCACCATTTCCATGCCGGTTCTTCGATGACGCGGCGGTCCGAAAGGAACTCCTTCAAATAGCGCCGCATAGGCCAATAGCTGGTGCCATCGGGGGTGCCCAGGTTGAGCAGCAAAACGCCTACTCTTCCGCACGGCACGCGCGGGTGGCTTGCGGGCCAATTGCTGCGGTCGGGCTCGAACGGCGGAGGGGTCGTCATGAGTGCTGGAGTCCTCGGGGGGGTGCAACGCGCAACTATGCGGGAGCAACGCGCCAACCCATCAAATTAGATCAGCACTGGCAAGCGCTTTGGTGCAGTGCGGTCTATTTGGCGCGGGCCTTGACCCGGCTCCATGCCAAGATGCCGGCGCAGGCGGCGCCTCTCGCTAGGCTGGCGACTTCGTTCGCTTGCGCTTGGCCGCTCGGGCTTTTTGGGGTACCGCCGGGAAACCGGGATGCGGCCCGGTCGCGGAAACGTGAGGGGCAGAGGACTCCTCGTCGGCCGGGGGCTTTGGCGCAGCCGTGGCAGCCAGCTTTTTATCGGTCAGGTCATCCAGAGCCCGGGCAGCGTGCCACGACTCCATCACGCTTCGGGCCAGCGCTTTGGGAGACAAAGAGAACAACTGTGCGCCGCGCGGCTCGGCTAAGGCGCGCAGGTGAGTTTGACGTTTGCGCGCCAGCCGGACGAGCCGCGTCTGGTCGGCCTTGGCCAATGTGCCCGGCGGCAGAGTGTCGATGTGATGCAGCAGCACCGCAAGATCTTGGGCTTCGCCGAGAATTTGCGAAAGCTGACGTGCGGCTTCGACCCTTGCCGTGAGCATGTCGGGCCAAGCGCGCAACAACAGCGCCATATGGCGCCAATGGAGCTGAACGCACTTGCGCCATTCGTGGAAGGTTTCGTCAGTACCCGAGCGGTAGGTGCGCTCGAAGAGTTCCAGGCCCTTGCGGTAGCCATCCATCAGGCCGCTTTCCACTGCGCCAAAATTCGTGCCGGTGACGGTGAGTTTGGCGATGGAAGCCCTACCCTCGAGAAGGTGTTCGCGGGCCGTCGCGATCGTTGCGCTGTTGGGCTGCACACCAGCGGCGGGCATGGCAGCACCGATGTGCTGCTTCAAAACGGCAAGCGCTGCGTTTGCGGCTGGATCGGCATAGGGTTCAAGTTTGAGCAGCGTTTCCGTCAATATCTGTGCATCGCGTGCCGGCGACAACAACCGGCCAATTTCGCGGAAACGGCTGTTTTCGCGCTGAAAATCTTCGCCCGTGAGGCCGGGGCGCACCAGCCGTAACAGCGCCCGGATGCGCTTCAGGCATTTGCGGGTTTCGTGCACGGCGCCGCCGGAAAGTTCGGCAGCGGTCAGGGCCCGCATGGCCCGGTCAATCTGTTCGCATCCCAGCCGCCGCACGGCATGCTGAGGCGTTTCGCTGATCTTGAACCGGTAGGCCATCGAGTGCACCCTGCTATGGAGATCAGCGAGTGTCACATTTCGAAGTGTCATAAGCAAGTACGAGACGTGAGCAGTGTTAAGTACCGGGCCGGGCGTCAGCGGGACGGTTCACCGGGTGGCGTTGTGTCTGCTTTGCCGGTTTCGCCGGCTCCCGCGGTCGAGTGATCCGGCGCCGCGCCGCCGGCCTCGGCGCGTGCGCGGCAGCCAAGTCCGGTTTCAGGCGTCGCAGGCGCTCGCCACGGCCCGGTGCCTTTGCGGGCCGGATAGACGCCGATGGATTGGCTGTCACATTCGGCCCGGGCTTTGTCGATTGGCACAAGTCTCAGCCCTCCGGCAATGACCGCTTCGCCAGCATCGAGTTTCGCCTGCCGCCAGACATCGAAGTCATCGCGCTGAGAGCAAGGCGTGCCGGGGGCCGCGCATGCGGGAGCCAGCGCCAGCGATGCAGTCCACACGAAACGCCCACCGATGTTGAGGCGGACCGCCGTTCCCGCAATGAGATAGGGCGCATCTGCTAAGAGAGGTTCCCTGGTACCAGACGCCTCTGATCGCGGCATGAAATGTTCTTGCCCTGCGACGCGCAGCCCTGGCTGATAGCGTATAGCGACCGCCGTGACCGGGGCCAATGACACCGCGGTCAACGCTCTCGGGTCTGTCAGATCGTCCGACGCCAGCATCTGGCGCGAGACCACCAGCCGCCACGAGCGCCCGGGGAAGGTGCGGTACATCGCTTTGATGTCGGTAACGCCTTGCAACAAAACAACATCGGCATCGAGGCCCGCGACGGGGGTGGCCGGGACGGCCTGCGATTCCCGCTCAGACCCGAAGCTCGTGCGCCATGATGGCTTTTCCGGCACCAATGCCAACGGCGCTTGGATGGCTGGCGCATTCGAAACATCGAGACTGATGACGCGCAGAGCTTCTGCAGCCGTGGCCGGGCGGCAGACCGTCATCGCCACCCCGGCCGCGATGGGCCCCAAGCAGAGTGCTATGGGAAAATTTCGGAGCGGCAAGCAAAGGGTTTGCCAAATCCAGCAAACGGCATACGCCGGTCTCGCTGTTTGCCCAGTGTCGCAAAGCAGATGCATTGCACGGAACTCTTCCGAAAACGTGGCTCACACGAAACGAGCGGCGCGCGTTGCTTTGCGCCAGTTCACGTGTCTATCTGTTGACCGATTCTACAGCTATCTCCAGTTCTTCTAAACGCACATTTGCGGCCCACCAGGGGACGCGTCCGCTGCCACCAACCCGGCGAGTGATAATCCCAATGCCGATTGAAGTTCCAAATCAGCTCCCGGGCACTATTCGCTGGACGAGCCGTTTGGCGATCTTTGCCTCGGTCGTGCTTTTGACCGCCGCAATTCTGCATCGCTTGGGCTTACCGACACCCGCTGCCCTCAACATGGTCCTCATCGCCTTCGCCTTAGCCGCCTTGGCGTTTTTGCTCGGTGCTTTTGCCGCCGTGTCTATCTGGCGGCAAGGAGGCAGCGGCGTTGCTCGGGTCGTTGCCGGCCTGTTCATCAGCTCGGCCATGTTCGGGGGTGTTGCCGTGCTCTCTGTTCTGGCTGGACAGCATCCGGTGCTCAACGATGTGACAACTGATACACAGTCGCCGCCAGCCTTTGTCGAACTTGCGCGGCAGCGCGAGGCCAGCGCCAATTCGCCGGTTTACCCGGCCGCCTTCGCCGCGGTGCAACAACTCGCCTATCCTGATCTGAAGACGCTCAACATCGAGCGGCCACGCGCCGAAACCCTGGAGCTCACAATCGATGCTCTGAAACGTCAGCGGTATCAGATCGTCAGCGAAGGGCCGGACGGAACCATTGAAGCCGTCGACCGCACGCTGATCTTGGGTTTTTACGACGACATCGCCGTGCGTGTAACCGGCGATGACGAACGTGCAAGTGTCGATGTGCGGTCGGCGTCGCGTTATGGCGTCTATGATTTCGGACAGAACGCCAGCCGGGTGCGAACCATCCTGCGCGAAATCGTGGCCCGCCTCGAAGAAACGGTGCCGGCCGCCGATGGGGTTCGCACACCGGGCGCCGGAAAAACGGGCAAACCCGGCTCTAAACAGGAGCCAGAGCGTGGGTCGAAGAAGCCGATCCAGCGCAAGTCACAAGACCGCGAGAAATCAGGTGCTCTACGTGAGCCAGAACCGAAAGGGTCGCCGCAGGCAAAAGCCGGCGCTCGAGCCCCTGATAAACGGTCGGCACAATCTCCTGAATAGTGGTGGAGCCCGAACGGATCAGCGCCAGAATTTCCTGTTCGCGCATGCGCCGGTGAATGAGTTGCGCTTTGACCATGCGCTGTGGGGATTCCAGCCGCCCGCCATGACCTGGAAGATAGAGGGTGTCTTGGCGTTGCAGCAGACGTTCCAGAGAATTGAGATAGTCGGCCATGTTGCCTTCGGGTGGCGCGATCACCGTGGTGTTCCAGGCCATCATGTGATCGCCGGAGAACAAAATTTTACGGCCTGACAGCTCAAAGCACAGATGGTCGGGCGCATGGCCTGGCATGTGCAGAGCTTCGATTGTCCAGTCTGGCGCAACGAAGCGATCTCCGTGCCGCACTTCCACGTCCGGGACGAACGTATCGTTGACGAACAGCGTTCCCGAAGGGCTCATCGCAATTGCGGCCGCGGGATATCCCGTGCGTCCGAAGGCAAGCGTGACGGCCCCTGTTGCTGCTTTAAGCAAGTGCGCACCATCGACATGGTCCCGATGCGCGTGGGTGATGAAGATATGCGTCACCGGCCGTCCGTTGGCAGCGGCGAGAATGGCTTCGATATGCGCGCTGTCGTGAGGCCCCGGATCGATCACCGCGAGCGACGTCGTGCCCGCGAGGTAAGTATTGGTGCCGCGAAACGTGAACGGGCACGGGTTGTTGGCCACCACCCGAATAACGCCTGGGCTCATGGGCGCGGGCTGTCCGTAGGCAAACTCCATGCTGGTTTTGAAGTCGATGGGGTCTGTCATAGATAACTGCTATGGCCTTGGTGAAGGAGCGGCACGAGGCGGCGAGGCTGCAGAAAATGGTTCGCCGGACCTGAAACCTTTCGTAGCCGCCGAGCGTATCGCTAGCACGGCTTGCGTCTATGCCTCATTAAGCCGTGCCAACACTTCGGCTGTGCGTCACCCTCGACGCAGCCGATCCCCAAAAGGAGACTGCCTGACATGACGCGCTTAATTGCAACTGCACTTGCGTTTGTAGCTTTGGCCGTGGCTGGTGCCAACGTCGCGCTGGCGGCAGAGGGCGCAGGCTCGTGCGGCAAGGGTAAGGTCTACAACCCAGACACCAAGACCTGCGTACCCAAGCCCAAGAACAGCGGTTCTGGCTCACACAGCGGCTAAATGCGGCTACTGCAAAACCGAAAGACGGATTTAGAAGGGCGGCCCATCGGCTGCCCTTTGCTTTGGGGCGGGTTGATGCCGGTGCCGATGCCGCACGGGATACCGTTTTTCGGCCAATGGATTTCCGTTGACGAGTGAATTGGTCGGAGCGAGAGGATTTGAACCTCCGACCCCTTGCTCCCGAAGCAAGTGCGCTACCAGGCTGCGCTACGCTCCGCCCGACCATTCGGACAGCCAAAACTCTGAATCTTCAGCAAGTTGGCAATCTTACACCTCTGCGTGCGGCCAGGGTAGGGCCGCGAGGTGAGGGGCTTCTATAGCGGCACCTGGGCAATGCCGCAAGGGGCGGTTAGCTGCCATTTTTACTGGGGGCCGCAGTGCGACCCTGGGGCATGGAAAAATTGAAAATCGGCATTCACCAAGCCATTGCCGCGCGTGACAGGACTGATTATGGTCCGCCAGCTTTTGCGATCTCGACTCGTGGCTTCGGCCCGTCGCCGAAAAAGTCATTGGGGCGTAGCCAAGTGGTAAGGCAGCGGATTTTGATTCCGCCATGCGGAGGTTCGAACCCTCCCGCCCCAGCCAACGATTTTAACATCTTGCCACCGTTCGGTCTGGCAACCACGCTTATTAAAAAAGACCAAAGTCCGGTATCGCGCTGCCATGGCTCGCAGCAGAGACGTTGCGGTGTGGGCCTCTTATTACCCGCCCATCGTCTCTCACAATAAAAAACGCCGGGGCGGATGCGCTTGCGCGTTCCAGCACCCCGGCGTCGTATGATCTGTCGTGGCCCTTCGGGCGGGCCCCGAAAATCAGTTCTGGTTCTGGCGAACGACTGGCCATTCTCCGAGCGGCGCGGCCGGCGTTGCCTTAGGCTCTTCGGCTGGCCCGGCGGGAGCCGCGCCGGAGCTGCTGGCTTCGGACTTGCTGTCAGCGGCGAGCGCCGTCACTTTTGCAACGGCGGCCGATGCGCGCTCTGCGGCGTCGGCGGCGCGTTCAGCGGCGGCCGCCGCCCGTTCGGCGGCAGCCATTGCCCGCTTCGCCACCTGGGCTGGATCGTCGTCGCTCGACGTCTTCTTTACAGCCGCATCCGTGTTGCGTTCAGCCTTTTCTCTGCTGGCCGTTTTAGGCTTGGTTTCAGAAACGCTGCCGCTGCCACTGCTGCTTTCATTGCTTAAGCCCGATGAGCCCTTCTCGTCCGAACCCTCGGTGCTCGAACCCTTGTTGGCCGAGCCAAGCTTCTTGTCGTCTTTTTCCACCGAACCGGTTTCACCGGCGATCATTTCGCGACGGCGCTTCTTGCGTTCGTCGGCGTCGTCATAATCGACGGTGGCATCGACGGCCTTGCTGCTGGACGCTTTTTCTTCGGATGCCTCTTTATCGGAAGTGTCCTTTTCCTTGGTGTCGGAGTCGCGATTGGCAACGGTTTCGGTCAGAGCGGCCTTTTCAGCTTCAGCGTCAGCGCCACTCGTATATGAGCGGTTCTTGCCGGTTTGGCCGATGCTGCCGCCTTCTTTCCACATCTTCGCATTTTTGGCGGCGGCCTCCGCCACGTCTTCGGACGGCACCGGCTTGCGGCCCTTGTCAAGCGACGTCAGTATCGCCTTGGCGCTGTCGCCATCCATAGGTAGCGACTTGAACGTCTGGTAGGTGACTGTCACACGCGTGCCGACGGGAATGCGCGGATACAAATCTTGCACGTCTTTATTGTACATGCGCACGCAGCCCTTCGAGGCGACGGTGCCGATGGTCCACGGCGCGTCTGTTCCGTGAATGCGGTAGCTGCTTGATCCCAAATAGAGCGCGTGTGTGCCCATAGGGTTCATCGGATGGCCACCGGGCACCCACGGCGGCAAGCGTGGATTTTCTGCAATCATATCCGGCGTTGGCGTCCATGATGGGTTGACGCGCTTCTGGGAAACGCTCGTCACGCCTTCCCACTTGCTCTTCTCGCGCGGGATCGCAATTGGATAGCTCAGGGCTTGTCCGGGAGCAGTGATGTAGTAGAGGCGCCGGTCGCCGAAGCTGACGATCAGTTCGCCAACGCGCGCTTTGCTGTTGAACTTGACGACTTCACGGCCGCTATCGTTGACCGTCTCGTTGCTGCCCCAATCGAACAGAACCGCTTGAGCCGACGCAGGCATCGAGCCTAGTGTCACAACCACCAAAGCGAGGCTGCCGAGCAGTCCACCCGTCATCAGCTTTTTCAATCTCATCGTCGCGGGGCCTTCTTTGAATGGCATGCAGGTAGCGCACAAGCGTACAGGCGGTTTCCTAAGCATACTGATGCTTCAATCTCATATCCCCGCAGGGCCGTCGATTTGTTTCAGCGGTTTGTCCAATGCCGTCGCACCGCTTCAAACGCCCGGGATCGAAAAGAGTTTCGCTGTCCTCCGTCACACCGGGTTTCATCTCTTCGGACGCTTGCGGCTTGTCTTGCTGCCAGTATCAGGTCTGGCTGGTGCGGACGGGCGCTGGCACCCGAGACAAAAGCCTCGCAATGAGGCCCAAGAGAGGCAGATTGCTGCGCTGCGCCAAGTGCGCACCAGCAGCTCTCTCCCAACCTGGGGGTGCCCCCGCCTGTTACACGCAATTCAAGCATAACCCCATCATTGGAATGACGAATTCTGACCGATCGCTGTCACGAGACTATCGTATTTTGCAGCCGCAGTGCAGCATCGCGGAGCCAGACATGCAATTTTACAGGGCTTCGTGGCCGAGCCGCCACTCTTGTCTTTTGGAAAACAATACAGGGCGCTCAATAAGCGGCGATCGAGCACAATTCCGGTGCCCGGGAGGATGGGCGACGCGCGTGATCGAGGATTTTTCAAGAGAAAATGGTAGCGAGACCCAGACTTGAACTGGGGACCTACGGATTATGATTCCGCCGCTCTAACCAACTGAGCTATCCCGCCACTTTGAAGCGCGTGTATAGGGACGGGCCACCAAGCCTGTCAAGGTTCGCCGTGCCTCTTTATTCTGCTCATTACTCGGCAGCATCCACTGCGATACGAACCGGCGCCGACTTGTTGAAGCGCATCAGAGTAAAGATGCCGAACGGCTTCAGCGACTGGCGCTCCACGAGTTGTAACTCGTCGCACACCATAACGCGCGAAACGTCGAACACGGGCCGCCAGCCGATAACCTCGGCGAACGGCGCCATGCGGCGTTCGACCCAGCCGCGCACGCCCTCGATCTGGCTGAAGTGATTGACCAGCATCACCTGACCGCCTGGCTTGGTGACACGGCACAACTCGCGCATCACTTTTTCGGGCTCGGGCACGACAGTCATCACGAACATCGCAACGACGTTGTCGAACGAGCCATCTGGGAACTGCAGGTCGCCGGCATCCATTTCGTGCAAGGCGCGCACGTTTGTCAGCTTCTCAGTCTCGACGCGTTCGCGGGCTTTTTGTAGCATTTCGGGCGAGAGATCGATACCCGTGATCTGCAAATGCTTTGAATAATCGGCGAGCGACAGTCCTGTGCCGACGCCTACTTCAAGCACGCTGCCTGTACGCTTGTTGAGTTCTCGCACGGCGTGTTTGCGGCCTTCGGTCGAGACCCGGCCGAACGTATGATCGTAAACCGGCGCCCAGCGGCGATAGGCAACTTTCACCACATCCTCGTCGATGCGGCCAATGCCGGTAATGAGTCCGCCGTCGCGCTCGATGGGAGCTGATGCCGTCACTAAACGGGGTTTCGAAGCCATGAGGTCGACGCGCTCCTCTAAATACAAAAGTTCCAGGTGGGATGCAGACCCGCTCACCCGGATGTGCCAATCAATGTTTATATCTGCGGTCAAAACCGTTTTTTTCAAGACGCCGCAGGAAGACCAGCCACCTCAGCGGCAAATTTCGGCACGTGTTCGTTGGCCAAGGTTCTGGCAATCCAGCCGCCACCCAGTATCTGCGCCTCAGCCGCGTTGCTGGCATAAAAGACGCAGGCCTGGCCCGCTGCAACACCCTCTTCTCCCGCGTGGAGCACTACTTTCGTTGGACCACCGGCTTCCGTTACAACGGTTGCCGGTGATGGCACTCCCGTCGAGCGGATGCGCGCGAAGATCTCTGCCCGCCCGTTCGCTGCATCTTCGGCAAACGACCGGCCCAGCCAATTCACGTTTCTTAGCACGAGGCCTTTTGTCATCAATATGTCACGTGGTCCCACCACCACCTCGTTACGCTCGGCACTGATGCGGATCACGTAAAGCGGGTCTGCGGCCGGAATCTTAAGGCCGCGGCGCTGGCCGACCGTGTAATTGATCGTCCCTTCGTGACGGCCGAGAACGCGGCCGTCGACATGCACGATGTTCCCGGGCTGCAAGGCACCTGGCTTCAGCTTTTCGATGACATCGGCGTACTTGCCTTTGGGCACAAAGCAGATGTCTTGGCTGTCGGCCTTACCGGCAACGGGCAGCCCCAGATCTTCGGCGATCTTGCGCACCGCAGGCTTGGTCATGCCGCCGATCGGGAACATGAGTTGGTCGAGTTGCTGGGTCGTGGTGGCGAACAGAAAGTAGCTCTGGTCGCGGTCGGCATCCACCGCCCGATGTAACTGAGGACCGTTCGGCCCCTCCCGCTTCTGGATATAATGCCCCGTTGCCAGATGCGAGGCGCCGAGTTCGCGCGCGGTTTCGAGCAGATCACGGAACTTGATGTCCTGATTGCAATTGACGCACGGGATCGGCGTTTCGCCCGCAACATAGCTCGCGGCGAAAGAGTCGATGACCGACTTGGCAAAGCGCTTTTCGTAGTCGAGAACGTAGTGCGGAATGCCCAGCAGTCCGGCGACGTGGCGCGCGTCTTGAATGTCCTGACCCGCGCAGCAGCTGCCTTTACGGCCGGTTGCTTCGCCATGGTCGTACAGCTGCAATGTGATGCCGATGACGTCGTGGCCGGCAGACTTGAGCAACGCAGCTGCGACTGACGAATCGACGCCGCCGGACATGGCGACGACAATGCGCTGGCGCTGATCTCGATCGGGTAGAACCGGTAATTCCGACACGTCACTTTTCTCGCTGCGGCGTTGTGCTGGCAGCGGCCTCTCTCTAAGGGCGAAACCCGCCCCACCAAGCTCTTCCAATAGTCCAGAACGGGCGGCCGTCACAGCGCCAATTCTAACACCTACATGACCGCCGCGGCGGCGTTTTCAAGGGCGCCGGGGCAATCCCTTGCCTCGTGCCCGGTAAATGAGGCTCAAAAGTTTCAAGACCTGGCCCAGGCCGGGGCGCCAGTTAACCTTTTGCCAGGGGCTGTGTCTTGCCGCGGGTATCAACCTTAATGGCCTTTACAGCATAGAATGGCGCATCTATTTATGTTAAGTTCACTCAATGGGTTATCGTGGTTTTAAGAGCATTCAGTTACCTTACCCCTGTGGTCAGTAGCATGTAATGAGTATCATGACCGAACAACATATGAGAGCGCGCGTTCGTTACGTTATCGGCCCCGATGGGAGCCCGTTAACCGTTGCGGATCTACCGCCTAAAGACACAAAACGCTGGGTTATTCGCCGCAAGGCGGAAGTGGTTGCTGCCGTTCGCGGCGGGCTGCTTTCGATCGATGAGGCCTGTGAACGATACCGGCTTACCGTTGATGAGTTTCTGTCTTGGCAGAGCTCGATCGATAAGCACGGGTTGCCGGGGCTTCGCGCAACGCGCGTTCAGGACTATCGCGCGTCGTAATCGCTTGCTGGCGGGGTAAAACCTATTGGAAAGGCGGTGGCTTTCGGGGCCACCTGCTGGACTGATGATGTGCGAGCAACACCCCTCGTATCAGCGCACAAGCATAAAAAGGCCGGGCCCCAAAGCGCCGGCTTTTTTCGTTTGCAAGAGGCGCGCAGTGACCATTTGGCGCTGAAACCGATGTTCAGTTTTTGGCCGCGGCGGGTGTTGCGCTGGGCTTTGAAGGCTTTGCGGGTTTGACTGCGGAGGGTGCGGGCTGCGCCGCCGTCCAGCCAGCTGTAACGGGTGCTTCGCCACACCCTTCCTGGTTCGCAGCCCAGCGGTCGACATCTGACTTGAGCCTGCCCGCCAAAGGCTCGGCAATCGAGACATTCTCGACTTCGACCTTCGTGCCTTCGCTGCCCGGTTCAATGCCAACGCGGTAGGCTTTGAGACTGCGGGGGTCGGCGGCTGTTTTGTCTTTGGTGCGAATGACGATCTCGGCACGGCCGCCTTTGGACGGCGGATCTGCGTCGGCAAAGTAGATATATGGCCCTTTGAGCGGCCCTGATGCCCCGAACCAGCACGTCAGTGCGCCGCGCGCTACGCGGGTATAGATGTCCGTTGGTGAGCCGACAGGAAGGGGCGCTCCCGTCGTCAAGCTGGCGATCGATGGTAGATCGGGAAGTTTTGGAAGTTCGATAGAGGCTGGCGTGGCGGCCTGTTGTGGGGCTTCGGGTAAGCCGCTGGTCAAGGTTGGAGCCCCGCCAGATGCGCAGGCTGCCAGCAACCCCAGACAGGATGCGGCCCAAACACTCATTTTTGCGAGACGGCGCATAGGCAGATGGCTCACAATGGCATCAACAGTCGCCGGGCAAGGCACAGTGCGGCCGAACCGGCTTGACGAACGTAGAGTGTTGACTGTCACAGGACCACGGCCATGCCAAGGCATGCGGTGGGTACCGCTTCAAATTGACAGGGGATGGCGCTGCATCGGCAACCCCTCCCCCACGTATCAAAGAGATAGCAGATTTTTGGCTATCGCAGGGCAAAGCCACGGCCGGTATCGGCGCGGCGGCGGCGCGGCAAGGTTTCGCGAGCCTCTGGCGACCCTGCCCGGTTGAGTTGATCGTCGGCCTCAGCGCGTTCACGCTGTGCTGCTTCCAGCCGTGTCCGCAGGTCGGCGATTGAAGCCATCAGGTTTTCGCGTCTCTGCTGTGCCGATTTGGCAAACATGGAATAGGAGAAATGGGCGGGGTCTTTGATGCCCGTGCGCATTTCCTCGGTCTCGATCTGCCGGTCAAGGTCAGCCGACATGTTCTCGAATTCACGGATCATGTGCTCGAGGCCAGCCACTTTGCGGGCCTTTTCCTCAGACGCAAAGCGCTTCAGGCGCAATGCCGTATCTCGTGCCTTCATTGTTCGATACCCCTTACAAATTCGAACGGATGCCGGACGGTTAAACAAGTTCCGTGCCACTCGTATGAGTGCGCGGGGTGCATTTCAGTCTCGAAGTGTCTGACTTGCGCCCGTACACGGTGAAACCTCAATGCCCTAACCGGCGCAAATGCCTACGAGCCAGACGACAGAGGCGTTTGGAGCGCCTTCTTCCAGCGATCCAATCAATGTGGCATATGCCAATTAAGTTGCGGTAAAGCAACGGATTACGCAAGTATCTTAAATCTTTGTCTAGCTGTGCCATATTCACGAGACGTTCTCTTTGGACCCGCGAGAAAATCTGTTAGCTGTGGATTCGTAGGGTAAAACAGTTTGACGTCTGCAGATTTAGAGTCGTGAACGCTCGATTTTGCAGCCTCAGATAGTGCGCGCCCGATAGTAAATCCGGTTCCAGCACAATCAGTTTTCGTTGTTTTGCAGTTGGCCGTGGCCGCCCCACCAGGGAACGCCGGCGGCGGAATACGTGCGTCTTTCAGTTGGGCCGGCATGGGGTGGCGGTAGGGCTCAAAATGAAAAAAGTGACAAGCCGTAACAATCCGCAAGACAAAATTAGGGTTTGTTAACTTCTCAGGGGTAACTTCCTAAGAATGAATTAGTCAGGTTGGTGGCTCTTTAAAGAGCTCTGGTCAGACACTCAGTGAGATGTGTGGAACTTCGGGCAAAGGTCCTGGAAACAGGGCAGGGGACAAAAAGGAACTAGAGCATGCGGGTCCTTCTCATTGAGGACGATAGCGCCACGGCACAAAGCATCGAATTGATGCTGCAGTCCGAGGGCTTCAATATTTATACAACGGATCTTGGCGAGGAAGGTGTCGACCTCGGTAAGCTCTATGACTACGACATTATTCTTCTCGATCTCAATCTGCCGGATATGAGCGGATATGAAGTCTTGAAGACCTTGCGCGTCGCAAAGGTGCAGACGCCAATCCTGATCCTCTCCGGTCTTGCCCAGATCGAAGACAAGGTTCGGGGTTTGGGCTTCGGCGCCGACGACTATATGACCAAACCGTTCCACAAGGACGAACTGGTCGCGCGCATCCACGCCATCGTGCGGCGCTCGAAAGGGCACGCACAGTCAGTTATCGATACCGGTGATCTGCGCGTTAATCTCGACACCAAGACGGTCGAGGTCAACGGCCAGCGCGTGCATCTGACGGGCAAGGAATACCAGATGCTCGAGCTGCTCTCGCTGCGCAAGGGCACGACGCTGACCAAGGAGATGTTCTTGAACCATCTCTACGGCGGCATGGACGAGCCCGAGTTGAAGATCATCGACGTGTTCATTTGTAAGCTGCGCAAGAAGCTGCAAACGGCGACTGGCGGTCAGCACTACATCGAAACCGTTTGGGGCCGCGGCTACGTGCTGCGCAATCCCGGCGATGAAGGCACCGTAGCGGCTTAAATCGCGGACCGGATCCCCGTCCACTTGATGTGCTCGCATCTTCCAAAACGAAACCAGGGGCCCCGCCAGGGCCCCTGTTTTTTTTGGTGCATGATAAGAAATTGCCGCTAAACGTAGGGCCTGGCGTTTCACGTCTGAGGTCACGGCATTCCCTGCCGGCGGGATGCTTCCAACGGATTGAACTCAATGTCACGGCCACCCTTGCCGCCCTATACACTTGAGACGGCCATCCAGAAAGTGCGCATGGCCGAGGACGCATGGAATTCGCGCGATCCCGTGCGTGTCTCGCTCGCCTATACGCCGGACAGTCAATGGCGCAACCGCAGCGAATTTCCCAGAGGCCGCGACGAGATCGTCGCGTTTCTCACCGCGAAGTGGGCGCGCGAACTCGACTACCGGTTGATCAAGGAAATCTGGGCGTTTGCGGACAACCGCATCGCCGTGCGCTTTGCCTACGAATGGCACGACGCAGGCGGTCAATGGTTCCGTTCGTATGGCAATGAGAATTGGGAATTCGACGCGGACGGCTTGATGCAGAAGCGCTTCGCCAGCATCAACGATTTGGCGATTGCCGCGGCGGACCGCAAATATCATTGGCAATCGGGGCCGCGGCCTACCGGTCACCCCGGCCTTAGCGAACTGGGATTGTAGCGCACGGCAGCGCGTTTCCGCTGTGACGCCCGCTGTTCGCTTGTGTCACGCCGCCTCGCATAAGCCACGCGCCGCTGCCGCAACAATGAAGCGAATGTCGGCCTCCACGTCGGCCGCATCGAACGGGCTGAGTTTGTTTGCCAACGACAGCGTGATGATGCCGTGGACCGAGGCAAACAGCGCGCGCGCCGCGCGCATGCGAATCTCATGCCCTCGCACATCGTCGCCAATCGCCTGAGACAGCAAGGCCAGTAGTTCGGCGCGGCGCGCATCGTAGTCGTCTGGCAAATCTTTTTCCGCTGGCAAGCGATGCTCGAAGATGGCGCTCCAGCGCTGACGGTTGGCAAACGCGAACCTCATATAAGTGAGAGCGAGCGCCGTGAGCCGTTCTGGCAGGCTGGCGTTCGCGGTCGCTGCGTAGCTCGCACGCAAGTCTGCATCCATGAGAATGAGCGTTTCGGCATTGGCGGCAAGAATGAGCCCATCGAGGTCGCCGAAGATATTGTAAAGCGTGCCGACGGAGCATCCGGCCTCGACCGCGATCCGCCGCGCTTGTAAGGCAGCCAATCCTTCCTCTGACAGAATGCGCGTTGCGATGGCCAGCACCTCGGTCTGCAGGCGCTCGCGGAAGCCGGCCGTGCTGGTGGCCAGTGCGCGGGGCTCATCGCGTGTGGTCGCGCCGGCAGTGACGCTGGTGTCTTTCGGGCTCATGCCGTTGTGCTTCTCATGCCTGTTTGCTCCCGCCTTTTAGCCCCTCGGCGCATGTGTGGAGTGACTGATTCATTGGACACGTCACGCCGCTTCTTAAATTGACACTAACCATGATTCGCCAGCGAATGAACCAGGTTCAAAAAATCCGTTGAACGACGTTCATATGTGGGGTAGGTTGTCTTTGTGAACATCGTTCACGTGCAATCGAGAGATGGGATGGGCGCTGCTAATGTGTAGAAGCAACCATAGGCTTGGGCCAAAATATTGCCTTCGCCGGGCTGGTTGCCGGACGCCTGTTTCCATCACCAAAGGAGGACACCACCATGCTGAAAACACTGACGACACTTTTGCGCGGCGCGGTCGCGGAAGCCGAGGAAGCGGTCTTTGATGCCAACGCAATTCGCTTGCTGGAACAACAGCTTCGAGATGCGGCTGGGTCGCTCGAACATTGCAAACGCGAGTTGGCCTGTGCCATGGCCCATCAAGCCTCTGAAGAGCGCGCCGTTGCCGCGCTCTCCGCGCGCATCGGCGAACTCAATCACAGTGCGCGGCAAGCGCTCTTGGCCAACCGCGAAGATCTGGCATCGGAAGCCGCAACAATCGTCGCGGCCAACGAAGACGAGCGCATCGAACGCCAAGCTGCCGTCGCCCGCTTCGATACGGACATCCGGCGCTTGAAGCAAATAGCCGACGATGGCCGCAAGCGGCTGATGGACTTGCGGCGCGGATTGGAAATGGCGCGCGCCCAGGATGCGCTGCGCCGCGCAGGCGCTAATGGACGCCGGGCGCTGGCATCTGGCACCGGCGCCTTGCGCGAGGCCGAAGGCACACTCGCCAAAATCCGCGAGCTGCAGACGAGAGACGAGGATGTTTCGGCCGCTCTTGATGAACTCGACCGGCAGGGCTCGGCGCGCGATCTTTCGGAGCGTCTCAATGATGCCGGGTTCGGACCCAAGCCGCGCACCAATCCGGCTGATGTGCTGGCGCGCATGAAAGCAGATGCCGCCGCCGCGAGAGACAACCAGGGCCTTTAATCATCAAGGGTCTGTGCCCGCCGCACGACACCAAGGCGAGGCGCTGACCCTCAATCCTTCATCCGCAATCATCTGGAGCAACGACTATGAATCCCACACCGCAAAACACCGGCGCATGGCTCACTTTCACCTACATTTCGTTCGTGATTTCACTCGCCATGATGGGGCTCGGCATCTGGGCCCTGCCCGCCGACCTCTGGGTCAAAGGCTATCTCACCATGGGCACGGTGTTTATGTTGGGCTCGTCTTTTACATTGGCAAAAACCGTGCGTGACGAGCACGAGGCCAAGCGACTGACCAATCGATTGGAAGACGCCAAGGCCGAGCGCTTGCTGATGGAAGTCGGCCGCGCTGCGTGACGCAACTTGGTCTCGCTCGCCGGCCGATAGGTGGGCGAGGCCAGACGCCGTATGGCTTTGATATCACACGGCTGTGGTGGTTGGGCAAGGAGCGCGATAAGGCGCTCTCACATTCGGGCCACAATGAGGGCCGTCATTAAAGCCCCCGTACGCGACAACAACGGCCGGCCAGTCCCGTTTGAAGTCCCTCAACAAAGTGAGAAGTCCCCGCATAAAGGAAGCCACTAGCACTGGCGGGGCACCACTCACTTACCGTTGTCGTCGCGTCTTGAGGACATACAAGCAGATCGACTCACGGCGAAAAAGCGGCAGCTTTGGCACAATTTAAATACGGCCTGTACGGTGTGGTCGAAGAGCATCAGCGCAACAGTGATCAATCTGCATCCGTGCGTTGTAACTCTGATCCAAATCGCAGCAGGCGCTCGGCCTCAATAGGCGACTTCTGTTGAGCCAGCTCCCGGTTCGTGCCCAGTGAATGACCCCACTTGGCGATTGCCACTTGCCCCTTCGCGCTGCTAACGCCTTGGCGCGAGGCCGGACTTGTCTGATCCCCGTCATAGCCGGCCAATAGGAAGCACCCCTGGGCGCGCATGAATATCTGGTACATCAACCACTATGCCGGCGGGCCGGGCATCGGTCCTGCGTACCGGCCTTTTGAACTGGCTTCGGCGTGGCAACGGCAAGGGCACACGGCGACAGCTTTCGTTGCCAGCTTCCACCATCATCTGTCTTGCGATGGCCTGAAGCCTGGCCTGTTCGAGGCGGGCGGCGTTCGCTACTGCGCGGTTCCCACACCGCGCTACACCGGCAACGGGCTCTCGCGCCTTATCAACATAGCTTCGTTTGCGCGCGGATTGCTCAAAGAGGCTGCCCGCGTGCCCGGCGAACTCGCCAAGCCCGATGTCATCATCGCCTCATCGCCGCACCCGTTCGCCATTTATCCAGCGCATGCGCTGGCCAAGCGCTTTGCCGCGAAACTCGTTTTTGAAATCCGCGACATCTGGCCGTTGAGCATCACTGAAATCACACGCACGCCGCCCTGGCACCCGTTCGTGCTGGCGTGCGCGCGCGCCGAACGATTTGCTTACACGCACGCCGGTTTGATTGCCTCTGTGCTACCGCGCGCCAAGAGCTATCTCGATGAAAACGGCTGGGGAGATAAGCCGTTCGTGTGGGTGCCCAACGGTGCGGCGCCAGCGAGAGAAAGTGCCGCCACGAGCGCCAACGCCCTCAAGGCGATCGAGCAGATACGGGCTTGGCGCCGGCAAGGCAAAACCGTTCTCGTGCATGCCGGTTCAATCGGGCCGCCCAACGGTTTGGTGCCGCTGATAGACGCCGTGTGCGGATCGGGAGCCGGGCCTTTCGCAAGCAAGCTCGCGATAGTGCTGCTGGGATCGGGGCTTCTCGAAGAGGAACTCAAAACACGGTCGATGTATGCAACGTGTGACGTGATGTTCGCCGGGCGGGTCGCCAAGGACGAAGTTGGCGCTATCGTGCGGGAGGCGAGTTTTGGTTATGCGGGCGTCAACAATTATCCCAAAGTCTATAAGTATGGCGTGTCGCTCAATAAACTTGCCGATTATCTGACGGCCGCGGTGCCGGTATTCCTGCCCATCGCGGCCTGCGGAGAGCCCGTTTCTGAAGCGCAAGCTGGTCTGGTGCGGGCGGTTGCGTCCGTCAGCGAAATGCGCGAGGCTTTGACCGGTCTTGTCGCCATCCCAGAAGCCGAGCGGCAGGCCATGGGCGAGCGCGGCCGTCACTACATGCAATCGGAATATGACTACGGCGCCATCGCTGCGCGCTATGCTGCCGCGATGGAAGCTGTGAGGGCGCCAAGCCAATGATCAAGCGCGCCTTCGATATTGTCTGCTCGGCTGCGGCATTGGCCGTTCTGTCGCCCGTGCTTGTGGCTTTGACGTTCCTGGTGCGCTCCCGGCTCGGCAGCCCAGCCTTTTTTTCGCAAGTGCGCCCTGGTTTGAAGGGCCGCCCCTTCCGCATGGTTAAGTTCCGCTCGATGACGAACGCGCGCGACGCAGATGGCGCGCTGTTGCCCGACGCCGAGCGCCTTCCCGCCTTCGGGCGCTGGCTGCGCGCGACGAGCCTCGACGAGTTGCCGGAACTGTGGAATGTGCTCAAGGGAGAAATGAGCCTCGTGGGGCCGCGTCCGTTGCTGATGGAATATCTGCCGCTGTATTCGCCCGAACAGGCGCGCCGCCATGATGTGCGGCCGGGCATTACCGGCTGGGCCCAGATCAACGGCCGCAATGCTCTGACATGGGAAGAAAAGTTCGCACTCGACATTTGGTATGTCGACAACCGCTCGTTCGCATTAGACTTGAAAATCATCCTGATGACGCTGAAAAAAGTGATCGCACGAGACGGCATTGCGGCGGAGGGCGAGGTGACGATGCCGCGCTTTACCGGAAGCCCGCCGGCGGGAGCTGGCCGATGACCGCACCCTTGTATGGGGTCTACGGAGCTAGCGGATGCGGGCGCGGGATCATGCCCTTGGCGCGCGATACTCTGGCTCGTCTCGGTATACCAGCCGGGCAGCTGGTCTTTATCGACGACGCGCCCGCCGCCTCTCACATCAACGGTCAGGCGGTCATGACCTATGCTCAGTTTCTCGCCACCCCCGCGCCGCAGCGCTCGGCAGCCTTGGCGATTGCCAATGGTTCCGTGCGCGAACGGCTCGCCGCACGGTGCAAGGCCGATGGCGTGGCGGTGTGGTCTGTCACGGCAGCCAATGCCGTTATCATGGATGAGGTGAGCGTGGGTGAGGGCGCACTGATCTCGCCCTTTGTAACGCTCACATCGAACATTGTCATAGGTCGCTGCTTTCACGCCAACCTCTACAGCTACGTCGAACACGACTGCCGCATCGGCGATTTCGTGACGTTCGCGCCGGGCGTCAAATGCAACGGCAATGTTGTGATTGATGACCACGCCTACATCGGCGCGGGCGCGGTAATCAAGCAAGGCCGTCCCGGCGCGCCGCTGGTTATTGGCCGTGGCGCGGTTGTCGGCATGGGCGCTGTGGTCACCAAGAATGTCGCGCCGGGCGCAACCGTCGCCGGCAATCCGGCGCGGCCATTGCAGGCTCCCACTTCGACAAGGGGCGCATGAGGCCATGCTTGGAACGCCGTTTTCACCGTGGCCCTCGTTTTCGCAAGAGGAAGCTGACGCCGTTGCAGCCGTCTTGCGCTCTAACCGCGTCAACTACTGGACGGGCGATGAATGCCGCCACTTCGAACGCGAGTTCGCGGCCTGGGCGGGTGCCAAGAAAGCCGTTGCTCTAGCCAACGGCACGCTTGCCCTCGATGTCATTCTAAAGGGCCTTGATATCGGCCCGGGCGATGAAGTGATCGTGACGCCGCGCACGTTCATGGCGTCGGTTTCGTGCATCGTCACGGCAGGAGCCGTGCCCGTGTTCGCCGATGTCGACCGCGACACGCAGAACATCACCGCCGAAACCATCGCGCGCGTGCTGACCCCGCGGACCAAGGCCATCATCGCCGTGCATCTGGCGGGCATGCCCTGCGACATGGACCCCATTGCCGCGCTCGCCTGCGCCAATAATCTCTCTGTTATCGAAGATTGCGCGCAAGCCCATGGCGCCCGTTACAAGGGCCGCTCTGTCGGATCGCTTGGGCACGCGGCGGCGTGGTCATTCTGCCAGGACAAGATCATGACCACCGGCGGCGAAGGCGGCATGGTGTCGACCAGCGATGAAGAATTGTGGGCGCGCATGTGGGCCTACAAGGACCATGGCAAGAGCTGGAAGGCGGTCTATGAAACCGCGCATCCGCCTGGATATCGCTGGCTGCACGAAAGTTTCGGCACCAACTGGCGCATGCTGGAAATGCAGGCTGCCATCGGCCGCATCCAATTGCAGCGCATGCGCGAATGGTCGGAAAGGCGCCGCGCCCATGCCGGACGCATCTGGCAGACGGCGGCCACACTTCCCGGCTTGCGCGTGCCGCCGCGCCCCGAGTGGGCCTCGCACGGCGCTTACAAGTGCTACGTGTTCGCCGAGCCCGGTGCACTGCAAAGCAGCTGGACGCGCGATCGGATCATGGCGGAAATCACCAGCCACGGCGTGCCATGCTTTTCGGGCAGCTGTTCGGAAGTCTATCTTGAGAAGGCCTTCGACAATACGGGCTGGCGGCCTCAGCAGCGCTTGCCGATCGCGCGCGAATTGGGCGAGACGAGCTTGATGTTCCTCGTCCATCCGACATTGACGGACGCCGAAATTGAAAAGACGTGCGAGGTGCTTACTTCAGTCATGAAAGCGGCGGCGCGATGAGCCCGCGTCCGCGCATTGCCGTTTTGACCACTGTGCATCCGCGCGGAGATACGCGCATCTATGTCAAGCAAGTGAAGACCCTCGCGGCCAAACTGCCTGTCGATGTGGACTATGTGGTGGCCGATGGGCTGGGCAGCGACAGCGCGGCGCTGTTCAACATCAAGCGCCACGATCTTGGCAAACCACGCGGCGGACGGCTGTCGCGGGCGGTGTCTGGCAACCGCCGTGCGTTTGCCCTGCTGCGGCGATTGAAGCCGGATATCGTGCATTTTCACGACCCCGAGCTGATCCCGCTCGGCCTGTTGTTGAAGCTGTTCGGGCACAAAGTCATCTACGATGTGCACGAAGATCTGCCGCGCCAGATCGCTTCGAAGCACTGGATTCCGGGCCCGCTGCGTGCTCCCGCCGCGCTTGCTGTCAGCGCCGCCGAGGGGTTGGCTGCGCTTACCTTCGATGCCATCGTTGCGGCGACCCCGAAGATTGCCGCAAGATTCCCGCGCGCCAAAACCACGATTGTACAAAATTTCCCGATTGCCTCCGAGATGGATCTGGGTGGTTGGCGCACTCAGCAGAGCAACCCGCCGGCCTTCGCTTATATCGGTGGCATCGCGCGAGTGCGCGGCTGCAGCGAAATCGTCTCTGCGCTGGCGCTTCTCAATCAAACGCATCCGGCAAAGCTGCTGATGGCGGGCACCTTTATACCGGAAGCCTTTGGCAGAGAATTGCAAGCGCTTGCCGGCTGCCAACATGTCGAGTTTTTGGGGCATCTGACGCGGGAGGGTGTGCGCGATACACTCGGCACGGCGCGAGCTGGTCTTGTCACGCTCTATCCCGAGCCAAACTATATCGAATCTTATCCTGTGAAGATGTTCGAATATATGGCTGCAGGCCTGCCGGTGATCGCGTCCGACTTTCCGTTGTGGCGCAGCATCATTGAGGGCGCGGGGTGCGGGCTTCTTGCCGATCCACAAGACCCAGCTGCTATCGCGGCCCACATGCGCTGGGTCCTCGACAACCCCGATGAGGCCGCCGCCATGGGTGCGCGCGGCCGCAAAGCTGTTGAGGCAGGGTACAAGTGGGATAGCGAAGCCGTGAAGCTGCTATCGGCTTACGAGAGGGTGATGGGGTAGGGGTGCTGTGTGCAGACGGATGTGTCCGCAATGCTTAATGGTTGTCGTATTATCAATGGTGTGTATTGCGGATAGGACTTGCGCGAGCGATCAGATTGACTTCCCGTGCGCTAGTTAATCAGTATTGTGATCTTCGTGTCCCGCTTCTCTTTGGCGGCGCGAAATGGCAGGTCCTGATCGCAGCAGGGTCTTCGGATCGACGCTGAACTTAAACTCTACCCGGCTCGCAGGACCCCGTTTTACAAAGCCAGCTTTTGCAAAGAGTGCTCGGGAGATACGTCTCCAGCGCGTGATGAGGTCACTAGCCATGCGCTTGGGCCTCCAAGGTTTCATAGACCAATTTCTCTCCTTCGTTGTCAGTAGACTCGACTGTCGCCAACAGCATATCCATTACGTGCCTTAGGAGTGGCAGAAGCCGCGCTCTTTCTGGGTGCCCTTCGGTAAAAAGGCCTTGGAACGCTGCGTACTGTTGCTGAACTATGGGATCAAGGAACAGGGTGGACTTAGCAAAGTCCGGAGCGGCCTGCGGAGCGCCACCGACGTACTGCGCAATTCGGCGCCTTATTAGACGCTCAGCCAACACCTGCGCTTCTTGCGGCTGCAAGCCAGCCATTTTCTCAAGGTCATGGGCGATTGTGTTGCAGAGACCGAGCAACTGGTCGCCATGTTTTAAAAAACTGAGGCGGTTTGACGAGCGAAGGTAGCTATGACGGTAGTTGTGTGTTCGGAAAAAGCCGGGCTTTCCGATAGCTTTAATTTTGCCGGTCATGGCATCGTGGATGCCTGCTGTGTAGTCATGAAAGCCGGCAAGGAATTGGGTCTGGGCCCTGTCGTAGCGATCAATCAGATGTGCCCGCCGCGCAATTGAATAATTGGCCGGGAAAGGCCACATCGAAAAATCGAGGGCACGCCGTTGCGGCTGTTGTGCCTCGATCGGCCGGGCAACACCAAAGGCCGCTTGAATGCTGTGGTCTTTGTAGAGGCGGAGATCGATGAAAGAGCCGATTGCCAGGACGTGTCCTGGATTGGCCTTGAGGAATGTCTCACCCTCAAGCAGCGTATCCATAATGGGAAAATCGTCGTCTGCACCCATAATGACAAGGTCATCGTCGAGGCTGTTCAAGATATCGAGAACCCGAAAGCCCAGGCTCACATCCGGGTCATAGGGCCGATAGTCGACTGAGATCCGGTCGGAGACCGCCGCAATTGCCTTTTGATACAGGGGCTTGAAGTGGTCTGCGCTGCCGTCGCCGAGCACAACCTGTGTCCCAGGGTAGAAGCGGGCCAGAAATTCCAAGACATGCGCCACTGCAGTTGGCCGATTACGGCTTGGTATAAACAACTTGGCCATAATCGAGAGTTCTCTGGACTTGAGGAATACACAGACGTCAGACGATGGGCTATTGTACCACACTCTTTCAATCTACTCCAGACGGCCTCAAAAAAGTAGGATCGAACGACGGGTGGCCGCCGAGGGGCGAAAGAGCCATCGGCGACCAAGTAACGGACTCATGTTGGTTAGAGAATTGTGATGGATTCTTCGACTCCTCAATTCCGTGGCTGGCTTTCCCCAGCTGCAACCTCCCCCCAGTGTTCCGGAACGCGTACTTCTTGCTGCTGCCCGTAGCTTGCCCCAGGTCCCAGGCGATGCAATAGAAGATGCCGCATTGGCAGGGAACGTCTAACTAAGACATTGAGGCAAATATGGGTAAGTCAGTCGCCATTCTGTGCGGAGGTTTGGGGACCCGGCTGCGCGAAGAAACTGAAATAAAGCCCAAGCCGATGGTGGCAATCGGTGGCCGCCCGATTTTGTGGCACATCATGAGTATCTATGCGGCCCAGGGTTTCACGGACTTCGTGCTGTGTCTAGGCTACAAAGGCTCGGTCATCCGGGACTACTTTCTCAACTATAAAATGCAGAACGCCAATGCCCGGGTGAGCTTACGCTCTGGCGCTATCGAAGTGTTATCGAACGATGCAGAAATTCCAGATTGGACAGTGACGCTAGTTGATACGGGAGACGACAGCCTCACTGGAACGCGGTTGATGAAGGTGCTGCCGTTCATCAAAGGCGACAGGTTTTTGGCAACCTACGGCGATGGCGTGGCCGATGTCGATCTCAAAAGCCTCATTGCCACACACGAGCAGGGTGCCAAGCTGGCCACGGTCACAGCCGTGCACCCCTCATCGCGTTTTGGCGAATTGAGCTTAACCGGTGACATGGTGAAGGGCTTCAAAGAGAAGCCGCAGGTCGATCAGGGCTGGATCAACGGTGGCTTTTTTGTTCTAGAAAAGCAGGCATTTACTCAGGCTCCCAAAGAAAATTTCTCTCTGGAAGGCGGACTGCTCGAACAACTCGCCGATGACGATCAGCTCGCGGTCTATCGCCACCATGGGTTCTGGCAGTGCATGGACACCTTCCGCGAAATGCAGTTGCTCAATCAGCTGTGGGATGAAGGTCAGGCCAAATGGAAGGTTTGGAGTTGATGGCGGAGCGCCCGCGTCAAGCCTTCTGGAGCGGCAAGCGCGTCCTGATCACCGGGCATACGGGGTTTATCGGCGGTTGGCTATCGCATGCCCTGACGAGCCTCGGGGCCAAAGTCTCGGGCTACGCCGATGAGGTTCCTACAACCCCCAGTCTTTTTGAGGCCACGGGTCTCGCGGACCTTGTCACCGATCATCGCGGAGACATTGCCGACGCCTCGCGGGTGGCTGAGGTATTTGGCCGCGACCAGCCAGAAATTGTTTTTCATCTTGCAGCGCAGCCGCTCGTGCGGCGCGCGTTCAGGAAACCCGTCGAAACCTATCAGGCTAACTTGATGGGCACGCTTGCGGTGCTTGAAGGCGTGCGTCATGCCAAGAGTGTTGCGGCCGCGGTGTTCATGACGACCGATAAGGTCTACCTGAACAAAGAATGGATTTGGCCGTATCGCGAGACTGACGAACTGGGTGGCCATGAGCCCTATGGTTTGTCGAAGGCGATGGCGGAGATGGCTATCGCTCAGTACCGCAAGACCTATTTTGGCGGGCAGGGCGATGCGGGCGGCACCGCGCGGATCGTATCGGTGCGGGCGGGGAATGTGTTTGGCGGCGGCGACTGGTCGGAAGACCGGTTGGTCCCAGATGCCGTGCGTGCCTGGGGGAGTGGGCAACCGCTCGTTATTCGTTCGCCGCAATCGACGCGGCCTTGGCAGCACGTGTTGGAAGTGGCCGATGGTCTTTTGATGCTTGCCGAAAGGGCAGCCTCGGCTTCCGGTGCCACCGGTGCGCCGTTGCAGGATGCCTACAACATCGGGCCTGATGCCGCGGCCGTCGTGCCGGTTGGCGATCTGGTGCAACGAATGTCTGAAAAATGGGGGGCGGGAGCAGATGTGCGCATCGAGACGCCGCAGTGGCAGGCACCCGAATCCAAATTGCTTGCCGTCGACTCCGCGCTCCTGCGCCAGGACTTCGGCTGGCAACCAAAGTTCTCACTCGATAAGGGTCTCGACATGACCATCGCGTGGTACCGCAGCGTTCTACGCGACCCTTCTTCGTCGCGCCTCATAACCCAGAAACAGATTGCCGGGCTTTTCGATGACCAGTGCTGAACAATTGAACGCTCCGAGCCATCAGGCGTGCCGGTCTTGTGGCGCGCCCTTGTCCGATGTCGTTGCAGATCTCGGTATGAGTCCGGTTTCGAACGCATTCGTTAAACCGGAAAATCTCAACCGCGCCGAGGCTTTCTTTCCGCTGAAGGCGCTTGTCTGCCGTTCGTGCTTTCTTGTTCAGACGCTGGATGTGGTGGGCCGCGAAGGTCACTTCCATGACGATTACGTCTACTTTTCGTCGATGAGTTCGGAGTGGCTCGCCCACGCGCGCGCCTACTGTGAGATGGCCATTGCGCGCGAAAACCTGACGGCAGAAAGTTTTGCGATTGAAGTGGCGAGCAACGATGGCTACTTGCTGCAAAACTTCGAGCGCGCGGGCATTCCGTGCCTCGGCATCGATCCGGCAGCCAATTGCGCCGAGGCGGCGCTGAAGTCCTACGGCGTTGAAACCTATGTTGGCTTTTTCGGAGTCGAAACGGCACGAGAGATCATTGCGCGCGGGCGTCAAGCTGACTTGATCGCAGCCAACAACGTTCTGGCGCATGTTCCCGACCTCAATGACTTTGTAGGCGGCTTCAAGGTGCTGTTGGCGCCAGGCGGACTGGCGACCTTTGAGTTTCCGCATTTGTTGCGCCTGATTGAACGCAATCAGTTCGATACGATTTATCATGAGCACTATAGCTATCTGTCTCTCGTTGCGCTGGCGCCGCTGTTTGCGCGCCATGGTTTGAAGATGACGGACGTTCAGGAACTGCCGACGCACGGCGGCTCTTTGCGGCTATTCCTGCGTCATACAGCGCATGCCGAACAGCCGAGCGCGGTCCTGCTCCACGTGCTTGATCTCGAACGGCAGGCGGGGCTCGGTTCGTTGTCGGCCTATGAAGGCTTCCGGTCTCAGGTGCATGAAACCAAGCGCCGGCTGGTGTCGCTGTTGATCGGCCTCAAGAACGATGGCCGCCGCATCGCCGGTTATGGCGCACCGGCCAAGGGAAACACGTTGCTCAATTATTGCGGCATCGGGCCAGACTTCATCGATTACACGGTTGACCGCAGCGCGTCGAAACAAGGCCGCTATTTGCCAGGCACGCGCATTCCAGTTCTAGCACCAGAATACTTGATGGCGGACCGGCCAGACTATGTGCTCATTCTGCCGTGGAACATCCGTGACGAGATCATGCATCAGTTGGCGGACATCCGAAGCTGGGGTGGGCGCTTTATCGTGCCGATCCCAACGCCTGAGATTGTATGATGGAATTGGAGCCGTTATCGCTCGCAGGATTGGCGCTCGTTCGCTTTCCTCGTCATGAAGATGATCGCGGCTATTTTCAGCGTACGTTCGATCGCGATGCGTTTCTGGGTTTTGGCCTCGCCGACTGTTCGCTGCAGTGTTCTCTCTCTTGGAACCCTGTACAAGGCACATTGCGCGGGCTGCATTTCCAGAAACCGCCGCACACAGAGACCAAGCTCGTGCGCTGTCTGCAGGGGCGCATTTTCGATGTGGCGGTCGATGTGCGGCCGGCATCCGCGACATTTGGCAAGTGGGAGGCTGTCGAGTTGTCGGCGGGAAATGGTCTGGCGCTCTATATTCCACAAGGGTTTGCGCATGGCTTCCTGACCCTGGACGAAGGCAGTATGGTGCAGTACCAGATGGCGGAGGCTTTCGTCGACGGGGCAGGTGCGGGGATCCGTTGGGACGATCCGGAACTTGCCATCGCATGGCCAGCGACGCCGAAGGTGTTGGGTGCGAAGGATTTGCAATTGCCTGGGCTCAATCGCATGGGGCTCGGCTGTAACTAGTCTCTCAATTTTAGGATACGTCGTACAAATGCAGGATGATCGCAAGGAGTTCGAAGCCAAGAGCCGAGAGCGAGCGCTCGCGTTGGGGCAGGACAAAGACGTCTTCGACCGTGCCCTGGGAGCTTTGCTCGACATCGATAAACATGGCTACGCCTATATGTGGACGTGGCTTGGCTTGCCGATCATTCAGCTCCCGGCCGACGTGATGGCAACTCAGGAAGTCATCTGGTCTACCAAGCCGGACGTGATCATTGAAACGGGCGTGGCGCGCGGCGGCTCAATTATTTTCATGGCCTCGCTGCTCGAACTGATGGGCAAAGGAAAAGTTATCGGCGTCGATATCGATATTCGTGCGCACAACCGCGAGGCGATTGAACAGCATCCATTGTCCAAAAGGTGTGTGCTTATTAAAGGATCGTCGGTGTCTGATGAAACGATGGCGGCGGTAAAGGCGGAGATTCCCACCGGCGCCCGCGTCATGGTCGTTCTAGATTCCGACCATTCGCGCCAGCATGTCTTGAATGAGCTGAGGTGCTATGGGCCGCTGGTGACTGAAGGATGCTTCCTCGTGGTCGCCGATACGCTGCTCGGCCATCTTAATCCGGACAACACTCCTAAGGCACGCTCCCAGATCTTGTCGGCAGGCGATGAGCCGCTGGCGGCGGTGCGCGACTACATGTCGGAGACGGATCGGTTCGAAGTCGACCCGGTGATCAACGGTAAACTCGTGATGTCGTCATCGCCTGGCGGGTATCTTGTTTGCCGGAAAGGCTGAGGATTGACCCTAGAACTAGAAATCGAATTGCGCGATGTGCTCGAGAGCGATTTGGCGCTCATTCGCGACATGCGAGCTGATACTGGATTGCAGCATTGCCTACTGGCGCATCCGCAGGACCGCGGACCCAACGACGCAGAAGAATGGATCGCCCGCCGGAAGCGTGAGGGTAAGCTGTGGATCATCGCGCATCGCGGCGGTAGTCGCGGTGTGGGGTTCATTCAGTTGAATCGGCAGCATTTCTTAGACCGGTATGCGTATTTTGGGATAGCCATGGCTTCCCAAGAAAAGGGAAAGGGCTATGGCTTCGCAGCGATACGAATACTGTTCCGAACTGTTGACGTTGAATTGAACCTCAACAAGCTGCTGCTTGAGGTGCGTGCAGACAATTCGGCAGCTTTGTCTTTGTATGACCGTCTGGGTTTCCGGACGGCTGGATTGTTTGAGCAGCACTATTTCGATGGCATGCAATGGCATGATGTCGTTGCAATGGAACGCAGGCTTCCGGCGGATCATCCTTCATGACCACCGTCGTCATTTCTCAGCCAATGTATTTTCCCTGGCCTGGCTTTTTTGAGTTGGTCGCCACGGCCGACGTCTATGTGCATCTCGACGACGTGCAGTTCTCGAAGGGCGGGTTCACCAACCGCATTCAGATCAAGCACGCCAGCGGAGTATCATGGATGACAGTGCCGCTCGCGGGTAAGGGTACGTTTCAAGACATACAGGATCTGGCCGCTACTGGAAATGCGTGGAAGGCGTCGCATCGGGGGCTGTTGAGCCAAGCGCTGCGAGGCTCGGCTGACGCCGCGAGTGCACTCAAGGTATTCGATGAGGTTGTCAGCTTGGCAACGATTCCCGCTATTCTTGCAGCCAGTATTGAGGTTCCCGCGCGCCACCTCGGGCTCCGTGGCCCCCAGATATGGTACAAGTCGAGCGAATTAAATGTGCCAGGTGCATCCTCGCAAAGGGTGCTCGATATCGTTAAGGCGGTGGGTGGAAACCGTTACGTCACGGCCCATGGAGCCGCCAACTACCTAGATCACCAATCCTTTGACGACGCTGGTGTCCAAGTTGACTACATTCTGTATTCAAAGACCCCTTGGTCGCAGCGCCATGGTGCTTTTACGCCGTATGTTTCTGTACTAGACTTAATCGGCAATGAGGGGGGGAAGGCCGGAGAGTTTATCCGTCCAATGACCTGCCCTTGGCGTGAGTTCAACTTATCGAGGGCGGGTTGATGATGAATGAGCAGGCCCGCCGTTTGCCATCGGGCGCGGCGCAGGATTTTGGGCGGGATGGCTTTTTGCTTGTCAGGGGCTTTTACGATTTGGCGACCGAAGTCCGCCCTATTCAAGAAGCTATCCAGAAGATCGTCGGGCTGGTCGGAAAAAAGTATGGGGTCGATGCTCCGTGTGCTTCTCCAGAAGAGGCTATGTCGCAGGGTTACATGACGCTGGCGCGGGCAGACCGCAAGTACGGCTCGGAAATCTATGACGCGGTCAAACAAATTCCCGAGTTCGTTGCTCTCGTCGCCAACGTACGCAACAGCGCCACATTTGCGAACTTGCGGCCGGGGGCGATCCCGGGCATTGCGGCCGGCGGTTACGGAATTCGTATCGACAGTCCGGGCGAAGAAAAATTCCGCGCTCCTTGGCATCAAGAGTTTCCAGCGCAGTTGCGCAGCCTTGACGGCATCGTGTTTTGGACTCCCCTGGTTTCAATTGTTCCAGAGCTTGGGCCGGTGGAATTGTCGAAAGGTTCCCACAAGGAGGGACCAATTCCTGTTTTCGAAGATGACGGCGGCCATGGAAAGTCCGGTGCCTATAGTTTGCGACTCGACCGCGAACAGGAACGGTTGGGCAAATACGAGAAGCTTGCGCCGCTGACAGAGCCGGGCGATCTGCTATTGATGGATTTTCTGACCATGCATCAGTCGGGTGAAAACAAAGGGACACGGCCGCGCTGGTCGATGCAGTTCCGCTATTTCAACTTTGCAGACCCAACGGGTTTGCAAATCTCGTGGCGTGGATCCTTTGCGTCGGGTGTGCGCTATCAAGATGTCATGACCGAACTTGTTGCCAACCGGGGCTAGTTTTGAATGGAAATCTGTCGTGTGTGCGGGGCGGAGCTTGGTGCTCCGATTCTTCAATCCCCGCCGCCGTCCATCACGTCTATTTGTACGCTGCTTGATGTGGATGGGTGCGTGTGGGCCTGCGATGAATGTGGTCACGCGCAATCTGCAAATCTAAACCGCATCGAGCAATTCTATGACACCGAGTATCGTATTTCATTGGCTACAGAAGGCTATGACCAGCTGTACGAAATTGCGGCCGGTCGGCCGGTGTTCCGGGCAGAGCATCAGGCAAAGCTGGTCAAGGAGACGTGCGAATTGCGGCCTGGTTCGGTAGTGCTCGACTATGGAGCGGCGAAGGCCGGTACCTTGCGCCAGTTGAGCAGCGGCATGCCTGGCCTTGAGTGCTATGTCTATGACGTCAGCCGCGACTATCAGGCCAGCTGGCAGGATTGGATTCCGGCCGCGCGGCAAGCGACCTATGAGGTTCCCGAGGCGTGGGCAGACACTTTTGATCTTGTAACCGCACATTTTGTTCTGGAACACGTTGTCGAGCCCGTGAAGATATTGAAAACAATTGCTCGCGTGCTCAAACCGGCAGGGCACGTGTTCTTTCTCGTGCCCGATCCAATTAGCAATCCGGGAGATCTGGTTGTGGTGGATCACGTCAACCACTTCACAGAAAGTTCGTTGCGTTATCTTTGTAAGGCAGCTGGGCTGAGCGCCGACGTGATCGAGCGTCATCGCTACCGCGGCGCATTTCTGGTTGTTGCCGGTAGGACAGGCGCCTCGGGCGCGGCGGCACCTGACATGCCTCGTCAGAAGTCCGGAGAACTTCGTGAACTTGCAGCGTTTTGGAAACGAGCGGCTCAAACGATATCAAAGGTAGTCGCAGACCCGTTACAAGGGAAGTCCGCAGTCTACGGCGCCGGATTCTACGGAACCTTTATAGCCGCCTGCCTTAAGGAGAGGCATGCGCCGGTCTGCTTCGTCGATAAAAACCCGTATGTTCGCCTTGTCCCTCATCTCGGCTTGCCGGTGCTTGATCCCCAGGTGCTGCCGCTTGATGTCGAAACTGTTTTCGCAGGCCTGAACCCTAAGATTGCGCGTTCCGTTCTCGAACAATGGAAATTGGAGATCGACAGGCCTGATTTGAAGATTGTCTATCTCGACGAATAAGTGGCATTGGCTGCGTGATAAACATCGACATGCTGAATTCGCACAGAAGCAGACCCGTCATGAAACGCATCCCCGTCGCCGGACCTTCGATCACCGAACTAGAAGAGCGCTACGTGCTCGAAGCCGTGCGCACGGCTTGGTACGATAACGCAGGACACTTCAATACCCGTTTTGAGGCGGCGTTCGCGGCGTTCCACGGTGTTAAGCATGCCATTTCTCTGCCGTCTTGTACTTCTGGAATTCATTTGGCTTTGGCTGCTTCTGGCGTTGGCCCCGGCGATGAGGTCATCGTTCCAGACGCGACGTGGATAGCAAGCGCAGCGCCCATCAGTTATCTTGGCGCCAGTCCACGCTTTGCCGATATCGATCGAGATACGTGGTGCCTTACGGCCCAATCCATTGAACGTGTGATAACTCCCGCAACAAAGGCGATCATTGCTGTCGATCTCTATGGCAGCATGCCAGACTATGATTCAATTCGTGCCCTGGCAGAAGAGCGAGGCTTGTTCCTTCTCGAAGATGCGGCCGAGGCGTTCGGGTCGACCTACAAGGGCAGGAAGGCAGGTGTCTTTGGCCAGGCTGGCGTGTTCAGTTTTCATGGCTCCAAGACAATGACCACCGGAGAAGGCGGCATGGTGGTCACCGATGACGATGCGTTGGCGGCCCGCATGCGCAAACTTCAAGATCACGGCCGCAACCCGGGCGACACCCGCTTCCTGAATGACGAAGTCGGCTACAAATACAAGATGAGTGCAATGCAGGCAGCCCTTGGGCTGGCGCAGATCGAACGCGCAAACGAGCTTGTGTCGAAAAAGCGGGAAATTTTCTCCTGGTATCATGACCGGATGAAAGACATTCCCGGCCTTATCCTCAATGCCGAGCCTGCAGAGGTCGAGAATTCTTACTGGATGGTTTCAGCTATTCTGCCGCAATCTTGCGGGATGACAAAATTCGACATGATTGAGAGACTCGCGGCCGAGCGCATTGCAACCCGGCCTTTCTTTTCACCATTGAGTTCAATTCCGGCGTACCGAAGCAGCGCTGCCGCGGCCGAGGCCCGCGAGACAAACACCGTGGCGCACGATATCTGCGCTCGTGGGATTAACCTGCCGAGCGCATTGTCTCTCGATGAAGCCGATATTGAGCATGTCTGCTTGGCGCTAACGCACATTCTTCGCTCGTAGACATAGATCTCAACCCCGCTCAACCCGCCTTACGTGCGGCTCCGCGTTCGCCGGTTTGCAGGCGGCTATAGAACGCTCCGAGCTTTTCAACTTGCCGTTCCCAGCCGTAGGTCTTCTGCAGCGATGCAACCCTTTCTGGGCTGAGAACATAACGCTGCCTGTTCTTCACGATCTCGCTGATGCCAGCGGCGATGGCTGCCGGGTCTGTTTCGTCGACGATCACTCCGCCGCCGGTCAACGACACCATGCGTTGTAATTCATCGAGGCGAGCCACGACGACGGGCACACCCGACAGCAGGCTTTCCAGCAGCTTGTTTGGGAAGCAGAATTTGTAGCTGAGGCAGACGTTTTGCACGGTCACCAGAGACACATCCGCCGTGCGGACGAAGCTTGTTACTTGGTCGTGAGGCACGGGATCAATTAAGTGCAGCCGGTCGTGAACGCCGAGTTCTTCTGCAATGCGTTGGATTTCAGCCTCGATCTTGGCGTTGCGCGGGCCCACAGTCGCAAGATGTACACCGGGCAAATGCGGCAGGGCGCGAACGCTCTGCTCAACGCCGCGATTGAAAGTGACGCTGCCGACGTAGATCGCAAGCGGGGTGTCGTCTGACAGTCCGATGCGGCGGCGAACATGGTCGGCAGGCGCGCCGTCGCGTTCGGCCGGGATGGTCAGTGCCGGGGCATTGTGAATGACTTCTGGCCGGCGGATCTTGTAGTGATCTGCCAGGAAATCTTCGATGCTGTCGCAAACCGTGATGACGCCATCCGCAAGCGTGATCAACGACTGTTCGGCCCGGGCCCTAACGAGCAGTTCGCGTTCGCTGAAGTTGCCACTGCGGCCCAATTCGAGTTCATGGGAATCGTAAACCAGCCTCGCACCGGCCTGTCTGGCGATGCGCGCGCCAGCGAGCAGCGTGTAGAGATCGTGGGCGTGTACGACGTCCGGCTTCCAGCGCGAAACCGGTTTTGTGTAGTGGCGCGCATGACGCACCAACGAATCGCCCGATGGCGTCAATGAGTTGATCGCGGTGCGAGACCCAAGCTGGACGCGCATGGTGTTGGCGACGCTGTTTAGTTTCTTGGAGAGATGATTGAACAGCAGACCTCTGACCTTCGCCACACTCGCGCGTTGCAATTTTTGCAGAAAGGTTCGCTTGATTGCAGGGCCGCCCGGTAGCTGCTCAGCGCGCGCCGGTGCGGGCTTGACAGCACTGTTGGGCCGCTTGCTCAAGCGGTAATTCCGGCGATCGACAAAGCGCATCGGCAGGCGTTGATATTCCACGCCATTGACGTGTTCGCTGGCCGCCAAACCCTGCTTCCAGTGCGCGAAGATGACAACGGTGTGCCCCATCGCGGCGAGGGCTTCGGCTTCACGGCGGATGCGGGCATCGGTGACGCAAGGGTTGTTTGCCAGCATGGCAATGCGCATGCTTGAATATGTCGACGGAAAATATGCCACGCGTCCCCCTTTTCGCGAAGGTCCCCCGCTAAAACAGGACATCACGCGATCATGCACATATCGCTGGGCTGCGCACCAAGAATGGTGCCGCGGCAGCATGCAGAATGTACGCAGAACAATATGGAATATTGTGCAGCCCCCGAGAGCACACGGTGTATTGGTTAGCCTTGGGAACGGGAAAGTCAACGGTGCGGGCATCGAACGCATTGTTTATACCGTGATGATGTGACAAAGCCTGTTCACAACCCGGCTCCAGCCATCTTCACGCTGGCCCGCCACCTTGATTGTCGTCACAGGATCGGTTCTTTAGCGAGCAGTGCGTGGCAGAACTGCACCGGCAGTTCGAAGTTGGCCGGATAAGATCTGCGCTGGGCGCAGTGTCCGGCAGTTGAAACGGATCTGGTGCTACTGGCCGCTTCTGCTGCCAGCAGCGCTCTGATTGATGAGGTTCAGGCTTACCGAATGGACGCGATCGACAATCCGATATTTGTGCGCGGCATGAGCCGGTCGGGCGGAACGCTGCTCGTCACTCTGCTCGATGCTCACCGCGACATTGCCATGAGCTACGAGCTATATCCAAACTTGCTGGAAGGCGGCTCGGGGCTCGATCTCAAAGCACTGGCCAAAGGATTGCAGTCGTCCTGGAAGACGGCGCTTGGCCGGGTATCTTTAGACGCAATGGTGCCCGACAAGCGCACGCGTACGTTTTTTGCGCGTTGCGAGCGTGGCGGGCTAACGCTGGCCGAAGTTGGTGTGTTGGTCGCACAGCTGGTCTCGGAAGGACTGGATTTTTCATCCGACAAGGGCCGCTTCCGGATGGTGGAACTGCTCGGGCTCGAGAAGATGCGCAAGCTGGGCAAGTCGCGCTGGGGTATGAAGTGCTCCAATGACTTCGATGGGTATCTGGCTGCCTGGAAAAATCCATATTTTTTGAACGTATTGCGTGATGGGCGGGATGTTCTGGCCAGTCAGCTGAATACGGGCGACTTCAAGAACACGCCGACGGACGTGGCGGTGGGGTGGATCAATACGCACACCCGTTTTGAAAACTATGTGGCTGCGCCAGGCGTCAATGCGCGCATGGTGCGCTACGAGCACTTGGTCACGGATCCAGAGCCGGAATTACGAGGCATTTTCGAATTTCTGGGTCTCGCCTTCGACCCTGCGACGCTGCATCACGAAGAGCAGAATCTCACCGTGTTCAAAGCATCTCATTTGTCGAAGAAGCGCGTGCAACAGGGCGTTGACGCGACCAAGGTCGGCCGCTGGCGCCAGGATCTCTCGGCCCAGCAGGTGGCGGAGTTTATGGCCACTGCCGGCCCGGCAATGAGCCACTTCGGCTATGACAGCTAACCTAGCCCCTATGACGAAAGCGAAAGCATGCTAACGGACCCGAAAGAGATCGCCATTATCCAAGGCGCCAAGCAGAAGAATGTGCGTGACCCCAACCGCTCGCGCGAGCATTTTCACAACATTCTGAAAGACTTTTTTGCCGGCGTGAAGCTGAGTGGCACTTATCTCGACATGGGGCCGGGTCAATATGACTTTGGCATGCTCGCCCGCGAACAAGGTGGCTCTTGCCATGCTATCGATTTCGATCCCGCTGTCGTTGAACTCGGAAATTACAAGGGCTTCACAGCCATTGAAATGAACATCCAGCAATTGCCCAAGCACCCGCTAGGCCGGCAATTTGACGGGATATTCAACAAGTTCACTCTCAATGCCTTCTGGGGATCTGATGAGCCCGGCGCCCAGGGCCGATTGATCGATGCAATCGTTGGCCATATGGCGCCGCAAGCTTGGGCCTGGATTGGACCTTGGAACGGCGTGCCAAAGTCGGTGCCGTTGTCGCCAGCCGATGTGACCCGCTTGCTCGACGAGCAGCGCCATTTGTTCGAAGGCCATGGTTTTACAACTTGTCCACTTAGCGTTTGGCAAGCGCGGCGCTACGGTATCAATGGCGATATTGCCAACAACGTCGCCTTTGTAAAAAACCTTGTGTGGCGTCCGTGAGCAGCGACAGCACGAGTCATCTTAGCGGCCCCGAAGAAGCCGATGATCCCGAAGACAAGGGCGGCGCTTATTTTCCTCTCAGCTATCTGACGGGGATGTTTGACTATTTCCGCCGTCATGCGGCAGACATCAACATTCTAACTTACGGCGAATTTCCTTGGGACGGCGACTTCGACTACGCGCGCAATTATCCGGGCGAACATGCGGCTTGGACCGCTGGGCTCAAATCCGGCCGTTTCGATAAGCGCAAAGCCCATGTCGCCATTCAATACGATGTCGATACGGTGCCCGCGCGCACGTTCGCGGCTCTACGCCATTCTGCCCATCGTGGCATACCCGCCAATATTATGATTTTCAACCGGCGCATCGATCGCAAGAGGTTGAAATCAACTGGCGATCTAGGCTTCACGCCGTACGAAATCGACGACGCATGTTTGCGCAGCTTGCAACAGGAGCGCTTCGTTGTAGGGTATCACACCAATGCATTCGAACAGGGATTGCACGATACCACGAGGGCCATGCAGGCCTTCGATGCCGATGCCCGCGAACTCGACAGCCGGTTTGGACTGAAATTTTTCTCAGCCCATGGCGGTGTGGCCGCCACGGACGGGCGCAACAATTGTGATCTGCCGTTCCATCCCGATTGGTCCTCGAAGCTGCGTTGGGTGCACAATGGCTATTCCCCGCATTTCGACGGTCAATTCAGCGATGGCGGACACAATTCGATCAAGCGCGATCCCGGAAAGCGCGATATGCGGGTGCTGGTCAGCAGGTTCCGTCCGGGGTGCCGTTATCGCATTCTGCTCCATCCACAGTACTATGGCGCCAGCTTCCGGGCGTCACCTCGTTACGGCGGTACGCCCTGGTACGACGATCTGCTTGCCTTGGCCGGACGCGGCGAGGATGGGGAAATCTGGTCGGATGCTGCGGTCGCGGCGGCCGGGCAACGAGCATACGCTGGTGCAAGTTTAGCGGGCGCTTCGGAGGCTATTGCAGCCAATTTCCCCGGCAAGCATAGCCAATTCTCGAGCACGCTGCGCCGCGCGGTGGGGCGGCTGTTGCGGCGCTGACCGGCTCTTAGAGTGTGGAGCGGTGGGCAAGCGGCTGAAAACCGCGTTGCGCGCGGGGCGGCTATTGGCTAGGCACGCTGGGGCGGCGAAGACGCCGGGGGGCAATCTGCCAGGCATCGCAAGGGTTCTGGCAGCGTTTGGCATACAGGGATTTAAGGAAACCTCATGACGTATGATGATGACGTGATTGCCGTCATTGGCCTCGGCTACGTCGGCCTTCCGCTTGCCGTCGAATTCGGCAAGAAGCGCCGCGTCATCGGTTTCGACATTAACGCCGGGCGCGTTGCCGAATTGAAGCAGGGTCACGACCGGACCCTGGAAGTGGAGCCGGACGAACTCAAGGAAGCCAGCGGCCTCACCTACAGCGATAATCCAGCGGATTTAGCGGGCGCCAAGGTGTTCATCGTCACCGTGCCGACGCCGATCGACGAAGCCAACCGCCCGGATTTGACGCCGCTGGTCAAAGCCTCCGAGACCGTTGGCCGCCACATGCCCGCTGGCTCGGTCGTGATCTACGAATCGACGGTTTATCCCGGCGCCACCGAAGAAGTCTGCGTGCCGGCCTTGGCCAGGGCGTCCGGCAAGGTGTTCAACAAAGATTTTTATTGCGGCTATTCTCCAGAGCGCATCAATCCTGCCGATAAGCAACACAAGTTGCCAACCATCGTGAAGGTGACAAGCGGCTCGACACCGGCCATCGCCGACGCTGTAGACAAACTTTACGCGCAAGTGATCACGGCTGGCACGCATAAGGCTTCAAGTATCAAGGTCGCCGAGGCTTCGAAGGTTATCGAAAACACGCAGCGCGACTTGAATATTGCGCTCATGAACGAATTGGCCGTCGTCTTTGCCCGCATCGGAATCGATACCGCCGAGGTCTTGGCTGCTGCCGGTACGAAGTGGAACTTCCTCAACTTCCGTCCCGGCCTTGTCGGTGGACATTGCATCGGCGTCGACCCGTATTACCTGACGCATAAGGCTGAACAACTCGGCTACATCCCGCAGGTGATCCTGGCCGGGCGCCGCATAAACGACAACATGGGCCGCTACGTTGCGCGCAACACCATCAAGCTGATGCTGCAGCGCGGCGTCGACGTGGCTCGCTCGCGCATTGGTGTGATGGGAATCACCTTCAAAGAAAATTGCCCGGATATCCGCAACTCCAAGGTCGTCGATCTTGTCAAGGAACTCGAAGCCCACGGCGCAACCGTGATCGTCAGCGATCCCAAGGCAGATGCCGCGGAGGTGTCGCACGAATACGGCATCACGCTCGGCACGTTGGCGGCGGATGCGCCGGTCGATGCCCTGGTGGTGGCCGTCGGGCACAACGAATATCGCGGTATGGACGCGCAGCACTTGCGCACGCTGGTGCGCGGCGAGCAACCGGTGCTGGTCGATGTCAAAAGCCTCTTCGACCGTCACGCCGCCACCGCTGCTGGCTTCCACGTGTTTAGGCTTTAGTATTCCCGCGCATGGCGGCCGGCTCTTCGCAGGGGAGTTGCTGTAGTGCGCAAAGCAGAACGCCCTTCCGCGCATGGCGGCCGGCTCCCCGTAGGGGAGTCGCCATGCGCAAAGCAGAAAGATACCCACAATGCGAATCCGCAAACCCGTCACTGATCGCAAAGTCCGCTTCGCCGTGGTCGGATGCGGGCGAATTGCCGCCAACCATTTTGGCTCCATCGAGAGCCACAAGGAACGCTGCGAAGTGGTCGATGTGTGTGACGTCGCGCCGGATGCCCTGGCGGCGGCTGTAACGCGTACGGGGGCCAGAGGTCATCACAATCTGACAGATCTACTGGCAGTCACCACTGCCGACTGCGTGGTTCTGACAACGCCGAGCGGTCTGCACCCCTCGCAGGCAATCGAGACAGCCAAGTCGGAGCGTCATGTGATGACCGAAAAACCGATGGCAACGCGCTGGAAAGACGGCCTCGCTATGGTGGAAGCCTGTGATCACGCCGGCGTGCAGATGTTTGTCGTCAAACAGAACCGGCGCAACGCCACCCTGCAGCTTTTGAAGAAGGCCGTCGAAGCCCGGCGCTTCGGCCGCATCTACTCGGTGGCGATCAACGTTTTCTGGACGCGGCCGCAAGAATACTACGACAGCGCCAAGTGGCGTGGCACGTGGGAGTTCGATGGCGGGGCCTTCATGAACCAAGCCAGCCACTACATCGATCTGCTCGATTGGCTGATCGGCCCGGTCGAGAGCGTGATGGCCTATACCGGCACACTGGCGCGATCAATCGACGTCGAAGACACAGGCGTTGCCGCTCTTCGCTGGCGCAGCGGCGCCATGGGCACGCTGAACGTGACTATGCTGACGTACCCTAAAAATCTCGAAGGCAGCATCACCATTCTGGGCGAGAAGGGCACTGTAAAAGTCGGCGGCTTGGCGGTGAACGAAATCCAGCATTGGGAGTTCAGCGAGCCGCTTCCCGAAGATGCCGATATCGCCAAGGCCAACTATCAAACGACTTCGGTCTATGGCTTCGGGCACCCGCTCTACTATGACAACGTCATCAAGACACTGCGCGGAGAGGCCCAGGCTGAAACCGACGGCCGCGAGGGTTTGAAGTCGCTTGAAATGCTGATTGCGCTTTACATGTCGGCGCGCGATGGCCGCCGCATTGCCTTGCCGCTGGAGTATTGAACCGATGACGTTCAAGGCGCACCCGACGGCTATTGTTGATGACGGAGCCATGATCGGTGACCGCACGCGCGTCTGGCACTGGGTGCACATCAGCTCGGGCGCCAAGATCGGTGCGGATTGCTCGTTCGGGCAGAACGTATTTGTCGCCAACAGAGTTTTGATCGGAAACAATGTCAAGGTTCAGAACAACGTCTCGATTTATGACAATGTCACACTCGAAGATGATGTCTTCTGCGGGCCGAGCATGGTGTTCACCAACGTCTACAATCCGCGTTCGGCGGTGTCGCGCAAGGACGAGTACCGCGACACGGTTGTGCGCCGCGGTGCAACGCTCGGTGCCAACTGCACCATCGTCTGCGGCACGACGATCGGCGCTTATGCGTTTGTTGGTGCGGGCGCGGTCATCAATCGCGATGTGCCCGACTATGCCCTCATGGTCGGCGTGCCCGGCGAGCAGATCGGCTGGATGAGCCAGCACGGTGAACGCCTGGCTCTGCCCCTTAAAGGCGATGGGAAAGCTCATTGCCCGGCGACCAACGCGCTCTACGTGCTCGAAAATGGAGTGTGCCGGCCGGCAGAGCTGTAACCGCCGCTCTTGACCGACCAATATCCAAGCCCTACTGGTAAGTGTTTGAGTGAAAACAAAGTCCGTCATGAATCTAGAAAATAAGCCGATTTTCGTTCACGGATTAAGCCGGTCGGGTACGACCTTGATGTGCACGTTGCTCGATGCCCATCGCGATGTGGCGATGTCGTACGAACTTTATCCGCCCATGCTAGTGACAAAGGAACCAGTCGATCTCGATCGTCTGGCGAGCGGGCTGCTGGCACACAGCGACATCAACGTCATCCGCCGCAAACATCCCGAAGTCTTTCCAAGCCAATTGATTCAAAACTTTATTCTGCGCGTGGCTCGCGGCGGACTCAACCACCACGACTTCGCCCGCTTTGTTCAAGCACTTGATCGCGAAGGCCTTGGCTTTGACACCGTCGCGGGCCGAATGCGCTTGATCGAAATGCTCGGTCTGGAAAAAATGAAGCGCTCCGGCAAGTCTCGCTGGGGCATGAAGAACAGCGCTGATTTTGCTGACTACTTGTCCGTTTGGCCGGAGGCCATATTTCTAAATATGTTGCGAGATGGTCGTGACGTGTTGGCGAGCCAGCTAAACACCGGCAAGTTCGATCCTGATCCAAAGGTCCTTGGTGCAAACTGGTCGAAGGCCATGCAGGAACTTGAACAGTTGGCTGCACGGCCAGACGTGCGCGCGAAAATGGTTCGCTATGAGACCCTGGCACATGAACCCGAGTCAGTTCTCAAAGAGATTTGCGCACTTGCAAGTCTCGATTTCGACCCAGCTATGCTGCATCACACCGAGCAAGATCTGACAATCTTCAAGGTCCGCCATCTTTCGGGCAAGCGGTTGTCGCAAAGTGTTGACACTTCAATGATCGGGCGCTGGAAGACAGATTTGAGCCGCGAACAATTCGATGGATTCATGTCATCCGCAGCCGACACGATGGAACACTTCGGATATACTGATTTGGCTGGAGAAACCCTCAGGCCCACGAAGTCAAAGCCTTCGAAGATTCCGGATAAACCAGCAGCAAGTTCCTGGCTGTCTAGGATTAAAAGCTTGATGCGAAAAGCTAAGTAGTATGAAGGACGAGAGCGTATCTCCGGCGTTTTTCCCTCGCACGTATATAACCGAGCTTTTTAGATTCATAAATGCCAACGCGGGACAAATTCAATGTATAACCTACAAAGACTTTCTCTGGGGTAACGATTTTTCACACGAAACCGGTTACCTTGATGAGTGGCGTGCGTGGGGCCAAGCACTTGCAAATGGCAGACTGGATCCGCATAAGATCTACCTTCTTATCCAGTACGACGTTGATACAACACCTGAGCGTACAATGGCCTTGCTCCGAGAGCCGGAACACGAGTCCATTCCCGCTAACATCATGATTTTTGCAAAGCGGCTTGATCGTAAAAATTTGATTGCGACTCGAAACGCAGAGCCAACGGTATACGAATTGGATGACGGTCTCCTGCGTGCTCGTTGTGCGCGAGGTTCCGTTGTAGGATTTCACTTCAACTCTTACGAGCGCTCGTTATGGAATGCATCGCGGGCAGGTGAAATCTTTGCCGAAGACTTAGCTGAATTGCGGCACCGTTTTAGTATTGAGTTTTGTTCTGCTCATGGTGGGGTGCCCGATGCCGACGGACGGAACAACAACTCCATTGAAATTCCTGAAAATTTGCGGACATCAATCCGATGGGTTCACAATAAATATTCGCCACGTTTCAGCGGGCAATTTTCAGACGGTGGGCACCAGGGTCACAAAATCAATCCCGCCCGCCGGGACATTCGTGATTTCGTAAAGTCGTGGCAACCGGGCGGGCGGTACCGTTTGCTATTGCATCCGCAATACTATGACCCCGATTTCGTGCCGTCGCCGTCATTCTCGGGAACTCCTTGGTATGATCGCTTGATCGCTGATGCCCGGACAGGCCTAACGTCGGTCAATGTCGGCTTCGAGTTGACGCCGCCTGGGATGCTTGGCCAAATAGCTAAGTACCGGGCTAAAGAACGCACAAAAGAAAAGGACAAGACTAGCCAGCCTACACCCTTTGACAAACCTGTGCGGCCGTCGCTGTCTGCCCGTCTCCGGCACCGCGCCTTTGCGTATATGGCGCGGTTTCACAAGCCGTTGAGAACAATTAATAAGGGCTTTGACGGCCAGGTATTGATCGAAAGTAGCTCATCGCACGGTCCAAGCATTTCAAATTGGACTACCTCTAAAGGCGTTTTTGTTGGTGGCACACCAGGGCATTTCACGTTCCCGAACGCGAGTGCCGGACATGTGCTGATAGGCGGCGGGTTCTGGGGAGGTGTCTACTGCTTTTCCTTCTACCGTATGAAAGGCATAAAGGCCTTCACTGACGCCGGGGACCGGGAGACTTTGCCCTGGGGCGGGTGGCCAACGTCAAAAAATTGGGAATTTCATCTTCAAGTTCGCATTGAGGGTGACGACCTCCCGCTTAGACTGCAGGTAATATGCTTGTCCTACGACAAAACTGGGCGGCTGATTTCGCAACGCAAGATTGGGATCTTGAGCGAACGAACGAAAATGCTCGACGCGAAGTTCCGGCCCGACAGCAATGCGATTGGTTTCAATATCGCCATTTACAAGGCCGATGATCAACCCGGTGCTGCTGTTACCTTCAGTAACGTCAAGTTGACTCGAACAATCGGGCTGTAGTTGACAGGTTTAGGGATGGCCGGCTTCCTCCGCAGCCTGCATCGCCGTCTTTCCCGATAGCGCACGCCCCGCATCCGCCGGCAACCGTGCCAACCGGAGAACGCACAGGCTCGACAGCGCTGCCACAATCACGAGCGCTGCTGAATAGTCACCCGCGAGGGGCGCGGCATGAGCGTTGAAGCGCTGCGACAGTTCAAGCGCCAGCGCGCCGACAGCCACTCCGAGGCTCAACGACACTTGCTGCACAACGCTGGCAATGCTGGTGGCAGCGGGAGCCTCGCGCTCGCCGATATCTGAATAAGTAATGGCGTGCAGGCTGGTGAATTGAAGCGAGCGCAACATGCCCGTCACCAGCAACAAAGCGGAAATGGCGGCATGCGGCGTTTGGGGGCCAACGAACGCTACGGACCCCACCAGCGCTGACGCTGCAATGCCGTTGAACATCAAAACGCGGCGGAAACTCGCGGCCGCAAGAATGCTTGGGGCGAAGAACTTCATGATCAAGGCGCCGAGCGCGCCGGTGAACGTGATGAGGCCGGAGGTGAGCGCGTCGAGCCCGAAGCCGAGTTGCAACATGAGTGGCACAAGAAATGAACTTGCGCCCACCCCAAACCGGAAGATGGCTCCGCCCACAACGCCAGCGTCGAATGCCGGAATGGCAAAGAGTCTCAGATCGAGGAGCGGTTCGGGGTGAACGCGGGCGTGGCGCACATAGGCCCACAGGGATGCCAGGCCAGCGGCGAAGGCACCAAGCGAGACGTGCAACGGCGCCACGTGCTGGCCAGCGGACGCAGCACCTGCGATGAGACACGTGAGCCCGATGGCCATCAGCAGCCAGCCTTTGATGTCGAGCGGCGGCGTTTCGTGGCGCTCACTTGGAAAATAGAGCGTCGCCATGATGAGGCCGATGAGGCACATCGGCAGGTTGACGAAGAAAATCCAGCGCCAATCGAAATAGGTGACGATGAAGCCGCCAAGCGGCGGCCCGATTGCGGGGCCGATGAGCGCTGGGATGGTGACGGTGGCAAGGGCCGCTATCAGCTTGTCTTTCGAAATCGCGCGCACCAACACAAGGCGCCCGATTGGCGTCATAAGCGCGCCGCCCATGCCTTGCGCAAAACGCCAGAACACAAAGCCTTCGAGTGAATTGGAGAAGGCGCATCCGATCGAAGCCGCCATGAAGACGCCGAGTGCCGAGCGAAACGCCGTACGCGCGCCCAAGCGATCGGCGAGCCAGCCGCTAACCGGAACGACGACGGCAAATCCGACGAGATAGGAGGTGATAGCAAGTTTGAGCGCGATCGGGTCGACGCCGAGGTCGCGGGCGATGGCGGGTAGCGCGGTTGCGAGGATGGTGGAATCCATCGTCTCCATGAACAGGGCCGTGGCGACGACGAGCGGCAAAATGCGTTCTATGGGACGTGACAACGAGGGCTGTTCCTATGGGCGGCGGGGGCAGGCATGGACCCAGACAAGGCTAAGTCTCTCGCCCGGCCCACGCAAGGGTGGCATAATGCATCGTACAAAGGGCCGGACCGCTCATCCTGGGTTCATTTTGGATTGTTCACTGTGCGGGCACTTCCAAGCCGTGGACACCAGATGCAGCAGGCAGCTGGCCGAAGCGGATAGGCGGCTATCTTTAACTTTGCCCGGTCCCGATTTTCGGGATGTCGCAACGGGCCCAACACAGTGGAGTGCGTCAAGATGATTAAACTCAAACTTGCAGGTGTGGGCCTTGCGTGTGCGGCGTTTGTGGCACTGACCTCGGTGGCTGAGGCCGGCATTTTCGGATGCTTCCGCGCCAATACCGATCTCAATGTACGAGACCGGCCGCTCAGTTCGGCAACTGTCATTGGCACGGTCGCCAAGGGCGACGTTCTAGAAAAGCGCAAACGCTGGTGCACGCTGCGCGGCTATTGGTGCGCGGTGACGACGAAGACCGGCGTCGAAGGCTATGCCGACAAATCCTTCATGGATAAGATGCCCTGCCCTTGAGGCCTTTTTTTCGCCTGCCTCTGGGGCCTCGCGGTGAGGCTCGGAGGCATTGAGCGCAACATCCGGCATTTTTTATGTATGTCCTGTCGAAGATCGCCGGGTTTTTGATGCAGCCGTCGTTTGTGGCGGTGATTGCCGTTGTCGCGGGCCTTGCGCTGTTGACGGCAGGATGGCACCGGCGTCTCGCGCTGCGTTTGGCTTGGGGCGGCATCGCTTACTTGCTCATTTTCGGCATCGTGCCGCTTGGAAACCTTTTAATTTTGCCGCTTGAGCAACACTTTGCCAATGTGGCGCGGCCCAAGGCTTCCGATGGCATCACCGGCATCATCATACTCGGTGGCTTCGAAGACGGTTGGGTATCGGCGGGTCGCGGCACGTTGATCATCAATGAAGCTGGTGAGCGCCTGACTGAAGGCGTGCGTTTGGCCGGTGAACTTCCCGCTGCCAAGGTGCTGTTCAGTGGTGGCTCGGGTGGAATTGTTCAGCCGGGCGCCGAAGCCACAAAACCAGTTGCTGACTATCTGAAGGCGGCTGGCGTTGAAGAAAGCCGCATCCTTCTCGAAGGCGCTTCACGCAACACCATCGAGAATGCTGCGTTCAGCGCGCGTCTGGTGTCGCCCACGCCTACACAGCGCTGGGTGCTGATCACGTCTGCCCATCATATGCCGCGCGCGCTGGGGCTTTTTCGCAAGGCGGGGTTCAACGTTCAGCCGTGGCCAGTCGACTACCGCACGCGCGGCTGGCAAGACGTCGCGCGCTTTTTCGACCGCTTACCGGCGGGCCATCAACGCCTGGATCTGGCCGTGAACGAATGGATCGGCCTCATTGTCACGCGGCTGCGCGGCGGCATTGATGTTTTCTTTCCAGAGCCGTGATGCGCTATTTCTTTTTGACGGTTGTATTCGCGCCAACCTGATCGATTGGAACAGTGACGCTTGCGCCGCCTGCTGGACCGGGTGCGGCTTTGTCGACCGGCCGCGGCGTTGCTGTGATGGCCTTTGGCTGCAACTCGTCATCGAGATTGAAGGTCTTGCAGTTGAGAGCCGCGAGCCGCTGATTGTAGGCCTCGAGTTGGGCCCTGTCGCGGGCGAAGTCTGCCTTGGGGTCCGCACCCGGCGTTGAGTTGGCGCCGACCGTGGCGGCAGCCTGCTGCATCGTTTGCGAAATCGAGGTGGAATTTTGACGGACCAGTGCGTCGCGGGATTGCAGGATGCGCACCTGCATGCGGCCCGTGAGCTTTTTGCAGTCCAGCGCGGTTTCTTCCGCGTTCAATTGGTATGTTCCGGGCGCAGCGCTTGCTTGTCCCGGCGCGAGTGCCGTTGTGGCTGGCTCGGTCGTACCCGAACAGGCTGCAGCAGCCAGGCTGATCCCCAGCAGGGCTGCGCGTGCAAGAGCTGACGGGGGCGAGAGTCGCATGGAAATCGAGGGCCTAGCCTAATAGATGCGGCGTGCGCGGTGCAGTTTTTCCAATCTAGTGCCTGAAATACCGGCGCCAGCAAGGCGTTTTTCCCCATTTGCGCAGGCAATACCTCTGAAACTGGCTGCGGGTGCGTGTTAACGTCTGGCACAAGACACCGGTTGCCGTTGGCGCTACCTGGGGCTTCAATGCTAAGTCTGTGCAGCTGCCCCGGAATTGGGGCTTTTCCTGGGGGAAGACATGGACGTTCGCTCAATCGCCGCAACCGGGCTCGCCGGACTGATGAGCGTTGTGGTGCAAGCTGAGGCCGCCGATCTGCAGGGGTCGCTGCGCTGCGAGTTCCCGTCCGGCACCACCAGCACCTACACCAATGGGGCGTTCGTCGCCAAACCCTCCGCTGCGCTGGCCTTCACCGTGCACAAAATAAATCTTGGCGGGCAGTCCGCAGAAATCGTCGTGCCCGGCAACGACAGTCCTGGCCGCTTGGCGATTGCGCGCGCGGTCGGTGCCAATCATTTCCTGGAAGTCGTCACCGAAGGCTTCTGGAACATTACGACGGTCTACGATCAAGACCCCGAGACCAAGCGCTATCCCGCTGTCCACTCGCGGCATTTCGGACTGATTGGCCAGCCGGTCGTGGCGCAGTATGCCGGCAGCTGCAAGGCGAGCGATTGAGCGGGCGCCATGCTGCATCTGGTTAAGCTGTGTGTCGGGGCCACATCGATCGAAGACCTCGCCGGGTGGCAGGACTCATTCCCTGCTTTCAAGCCGGGGCGTGATGGAACACGCCGGATTTTCCACACCACGTTCCAGAGCCCGAAGCGGCAGACTGAATTGCTAGATGGCGGCTCACTGTATTGGGTGATCAAGGGATTCATCCAAGCCCGGCAACAGTTGACCGGCTTTGACGACGGGCACAAAGAAGATGGCTCGGCCTGCTGTTTGCTGCTGCTCGATCCCAAGATTGTGCCGGTGCGCCCGCAACCGCGAAAGCCGTTCCAGGGCTGGCGCTATCTTTCAGCTGACGATGCACCGCCTGACCTGAGTGCCGGCAGCGGCGAGACCTTGGCTGCGATGCCGCCGAAGCTGCGCAAGGAATTGGCGGCGCTGGGTTTGATCTAACGATGAGGGTTGCTGTGCGCGCTGTGCGCTTGACTCAACTGGTGCGCGATCTGCCCGCGCTGGTGCCGTTCATTGGCCCAGAGGCACAAGAGCGTGCGCGCGGCGCGGCATTCCTCGCCCGCCTTGGTGCCAACGAAAGTCTGTTCGGGCCAAGCCCTCTGGCGGTTGCAGCGATGCAGCGCGCGGCGGTTGAAAGCTGGAAATACTCCGATCCCGAGTGCTTCGAGTTGCGCACGGCGATTGCCGCGTTCCACAACGTAGACGCAGCGAATGTTGTCATCGGCGAAGGCATCGACGGTCTGTTAGGGCTTACGGTGCGCATGGCGGCTGATCCGGGCACGCCTGTCATCACATCGGATGGCGCCTATCCGACATTCAATTTTCACGTCGAGGGGCACGGTGCGCAGCTCATCAAAGTACCGTTCCGGGATGATCACGAAGATCTGGAGGCGCTGCGTGAGACAGCCGTGCGCACAGATGCGCGCATCCTCTATGTGTCCAATCCCAACAACCCGATGGGCACCTGGTGGAGTGCAGCCGCCATCAACGCGCTAATCGCGCGATTGCCTCCGGGGTTGTTGCTCATTCTCGATGAAGCCTATTGCGATACGGCGCCAGCGGATGCTGTGCCGCACCTCGACATGACGAACGGCCAAGTGCTGCGCTATCGCACTTTCTCGAAGGCGTATGGATTGGCGGGCGCACGCATCGGCTATGCGCTGGGAGATGCAGCGTTGATCGCCACATTCGAGAAGGTTCGCAACCACTACGTCATCAACAAGATGGGGCAAGAAGGGGCACTGGCCGCGGTCCGCGACCAAGCCTATCTGGCAAGTGCCGTTGCTAAGATTGTCGCCGCGCGCGAGCGGATCTCATCCATTGCCCGCGACAACGGTTTGCAACCTATTCCGTCGGCGGCGAACTTCGTGACGATTGACTGCGGCCGCGATGCGCCCTTCGCGGTGCGGGTTCTCGAAGGGCTGTTGCAACGTGGTGTGTTCGCCCGCAAGCCCGGTGTGCCGCCGCTCGACCGCTGCATCCGTGTCTCGTGCGGCAGGGAAGCAGACCTTGATGTGTTGTCACGCATCCTGCCGCAGGCCTTGGCGGCCGCACAGCAAAGCTAACCGGCACTACGGCCGCGTGGCCGTCAGCACGGCAGCAAGCGCGCCCTGCATTCCGGTGAGCAAAATTTGCACGCCGATGCACAGCAGCAGAAACGCCGACAGGCGGTTGAGGATGCGCGCGCGTTCTTGCCCCAGCAGCGCCACCACCCGTTCGGCGGAGGCGTAGCAAACCCCGACCGAAAGGGCGACGACGACCGCCGCAAGTGACAGACCCGTATAAAATTGGACGAGTTCGACGCCCGTCGACGGCCGGCCCGCACTCAGTGCAATCGCCACAGAGATGGTGCCGGGGCCGGTCGTGAAGGGCATGGTCAATGGGTAGAAGGCAACGTCTGATGAAAGCGCCGCGTTGGCGGCGGGCGCGGCTTGCTCCTTTTTCCGGTCTTCGCTGGTTTGCGAGTGGGACAGCATTTCCCAGGCGGCGGCACTGACGACAAGCCCGCCTGCGATCCGCAACGCTTCGATGCTGACGCCAAAAAAGTTCATGAACGAGGCGCCAATCCACAACGCCGCCAGCATGACCACAAGGGCGTACGCCGCAACCCGCCAAGCTAATACCGCCCGTTCAGCCAAACCGCGATCGGCGGTGACCTGGTGGTAGATCAGCGCCCCGCCCGGCGGATTGACGATGGAAAACAAGGCCGGTAGCGCCACAAGAAAGCTGCCAGATATGCTGCCGATGAAGATCATGAGGTCGTGCATCGCAAATCCATAGAAAAATCCGGCAGGGTTGCAGTCGTAGCGGCACTCGGGCGGAGTGCCAAGCCGGGTAGGGCGGCGAGGGGAGGTTCATGCGTGCAAAAAACCGCTCCCTTGAAAAAAGTTTGGGAAAGCGGCAGGTTAGACCCGGTTTCAAACCGAAGGGGCGCTCCATGCGGTCGTGTGTTCAATCCGTGCTTCCGGCTCTGCACCGGATAGCGTTTGCCATCGTTGCAGCGCTTGTTTTGATGACGCCGCGTCAGGCGTTTGCGCAGGATCTCTTATCCGCGCTTTGGGGCGGTGGCTCGCGCGAAGTCGTTTCGTTCAGCCCCAAGTATTCGCCGCGCCAGTTGATCGTCTCGTTTGGTGACCGCAAGCTCTATTGGATTCAGAGCCAGGGGAGTGCGATCAGCTACCCAATCGCCATCCCGCGCGAGCAAAGCCGTTGGGCGGGGGTAACGTCGGTCTCGGGCAAGCAAGTCAATCCGTCGTGGACACCAACGCCAACGATGATTGCGGAAAATCCCCGTTTGCCGAGCTGGGTGCCGGGAGGCCATCCGATGAACCCGCTTGGTGTTCGTGCACTTTACCTCGGATCCAGCACCTATCGCATCCATGGAACGGATGCGCCGTGGACGATTGGGACCGCGGCGTCGAAAGGGTGCATCCGCATGTACAACGAGGATGTGCTCGATCTCTATCCGCGCGTGCCCGTCGGCACCAAGGTGACCGTGACGTGGCAGAAATTCAAAGGCTGATTTTGAAGGCTGGCCATAACAACAACGGGCCGCACCTTTGAAGGGTGCAGCCCGTTGTGTTGTGACGTTGAGCGCTTTGTAGATTGCGCTTCGTTCACGCAGCCTTGGCGAGAACCGATGCCTTGCGCTTGGCAGCTGCTGGCTTCTTGCCATCGAACTGCACAACGGGCGCACGCATGCGGGCAATTTCAGCCTCTGTACGCTGCTTCTTGACTGTTACTTCGCGTGCCGCAAACGCGTCCGCAAAGGCAGTCATGACCACTTCGGGACGCAGCCCCGAGCGGCTGACCACATCAATGGCGACGGTGCCCTTCGCGGGGCAAGCGTCGATGGTGACGTAGCCATCGGCAAGCGCGGCCGAACCCGAGATCCATCCGCGATGATCGACGCGGCGGACACCAATACGGCTAACGTTGGCTTTGATGAACGACAGCGCATCGGAGAGCGCACGTTCCACCGCCTTGCCTGAGCCCAAAACCTTGGAACCGGACAGGTCAATGATCAGTTGCGAACTGCGAATGCAGATGTCGTCGTCGTTACGATCCCCATGCAGAACCTGCACTTGATCGATAGAATCTTCCTCTTGGGCGGGGCTTGAACGAGTCAAGTCCATCCCCAATTGGAAGAGGGCGTCGTTATAGGCCATGTGACCCTCCCCAACCAGCAGACAGATATTTGACCCGTCCGCTCCTTACCTTGGGGGTTTGGGGATTGTGTCCTTGACCTTAAGGGCAGGCGAACGAACGAGAGCCGCGTATATGAGGCTAGTGCCCCCCCTACGCAAGAAGAATTTTGCGTAGAGGCGCAAATAATTTTTGCGGCGGTTCACGAGAGTTTAATGAAGCTGTCACGTGACAAGCTCGCGACGCTTTTCAGTGCGCCGCGAGTGGCTATTGCGCGTAATCACTGCGGCTTCAGGAACTGATCAAGGAGCTGTTTGGCGTTGGGTTTTTGCTGGGGTTGTGTGGATCCCGTCGAGCCAGACTGCTGAGTATTGGGCTTGCCGCCGCCGAGAAGGCTTTTGAGCGCTTCGCCGGCGTTCTTACCCTTCAGCTGCTTTCCAATCTCCTTGATTGTGTCGACGGCCTTGTTCGGGTCGCTCAAGATGCCTTTGAGGTCCGGTGTGTAGTCGAGCTTGCTCCACGGTCCATGGACACGCACCGGCACTTCGAGGCCTTGCTCGTTGGCGGCTCCGCCTTGCCCCGCCAAACTCGATACGAGTTTCGGGCGCATGATGTAATCGACCTGCTGCGCGCCCAGCATGACGTTGCCAGACCCTGTGAGCCGCAGCAGGGGGCTGACAAGCCGCAAATCTTGGTTGCTGGCGATTCCGTTCGTGATGGTCCAACTCGAGGCCAGTTCGCTGAAGTCGGTTTTCTCGCTGGGCGAGGTTTTCAATCCGCTGAGCTTGCCCTGCGAAATCCCGCGGATCATGCCGGCGACGTTGAGCCCATTGACGGCGCCGTAGGCGAAGGTGAAGTCGCCTTTGCCGTTGAGCGAGTTCATGAGCTGGTTCTGATTGGCACCCTGGCCAGCGACAGCGAGCGCAAGCTTTGCCTTGCCAGACAGACGGTCAAAATCGGCGGCATCCTTCAAGAAGGGAAGTGCGTCGATACCCTCGAACGTCAGATTTGCGCCGGCACTGGCGGCTTTGGCAGACGTGCCGTCAAGCGTGATAAAACCAGCGCCGCGACCGCTATATAATTGGATATCGTCGAAGTTGGTTTTCATCACCTTGTTTTTGAGGGCGACAGTCATCTGCGACTGACCGACCTTGATGTCCTGAAAATACAACCGCCCAACGGACAGCTTGGCGTCCGCATCTACAGCCCCCAGGGCCGACAGGTCGATGGGTTCAGTGCTCCAGCCCTCGCGCTTCGCATAGCCTTGGACGCGCGGCCCGGTCGCAGGTGGTGCGGCGTTCAACAGATCTTCGATCGATTGCGCGGCGGGTGCCGGTGCCGTGGGGGCTGCTTCTGGCGTTGCCGCCGGCGCTTTTGCCTTTGCTGGCTCCGCATAGCTGCCGCCGCCGCTCATGTACTTGTTGAGATCGAGTTCAGAGATGTTGAGTGTGGTCTTGACGTAGGGCCGCAGGCTCTTGGTCTCGACAGTCACCTGACCTTTGGCGGTGGCACCATCAAGGCTGATGTTGGCCCCCGAAAGATTGATCACTCCTGCGGTGGCACGCAATTGGCCGCTTGCCTCGAGAGGGCCAAAACCCTTGACCTTGGGCAGTTCCGTGCCGAGCCAGGCGGCGAGCGCGCGCACCGAGGGTGCCGATGACTTCAGTGTGCCTTCCAGATCATAGCTTTCGCGCAGCGTCAGCGAGCCGTCGAATTGCGCATTGGCAGGCGCGCTTTTCATCGCCAGCGCAATCCGGGCGGGTTTGTCTTCAAGAATGGTTTTCAGCGACGTCAGCGACAGGTTGAGATCGAGCTTCTGCTTCTTCCAAACGAGATCGCCCTCTGCACTCAGCGGCTGGCGCAGGTCGGACAAGCCAACCCTCATGTTGATGGCCGAGGCCTCTTGCATCGCGCCCGTTGCGTCATCGGCGTAACGCACAGTGCCGTCTTCAATGCGAACATTGCCAAAGTGCAGTTGATCGATGCTGGCCAGCCGGTTCGCGCCAGGTGCGGCAGGGGTGGGGAGTGTGTCCGGCGCTGCGTCCGATGCCTGGGGTTGCGCACCGGGAGCACCAACTGCCTGAGCAAACTGCACGGGCCGAGCGGTGATGCCGGCAAACTCCCAGCTCTTGCGGCCCTGCTTGTCGGCGTAGAGTTCAAAGACCGGCTTCTGCAGAATGATGCGCTCGACGTAAACTTCGCGCTTCAAGAGCGGCAGAATACGTACGGACACATCGAAGCTCTCCATGGTCACGAGCGGCTTGCCGGTCATGCCAGGAGGAGGCGATAGAGAAACATCGCGCATCGATACGCCGATGTTTGGATAGAGGGTGAACGATGCCGGGCCGGCGATTTTCAGATCGCGTCCGGTTTTGGCTTTGACTTCGGCGACGATCCTGTCGCGCACCAAGTCTGCCGGTGCGTTCATCACAAAGTAAGCGGCGCCCGCGCCTGCCACGAGCAGCACGAGGCCACAGGCAATGAGCAGCCCCTTCAAAATCCCGGATTGGCGCGGTGCTGGCCGCTGCGGAGGCCCGCCACGGCCCGGAGGTTGCGTG
>Ga0247837_1000283_pt1 | contig 105475 bp, 110 predicted proteins | sample LaCtaG_2_FD_187115 | JGI IMG/M metagenome (GOLD analysis project Ga0247837, IMG submission 187115) | Freshwater microbial communities from meromictic Lake La Cruz, Castile-La Mancha, Spain - LaCruzMarch2015_14.5m | ecosystem: Environmental > Aquatic > Freshwater > Lake | place: Spain... | reverse complement strand
TTACTAGGCGTGAATCTCGCCTTGTTTGTGATCGGCATGTTTATTGAAACAAGCGCGGCTATCCTAGTTTTGGCACCCATATTAGTTCCGGTTGCCATCCATTTCGGTATCGATCCCGTTCATTTCGGACTGGTCATGGTGATTAACCTTGCAATGGGAATGATCACGCCTCCTTTCGGAGTCAACTTGTTTGCCGCATGTACCATCGCACGTATTTCTCTCGATCAAATCGTGGCTAGACTGATACCCTTTATTGTTGTGATTTTTTGTTGTCTGATGGTGGTCACGTATGTTCCAGTCATTTCACTCGGGCTAAGGGATTTAGTTTATAAATAACAATGTTCATGCATTGAGTATTGGGGTATCGTGAAGGGGGAGAGGTGGCACACTCCCCCTATCGTAACGACCCTCCGTAATACCGGTACAAGGCGAACGTACTATCGCAAATAACAATTCATTTTTATCTCAAATACTTATTTATTTTGAGCTGCGCTTGGCATTGTTTAACGCAGCTAGATCAATGTTACGTTCAATTTTCTTGATGCGATCCGCTTGCAAAAGAAGTACTTTCTCGACGATCTCTCGTCCAGCTTTAGTAGGCGTGCCGCAATCAAAAGGAGGTTGCGGGTCGTATTCAAGCGTAAGCTGAATTCTTTTCGCAACTTCATCACCGGAGATTTCTGCAACAAGCGCCAAGGCAAAATCAATACCTGCTGTGACGCCCCCTCCGGAGAAATGGTTACGGTCTCTGACTACTCGCGCGTCCACCGGTAGTGCACCAAACTTTTCGAGGTAGTTGCGCCACATCCAATGGCAAGCACTCTTATAACCAACGAGCAAACCTGCTGCTGCAAGGATTAAGGATCCGTTACAAACCGACGTGACGTATTTTGCTTGCTCACTTTGGTGACGTAGAAAATCCAAGGTTTCTTGATCGACCATTTGCTCATTAATACCAGAACCACCAGGAACGCACAGCACATCGAGCTGCGGGCAATCAACAAACGTTGTCGTTGGATTGATCGTAAAACCAACGTCGGTTAAAACGGGTTCGATTGATTTCCATATTAAATGGATTTTCGCATCCGGGATTCGACTCAACACTTGAGCAGGCCCTGTCAAATCGAGCTGAGTAAGATTGGGGAATAACAAAAATCCAATATTGATAGACATGTGCTTTTACCGGTTTTTAGTAATCTCGGGATTGGGAGGTTTTTTACCGCTCAGGCAAAGCATATAACGCTTTACACTAGTAGTCGTTGATGAAATTGATGTTGCGATCCATCAGGCATATCTAATAGTATTATTTTCGGAATTTTCCAATGGAAATTAAGGTTAACTTTCTCGACAAGCTGCGTCTTGAAGCGAAGTTTGATGACTTTACGGTCATTTCAGATCAACCCATTCGCTACAAAGGAGATGGTTCTGCTCCAGGCCCCTTCGATTATTTTTTGGCCTCCTCCGCGTTGTGTGCCGCATATTTTGTAAAGCTGTACTGCGATAGTCGAAAAATTTCCACTGAAAATATCCGCCTTTCTCAAAACAATATTGTTGACCCAGAAAATCGCTACAAGCAGATTTTCAAAATTCAGGTCGAATTACCTGAAGATATTTCTCCACATGATCGTCAAGGAATTTTGCGTTCGATTGAGCGCTGTACGGTAAAAAAAGTAGTGCAGGCAGGTCCAGAGTTTGTGATTGAATTCGTCAAAAATCTTGATGCGGATGCACAAGCTTTATTAGCGTTAGAATCGACCGCCGATGCGAGCACCTATATCGCAGGCAAGGACCTACCTCTAGAGGAAACGATTGCCAACATGTCAGGGTTGTTAGCGAGCCTTGGCATCAAAATTGAGATTGCATCGTGGCGTAATCTTATCCCCAATGTGTGGTCCTTACACATCCGTGATGCGCATTCACCCATGTGCTTCACCAACGGAAAGGGTTCAACAAAAGAAAGCGCGCTTGCCTCAGCCTTGGGCGAGTATATCGAGCGACTGAGTCATAACCATTTCTACGCTGGCGCCTTTTGGGGTGAAGATATCGCCAATGCAGCGTTCGTGCACTACCCTGATGAGCGCTGGTTCAAGCCTGGTAATAAAGATGCGTTGCCAACAGAAATTCTCGATGCATATTGTCTTAAAATTTTTAATCCAGATGGTGAATTGCGTAGTTCGCATTTAATTGACACTAATTCTGGCAATACACAACGCGGTATTTGTTCGTTACCTTATGTCCGTCAATCGGATGGCGAGACGGTTTATTTTCCTTCTAATTTGATTGAAAATCTTTTTGTCAGTAATGGCATGAGTGCTGGCAACACGCTAGCTGAGGCACAGGTGCAATGTTTATCTGAGATTTTCGAGCGTGCAGTCAAGCGCGAAATTTTAGAAGGTGAAATTGCTTTGCCCGATGTGCCGAAAGAAGTAATCAGCAAGTATCCCGGCATTCTTGCTGGCATCCAAGCCCTCGAAGATCAAGGATTCCCTATTTTGGTCAAGGATGCTTCACTCGGAGGAGTGTATCCAGTGATGTGCGTGACCTTGATGAATCCGCGAACTGGCGGAGTCTTTGCCTCTTTTGGCGCGCACCCGAGCTTGGAGATCGCCCTAGAACGAAGCTTGACAGAGTTGCTGCAGGGACGCAGCTTAGAGGGCCTTAATGATTTGCCTCCGCCCACTTTCGCCAGCGAAGCCGTCACAGAACCAAACAATTTTGTTGAGCACTTTATTGACTCTAGTGGAATTGTGTCTTGGCGCTTTTTCAGCTCAGCCTCAGATTTCGATTTTGTTGAGTGGGATTTTTCTGGGCAAGGTGAACATTCAAACACCGAGGAAGCAGCTACGTTGTTTGGCATTCTCAAAGATTTAGGCAAGGAAACGTATGTCGCGGTATACGACCAATTAGGCGCAAGTGCCTGTCGCATTTTGGTACCTGGCTATTCTGAGATATATCCGATCGAAGATTTGATTTGGGATAACACCAACAAGGCCTTGTTATTCCGTGCTGACATTTTAAATCTCACAAACTTGGATAATGCCAAACTCAGCGCACTCCTTGATCGTCTAGAAAATAATGAACTAGATGAGTATGGCGACATCGCGACCTTAATCGGTATCGAATTTGATGAGAACACGGTTTGGGGTCAACTCACCGTTCTGGAGTTGAAGCTCTTAATTCAACTCGCCTTAAAGCGTTTTGAAGATGCGCAAGTATCAGTGGGTGCCTTTCTGCAATATAACGACAATACGGTCGAGCGCAGATTGTTTTACCAAGCGGTCAATGCAGTACTAGAGATTCTGCTGGATGATGAGCTAGAGCTTAATGACTACATTGTGAATTTCCGCCGAATGTTTGGCAATGAAAGAATGGATGCCGTGCTCGGCTCAGTAGATGGCAGCTCTAACTTCTTTGGTTTAACGCCAACGAGCTTAAAACTGGAAGGGCTCGACAGGCATCACCGTTTAATTGATAGCTACAGAAAACTGCACGCAGCACGGACTAAATTACGTTAAGTTTTTGGCGCATTCTTTTTATCATCTGCCCAATGTCGCTGCATCTCCATGAACAGAAAAGATGCGGACCACGTAATCAATATCAGGCCCGTTAGCGCCTCTACACCCGTCAAATAACGGATCGGCCCCAGTGCCACCAAATCACCGTAACCGACCGTGGTGTAAGTGATAAAGGAAAAGTACACGCAATCCAAGAATAATTGACCAGTTTCACCTACAAGCTGTCCCATTCCCTCAATCTGCAAAGACAGAAAAAAACCTAAACCAAATATCCAGATTTCTATCAAATGTGTCACAAAAATGACTGCCACGCCAATTAATACTTTCAGTCGTGGTTTGATATGAGTGAGACGCTTAAGGGTTTTATCGAGGTAAAAGAGAGACTCGTAGTGTAAGAGTATCGCCGCACTCATTAAAAGCGTATTTAGAATAAATGAAATGATAAGAAGCATGTAAAAGTTTAAATACCTGCCTAATCAGACTGTTAAACATACACCGAAACTGAAACTTAGCTTGGTTATTTCATTTTAATCGCTTCTAATGAATACATTACAAGGAATGATCTATGGAAAATCAATTAAAAACATTCGACAGACTTGGTAATGCTTTTGTGGGTATTTTTCATCGACTCGCACTCTTTGGGATTGGTGCGGCAACAGTTTGGGCTGCAGGTTGGACATTCTTTGAAATGTTTCAAAAACATCATGCTTCGATTCAAGACCTTTTGTTGCTTTTCATTTATCTTGAAATTGGTGCCATGGTGGGGATTTACTTTAAAACAAACCACATGCCCGTCAGATTTTTGCTTTACATTGCCATCACTGCGTTAACGAGACATATGGTGGATATCATGAGTCATGTCCCCATCAATATTCTTGAAATGCTAGCGGTTGGTGGAACGATACTGGTCATTGCGTTGTCAATTTTTATTATACGTTTTACAAGTACTCGATATCCAAGCGACAAAAATTCCGATATGAGTTGAGAAAGAGTTTTATCGTATTTTGATAATGTACTCACTGTGTCAATGACGCCTTCATGCTCGAGTGAGTGCTTGAATCACTTGCAGGTTTTTATCAATATCTCCATACATTTCTAAAAGCTTCTCTGAGGTCCCGATCTCAAACTCACTGAATTCAAAGCCTGGTGCCACTGCACAGCTAACGAGAGAGAAACCGTTTTTCTGCGTTGGTTTTGCAGCAAACCATGTTTTGGCTGGGATTGTGGCCTGGAGATTCATTGACTCCATCCCAACCTCAATTGTTTGTAATGTTTGTTTTTCATCAAAATAATAAACAAGCAGGTCGCATCCTAAGTGATAAAACCAAGTCTCATCAGACTGAATGCGATGCCAAGCTGAAAAATCATCTCCGCCCAGCAAATAGTAAATAGTGGTGTATGCACATTTATCTTCGAGCGTACTCGAATCTTTGATCGATGTTGCTGACCGATGCATTTCGCGATAATAGCCACCCTCTGGATGGGGCTGCAGCCCAAGCAGGTCAATAATCTGATTCAGTTCGGTCATGGTTGCTCCAGCTGTCGTTGAATGGCATACGATAACGCAGATGGGAGTCTTTTCAAGGAACACGTATGAACGGCATGTTTGACGAAGCAGAAAAGGATCCGACTTTACCGGATGATACGTTTGCTCGGCTTGAGGAACCCCTTCGCATTGAGCTACTTAAAGAACAATATCGGCACCTAAAGCTCAAAGATCGTGCTTTAGTGATTGTAGTAGCTGGTATCGACGGCGCGGGTAAAGGTGAGACCGTGAATCTTCTCAATGAATGGTTGGATCCAAGGCATGTGAGAACACTCGCTTTTGACACACCCACTCAAGAGGAAAAAGCCTATCCGTTGATGCGAAGACTTTGGCAAAGCCTTCCACCAAAAGGATCGGTTGGGATCATGTTTGGTGCCGTATACATGCCCATCTTGAAGGAGCTTGCTAAAAAAAATGTCGACCCAGACAAACTCGAGGCAATGATCAGCGCAGTACGAAATTTTGAGGACACACTTGTAGCTAATGATGTACAAATCATTAAGCTTTGGTTTCACTTGTCGCGTGAGGCGCAACGTGCACGCATCGAATTGCTGTTGGCGAACCCCTCTACTGCTTGGCAAGTGGATAAAAACGATGAGAAAGTTTTTAAACTCTTTGATCGATTTAGACAAGCAGGACAGCGCATCATTGAAGCAACAGATGCGGTCCATGCCCCATGGACGGTCATCCCGAGTGCCGATAAAAACATGCGCATCTTCAGAACCGCAGAGTCTGTTCTGAATGCCTTTAAACAGCACACCATTCAAGTACCTCCTACGCACAATCCTGGCGCGCCAATTAAACGCCCACGATCTAGACCTCGCCTGGACAAGCTCGACTATGAAGCCAGTGTGAGCAAAGAAAACTACGATCAAGAACTGATGCAATGGCAAAATAGACTTTCCACTGAAGTCCGTGAAAAAAACTTTAAAAAGAAATCTCTCGTCCTAGTGTTTGAAGGTCAAGATGCCGCCGGTAAAGGCGGCGCCATTCGGCGTATTACGCGTGCGCTGGATGCAAGACAATATCAAACCATTTCTATTACGGCACCCAGACCTTTTGAAATGGATAGACCATATCTCTGGAGGTTTTGGCGCAAGGTTCCCAGGCAGGGGCGTATCGCAATTTTTGATCGCTCTTGGTATGGACGGGTCCTAGTTGAGCGCGTCGAGGGCTACGCTAAGCGCTCTGCATGGCAGAGGGCATACCAAGAAATCAACGAATTCGAAATGCAGCTTGCTCAACAAGGCGCGATCGTACTTAAATTTTGGCTCGCGGTGACTGCAGAGGAGCAGCTCTCCCGATTCAGGGCGCGCGAACATTCACCTTATAAAAACTTTAAAATCACCCCAGAAGACTGGCGTAACCGGCGTCAATGGCCGGCCTACGAGAAAGCTGCGGAGGAAATGTTTGCGAAAACAGACACAACACAAGCACCTTGGCATGTTTTACCTGCGAATGACAAACATCATGCTCGATTGGAAGTGCTTAAGAGAATTACTGAGGCGGTAGAGAAGGCTTAATTCTAGTGAGCCTTCTCTTTATTCAAAAGAGCGTTGACAGCCAGACACTTTTTTAAAACCTGAACGTCACGGCGATCGCAGCACCCAACATATTTAAATCAACATTCGTATTGTTGGGTTTGAATTGATAGTAAACATTCTTTGCGACTAAGGACACATCGCCCCAATCATAAGTCCGGCCTACGCCTACATATGCTTGACTAGTAAAACTCGATGTTTGACCTGCACCGACATCAACATAAAAAGGCACAAAGTAGTTTGAGCTACCGATATTCCAGCGGCCTTTGACGCCCGCCACAGCAGCGGCAAGTTGAAGGTTGCTGCTTTCGGTCACGGATTGACCAGTTGCTGGAAGCGAGATCGTTGAGCGCGCGTTTTGCCACATTATGCGCGCACCCACCAATCCATCAAGATTGAGTGCTGGTGTGTGATACAGCGTATAGACTGGCGCTATGGTCAACATCGACATTTTAATGTTTGTGGATGCGCTCAAATCCTCACTTCCCACTACGCGAGACTTTGTTGCGCCCAAATCCCCATACATGCCATCTAAATATAGACCCACGCGACCATAACGGGCTTCTGCAACCAACATTGCACCCATTTTTATATCTGACAGGATATCCCCAGGCGTGAGTTTGACCTCACCTAATTTGCTTCCATTATGCGAGACTGAGCCTGTGATACCCATAGCCCAAAGATAGGGCGTGACGCTATAGCGCCAAGACTCTGACATCGATGTCGCAGCCGAGGCGGCTGATTGGGTCGGTTGAGCACTCAGCAGAGGAGAAAGCAAGGACCCGCAAAGTAAAATTGCAAAGCGAACCATCATATTCGGGCTCCAATTTAGTACTTGTTCGTTAGTTTCAACTGTTGATAATACTAGATTTGATTAAGATGAAACCCTAGCGAACAACATTCGCGCGTTAAATTGATGCTAATTTAGTGGGAGTGTGGATCAAGATCCACACACTTAAAAATATATTAAGGAGACACTTTCATGAAGTCTATTTTTCAAGCTGGCGTGTTGAGCCTGTTTGCCCTAGCGCTCGCCCCAGCTTCTCACGCAGCGTGGCCAGAAAGACCCATCAAGCTCATCGTACCGGCCGCACCTGGCGGAACGACCGACATCACTGCACGCTTGCTCAGCGAAAAGATTGGGGCTGAGCTCGGCACAACCGTGGTTGTAGAAAATCGCGCAGGCGCAGCAGGCATTATCGGTACGCAAGCGCTGATACAAGCCCCCGCAGACGGCTACACCATTGGTTTTGGCAATATCGGCCCCAATGGAATTAACTACAGCCTCTATAAAAAACTCCCTTACAAGCCGACAGACTTCAGCCCCATCACCTTGGTCATTTCCGTGCCAAACGTTTTGGTGGTGAACAGTAAATCACCTTATAACAGTGTAAAGGAGCTCGTCGCTGCGATTAAAAATGATCCAAAAGGTAATTACAGCTTTGCCTCTTCGGGCACAGGTCAATCACCGCATATGTCTGCAGAGATGTTCGCCCAACGAACTGAGACAAACCTCACACACGTGCCCTTCAAAGGCATGGGTCCCGCCGTTGCAGCACTGCTAGGTGGGCAAGTGACGTTTGCCATTGATAACCTCCCAAGCTCAATTGGCTTTATTCGCTCAGGACAGTTCCGTGCCTTGGCGGTGACAGGTGCAGAACGCTCACCTCAGCTGCCAGATGTCCCAACAATGGCTGAAGCGGGCATTAAAGACATGGTCGTCACGGCATGGTTTGGTTTTGTAGCACCTGCAGGCACACCGCCTGCAATCGTCGACAAAATCCAGCAAGCCACCAAAAAAGTATTGGCGACACCTGACATTCAGAAACGCTTTGCTGAAATGGGTGGTGTACCCGGTGGTGGCACACCAGCAGAGTTTGGTGCCTTTATGGATAAAGAGCGCGAAAGCTGGAGAAAAATTGTAGAGGCTGCCAAGCTACAACTGGAATAAATCCTCCCTAAGCGGATCATTAAGGTGCCCTGTTTGGCGTAGCTCAGAGCACCTTTTTCTTTTTATGAAAATGAAAAAACTAGCATTCATTAAACGCAGCAATGGTAGTCACTGGGTAGGCAGTGGTTTTCCCGTGCAAAATATTTTCTCTTATAACGATATCGCGGAAAAAATCTCACCCTTTTTAATGATGGACCACGCCGGTCCAACGGTTTTTCCTCCCACCCAGCACAAACTCGGCGTGGGACAGCATCCTCATCGTGGCTTTGAGACAGTCACGATTGTGTATCAAGGCGGTGTCTCACATCGAGACTCCTCAGGCGGAGGAGGCACAATTGGTCCTGGAGACGTGCAATGGATGACGGCTGCGTCCGGCTTGATACACGAAGAATTTCATAGTGAAGAATATGCCCACCAAGGCGGACCGTTTGAGATGATTCAACTTTGGGTGAACTTGCCTGCTAAAGACAAGATGTCATCGCCAGGCTATCAAGGCATCACGGCAGACAACATTACCGACGTTGTGCTTGCGAATGATGCAGGTATCGCACGCATCATAGCGGGCGCTTTTGAAAACGTAAAAGGTGCTGCGCAAACATTTACACCTATGAACGTTTGGGATCTACGCTTAAATGCAGGAAGAATACTCTCAGTGGATCTCCCCTCAGGACACACGGCAGCGCTGTATGTGTTGAGCGGTGCACTTAAATTGGGTGAGCAAATCATTGGGAGGTCTGAAATGGCAGTGATGGAGCGCGAAGGAAATGCGCTCGAAGCAGAAATTACTGAAGACGCCGTTGTATTGTTACTCTCTGGAAAGCCACTAAATGAGCCGATTGCTGGCCATGGACCCTTTGTCATGAATACCCGCGCAGAGATCACGCAGGCGATACAAGACTACAACAACGGAAAGTTTGGGCAGATTATTTCGGCGCTATGAAACAACGGGCACATTATGTTGCCTTAGGTGCCAATATCACGACGGCATCGGCGGCTACAGCCGAATGCCCTGCTTCCATGACTAACAATGGATTCATCTCTGCCTCAAGCAACAGCTCACCCAACGAAGCCACCATCGTTGAAAAGCCAATGATCGCTTGAACAGCAGCCTCCACATCAAGCTTTGGCTTGCCCCGATAGCCATCGAGCAAGGGCCAAGACTTTAGTTGCTTAAGCAGACCAAACGCTTGCTCCTCCGACACGACCATACCAGGTGGCATCAGGCACAAGACACTATCATTCATCAGTTCTGCAGTAATACCGCCCATACCGACCATCAGCGCAGTACCCAGAGGATCCCTGTGCATACCCACAATCAACTCTGCCGGTGCGCGCAACATCGGCTGAATGATGAAAGACTTGGCATCGATCCCTGCATGGGTTCGGACATCTATCACCATTTGGTCAAAAGCCTTTGGTAACGATTCAACTGTCAACCCTAGCCGCACACCACCGACCTCAGATTTATGAAGAATGTCAGAAGACAATACTTTTAAAACAACAGGGCCTGTTGATTTTTGTGCGGCAGCAACGGCCTCTGGCGCACTATGCACGACTTGCGTCTGAGCACAATGAATGCCGTAATGACCAAAAAGCTGGCTCGCTTCATATTCATTTAAGGCACCCTCACGACCTGAGAGTGCTGTGTGATCAGGTGAATTGCGCAATGGCGTAAAGGTTGGCAATGATAGAGAAACCGTTTCCATCGCCTGAAATGCGACAGCGCAAGACTCTGGATTTAAAAAGGCTGGTACACCACGCCCCTCAAGGACTTGCACAACATTTGGCGCATGAGGACTGACATAGGCCAAGATCGGTTTATCTGAGTCACCCAAACAATCTCGAATCGCATCAGCGACCAAGTCAGGCATCGCCAAGCTTGAGGAACCCACCACCACGACCAATGCATCATACGTGGGACTCGCCAGGACAGCTCGAATAATGCCGCGCAGTAATACAGGATCAAGACCGGCTAGCGTGACATCTATCGGATTTCTATCTAGGGCAGCTTCGTCACCCTTTTGCAAATCACGTAAGGCTTGGGCCGTCACTAAATCGGGAGCCGGCGTCTCGAAACCCGATACACCTAAACTATCTGCAACCAACGTTCCGGCACCACCGGTCGACGTTAGGACTGCAATACGCTTACCTTTTAGGATGCGGGTAGTTGTCAGGGCCGAACATATATCTAATAAGTCATTGAACTGCTCAGCGCGAATGACCCCAATCTGTTTAAAGAAGGCGTCATACATTCTGTCAGAGCCTGCCATCGCACCGGTATGGGAGATTGCCGCGCGTGCGCCCGCTTCTGAGCGTCCTACTTTGTAGGCCACCACAGATTTACCTACTGCTCGCGCCACGGCTACTGCGCGTCTAAAACGCTCAGGATGACGAATCGTCTCTACATATAAAGCTATCACCTGCGTTGCAGGATCATTGGCTAAATACTCAACAAAGTCAGATAACTCAAGATCGACTTCATTACTCGTAGAAATCAATTTTGAAAAGCCGATGCCCCGCGCCGCGCCACGTGACAAGATTGACCCAAGAATCCCGCCACTCTGTGACACAAGACCGACCGAGCCCGCTTCGAACGCATCCATTTCAAGGGCGGCACTTGCTGACAAAATAATACGGTCTGTCAAATTCACTAATCCGATCGTATTTGGACCCAATATCCGCATTTGACCGGTTGCGCTCATGAGGGCGGCTTGTCGTGCTGCGCCTGCTTCGCCGGTTTCACCAAAACCACTCGCCAAAACAATTGCGGCAGCTGTGCCACGCGCGGCTAATTCACGCACCGCTTCATGCGCTCTAGCGGCCCCCAGCAATACGATCGCAACGTCGGGTGCCTCAGGTAGCTCAGCAATGCTGGCGTAACAGGGAAGATCGCCAATACGATCCGCCTTTGGATTGACTGGATACACCTTACCCGCATAGCCATGCTTCATCAGATAGGTAATGGGGCGACCCGTCGTTTTGCGTGGATCGCCAGAGGCACCGATCACCGCAACGCTACGTGGTTGAAACAGTCTAGAAATCGCATCCATCTTTTCGCTCATGCCTTTTTTGCTGCAGCGGCACGCTCAAGAAAGGCCGTGACAGCTTCGCGGTGTTCACTGCTTGTATAACAAATACCTTGCGCCTGACTGCCTTGTGCAAATACTTGCGTCGAAGTCAACTCAAAGGTCTGATTGAGGATGGTCTTGCTCAGTGCCAGTGCTGTCGGTGAACCTTGAGCCAGTGACTTCGCCCAAGCCTGCGCATCCGCAACCAGGCCGTCATCCGTACTCATTTGATCGGCAATACCGAGCGCGAGCGCTTCTTGTGCGTCAACTTTACGGCCACTGAAAATGAGATCTTTGGCTTTAGGCAAACCGATTCTTCGCGGCAAGAAATACATACCTCCACCATCGGGGATTAACCCGCGGCTGATATATGACCATGCAAAATTTGCACTCGGACTGACCATCACAAAATCGCAAGCCAACGCGGTATCAGCACCCAGTCCGGAGGCAGCACCATTAACGGCCGCGATCGTAGGTTTAGGCATCGTGTAAAGCAGTGTTTGAACATGGTGCACGCGTTGCTGTCTTGCCCAACCATTGATGCCGACCTCGCCTTGAGGCGCTTTCATGCGCTTTTCCATCCCTGCCACATCACCACCCGCACAAAAACCCTTACCGCGACCGGTCAAGACCATTGCACGAATAGTGCGATCTGTCGCGATACCCTCAAGTGTCTCAATAAACTTGCTACGCATGTCATCACTAAATGCATTACGTTTTTCAGGGCGATTTAAGTAGACCGTTGCAATACCGTCCGTCACAATCAGTTCAATCGTTTCACTCATGTTGCTCTCAAAATATGGTTGGATAGAGGTGCTGATCTATACAAATTAGTTTGGTTCAATCTTTGCAGCCTTGACAACAGCTGCCCAGCGCTTTTGTTCTGCACTCACATAATCGGCCAATTCTTTGGGCGTCCCTGCCGAGATGACAAGGCCTTCACCCTCGACACGTTTGCGGAAAACGTCTGATTGAGCGGCTTTAGCCGTCGCAGCATTCAGCTTTTTAACGACTTCTGCTGGTGTGCCCGTTGGGACAAAGAAACCATACCAACTCTCAGCGGCATAACCCGGCACGCCCGCCTCTGCAATAGAGGGCACCTCGGGTCGAACAGGGGATCGTTCTGGCGTAGTCACGCCTAAGGCACGTACCTTGCCACTTTCAATCAGTGGTGCGGCAGCCGTTGCCGTTGCAAACATCATATTGACTTGTCCGCCCAACAAATCATTGAGTGCAGGTCCCGCACCTTTGTAGGGAACATGCGTCATATTGACATTCGCAAGTGAATTAAAAAGCTCTCCGGCCAAGTGTGCTGACGTACCTACGCCCTGAGAGGCAAAGGTCAGTTTGCCAGGGTCGGCTTTTGCGGCAGTCACGAGCTCTTTGATTGTTGTGTAAGGACTATTGGCCGGAACCACCAAGATATTGGGTGATCGTCCGATCAACACGACGGGATCAAACGCCTTATCGGTATCAAAAGGCATTTTGCTTCGTAAGCTTGGATTCACAGCATGGGCAAAGGTCGCAATCAAAATAGTCGTGCCATCTGGCGCACTCTTGGCAACCGTATCCGAACCAATCACAGTCCCTGCACCCGGCTTGTTTTCAACGATCACTGTTTGGCCAAGATCCTGAGACATTGCCGCGCCCAATGTACGCGCAATGGTGTCAGTACCGCCACCAGGTGAAAAGGGCACGATGATTTTAATGGGGCGATCGGCTGCATTGCTCTGCGCCACAGCCGGGGCAACAGCCGCGAGGCTTGGTGCGAGCATTAAGAGAACGAAAAGCCGTTTTAGGTTTGCTTTCATTGAAGACATTAAATTTTTCCCATTTAAATTATTTTCTGTAACGCCTGCGCTTTCTTGAGGTATCAAGAAAGCTGACCATGCTTGTCATGATTGTTTTCTAAATCATTACTTTCAAATCAGGCGCAACATCAAACTGGATTTCTCCTAATGCTTTAATTTCATCGGGCGTAAATCCAGGGGCGATGGCTTCTAAGACAAAACGTCCATCGACCCAGTGTAAAACTGCGAGGTCGGTCACAAGCCAATCCACACAACGTTTTCCAGTAAGAGGATATTTACAACGTCGTGGGAGTTTTGTACGGCCCTTGCTATCAGCGTGCTCCATCACAATGATCAGCTCGACATCTCCAGAGATGAGATCCATTGCGCCGCCAATACCACCGCGCTTTGCATCCGTCACACTCCAGTTCGAAACGCTCGCCTCTGCATCCACTTCATACGCACCGAGAATCACTGTATCAATATGACCCCCTCGTGCCATCTCAAACGAGGTCACGCTTTCAAAAAATGACGTACCCGGGATTGCTTCGACAAACTGACCGCCCGCATTAAAGACATCGGGATCCACAGCGTCACCTGTCACGATGCCACCATAGCCCAGCACACCGTTTTCAGCGTGCAGCCACACCCCTCGCCCTTCAAGAAAATTGGAGACGAGCGTGGGAATGCCAACACCTAGATTTACGTAAGAATTGTTTCGTACGATACTTGCTGCATTTTGAGCAATTCCACTGCGTGTCAAAGCAGGTTTGCCGTGATACATGCGCGCGCTGTCTGCTGAGCGTTTGCCTGAGCGAGACAAGGAATTGATATCAATCGGATCTGTAATCTTTACAACACGATCAATAAAAATTCCCGGTAAATGAATATGCTCTGGAGCCAACTCGCCAACTTCAAGGATCTCCTCGACCTCAACAATCGCAATCCGTGCGGCTTTGGCAAAGCTCGCGTTGAAGTTCGCACTCCCACCGCGAAACTGAACATTGCCCGCACGATCTGCCCGATATGCGCTCAAAAACGCATAGTCCACTTGTATCGCGTGCTCTAGCAAATACGGTTGGCCGTTGAAATAGCGGATATCTTTACCTGCTTCCAGATCAGTACCTATTCCGGTTGGCGTGTAAAAAGCGGGGATCCCGGATCCTCCCGCACGACAGCGCTCGACCAACGTGCCTTGAGGCACGAGCTCTACTTCAAGTGTGCCCTCAGCAATCCGTCTTTCGGCTTCTGTTTCCATGCCGGCGCGAATCGAAAAAGAGGTAATGATTTTTTTAACTTGATCATTTTCAACAAGGAGTTGCCCTTTTTCACCAGGTGCGCCAAGCGAGTTACACACGACAGTTAAATCGCGGACACCTTTGTCGCGCAAGGCAAAAATCAAGGTGTTGGGAAAGCGATGTGCCAAACCAAAACCGGAAATTGCAACACTGGCACCATTTGCGATGTCTTCGATTGCCTGCTGAGCTGAAACAACTGCCTTATCCATTTTCTTCTTTATGAAAGATTTAAATTTTCAAGAACCAAGACTTAAAACCAGAAATACTTACTCCATCCGAATATTTAATATCTTGTTCAATTCGGTAAGCTCTGCTTTCTCTTGAACCATCGCAGCTCGAAACTGTTGTGGATTCAGTAATTTAAGATCAGAACCTCCCGCCTCGATACGTGCACGAACCTCTGGCTGAGAAAAGTATTTATGAGCCGCCTGATACAGAGTTGTGATGATACTGTCTGGCGTACCCGCGGGTGCCAACAGGCCATACCACGAGCCCGTCACATCCTTAATCCCTAATTCATTCAATGTCGGCACATCAGGTAACGCCTTAGAACGTGCCTCTGCCGTTAAACCAATCGCACGTAACCGTCCCGACTGAATATGCGGCAACATTGCAGAGAGATTCAAAAATGAAACATCGACATGTCCACCTAGCATGTCTGTCATGGCGGGTGTCGCACCCTTGTACGGTACGTGTGTCATCTTTGTTTTTGTTTCGATTTGAAAGATTTCACCCGCCAGATGCGTTGAGCTTCCTGTCCCAGTTGAGGCATACGTCATGGGCTTTGTCTTAGCCAACTCAATAAATTCCTTGACGTCCTTGGCTTTAATGTGTGGTGCGATCACCATCACATTAGGTACATCCACAATCAAGAGAACAGGGCTAAATTCAGCAATACCGTCATACGGTGACTTGGCACTAAATACCGGGAATGCAGTATGCGGTGCGCCCGCGCCAACGAGTAGCGTATATCCATCAGCAGGGGCTTTCGCCACAAAAGCAGTACCAATCGATCCGCTCGCACCAGGCTTGGCTTCCACCACAAAGGACTGACCAAGATTTTGAGTCAGTCCCACCGCAAGTTCTCGCGCGATTTGATCTGCAGGTCCGCCTACGGGATACGTAATGATGACCTTAACAGGCTTATTGGGATAAGGCTGTGCCAGTGCAGGCTGCGATACGCACGCAAAAATCAATGTCAAACAACGTAAAAAATTTTTCATTATTTTGTCTCCGTTTTTATATAGTGCGGGATACTGCGCTTAAATCATGTCCTACTCACCGCGTGCATCTGGCTCAACAGGTTCAAAACGATAGCCCTTGATACTATCGCCGCGCACGTAACCACAATGTGGCCAGCCGAAATGGACAGGCATGATTAAGGCCTGACGTTCAGCAGCGCGTTTTAAAAACAAGGCACGCGATTCGCGCGCCTGCTCAGCGTGGGCATCAATCCAAGTATTGATATGTGGCATGGCAATCTGTAATGGGCTATGCATCACATCGCCCGCAAAAATTGCTTCTTTACCTTCAGACTGGAGACGGAAATGTAATGAACCAGGGGTGTGCCCAGGCATCGCCTCAGCTTCCAGACATCCGGCCACAATGTCTCCATCACCAATCAAATCAATCAAACCCGCCTCATACAAGGGCAAAACGCTGTCCTCAAAAGATCCGCTAATCACACCCTTATCACCTTTCAAATAAGCTGCATGCGCAAGTTCGAAATCAACTCTTGGCATTAAATGACGAGCATTCGGAAACATCGGCACCCAACGACCATCGTCCATCCGAGTACCCCAACCCACATGGTCAGGATGAAAGTGGGTCACGATCACGTGTGTCACTGACTTTGGATCAGCGCCCGCTGCGGCCAACCATAGCGGCGTCAATGTATTGAGATTATTCATGCGCTCAGAGGCGCGTTTTTTATGATTTCCCACGCCCAAGTCGATCACAATCACCTTGTCATCGATATGCATGACCCATAGCTGCATCGCGACGATAAAGCGCTCAAGACGGATGTTGTAATGGTGTGGTGCGAGCCAAGAAAGATGTGGCGTGATCTCTTTGACGTCAAGTTCAGGAAATACAAAATCTGCAGCGTGGGTTGGGCCGCTGTACTCAAGAACGTTATAAATTTTTGCGCGTCCGACATTGCGTGAGTAAATCATTATTATTGTCTCCGTGATATTTTTTGTTATCCGACTTGGCGATAGGTCAAACGCCACTTCGTATCGCGGTTTTCCCAGGAGGGTGGGCCGGATGAAAATGAATTGCCCGCCGGCTCCGCTTTTAATCTTGATTGCATGAATGCCTGAGCACGTGCCTCATCAGCAATCCCGTACATCGCAACGTAATTTGGCACGCCTGGCGCAGGATGCATAAACTCGCGCATACAGGTATAGCGTGCTCCACTCACAAAACCATACCCAGCCAACACTTCAGGCACGTGCGTCTGGTTATAAAACTCGTTGAACTGAGTAACTTCTGCCGCATTGGAACCTGCCGCCTCACTCATCCCGACAAGATACATGTATGGCGACGCGGACACTTGCAACGAAGCGGGATTATTCAATAAATGACGCCACATGAGACGCCATTTTGTCTGACGATGCTGCCAAGCGCTTGGCCCATCGCTGTAAACAGGTCTTCCACTTGCTGGACCGTCATTGCGAGAGATATAAAGCAGCGCGGCCTCCTCACTTTCAATATCATAGGCAGCTAGAAATCTTGGGCCACGTGGCCCACGAGGGTCGTCTTGCGCAAGCTCGTAACGGCGTCCGCGCAAAAAGCCTGGATTACCCGCCAAGACCTCTGGCCGGTGTGTGTTGCTATAAAAACGATTAAAGTCAGCCACATCTGCAGCGCTTGTGTCCGCGGGAATATCCATTCCCACCCAGTAGGTAAAGAGTGCATCGCTCATTGCATGATCCTTGTATCTAGGCCAACTTAAACATCGGTATGCCGGTGCCATTCTCACTTTGCTTGAATGTCACGTGTACTTTTTGACCGCAACGGATCGTGTCCAAATCACAATCAACGATGTTCGTAAGCATTGTGGGGCCCTCGGCCAAGGTGACATAGGCAATCACATAAGGAGTAGGTCCTGACACGCGCGTGACGCTATAACTGTAAATCGTGCCCGTGCCGGTGGCTTCTTTCCATTCCGTCTTGTCACTAAAACAAAATGGGCAGAGTGCGCGCGGATAGTGGTGATACTGGCCGCAGTCGTTACAAAACTTCACCAACAACTTTCCCTTTGTCGCCGCTTCAAAAAATGGCTCATCGCCATAATTGAATTTGGGATCGGATATTTTTCTATCTTGATATGGAGTAGCCATCGAATTATTCTCTTTCCATGATGAGTGTGGCACTACCGTGGCGCGTACTGAGCGATCCACCGGTACCGTGAGCAAGTGCGATATCGCAATTTTTGACTTGAACGAGCGGATGCGCTTCGCCACGTAATTGGCGGACCGCCTCGATAATTTTGGTAATACCGCCACGATTGACGGGATGGTTGTTACACAAACCTCCACCGTCTGTATTGAACGGTAATTTACCTACACCAGAGATGAGATTGCCATCCATCACAAACTTACCGCCTTCACCCTTTTTACAAAAGCCAAGATCCTCTAGCGTCATGATGACCGTGATCGTAAAGCTATCGTAAATCGAGGCGTACTTGATATCCTGCGGCGTGACACCTGCTTCAGCAAAAGCGATTGGGCCTGAGCGCACCGCACCGGTATAGGTGATATCGACCTTTCCACCCATCTGGCCTTTCGGTGATTCGCCTGCGCCAATGAGTTTGACCATCGGACGCTTAAGTCGTTTGGCGACTTCAGGACTCACTACGATGACCGCACCGCCACCATCTGTCACCACACAGCAATCTAAACGGTGCAGAGGATCGGAGATCATGGGTGACTTCAGAACATCCTCAACGGTCACCACCTTTTTAAGATAGGCGTTTGGATTGTGCTGCGCGTGGTGTGAGGCGGAAACTTTTACCCAAGCGAGCTGCTCACTCGTGGTTCCAAACTCATGCATATGGCGCATGGCTGAGAGCGCATATAAATTAACGGTCACTGGCCCATAGGGCATTTCAAAGGGTGTGTCAGGAATGTTTGAATCTAGCTCGCGCACGATCGTTCCTGGCCGACCAAAGCCGGCACAGGTGATCAGCGCCACACTGCATTTGCCGGCAGCAATGGCCTCGGCGGCATGCGCGACAAGATACAAGTAAGAAGACCCACCCGTATTTGTGGAATCTGAATGCCGGACGGTTAAACCCATGTAGTCAATCATATTGATACCACCTAGCCCGCCTGGAGCGTCGGTGGAGCAAAAGTAACCATCGACGTCATGGATCGTCAGACCCGCATCCTCCAATGATCCCTTTGCACATTCTGCATGCAGCTGGGCGAGTGATTTATTTTCAATTTTTCGTGCAGGGTGCTCGTAAATGCCCCCGATATAGGCTTTGCCGCGAATGCTCATGCGATATTGTCTCTGTGAATATTGAATAACACCCGATTGAACAGTTCAACCGGGTGCATTAAATTTTTGTAAATTTTTATACCATGTGCGTATGGACATGTAAATCAAATACAGCATACGAATTGTTTTTATTTCAGAACAGCCATTTTTAATTCTTTTTCTCTACAACCAGCTGTATTTCAACCATAAAGCCATAATGCAACTCGGGCACAGGGACTACCGCTCGAGCAGGTTTATGCTCACCAAAAATATCCGCGTAAATCGTGTTGAACTCTGGCCAGTTCGATACACCGACAATGTACGCCGTGCACTGCACCACATCGTTGAGCGTACAGTCTGAGGCTTTAAGAATATTTGCACAGTGCTTAAAAGACGCACGTACCTGACGCTCAAAACTATCGACTTCCCCTTCGGCGGATTTTCCAGGTAATACACCAGATACAAAGATCAAGCCTCCGGCTTCAACGGCATGGCTATAGTGACCGGCTGGAGTCGCTGTATAGGGTGAATGTATGAGTTTCATTTGATTGCTACTCCATGCAAATTCTTACTGAGGTGTGATGCCAATATCTTTTACTACCTTGCCCCAGATCTGTATTTCATTTGCAATCGACTCACGAAACTCAACGGCTGTTCCTCCAGCAGGCTCAGCGCCATCGGCCTGAATCTTTTCTCTCGCAGAGGGTTTTAGTAAAATTTGATTGATGACAGTGTTTAATTTGTCTACGACTGCGACAGGCATTCCTTTCGGACCAATGAGGCCGTACCAAAGGGTTGCTTCATAATTTGGAAATCCACTTTCAGCGATTGTTGGCACATCCGGCAAGGCCGGAATACGATTCGGTGTCGTGACCGCCACGGCATTAATTTTTCCGGAACGCACGTGCGGCAAGGCACTCGCTGTTGCGGCAAAATAAAGATCAACCTGATTGGCAAGCAAATCAACTAAGGCATTACCGCCCCCTTTGTAAGGGATGTGTGTCATCTTAATATCTGCGCGCTGGTTAAAGAGCTCATTCGCGAGATGAATCACACTCCCTTGTCCTGAGGAGGCGAAATTAATAGCGCCAGGAGATTTTTTTGCAGCGGCCACCAGCTCCGCGACTGTTTTAATCCCACTCTTGTTGGATGTCACAGCGAGCATCGGGCCTGCGCTCATTTTAATAATGGGCGAGATATCCTTCACAGGATCGAATTTAAGTTTGTATAGACTAGGATTAACGGTATAGCTTGAAGAAATCAGTGTCACTGTATAGCCGTCTGGTGCAGCTGCGAGACCTGCTTCGACACCAATCAAGCCTCCTGCACCGGTTCGATTTTCAACAACCACAGGTTGTCCTAAAACATCTGCCATCTCTTTGGCCATGTAACGTGCCAACACATCAGCACCTCCACCCGGCACAAAGGTCACAATCATGCGGATTGGCTTGTCTGGATAATTGGCCTGCGCGCCTGAACTAAACATTAAAGCAAGGCCTATTAAACCGCTTGCGATCAAGGTAGGAATTTTTTTAATCATCGCTTATCTCCGTGTATTGCGACGCCGTCTTTATGTCTTTGAATGTATCATTAAGAACGGCTAGTGCAAAGACCGCGGTGATTCCATGACGATCGCTCAAAATAATCGCACAATTATCATCAGGGATGATCACCACTCCCTAAACAATCTCATATGGATCCACACGATGTCGAATCTGCGCCGCTTCATTCAATGTGACGTCTTTAGTCCCATGCCTTATCAAGGCAATGGCTTAGCGGTTGTCATTGATGCAGACGGCCTCACAGACGAGCAAATGCAACGCTTCGCTGCGTGGACAAATCTCGCTGAGACAACATTTTTATTGACGCCGACTGATCCAACTGCCGACTATCGCGTGCGAATTTTTACACCAAGCCGTGAAATGCCTTTCGCTGGTCATCCAACGCTTGGCACCTGTGCGTCTTGGCTCCACTGCGGTGGTATTCCCAAAACTATCGGAACTGTTCGCCAAGAATGTGGTGTCGGCATCGTAGAAGTAGATGTATCAAAACGTCCAACACTCTCTTTTGGTGCGCCAGCGACCACCATCAAGGAAATGGATCCCGCGCATCGCGCTGAAATCATGCGCGTGCTGGACATTCCTGCTGATGCCGTGGTGAACACTGCAGAGTTGTGTAATGGTCCGATATGGCAACTGTTTGAACTTAAGCATGCCGCACAAGTTTTAGCGCTTGATTCCTCACGGGTACGCTGGCCCACCTTTAAATCTATCGGGCTGATTGCATCGCATCCACCCGGCAGCGAGTGCGACTATGAGGTTCGCATGCTTGCGCCCTCGAGCGGCATGAGTGAAGACCCCATCACGGGTTCGCTCAACGCAGCCATCGCGAAATGGCTACTCGCATCTGGCCGTGTGCAAAAACCTTATCTTGTGGCACAAGGGACGCAGATCGGACGCTATGGTCGTGTCACGGTGACGCCAGACAATCACGATACAGTTTGGATTGGTGGCGAAGTGCATATTTTGATCGAAGGAAACGTGCAGATCTAACTCATCGCGAATAGCGCCGCACTCTTTTATATCACTTAAAGCGATTGATCGTATTACTCAAAATCTGGCAACGCATCGTCAGGTCCGATATGTGCGGGCGTCGTCCACGTAACGTCTCGCATTGAGCGCTGCACCAAGCGATCAACACCTAACAACTTTGCAAAAATCGCCATGCGAATCGGAATGCCATTATCCGTTTGACGGAAAATCGCCAAGCGAGGATCTGCATTTAAATCAACACTGAGATCATAAGATCCGGGACGACCATCACGTGGCAACGGATGCATGATCACCACATCACTCTTGCACGCTTGATTCACGAGCTTTTGATTGATTTCAAATTCAGCACCATAGCCATCGATGGCTTCTTCGCCGAAACGTTCTTTTTGAATACGCGTTGCATACAAAATATCGGCTTTGGCCAAACCATTTGCAGGTGAATCACTGAACTCAATTTTATGACCTTGTCGACTCACCACTTCCACAATCTCTGCTGGCATTTCAAGAGACTGAGGCGCGATCAAGGTAAACGTCAAGCCGCGATACAAAGACAACAGCTTAATCAGCGAGTGCACGGTACGACCATATTTCAGATCACCCACCATCGCGATGTGCGCGCCATCGATCAGTTTTCCAAGACGTGAAAACTCTCTTTGAATCGTATAGAGATCCAGCAATGCCTGACTCGGATGTTCGCCTGGACCATCGCCGCCATTGACGACTGGAATATTGGTCGCGCGCGCGAACTCCGCGACCGCACCCTTTTCTGGGTGACGGATGACCATTGCATCCACATAGCCGCTCACGACGCGGCTGGTGTCATAAATCGACTCGCCCTTGGCCATCGAGGAAAAGGTAAAACCGGTCGTGTCGCATACCGAACCGCCGAGACGGCAGAAAGCGGCACCAAAACTGATGCGCGTGCGGGTACTGGCTTCGAAAAACAGATTGGCCAGCACAGCGCCTTCGAGTACACGCGTGACTTTTTGACGACGTGCGATAGGCTGCATGACATCAGCAAGCCAAAACAACTCTTCGACTGACTCACGGCTCAACTGATCCACTGAGAGCAAATGATTGTCAGACAACCCGGAAGCATTCGATCCGCTTGGCGTGCTGTCAGGTAAGTTGGCCAAAATCTCAGTCACATAGCAGCGCGCCACCTCTGGCATCGCGCGATATTCGCTGGACTCGTCGGGTAATAACCAGCTATCGAGCGTCCTGCGCCGACAGCCGATTCGCTCGGCAAACGCATCACGGGTCATATTTAAACGACGCATTGCGTCGCGCAGCAGTGCCTGTGTTGCGCTTGCCATATCTCACCTATACACAAAAGTTAGCCTGAATGACGGCATTATATGCACTTTGCGTAAGATTACGGTGTTTTTTTAGCAGAATCCTTCTTTTCGTCGCTCAGCGCCTCTGCTAGGCCAATGCCCTTGAAAAACTGCGCCCCTAACGGTGAAATCGGATCGTGGACCTTATGAATGGATCCCTTAAGCCTCTTAACCTCATTGATCAAGAGCGTACCAAACCCATTTCGTCTGTAAAGAGGATTCACGAAGATGTATTCCACTTCCCCAGACTCATTAAACCGGCAATACCCAATTGTCGTGTTTTGATTTTTAATGAGCACGACGCCCTCGGAGACATCGATCTGATAATCGTCTGAACCACTAGGCATCTGGGATTTCTCGATAAAGAGTGGGTGGTTTAACTAGCGATTAAACACCAAGTTGATACACGGCAAGACATTCAAAGTTGTAAACTCCGTCCCGAGGAATTTGTTAAACCTATAACTAGCAGAGAGAGACATCATGCCTGTGTTCGAAAAAGGTGCCGTCCGGATTCAATACCACGATACCGGAACAGGCATTCCTCTGCTAATTTTGCCCGGCGGCGGTCTCAATGCCACGATGTCTTTTTTCAAATCGCGTTCACCTTTTGATGCCGTTGAAGAATTTAAAAATGAATATCGTTGCATCACCATGGATTCCCGCAATGCAAATGGCGGGGAGTCTTCTGGTCCACTCGAGGTAGAGCGTCCTTGGGATGCGTACACAGATGATCAACTGGGCTTAATGGATCACCTGGGCATCGATAAATTTCTAGTGATGGGTTTTTGTATTGGTGGCCCCTTTATCTGGAACATGCTCAAAAGAGCGCCTGACCGCGTCATTGCAGCCGTCATGGCGCAACCAAGTGGTTTTCGTCCAGAGTTGCCTGACCAGTTTTATGCAAACAACATCAAAGACTGGGGTCCAGCACTTTGCGCACGCCGCCCCGATTTAAATATGGATATTGTTCATGCATTTTTAGAAAAAATGTACCGCACCAATCCAGACTTTGTCTTTACCGTTTCCAGAGATTTTGTTCGTCAATGCCAGACACCCATTTTTGTCATGCCTGACGACACAGCCCCTCACCCCTATGCGGTCGCCAAAGAGGTCGTCGACCTGGCTCCCAAGGCAGAGGTCAGCATTTATCCCTGGAAAGAACCGAAAGAGCGTATACCCGAAGCCGTCGCACAAGCACGGGCCTTTCTAGAAAGACACCGGCACAACATCATCTAACAATGAAATTGAGTCTCATCCCAGCGATCTTCATGTTCTACGGAATATTGTCTATTGCTTACTCTGTCACTTTATTGTTTTATTTTAGGCAACAAAAAAATCGGTCCATCGAAAACTGCGCGATTGGAGCGTTTCTGCTTGGCATTGCCGCCATCCTTACCATTTTTAGGGAGGAGATTCCCACGATCATTTCTTATATCGGGGCCAATGCGCTCGCATACCTCGCGTATCGATACTTTAATTACTCCTTAATTAACTTGCTCGGCGAGCAACCACACCTCAAGCCCTCCTTTCTGCGCAACCTGACTGTATTTGTTGTGTACTGCGTCGTACTTTTTACGATTGGTGCACTTTCCAACCCCGGATATCAAACGATCTTCGTATGCTTGGCCGTGGCTCACCTCACGTACGAGAGTGGCTATCTATCCCTGAAGGTTTTTAAGAAAACCAACATAGACTTAATCAAGATCTATGCAATCCTATTTTTCTCAACAGCATTTTTATGGATTGCACGTATCCTTTTAGTGCTTCTAGATATTACATTCGTTGCGTTTGATGCCAATATCATCAACACCATCATTTTTATCTCAATTTTCCTCTTAGCGATTTTCCGCTATATGATCTTTCCGATTTTTCTTCTCAAAATTGCAGAGAGCGAGAAAGAAAAACTCCTCGTTGACAGCCTCGTGTGGGCCAATAAAACCGCCGCGACTGGAGCCCTTTCCGCCTCGATCGCGCATGAGCTCTACCAGCCCTTAGGTGCCGTTCAAATCAATAGCGAGTTTATGAAGCTTCAGTTAGCAACAGGGCGCGTAGATGAAGTCTTACTAAAAGACCTCGCAGGAAAAATCGTCGCGGATAATTTGCGGGCAGGAAGCATTATTCAATCGCTGCGCTCGATTTTTAATGATGAAAACACAAATACAGCCGCCATTAATATTAGCGACATCGTTCAATCCGTCCTACACATTACATCGCCTGAGCTCATCCAACGGAACATTAACGTAAAGCTACAACTTGATTCTCAGACAATTGCAAAGGTCAACGCACCCGAAATCCAGCAAGTGCTTCTCAATATTTTAAATAATGCCATGCAGGCGCTTTCAAACGTCAATCGTACTGATAAAGAAATCATAATTGAAACAGTACGTCAGCCAGATGCCGTCACACTGACCATTACCGACAATGGCCCGGGCATTCCAAAAGAGCAACACGCACAACTATTTGAACTTTACGCAAAAGATAAACGAACCGGGATGGGGCTCGGGCTATGGCTCTGTAAACTAATTGTCACGAGAAACAACGGGGCGATTCAATACACAAGTATGCCCGAGGGTGGAGCACAGTTTCAGGTTCGCCTACCTATAAACTAGTTTCATGCTTCGACTTATTGGGTATAAACAAACTTGCCAGGATAGATGTCAACAATATCGCGCCGACCACGGCTAGCGATATACCGACAGGGATTTTGATCCAATCCACGATCAGCATTTTGGTGCCAACAAACACGAGGATACAACCCAGTCCATAGCTCAAAAGATGGAAACGGTCCTTGAGATCCGCGAGCAAAAAGTACATGGCACGTAATCCCAAGATTGCAAAAATGTTTGATGTCATGACAATAAACGGATCTTCTGTAATCGCAAAAATGGCAGGAATACTATCGACCGCAAAAATGATGTCGGTTATTCCAATCAAGATCACGACCACAAACAATGGCGTGTAGAAACGCACACCATTTTTATTCACCCAAAATTTTTCACCCTCAAAATTTGGCAAGATATTCATGTGGCCGCGCATCCACTTGAGGATTGGATTTTTTTCTAAATCAGCCTCTGCCTCTGCAAAAACCAACATCTTGACTCCGGTAACCAACAGGAACAAACCGAATACATACAGGATCCAGTGAAACTCTTTGATCAGCCAGGCGCCAATCAAAATCATCACCGCCCGCAGCACAATCGCGCCGATTACGCCCAAAATCAACACACGTTTTTGTAAATGGGGTGGCACTGCAAAAAACGTAAACAACATGAGAAACACAAAAATGTTGTCGACTGCCAACGATTTTTCAATCAGATATCCCGTCAAAAACTCCGACCCTTTCTGATTGGCTAACTCTCTACCCGCTTGACCATCGATGTACCACCATAGCAAGGCGTTAAAAACCAGGGCTAAGAAAACCCAGAGTGCGGACCACCGCAGTGCCTGACCTAGAGAGACCTTGTCGTCACCCTTGCGCTGCAGCACCAATAAGTCGACGGCGCACGCCACCACGACGAAGATCGCAAAACCCGTCCACATCCACCAACTTCCGATCGTTTCCATCTGCTCTCTCCGATATGCGCAGGGGCGTACACAGAGTGTGTCGCCGTTCATTGCCAACATTGGAGTAAGACTAAAGACTATTCAAGTCCATTAAAATGACTTATAAACTGATAGTTACTATGATTTACTCGAACTAATAAATGCTTAATTACCATCATCTGCGTTATTTTTGGGCTGTCGCCACCGAAGGCAACCTTGCTGGCGCAGCTGAAAAGCTGGGCGTCAGCATTCAAACGGTCAGTGGCCAAATTTCGAAACTCGAAAGTGATCTCGGTCGAACCCTGTTTCAACTTGAAGGTCGCCGTCTTGTGCTGACCGAAGCTGGGCGCGTGGCGCGTCGCTATGCAGATGAAATCTTTCGCTTAGGCGAACAAATGCTCGACAACCTCGCCGACGAATCCTTGGAACGCACCCTAAGGTTGACCATTGGCGTGTCCGACGTGCTTCCAAAAACGGTCTCCTATCGCCTGCTCTCGCCTATTTTGCATAGCGAATTACAAGTCAAAATCGAGTGCATCGAAGGCCGTTTTGAGGAGCTGTTACCTTCGCTCCTTTTACACCGCTTGGATCTCGTACTCTCGGATCGCCCCTACGCGCTAGGCGGCCCGCAACAAATTCGCTCGCACCTGCTTGGCAAAAGTCCGGTCGCTATTTTTGGAAATGCTGCCTTGGTCTCTCGGCTAACAGGCACCTTTCCTGCATGCCTCAACGGAAAGCCCATGCTACTTCCCACACACGGCAGCGTCTTGCGTGCGCAAATTGACGACTGGTTGAACCAGCATCGCATCCAAGTCAATGTGATCGCAGAGTTTGATGACGGCGCACTGATGAAAACGTTTGGCATGCATGGCGAGGGATTTTTTCCTTCACCGTTTATTGATCCCGCAGACATCACCACGCAATTTCAGGTGATCCAACTCGGACTAGTCGAGGAGGTATATGAAAACTACTACGCGTTGGTCGATCGTCCAAAACTCAACAATCCTGCCGTACAAGCACTGCTTGCGATTAAGCCCTGAGCCCTTTATACATCCTGATGATTTCACATTCCGGACATACAAGGGACTTCCCTGATTCAATTTTTATCAGAACCTCTTACTCTAAATGCATGATTTCTCTTTATCTCTTTTAGCGAGCTTTTATGCGCCTTAAAAATTTGCTGCCCATCATTTTCGCCTTTGCTGCAAGTGCGACCAGTTTGCACCTGCACGCTCAAGATGCGTATCCCAACAAGCCGGTCAAACTCATCGTGCCCTTCCCCCCTGGCCAAGCAACCGATATCGTGGGCCGATTGCTCGCGGACGGACTCACAAAAGAATGGGGTCAGCCCGTCATTGTCGATAACCGTGCCAACACAATTGTCGGCATGCTCGCTGGCAAAACTGCTCCGGCTGATGGCTACACCATTACGTTCGGTACGAGTGGAACGCTGGGCGTGAACCCCAGCCTTTATTCAAAACTGCAATACGCGTCAAAAGATTTTGAAATGGTCAACGGCGTGTTCATTGTGCCGCTCATGATCGTTGCGCATCCTTCTTTTCCTTACAACACCACTGCTGAGCTGATTGCCGCAGCCAAAAAGGAACCGAACAAGTTCAACATTGGTTACGCTGGAACAGGCACCTCCCAACACTTAACGGGTGAGCTCTTTAAATCAAGCGCGAACGTTGAAATGACGGGTGTGAACTACAAAGGCAGCGGCCCCGCGATGATTGATTTATTGGGCGGACAAATTCCATTACTTGTTGACAGTTTGGCCTCTGCGCTGCCGCACATTCAGGCAGGCAAAATCAAAGCTATTGCCATGACGAGTGCGCAACGCGTCCCTCAACTGCCCAATGTTCCTACTGTCGCTGAAGCTGGCTTTCCTGGCTTTGATGGCAGTGGTTGGGGTGGTCTTGTGGTACCGGCCGGCACACCACCCGCAGTGGTCGCAAAGATCAGCGCCGACGTACAAAAACTATTGCGCGATCCTGAGTTTCAGGAAAAAATCATCGCGAGAGGCGCCATTCCAGACCCTCGTGGTGCAAAAGACTGGACTGCCTTTGTCGATGCCGAAGTCATTAAATGGGGCGACGTTATTAAAAAGGCGAATTTAAAAGCTGATTAAGTCCGCCACGCAGGAATTTTCCAATCGAAGAGCATGGCCAGCACGCGCAAAACCGTTGCCGTCGCAGCGCCAAGGAAGAGTCCCGTCCACTGCGGCAGTCCCACGTAATCTGCCAATATGAGCACCCAGCCGCCGGCAAAAGCACACAATGCATAGGGCCGGTGGTCACTAAATACGCGTGGGATTTCGTTACACACGACGTCCCTCAACACACCGCCAAACACTGCCGTAATCATTCCCATCATGACCGCCACCAAGGCGGGCATCTCCATCCCAAGCGCAATCTGCGTGCCACCCGCACAAAACAACCCCATCCCGACTGCATCCGGCCATTGCATTGCCCTTTCGGTAGGCTCAAAATGCTTGCCGCGCATAAATAAAATTGCCGTACACGCCATCACTACGACGAGCCAGAGTAAGGCATGATTTTCTACCCAAAAAAAAGGTCGACGATCTAACAACACATCCCGCAGCGTGCCCCCACCGAACGAGGTCAATATCGCGACCGCACACACCCCCACGACATCGAGGCGGCGCCTGGCAGCCTCGATGACACCGGATAGTGCAAAGGCCACCACACCAACGATTTCAATCACAAATTCAGCGGTGGTAAAGACTGAGGCATCCATACTTACTCCAATAGGCTCCAGTGCCAACATTTAAGTTGAGATTATGCAGGGGAACAGTTACTCTACACTTACCAAACAGATTACAAAGGAAAACTGTTTTTGGTAGTTTGGTACCTTACGACATACCGAATCGAATACCGAGCCACATATACAACCGCATTATGCAAAGTCTGGCTTTATTTTTATTCACATATAAAAAGCGCGTCAGCCTCTTTCTGTTGGCTACATTGTTTTTTATTTCTGGCTCTAGCCAGGCGCTTGATCTTAATCCCTTTGACATCGTCCCCCCACCACCAGACAAAACCTTCTTCTCAACAGCACTCATTCACTCAGAGGTAGAGGGTCCCTATACACGTGGGGATAAGCCGAGCCTGACGCGGACCCTATCAAGAAATCAAATCCAACTTCAACTGGGGCGCACCTACAGCATCGGAGGCTATCCCGGCATTTCATTTGTCCAGCTTCCTGTTGGAATGGTAAACCCCGGAGGCGCGGCCTCCAACTTGCCCTCTGATTATGGCATCGGCGATATTACTGTCGCGACCGCACTTTGGCCCATTGCCAATCCTGAGACTCGAACCTATTTAGGCTTGGCAGGATATTTAACGTTCCCTACAGGCAGCTATTCGAACCAGCAGTCATACAATTTCGGCAGCAAACGCTTTACTGGCGACATACAAATCGCCTATCAAACCGCACTCACCAAAAATCTCGATGGCATGCTTGGTTTCGATGCCATGTGGTTCAGCCCCAACAACCATGTGGGGCCCAATAACGCACAACTCACACAAAAACCACTCTACACCACCCAGATTGGTCCCATTTACCACATCGATTCAACCTTCTCCGTCGCGGCAACCTATCTGTATGTGTGGGGCGCGGAAACAGCATTGAATGGTATGAGTAATAACAACGCGTTACAGACACATCGCTATTTGCTCAGCGCAGTCGCCACCACGAGCAAGGGGCGCTTTATGCTGCAATACGGCACAAACCTTGATACTCAGTTTGGTCTTGCCGAAACCCGTCGTGTCATTCTGCGTTACGCCATTGCGTTCTAAATTGCGCACTCACGCTTAATTTCCGCACGTATACTTACCCAAAATAAAACCTATTAGGAGACATCATGAAACGTCGTGATTTTCTGGGCGCAACCGCGGCCGCAACCCTCTCACTCAGTTCGCCTGCTTTGCTCGCGCAAAAGGCCTATCCCAACAAACAAATCCGTTTTGTTGTTCCCTTTGCTGCCGGTGGTGGTGGTGACGCAGTTGCTCGAATGATGGCTCAACGGCTCAGCGAACAAATCAACGATGTTGTTGCCGTTGAAAACAAAGCAGGTGCGGGAGGCATCATCGGCTCATCCTTTGTTTTAAAGTCTCCCCCTGATGGCTATACCGTACTCAATATGTCCAGCACGTATGCGATTCAGGCTGCGATTGGGAAAAATCTAAACTTTGATCCTATCAATGATATGCAGCCCATCATCATGATTTCACGTGATCCTGCCATTTTGGTCGTAAGAATAGACTCCCCCTTAAACAACGTACAAGACCTTATTGCAGCAGCCAAAAAAAATCCTGGCAAACTAACACATGGCTCCGCGGGCATCGGATCGCTCGCGCATTTAGGTACTGAAGAACTTGCGCATTTAATGGGGATCAGTTTGACGCACATCCCCTACAAGGGCTCTTCACAGGCTTATACCGATTTACTAGGCGGTAATGTCAATATGATGTTGACGAGCTCGACCTTTGCCGCGCCTCATATCAAAGGCGGTCGGATCAAGGCAATCGGTATCGCAGGCACGAAGCGTTTGGAAAGCCTGCCTGAGGTCAAAACCTTTGAAGAGCAAGGCATCAAAAACTACAATGTGGTCGATTGGAAAGCCATTGCCGGTCCCAAAGGCATGCCTCAGGAAGCCATCACGTTTCTCAATCGAGAACTCAACCTCGTTCTCAAACACAAATCCGTGTCAGAACGTTTTGACGCGGAAGGCACCACGGCTGTTGGCGGAACGCCAGAGGATCTGATGCGGACAATCGTGTCTGATATTGATCGCTGGAAAAAAATCATCGAAGTCGCCCAGGTGAAATTTTAATGAATACGACCAGTCTAAATAAAGTCATGCGCCAAGCCCTCGTGGCGGGCGCTGGGCACATGATGCCCGGAGCAGGTAATGCACTCGCCGCAAGGTTCATCGAAGCCGCTGGACACAAAATGATGTTGGTGAGTGGCGCTGCAGTCGCCAACAACTATCTTGGCGTGCCGGACTTAGGGCTCGTCTCCGTGACCGAGCTCGCTGAACATGTCGCGGCCATTCGAGATGCGGTCAACATTCCCATTCTTGCCGATGGCGATACCGGGTTTGGTAATGCCATCAACGCACGTCGTACCGTTCAACTCCTTGAGCGTGCTGGAGCGAATGCGATCATGCTCGAAGACCAGACATATCCTAAACGATGTGGTCACTTTGAAGGCAAGGATATTATCTCGACGCAAGAGATGGTTTCCAAGCTCAAAGCTGCGGTAGATGCTCGAAAAGATCCGGACCTCATGATTCTTGCCAGAACGGATGCACGTGCAGTTGAAGGTTTCGAGGCCGCACTTGACCGTGCGCGCGCCTACCAAGAAGCAGGTGCGGATTTTTTGTTTATTGAAGCCCCCCTCACAAGAGAGGAGCTCTTAGCGATTCCGGCAGCGGTACCTGGAATTCATTTATGCAATATGGTCATTGGTGGTAAAACACCACTCCTGCCGAGAGAGGAGCTTGCTCAGGCAGGCTACGCAGTCGTTTGCTATGCGAATGCGGCACTGCAAGCATCCATGCTGGCGATGCAACAAGCGATGCAATATCTTGCGGAGCACGGCTCCATTCAGGGCTTTGAATCAAAGCTCATGATGTTTGCAGAAAGACAAGACGTTCTCGGTGCCAATCACTTTAAAGAACTCGAAAAGCGCTATACATGACAAACCCAACCCCTTGCACTTTTTTTGAGAAAGTTTGGCAAGACCATGTCATCAAAAGTCTTGATGAGAACTCCGATCTTCTGCAAATTGATCGGCTCGTTTTACATGAGCTGTCAGGGAGCCAGGCACTTCGTGCGCTTGAAGAGGCAGGCCGTCAGCCTGCCTGCCGTGAACAAGTATTCACGATCATTGAGCATTTGATCTCAACCCAGCCCGGTAGAGGTCCATGCGACTCAGTGTCAACCAGCGGACCTGAAATGATCCGTACGACACGCGAAGCCTCAAAGAAGTGGGGCGTTCACTTTATCGACTATGACGATCCTCGACAAGGGATCGCTCACGTCGTCGCACCCGAACTTGGCATTGCCTTTCCGGGTGCCACGCTTGTATGTTGTGATAGCCATACAAGCACGATTGGCGGAGTTGGCGCACTTGCTTGGGGCATTGGGGCCTCCGAAGCCGAACACGTTCTGGCCACTCAAACACTAGCGCAGGCCAAACCCAAAACACTACGGGTCAACTTTGAGGGCACCCTTAAACCAGGTGTGTATGCCAAAGACATGATTCTGGCTTTAATCGGTAAGATCGGCGCGCAAGGCGGCATTGGCTATGCCACTGAGTTTGCCGGCTCTGCCGTCAAAGATCTTTCAGTGGAAGGCCGCCTGACGCTATGCAACATGTCGATCGAATTCTCTTGTAAATACGGTTTTGTGCCACCTGATGATAAAACCTTTCAATATCTGAAGAATGCTGAATTCTCACCCAAAGACAAAGCATGGGATCAAGCTGTTGCTTATTGGAAAACGCTGAGCACAGATCCCGGTGCGATATTCGATAAAGAAGTCACCATCGACTGCAACACGCTTGAGCCTCAAGTCACATGGGGGATTAGCCCCCAGCAAGTTGGAGAGATCGGTGCAGTCATTCCCTCACCCGCACACGCGGTCGATCAGGAAACACGGGCCTTAGGAGAGCGTGCCTTAAGTTACATGAAACTTGAGGCAGATACGCTGATTCAAGGCGTTCCCATTGATGTTGCTTATATTGGATCCTGCACAAATGCTCGACTATCCGATCTCCGAGCCGCTGCAGCCGTCCTCAAAGGAAGAAAAATCAAAGCGGGCATTCAGGCGATTTGCGTACCCGGCTCAACAGCGGTCAAACACGCAGCTGAAGCAGAAGGACTCGATCAAATATTTCAAGAGGCTGGCTTTGAATGGCATGAATCCGCATGCGGATTCTGCGGTCATATCGGAGATAATCGTTTTGCCAATCTACGCGTCATTAGCACCACCAATCGCAACTTCGAGTCTCGTCAGGGTCCACAAACCAGAACACATTTAGCGAGCCCAGCCACAGTTGCCGCCTCAGCCATCAGAGGGTGCATCACGGATGCAAGGGAGTTCACTTAATGGAAGCGCTACAGAAAGTATCAGGCATTGCTGCGCCGTTCATGCGGATCAATATCGATACCGATCAAATTATTCCAGCACTATTCTTGGGTGGCACTGATGCCAAGGGTTATGGTGCTCATCTTTTTCATGGCTGGCGATTTCTTTCAGACGGCAGCCCCAATCCTGATTTCATTTTGAATCAAGCTCCCTACGATCACGCTCAAGTCCTCCTCGCAGACAGAAACTTTGGTTGCGGATCATCCAGAGAGCGCGCCCCAAAGGCTTTGCGTGAGTTTGGTTTCAGAGCGGTGATTGCACCGTCTTTTGGGGGTATTTTTTTCAACAATTGTTATCGCAACGGTATCGTCCCAGTTGAATTGCCCATTGAGGATGTCCGTCTCTTGGCCGATGAAGTGGCCGCGACTCAAGGCAAGGGTGTCGTCACCGTCGATCTTGAAACACTGACGGTTCTTTCGCCGAGCGGTAAATGCTTTACGTTCACCGCCCCCCCCGCACTGAGGGAGATGCTCTTGCACGGAAAAGATGAAATTGCCCTCACACTCTCTCAGTCACCGCAAATCGAAGATTTCCGCATCGCAGACAAACAAAAGAGGCCCTGGGCATATCTCAACCAATAAACGTCGCGTCCATCCATATTTTTTTCTGACAAAGTTCTTTCATCACTCGCCTAGCCACAACGCTCACCGCTTGGGCTGCCGTTGACAACGGGATGTGACGAGCATGACACAGCGCGACAGTTCGACTCAAGGCAGGCGAACGAATCGGCAAACTCTTGAGCAATCCACTTTCAATCTCCGCCTTTAATGGCATGACTGGTAATATTGTTTGGCCCAAACCTGCCAATAACGAGTTGCGCAAAATGCTGATCGAACTAATATCAGCCATCACGTTGGGAGGAGCCAGGCCAGCGTTCAACGCTGCATCCTCAATGATTGGGCGCACACCATGTGGCTGCGCAGGCAAAATCAACTGTTGTTTGAGCGCATCCCTAAATGCCACAGAGGCCCTGACGCGTCCATTTTTTACAGGCGGCTGAAAAATAAGTGACATCCGCTCCGACACTAATGCTTCAAACAAAAACTCATCCAAGTGACCGTCGTCGAACAAAACCGACAAGTGCAGCGCGCCCGCCTGAAGCTGTTGAGTCAAGTTACCGGTTAGCTCTTCGGTCAACTCAAGATTGACCAAGGGCAACTCCTGACGAACTGCGGCAATGATCGGCAAGGCTAAGGCATGTGAGACGCTATGCGGCAAGCCAAAGATCACACGCCCCGAAGGCGCCTTGAGCATGCTTGAAACGCTCGCCTGCGCGTCGGCCACTTGTCTCAAGATAGACAATGCATGCTCATGAAAAATAACGCCTGCTTCAGTCAATGTCGCGCCGCGGCGCGAACGTAGAAACAGCGCAGCGCCAAGCTCGTCCTCCAGTTGTGCGAGCTGATGGCTGAGTGCAGATTGAGCAATATGCACCTTGGCGGCGGCTTTGGAAAATGTGCCGTGCTCTGCAATCGCCACAAAATAACGAAGTTGTCTAAGTTCCATTTCCACAATCCATCTGTAAATAAGATAGATATAGATTAAATCAATATTATACAGATAGTTTAAAAATCGTTCTAATAGCAGTACAGGTTGTTTACGAGCAACTGTTGACTACCCTCAACAGGCACCATTCGATCATTAGAGTGTGCGCGCGTCAAAACCGATTCTTCTTACCAGAGGATGGACACAAGGTGATCAATCGATCGGTTGATCACCTTTATTTTTGTACTCTGCTTGAAACACTAAACGACAATCATGTGCTTGCTTTGTTTATGCGCGACTTAGTCAGTACACTTGCCACATCTTTATAAAATTTACCTGCCTCGCATGGTCACACCAACGCACTCAGCGCCCCAGCCAGCCAATGCAAAACTTGAGGCGATGTTAAAAGGCCCTATCTTTATCACGCTGCTGAGCCTCGCCTGGCCCAATCTCGTCATGATGATCGCTCAATCCAGTACAGGTTTTATCGAGGCGTGGTTTTTATCCAAGCTCGGTATTGATGCACTCGCTGGCGCTGCACTAGTCCTGCCAATTTTGATGTTGATGCAAAGCATGTCCCAAGGCGCCATGGGCGGCGGCATCTCATCGGCCGTCGCCCGCGCACTGGGTGCTGGCCAACCCGCTCAAGCAAACAGCCTCGCTCTCCATGCGCTTGTGCTAAACACAGCATTGGGCATGATCTGCGCCACGCTCCTGATTGTCTTTAGCAGGCCCTTGTTTGAGTTGATGGGAGCCAAAGACGAGTCTCTTGTTGCGGCACTTGCTTACGCAAACATCGCGTTCCCTGGCTTAGTGCTCATGTGGATCATGAATGCGCTCGCGAGTGTGATCCGGGGCTCTGGCAATATGTTCACACCCGGCATCGTCATCTCAGGTGGCGCAATATTACTGATTCCCATTTCTCCGTTACTCATTTTTGGTTGGGGTCCTTTGCCTGCGCTCGGCATTGCCGGCGCAGGTTGGGCCTTGGTGTTGTATTACGCGAGTGGCACAGCAGTGTTACTTTGGTATGTGTTGTCAGGCCGTAACCTTGCTTGCCTTGAAAAAGGGTCACTCAGCTGGCCACCCATGCGTAACATTCTCGCCGTAGGGGGTTTCGCCACCCTCAATCCCCTCCTGACAAATGGCTTGATCGCATCCACTACAGCCGTTGTAGGCGCGTATCTTGGCACAGCGGCATTAGCCGGCTATGGCACGGCAGCAAGGCTTGAGTATCTGATTTTTCCAGTGGCATTCGGGATTGGCGCGCCGCTTGTCGCCATGGTCGCCTCTAACCTAGGCGCCAATCAGCCTGAACGCGCATTACGGATCGCCTTAACAGGCGGCGCCATGTCGTTTGTCGTTGCTGAGATTATTGGTATTGCAGCGGCGATCTGGCCACATGGCTGGATGCAGTTGTTTGGTGACGACCCGCACATGATTGAGGCAGGCGTGTCATACCTCAGGGTCGTGGGACCATTTTTCGGCTTCTTTGGAATGGGCTTTACGCTTTATTTTGCAGCGCAAGGCGCCAGAAAACTCGCCTGGCCTCTTGCCTCGGGCGTTCTACGTTTAGTCATCGCAGTACTGGGAGGCTGGGCGATCTTACACATCAGCGGCTCACTCAGTTGGTTCTTTGCCGCGTCAGCGCTGGCCATGACCTTATATGGCGTAGTGATCTTGGTGACGACCAATCCACGTATATGGTTTAGACGTTAACGTTTGCTGACCCGTTATGCCCGTAAATGATGTTTGTTAGGCGTAATATAAGAGCCCAAGATCATGCCAAACAAGCTCGCGAACAAACCAAACAGCTGGGGCGGTATTGGAATGTCCAAATCTGTGATTTCCAAAACAATCCATGTGGCCAAGCCAAAGAAAATCGCAAAGGCTGCACCAAGATTACTCGCTCGTTTCCAAAATAATCCTGCCACCAAGGGTACAAACGCTCCCGCAAGCGTGATGCGATAGGCATTTTCCACCATCGTATGGATGGTGGCTTCCGTCGCGACGGCATAGAGCGTGACCATCGCACTAAATACAAGTACCGTAATGCGCGTGGACCACAGTAACTGCCTGTCAGTCATATGGGGCGCAAAGCCCTTCAATATATTTTCAGTAAACGTAATGGATGGCGCGAGTAGTGTTCCCGAAGCCGTACTCATAATGACAGAAATCAGTGCGCCGAAAAAAATCACCTGCATGTAAAACGGCATGTGATTCATAATCAGCGTTGGTAAAATCAATTGTGAATCCGAATCGATCAGTCGAGCAACCATCTCTGGATCAATGATGTTGGCGGTATAGGCGAGAAGCAGTGGCACCGCTGCAAAAAAGAAATACGAAATTCCGCCCAAGGTCGTTGCCCACACCGCAATGGATTCATTACGTGAGGCATTCACACGTTGAAACACATCCTGTTGAGGAATCGAACCCAAAGCCATTGTCATCAAGGCTGCGATCCAACCGAGGATGTCCCAAATTGCAAGCGTGGGCAAAAATTCGAACTTACCTTCCGCAGAAGCTTTGGCGAGCACACTCGGTATACCGCCCGCCTGCTCTGCAGCAAAGTGCGTGACGAGCAACAGACCGATGATGATCACGATCATTTGTATAAAAGTTGTGAGCGCGACTGACCACATACCACCGAAAATTGTGTAGAGCACCACAACGCCCGCACCCAGCAACATCCCCTGTGTCATGGAGATCACATCGAGCGAGAGGACGTTAAACACCAGTCCTAGTGCAGTAATTTGTGCCGATACCCAACCGAGATAAGACACCACAATACAGATTGACAATAGCAATTCTGTTTGGCGGTTGTAGCGAATTCTAAAATAATCACCGAGCGTTAAAAGATTCATCCGATACAGCGGACGGGCAAACACCAGACCAAATAGAACGAGGCACAATGAGGCACCCAGTGGATCTGAAATGAGACCTCTAAAACCCTCTTTCAAGAATGTCGCAGAAATCCCCAATACAGTCTCAGCGCCAAACCAAGTCGCAAACACCATTGCCAAGACCATCGCCATAGGCAGATTGCGACCGGCCGTCACATAGTCACGCGCGTTGTGTACTTTAGAGGCGCCATACAGACCAACGGCAACTGAAACAGCTAGATAAGCAATCACGAGCCAGAGCAACATATCCAAAGTCCCTATTTATCACACGGTCTTGGGGAAAATTATTCGTTCGGATTATAGACATGAGAACTACATAATTTCGTGAAATAATCAAAAAGCATCGCGACCCACCAAACCTTCGGAGATGTCCATGCCCCAAACCTATTCGACTGCCGCTCGCTTGCTGCATTGGCTCACAGCCGTTTTTATCATCGCGTTGCTTGCTCTAGGCTTCTGGATGACTGAGCGCTCAGACGCTAATCTCTGGGATGCGCTCACCAACACCTTGTACGCCTGGCACAAGCTCATTGGTTTTCTCGTTCTGTTGTTGACCGCTATCAGGCTAGCAGTCAAGTTAAGCGCCACGCGCCCCCCTTATCCTGGGAGCGTTTCTCCGCTCACAATTAAACTCGCTGCCGCTGCCCATGGCACGCTGTATTTACTGTTGCTCGTTGTGCCACTTTTAGGCTGGGCCGGCGTGACAGCCTACCCGGCGTTGATTACCGTTGGCGGCTACGACCTGCCTGCCATGCCTGGCATCCCCAAAGACCAGGCATTGGCCAAGCAACTTTTTGAAATTCATGGCACCCTGGCTCTGGTCTTGGCAGGTCTGGCGCTTGCTCACATCGGAGCGGCACTGAATCATTTACTGCTCAAAAAGGACGGCGTCTTTCAGCGCATGTGGTGCAGACCTCGGGGATAATTCGCCTTGAAACCTAGGGAAAGCCCTTAAAGGTGCGATTTCTTCATGCGAACAGGCGCGCAGCGCTGCAAACTTTGTTACATTGTGCGCTCGATGGGGAGTAGCTCGGGATCATCTCAACAGGTTGCAAAACCTGACCAATGAACCTTCGACAAGTCGTCATACACGAAGCCTAGCGTATTCAGCGCTTCCGGTTTGTCGGGCATCGGGTCATTCACTGACTCGCTGAGCAAGACCATCGCTTCCCCCTCTTACACCAAAGGCTTCTTATAATTATGGAAATGTTCTCTACCCCCTGGTGGTCTGCGCTACTGGCCATCATCATCATCGATCTCGTCCTCGCGGGCGACAACGCTATCGTGATTGCGCTTGCCGCGCGCAAGCTGCCTCCAGCCCTTCAGAAAAAGGCCATCATTTGGGGTACCGTCGGTGCCATCGTTGTACGTTCGGCCATGACACTTGTGGTCGTCTGGCTGCTCAAGATCCCCGGTCTCATGCTAATTGGTGGCTTGGGCTTGATCTGGATCGCCTACAAGCTTCTAGCTGACTCTGGCGAAGAAGAAGGCCATGACGACATGAAAGTCAATGGCTTCTGGGGTGCGATGAAAACGATCATCATCGCGGATGCCCTGATGGGTATCGACAATGTGCTCGGTGTCGCAGGCGCCGCCCAAGGGTCGTTCGATCTGGTCGTGCTCGGTCTGCTGATCAGTATTCCAATCGTTGTGCTGGGCAGTACCGTTGTACTCAAGATTGTTGAGCGCTTCCCGATCGTCATTAGCCTCGGCGCAGCCGTTTTGGCCTTCACAGCCGGCAAAATGATCGTGAACGAACAGCTTCTGAGCGATATTTTCAAAGCTGGCACCAGCACCGCAACCATCATGTATTGGGGTGTGATTGTGGTTTCCATCGTAGGTGTTTTAGTGGTTGGTCAGATGAAGGCCAAAAAAGCTAAAGCCGCCTCACAATCGCACTAATCGCACTCAGCTTTACGCAGGTGCGCAGTTGGAAATGGCCCCTCTGGGGCCATTTTTTCATCCCTCACTTTCGACAACTCGATCGACACTTCTGCTTTACACTCATTCATAACCCCACTTAAAGAGCAGCAACTATGCAGATCAATTTAAAAGGTAAGCGCGCCCTGATCGCCGGTGGCAGTCGCGGTATCGGCCTAGGAATCGCCCAGTGTTTCGCTCAAGCGGGCGCCGATGTGTCAATTTGTGCCCGTACACCAAGCTCTCTGGCCGAGGCGCAAAAAATCCTCTCACAATATGGTGGTCGCGTCATGACGACCGCTTGCGATTTGGGAAATGCCGAGGAGATTCAATCTTGGGTGAATCACTCGGCTACTGAGTTAGGCGGCGTCGACATCTTGGTCAATAACGCCTCGGCGTTTGGTCGTCAAGATAACGAGGAAGACTGGGCGGCGAGTGTGCAAATTGATTTGATGGCTGCGGTTCGTGCCAGCGCTGCTGCAATGCCTTTCCTAGAAAAACAAGGGGGTAACATCATTCACATTTCCTCGATTTCTGGCCTCAAAGCGACCGTTCGCTCGGTGCCTTATGGTGCGATCAAAGCCGCCATGATGGAATACACACAGACGCAAGCCTTGTCCTACGCCAAGAAAAATATCCGAGTCAACTGTATCGCACCAGGTTCTGTGTTTTTCGAAGGTGGAAACTGGGACAAGGTCAAACGCGATAACCCAAAACTGTACGAAGCGACGCTCGCCAAAATCCCTTTTGGCCGCTACGGTAAACCTGAAGAAATTGGTCAAGTTGTCGCCTTTCTCGTCAGTGATCTGGGTTCTTGGGTCACCGGCCAGACCATCGTTGTCGACGGCGGACAAACACTCTAGTCAATGGAACATCCTATGCGCACTCCTTTAAAGACAATCCTAGGCTTAGCACTGGTGACATTACTGCTTGGCTGCAGCAGCTTCAGAAAAGAACAAAAAAATGAAGCGCAAGTCGTTCCTGAGCGTGCCGCTGAAGTCATCTTTAAAAATATGTCGGCCATACAGGTTAAAAACAGCTTGATGAGCGCTTGTTCTCAGAGCCGGATGCGTATGTTGCCCGATCAAGCCGAAGTTCTCTGCATTCGCAATCGACTCAGCGAAGACCGTGAACAGATGTTGGTAACACTTGCAAATGACGACTTTGCTAGAAACATCACTGACAACGTCAAATTCGTCATCACACCCGAGGGACGTGATGTCCGCGTCATCGGTCATGCATATCTTCAGTTTGCTTCACCGCTCGGCGTTGAGTTTGATGCGGGCGTCAAAATAAAGCGTATCAATCTACTCGATAACGCCTCATTTTCAATGCTTGAGGCGCTACTGAAACAAGCAGGTAGCACGCAGCCTTAAACGCTAATGCGCCTCAACGAGACACCCTGCACATGACCCCGCCGAACACGACAAAATCAACCAACCCCCACGAACTCACCCAGCTCTTTGAAAAAAACAAAGAGTGGGTTGCCTCGGTCATCAAAAGTGACCCTGAGTTTTTTAATCGCCTTGCCAATCAGCAATCCCCCGAATACCTATGGATCGGATGTTCAGACTCACGCGTACCCGCTAATCAAATCACAGGGCTCGCACCTGGCGAAGTCTTCGTTCACAGAAATATTGCCAACGTTGTGGTGCATACCGACCTCAATGCACTCTCCGTGATTCAGTTTGCTATTGATCAACTCAAAGTCAAACACATCATCGTCGTGGGTCATTATGGCTGTGGTGGTGTGCGGGCCGCGATGGAAAATGTCCGTATCGGCTTAGCGGATAATTGGATTCGTCATGTCAAAGACGTGCATGACAAGCACGGGACCTACCTCGGCCGGCTCACCAACAAGGCCGAACGGCTTGATCGCTTGTGCGAACTCAATGTCATCGAACAGGTGGTGAATGTGTGTCAGACCACAAGCGTCCAAGACGCCTGGCAGCGCAATCAGTCCGTGACTATCCACGGGTGGGTCTATGGCGTAGAGGATGGACTTGCAAGGGATCTGGGCGTGAGCGTTGCGACTCCCGACGAACTCGAGCAACGCTATCAGCTAGTGTTAGCCAAACGCTTTACCTGAGGTCGAGAGGCTCTGGCGTCTGAGACGCCAGAACAACCAAAAAGCAATCGTCAGGTTGAGCGCATTCCAGATCAAGCCGTTAATCATCGCGACCTTATAAGATCCGGTGACGTCAAATATTTTCCCGGACATCCAGCCACCGAGAGCCATGCCAAGCATCGTTGCCATAATGACCGCCCCCACGCGACGCCCAGTTTCCGCAGCCGGGAAATGCTCACGAATAATAATCGCGTAAGACGGCACAATGCCGCCCTGAAATAATCCGAACGTCGCAGCAATCAGATAAAGCGACACTAAGCCATCAAAGGGCAAAAACATCAGCAACGCAATACCCTGCAAGGACGAGCCCAACAAGAGCGTTCGAATACCTCCAATTTTGTCGCAAATCATCCCTGAAATCAGACGACTCACCACCCCGCACGCCAGCATCAGCGACAACATTTCCGCACCACGCGCCGCGCCATAGCCTAAGTCGACACAGTAAGCCACGATATGCACCTGCGGCATCGACATCGCCACGCAACACGCCAACCCGGCAATGATCAAGAATGCCTGGGCCTGCCCCATGCTCAACCCAAAAGGGCGTGTCGAAGAAAAGGTGGTTGAAACCGAGGAAGGAGAAACCACATTAAGCGGGGGACGTCGCCTCAAAAACAAAGCAAGAATCCCCATGCTGACGCCACAAACAACGCCCATCCAAAGATAGGTCTCTCGCCAACCAATCGTCGTCACCCCCCATTGCGTTAAATAGGGCCAGACAGAGCCCGCGAGATAGTTACCGCTCGCACACACCGCCACCGCGATACCGCGTCGTTTGTTCCACCATAGAGAAGTATCCGCCACAAGAGGAGCAAAAGTCGACGAAGTCCCCAACAAGCCCAAAAAAAGCCCGTGCGCCATCGCAAAACCCATGATACTAGTGCTCAATCCCGCCCAGATAAAACCGATCACAATGCCGGCCGAACCGATGAGCAAAGAAATCGTGACCCCAAAACGATCCGCGATCTTTCCCATGTAAACCCCACCCACACCAAAACCAATCATCATTAGGGTGTAGGGTAACGAAGCGTCCGAGCGTGATACCCCGAACTCAGCTTGCACTTCAGGCAGAACAACCGCCACGACAAACATACAACTGCTGCCCATCAGCATGGCCAACAATGCACTCACCAAACGCCAAAAGGCATAACGCGAGTCGATGAGTTCTGCAGGTGCCGGGATGTTGTTCATAATAAGCATTCAGGAGGACGATGCAGCGTAACATGACTCAAACCATCACAACAGCACGCTATATGGACGTACACTCTAATCCATGACAAGTACTCTGTGGTTTACGCCGGTTTTCATTCTCATTTGGAGCACCGGTTTCATCATCGCCCGCTACGGCATGCCCTACTCCGAACCGATGACCTTTTTGGCGATTCGCTTTGGCGCAGTGGTGCTGTGCATGCTCCCGATTGTCCTATGGCTCAAAGCCCCTTGGCCGCGCGGGCGACAAGTCTGGCACATCGCCATCGCTGGCGCTCTTTTTCAGTTTTGCTACTTGGGCGGGGTCTGGGCAGCCGTCAAACTCGGCATGTCTGCAGGGCTGGCAGCACTTATAATCGGCTTACAGCCTATTTTGACTGGTCTGCTCGCTTCTTTTGTCTCTGAACGCGTGTCTCCCAGGCAATGGCTCGGTCTCGTTTTAGGTCTGACGGGGGTCGCGCTTGTCGTGTTTACCAACATCAGACTTGAAGGTCTTTCTATAGCCAGCACTTTACTCGCCTTTGCCGGTATGTTTGCCATCACCTCTGGCACGCTTTATCAAAAGCGGTTTTGCCCCACCTTTGATTTACGCACCGGCTCGGTGATTCAGTTTTCCATCAGCACCTTGCTCTGCGTGATCATGATGTTTATGTTCGAAACACGCGAGATTCAGTGGACCGTTCCAATGATCGGGGCGATGCTATGGGGGATTTTGGCGATTTCAATAGGCGCCATGAGCCTGTGGTTCATCTTGCTAAGACGTGGCGACGCCACTAAAGTCAGCAGCATGATGTATCTGGTGCCACCCACCACGGCAGTCATGGCCTGGGTCTTGTTTGATGAGCCCTTGACACCCACAGTGCTGGTGGGCATTTTTATCACCATGCTGGGTGTACTCATCATCAACCAGACCTCCTGGCCCAGTTGGCTCAGACTCCGAACCTGATACCCTCAGATTAGACGGCTTAGCCGATTGAGCCAGTTAAGACTTTATCGACGGCTTTGCCAAATTAACAATCCTGTGACCAAGACTACCGCCACCACCATGGTGATCGGCAAGTGATCCGCAGCAGTGAGTGTATGGAACATCTCCTCCAGCAAACTTTCGCCATGCCCGGGGTGTGCACTCGCTTGAGTGCCGATGACAGACAACGCCCCAAGAACCACAAGTTTTTGCTTTTTCATCCACTTATCCTTAAAACGTACCCTCAAACGAGGCCTTCAAATATAACCTGCAGAAACGATCCGAGCCCGTTAAACTTGCTATTACGTTCAGCCATCATATGTACGCACCAGTTTGGTTCATTTACGCACTCATGTCCGGAGACCATGCAACATGACAGTTATTACTAGCGTCGAAGATTTACGCGTTCTCGCTAAAAAACGTGTCCCGCGTATGTTTTACGATTACGCAGACTCGGGCTCCTGGACTGAAAGCACGTATCGTGCCAACGAAAGCGATTTTCAAAAAATTAAACTGCGTCAGCGTATTTTGGTCAACATGGAGCACCGCTCAACGGTGACCACCATGATCGGTCAAAAAGTTGCAATGCCCGTTGCCATTGCCCCCACCGGCTTGACTGGGATGCAGCACGCAGATGGTGAGATTTTGGCGGCCCGCGCAGCCAAAGACTTTGGCGTCCCATTTACGCTCTCAACGATGAGTATTTGTTCGATCGAGGACGTCGCGGAAGGGACCGACTTTCATCCCTTCTGGTTCCAGTTGTATGTGATGAAAGATCGTGACTTTATTGAACGTTTGATTGAGCGGGCTAAAAGCGCTAATTGTTCTGCGCTCGTCCTCACACTTGATTTGCAAATCCTCGGCCAACGCCACAAAGATCTGAAAAACGGCTTGAGCGCTCCGCCAAAAATGACGCTTGCCAACATCATCGACATCGCCACCAAACCGCGCTGGGCGCTTGGCATGCTCGGCACGCAGCGCCGTCAGTTTGGCAACATCGTCGGACACGTCAAAGGCGTTTCCGACATGAGTAAGCTGAGCGAATGGACCGCGTCGCAATTTGATCCCGCGCTCAACTGGAACGACGTCGAATGGATCAAAAAACGTTGGGGCGGCAAGCTCATCCTTAAAGGCATTCAAGACCCCGAGGACGCTCGTCTCGCGCTCAATAGTGGCGCCGATGCTTTGATCGTCAGCAATCATGGCGGACGTCAACTCGATGGCGCAGAATCCAGTATTCAATGCTTACCCGCCATCGTTGATGCGGTCGGCAAACAAATCGAAGTCCACATGGATGGTGGTGTGCGCAGCGGGCAAGACGTCCTCAAGGCACGTGCACTCGGTGCACAAGGCTGCTACATCGGTCGTGCGTTTTTGTACGGTTTAGGTGCCATGGGGGGGCCAGGCGTTACCAAAGTACTGGAAATGCTTCACAAAGAGCTCGACCTGACGATGGCTTTTTGCGGCCGTACGGATGTTGAAACCGTAGATAAAAGTATCCTACTTCCTGGCACATATCCTGTCTGACGAATACTTAATTTGTCATCAAACTATGATTAAATTGCGATCGTTCATTACACCTAGTTACAAATAAAAAATGACTTCGAAAAATAGCACAATGCGTTCATTGCCACGCTGGATTTTCATGAGCCGTTGGCTCCAGGCACCACTCTATTTGGGCCTGATCGTCGCCCAAGGTATCTACGTCTGGCAGTTTTGGAAAGAACTGATTCACCTCATTGGCATGATGGGCGTTGAAAAATCAGTCACTGAAACTGAACTCATGTTGATTGTGCTCGGCTTGATCGACGTAGTAATGATTTCGAACCTCCTGATCATGGTGATCGTTGGTGGCTGGGAGACTTTTGTCTCCAGACTTGATCTCGAAGATCATCCGGATCAGCCTGAATGGCTCTCGCATGTCAATGCCGGAGTTCTCAAGGTCAAACTCGCGACAGCCATCATCGGTATCTCCTCGATTCACCTGCTAAAAACCTTTATTAATGCGCCCAGCATCGATGACTCAACGATGATGTGGCAAACCATCATTCATCTGGCTTTTGTGGTGTCCGCTCTCGCCATCGCCTATACCGAAAAGCTGCTGCACTCAAAACACTGACATGCCACCATCATGCAACGTCGCCAACTCTTAGGCCTAGCGGCCGCCTCGGCGGCCTCTGCTGCCTTAATTAGCTTACCTAGAACGAGTTGGGGACAATTAAGTTGGCCATCCGACCCCTTCACACTCGGGGTCGCAAGCGGCTCCCCTACAAGCCAGTCCATGGTGCTATGGACACGCCTGGGTCGAGAAGCGCTTGCCCAAGCCGGCCAGTCGCTTGCGCCTGTACCCGTCACTTGGCAACTGGCTGACGACCCACAATTTACCCACATCGTTCAACAAGGTTCCCTCACCGCCGTGCCTGAGCTCGGTCATTCCTTGCACGCCGAGGTTGAGGGTCTCTTACCTGCACGCACATACTTTTATCGCTTTCTCACTGGGAACGCCAGTAGCCCTGTCGGGCAAACACGTACCTTTCCCGCGCCTCATCAACCCGCGTCAAGACTTCGACTCGCCTATGCCTCCTGCCAGCGCTGGGGAGATGGTTTTTACTCGGCTTATCGTGACATGCGCGAGCAAAATATTGATGTCGTCATGTTTTTGGGCGACTACATCTATGAGTACCCTGCCTCTGCCTCACGCGATGTCAGGCCCACGACAGGTGGCTGGGTCATCTCCTTGGAGAATTACCGCGATCGTTATGCACTCCACAGGTCAGACCCGCATTTACAAGCCATGCATGCGGCCTGCCCATGGATCGTGACCTGGGATGATCACGAAGTTCAAAATGACTATGCTTCCTTAACTCCGGGCTTTCCAGGCGACGACACCGTCTCATCTTTTGTTGAGCGCAGGCGTGCGGCTTACCAAGCCTTTTATGAACATATGCCGTTTCGCTACACTGACTTTGCACAGCTTATTCAGCATCAAGGCAATCAAGCTCAAGTCTTTGGCAGCGTTCAATTCGGTCAACTCGCCACACTCTATACCCTCGACAATCGTCAATACCGGGATCGTCAAGCGTGCACGCCCCAGGACCGTTTTGGAAGCGCTCGGATCAATCCTGATCAATGCGCACCCCTCACACAAGATAACCGAACGCTACTCGGAGAAATTCAAGAAAGGTGGCTCACACGCCAATTTGAACGTAGCCCTTCAACATGGAATGTCATTGGCCAACAAAGCCTGCTTGGACCACGCGGCGCAGGTACCACCCCCTCTTTTCTCTCTAACGACGGCTGGGGGGGCTATCCTGCTGCGCGACAGCGACTCATCGATGCCATGCGCACGACGCGCTTAAAAAATCCGGTTGTGCTGGGTGGTGACGTACACCAAAACTGGGTGGGTCATATTTTGTCCAATTACTCTCAGCCCGATAGTCAGACGGTTGGGGTAGAGTTTTGCGGCACAAGCATCTCCTCGCGCAACAGTGCAACGCAGCTTGCGATTGCAGACATGTTGAGCAACAACCCCCATTTTGTCTTTGCAAATGCCGAGTATCGTGGCTATGGTGTAGTGGATGTCACGCCACAAAATATGACCACCACGTTGCGCGCAGTTAAAAACGTGAGAGATCCAAACTCTGAGGCGATGACACTTGCGCGCTTTTCTGTTGAAGCAGGGCAATCCAAGGTCCACAGCTTGTAAATCACTCATGTCCGCTGGGTGCCTAAGCCCAACCCGCTTATGTTAATACCCCTTATGGCGTATATCCACGGGTTGAAAAGTTTTATACTGTTTAGCTTCAATATGTAAGCGCACAGAGGATTAGACGAACAAAGCTATCCTTTTCGTCTGGTGCTCCGTTTAGACTCATCACAATTATTAGTCGGTGCAGCGTGGATACTTCTAGCGATTCTTCTGTCTCGGGTCACATTTATTTGATCGACGATGATGCCTCCATTCGGAGCGCACTCCTTGGTACGCTATCGCGCTTAGGCTACTCTGTCAGCGTTTACGAGGCCCCTGATCACTTTCTAAGAGACGCAGTCCCAATTTCGCCTGCAGTAGTATTGCTGGACATGCATATGCCAGGTAAATCCGGCGTAGAAGTTCAAGCCGAACTCATCGCAAACAAATGGCGCACACCCATTATTTTTATCAGCGGCGAAAGCCTTCCCGCTCAAATCATACGCGCAATGAAGCAAGGTGCAGCAGACTTCCTGCTCAAGCCTTTTTCAATGGAATCACTGCTGCGTGCAATCGATAGCGGTCTTGCAAAAGATGCGGAACAACACGCTTTGCTGTTGCATTCACTCAACATCCAGCAGCGCTATGGACAACTCACTCCACGAGAAAAAGAAATCTGCGGCGAAATAGTCTCTGGGCGCTCAAACAAGGAAATTGCTGAGTTAAGTGGTTCAGCGGCCCCAACAGTCAAACTGCATCGCGCCCGAGTGCTGAACAAGATGCGGGCTAAATCCCTCAGTGATCTGATTGCGATGTTCGAGGGCACAGACCTATTACCTTCGAGCAAAAGCCTTAGCTAGGCGGCAGCTCAGTCTTTAGCTGCACATCAGACACCCATTCACGCCATAACGCAACCATCAGGGCCATCAAGACGGGCCCAATAAAAAGGCCGACAAAACCCATCGTTGTCACACCACCGACCAATCCAAAGAAAGTTGGCAGAAATGGCAGTTTGACCGGCCCCCCCACGAGTCGAGGGCGTAAGGTCTTGTCTACGATAAACAACTCAATGGAGCCCCAGGCGAACAGAGCGGCTCCAGTCAATGGCTCGCCAGAACCCACAAGGTAAAGCGAAACCAATCCGCACGCCAAGGGTGCTCCCCCCGGAACCATAGCCATCACCGCGGTGATCACGCCCAACAGCACAGGAGAGGGTACGCCAGCGATCCAATAGGCCGAACCTAGAATCACGCCCTCACCGATCGCGATTAAACCCATTCCCGTCACCGTCGAACTAATCGTGGCGGGAATCACACGCGAAAAATGCTGCCAACGCAGCGGCAGCACACGCTCACCCAAAATATCCAACTGACCGACCATCCGATGTCCGTCTTTATAGACAAACATCAACGTGATCAGCATGAACAATAAGGTCAAAAATATATGAAATAAATTGCCCGTTGTGGACAAGATTAAACGGTAAATGTTGCCAATATGTTGACCGCTGATGATTTCAACCATGGCACCCAAGTCATGCGGTTGCCCGAGATATTCGTCCCAATATCCTCCCAGACGTTCACCCACCAGGGGAAGGGAAGAGATCCAGGCAGGGGCGCTGATCCCCTCTTTATTGGCGGCAATCAACCAGACCAATAGGTGCGTCACCTCGTTGATTGCAAAATAGAGCGCCGCAGAGAGGGGCGCAATCAGAACAAGGGTAATAAAAGCCAATGCACCGCTCGCAGCAAGCGTCGTTCGACCCCCGCACAGCTTGACCCAGCGAGAGTAAAGCGGCCAGCTGGCAAACCCCACAATGAGGGCTGCCAGCACCGGCACCAAAAAGCCTCTAAAAAAATAAACGCCTGCTGCCAGCAACAACACCAGCAGAATGCGCGCGACAATGTGGACCGGTAAAACGGGCTGCATTAGGTCAGCACTCGCGTGGGTGTTCCGGCAGCAAAGGCCTCGATATTGGCCACGACATTCTTATAAAACACCGCAAAGTTCTCAGGTGTGGCGTAACCCAAATGCGGCGTCAGCACCGTACGCGGTACTTGGCGCCAAGGATCATTAGGCAAGACAGGCTCAGACTCATAGACGTCCAGACCTGCGCCACCAATCTTGCCTTGCTCAAGCGCCTGTTTCAACGCAGTCAGATCCACCAAGCCAGCACGCGAAGTGTTGACCAGATACGCAGTTGGCTTCATCAACTGAATGCTCGCGGCATCAACGATCTTTCGCGTACGGTCGCTCAACACAAGGTGAACACTGATTGCATCAGAGGTGTTGAAAAGCTCTTCTTTGCTCACGAGTTTGACGCCGGCCTCTGCAGCGCGCTCTGCAGTCAGATTAGGACTCCACGCCACCACTTCCATGCCGAAAGCTGTGCCAACACGGCCGACTTGTTGGCCCAAATTGCCAACACCCAACAAACCAAGTCGCTTACCTTTAATCGTGGGGGGCATTGAAGTCTGCCACAGACCCTTTTTCATATTGGCGTCTTCTTGAGGAATCTTTTTAAACAGTGCGAGCAATAACGACCAAGTGAGCTCAGCCGTTGCCCCGGTGCTCAGCGGATCGCCAGGCGAGCCTGATACAACGACACCCGCTTGTCGGCAAGCATCCAAATCAATCGAGTTGTTACGCAACCCTGTCGTGACCAACAGCTTCAGTTGAGGCATGGCCCGAATCACCGATGCGGGGAAGGCCGAACGTTCACGCATTGCCACCACCACATCAAATGGCGCGAGGGTCTCAGCCAGCTTGTCAGGCTGAATAAATTCATTAAAAAAAGTGATGTCAGCGTTGAGCGAATCCCAATTGGTCATTCCTTGGGCTACTTTCAAATAATCATCCAGTACGGCAATACGCATCTCTATCTCCGGTTCGAACTCATTAACGTTATTTTCAACAGAATTTTTTTTTACTTCAAGCGTTTTTCAATGTCTTCTTTTGGTATTGCTCCGCCAACGCGACTGCCATCAGCAAAAAACAAAGCAGGCGTTCCACGTACCATCAGTTTTTTACCCAAGGCAAGCATTTGCTCGATCGGCACCTCACAATCTAGCGTTGGAGGTACCTTGCCCTTGAGCATCCAAGCGTCCCAAGTCGCGGCGCGATCTTTTGAGCACCAGACATTTTTGACCTTTTGCGTCGAATCAGGCGACAAAATAGGGAAAGGAAAGGTGTAAACCGTCAGATTATCGATTTCACCCAGGGACTTACGCAATACTTTGCAATAGCCACAATTGGGGTCTTCGAAAATCGCGAGCTGACGTGAGCCATCACCCTTGACCTGCTTCATCGCCAATTCAAAAGGTAACTGATTGAAAGGCACTTGCGCGATCGCATCCATACGCTCACGCGTGTAATCTTGGCGCGTTTTGGCATCAATCAAAACGCCATCAAACACAAAGGTGACCTTTTCGTCCGTAAAAACCAAGTCTGGGCCCAACTGAATTTCATATAAACCGTAGGGCGTCAGACGCACTGCCGTAATCTCCGGATTGTCAAATCGCTGTGCAAATAACTTTTGAACAGCCAGCGACTTGGCATCCGTTGTGACAGGCTGAGTGGGGGAGGCCGAGGCACCCTGAGCAAAGGCACCCACCCAAAACGAGGAGGCACACAACACTGTCAGACCAAAAATTAAACGCTTTACCATCACTTCTCCTAACGAGAGGCACCTGCAATTAAAAAACGCTTAACAAACGGTAACTGCTCCACGATGTTCATGCCTGTATTACGCAACCAAGCCACAGGAGCTTGGGGTGCCTCAAACAAACGAAATAACCCATCGGTGACTAGACGTAAGGCCAAAACCGGCTCCGCGCGCGCTCGACGATAACGTCTCAACAACATCGCATCCCCAGGGCTGCGGAAAGATTCACGGTTCGCTATGGTATCAACAAGTGCCTCGACATCACCCAAACCTAGGTTGAGTCCCTGACCCGCCAAAGGATGAATGCGATGGGCGGCATCTCCGGCTAACACCAGACCGTCGGTCACCATGGGAGATTGATTCAAACTCAAAGGAAAACCTTGTATCGCTCCTCTCATGGTCAGCTTACCTAGGCGGGACGCCGTCATCCAAGACAGTCTGTGGCTCAAAAACTGAGCCTGCTCGGGCTCGGACATCGCTAACACCTCGCGGGCGAGCATGTCCTTGGCCGACCACACCATGGACACCTGTGGCCCCTGCGCAGTCGTTGGCATCGGCAATAACGCCAACACGCCTTCCGAGGTAAACCACTGCAATGCCGACCCTTGATGCGGGAGTGCGCTGTTGAAATGCGCAACCAGACCTGTCGCACCATAAGGCCGCACGGTCACGGGCACACCTGCTGCCATACGAAGCGGAGATTGAGCACCATCGGCGGCAACAAACAACGCCGCCTCCAACACCGTCGCTTGGTCTGTCGTGAGACTACCTGGCGCATAGCTGGCAAACTTTTCTTGTATCCATGGCACGCCAAACAGCTGCACAGCCTGAGTCAGCACACGCTCGATCTCGAGCGCCTCCACAATCCAGGCAAGCTCATTTTGCGCCGTCTGCCAAGCATTTAAATTCAGTAAGCCATCGCCATCGCCATGAATCTCCATCGCTTCGACTGGTGTCAGTCGCCGAGCATCCATAAGATCCCAGACCCCTAGCCCCGCAAGAAATCGCTGACTTGCAGGTGAGATTGCATAGACACGCGAGTGAAACACTTCGGGTTGCGCGGAGTCGAAACTGCGCTTAGGTCCCAATAACGTCACTTTCTCGCCACGACGCGCAAAACCTAGCGCGGTCGCTAGACCGACGATACCCGTACCACAGACGACAATTGGCGTTTTCATCGAAAAATCTTCATCGCGCCGTAGGCTGACCAGCCTGCTTGGGCCACAACACCCACATTTGTCCAGGCTGCTTCATGCGGCCCGCCATATTGCCCGCGGCCTCACCAAACCCCCAGTAAAAGTCTGCGCGTGCCGCGCCTTTGATCGCGGTCCCGGTATCCTGCGCAAACACGAGGCGGTTGAGAGTTTCATTTGAGGACGGCATTGTGGTCGTCAAAAACACCGGCGTACCGAGTGGAACAAAATTGGTATCAATCGCGATCGAACGCTGCGCCATCAAAGGAATGCCATAGGCGCCCTTTGGTCCGATTTCCGGATCGGTCACGGACTCTTCCTGAAAAAATACTAACGCTGGATTCGCATTGAGCATTTCTTGGACCCGATTAGGATTGCGCTTGGCCCAGGCACGGATATTTTGCATGGAGGTTTGAGCAAGAGGAATTTCACCCTTGTCTGCTAGCCACTTGCCAATTGAGACATAAGGATGACCGTTGTGATCGGCATAGGCAACGCGAATCGTTTTGCCATCGGGTAACTGAACGCGCCCCGAGCCCTGAACCTGCAAAAAGAAATTGTCGACCGGATCATCCACATACACAACAGCCGGGGGACGACGGCCTGAGGACTCAAGCGCTGCGCGGCTGTCGTAGGGCACGACGCGCTTGCCTTCGAGTTTGCCGCGCACGCGCTTGCCTGCAAGCTCGGGATACACCCGTCCTAGATCAATTGTGAGCAAGTCAGCAGGGACTGTGTAGAGTGGCCATTGGTTCGCACCGCCTTTGGTGCGTGAACCTTTTACCAGGGGCTCGTAATAACCCGTCACGATGTTGCTGGCGGGCTTGCCGTCAGGACCTTGCAGGCGCCACGGTGAAAGCCACGTCTGAATAAAGCGACGCACGGCTTGAGGATCATTGGCTGCGGGAGCCCGCTTGGGGTCCACCGCTGCTGCACACACCGGCTGCCATGCTTGAGGTGTTGCCCGAGTCGGACCGGCGAGATTGGTCGAAGTCGGGCGCATCAGACCCCGACAGTTTCTAACAAACGTCGTCCAAACATTTCGTAAATCATCATTATTCCAGCCGGGCAAGTCTGACCAGCCTGCGGCGACAAATTTACCTTGGAGATTACGCGCAGCGCTATCGGGTAACGCACTGATGCCAGGGACCGTCAAAGGTGCCTCTGGCGTCGCCACCCCGGGCTCAACGGTCTCTAGGGGCGTCGACACGGTCGAACAGCCTGCAATGAGCACCAGCATCGTAGCCAAAGCGAGGAGAGAAACTCTTTTTTGCATCGTTCAATCTCAATCTATGTTCAGGACAACAGATAGTTAGTGCAAAATCAGCATAGAGCTTAGTGCAGAGTGCGCGGCATTGCCAGAATAAACTCCGGAATATCCACCTCAAACGGCACGCCATTTTCACCGACACAGTGGTAGCTGCCACGCATCGTTCCAACCGGATTTTTAAGCGGACAACCGCTCGTGTACTCAAACGTTTCGCCTGGCGCAAGCAAAGGTTGTTGCCCCACTACACCCAAGCCGCGCACCTCATGCTCGCCTAGTTCACCATCGGCGATGACCCAGTGACGGCTGATCACCTGAACCGGCCGTTCACCTATATTGGTGATCCGCACCTTGTAGGCGAACACAAACTGGTGTTTGCCCGGATCAGACTGTTCCGGTACAAAATGCGGCTCAACCACCACTGAGAGCTCAAAAGGTTTCACAAGCACATCCAAAGAAAACTGCAATAATGAGGGTTACCTAGACTCGCGACTCGATCATCATGCCAGAAACTCAAGCCTTACCGAAGGCCCGTCTCGCGCCAAGCATTTTATCCGCTGACTTCGCCCGACTGGGAGAAGAAGTAAAAAATGTTGTGGCCGCTGGTGCCGACTGGATTCATTTTGACGTCATGGACAACCATTACGTTCCCAATCTGACTATCGGCCCTATGGTTTGTGAGGCTATTCGCCCGCATGTTCAAGTCCCGATTGATGTCCATTTGATGGTCGAACCCGTCGACAGCCTCATCCCGATGTTTGCCAAAGCAGGCGCCAACGTCATCACCTTTCACCCCGAGGCCTCCCGCCATGTTGATCGCAGCCTCTCGCTAATCTGTGACCAAGGCTGTCAGGCAGGTTTAGTCTTTAACCCCGCCACCCCTCTGGAATGGCTCGCGCATGTGATGCACAAGGTGGACATCATTTTGCTGATGTCGGTCAACCCAGGTTTTGGTGGTCAAAGTTTTATCCCAGGCACGCTGACCAAACTGCGTCAGGTGCGCGCCCTGATTGACGCCCACACCCAGGCAGGCGGTCAGCCCATCGCCCTCGAGGTCGATGGCGGCGTCAAGGCGGACAATATTGGCGCCATCCGGGCGGCAGGTGCGGACACCTTCGTCGCAGGCTCCGCTATTTTTGGCCAGCCCGATTACGCCCAGGTCATCCAGGAAATGCGTAAACAAATCGCCCGCGCAGATCAACAAGCGGGTCAATAAAAATGTCCTCATCCAAATCCTACGACGCGGTCCTGCTTGACCTGGACGGCACCCTGATGGACACGATTCCCGATCTGGCGATCGCCGTCAACGCCATGCTGACCGAGCTGGACTTTGCGACCATGCCACAGGCAGAAATCTCGACCTACATCGGCAAAGGCTCAGACAATCTGATGCGCCGTATTCTGGCAACCGCCCAAGGCGGCAAACCTGCCTCAGAAGCGCTGTTTTTGCGTGGCCGCGACATCTACTACGCCGAATATCACAAGATCAATGGTGATAACGCCATCATTTTCGACGGGGTCATCCCCGGACTTGAGCGTCTCCAGAGCATGGGTCTCAACATGGCTGTGGTGACCAACAAAAACACCGAGTTCACCATGCCTTTGCTTGAACGCACCGGCCTCTTGCGTTTTATGCAAGGCGTTGTCTGCGGCGATACCCTGGCTGAGCGCAAACCCCATCCTGCCCCGATGTTGCATGGTTGCGCACTGGTCGGATCCCAACCTGCCCGCACCTGTGCCGTGGGGGACTCGATCAACGACGCCTTATCGGCACGTGCAGCAGGCTGCTCAGTCCTGGCTGTCCCCTATGGTTACAACGAAGGACAGAGCGTGCACACTCTGGATGTCGATGCTATAGTAGACTCCATTGATGCTGCAGCGCTTTGGGTTGCTGCCCGCTAGAACGGATTCATTACGCTTTTGAGAGTTAGATTTTCAGATGAACACACCCGCTCACATCCAAGCCATTCCCCGCGCCTCGTGGCGCTGGTGGCGTTTGTGTTCCGGGTGATGGTTCGTCTGACTCCGGCCGCGAGGCTATAAACCTCAAAGCCAATAATACAAACCAAGCCCGTCCAACCATGGCCGGGCTTTTTTTTTGGTAAACCCGGTCTGCTAACTGCGAGAACCGCCCGAACAGATGACTGAAATCGAATTTAAAGCCCTCGCGGCTCAAGGCTATAACCGCATTCCATTGATCGCCGAAACCTATGCCGATCTGGATACCCCTTTGGGGATTTACCTCAAGCTCGCGCACACCGGACCGCAGGGCGGCAAAAACTCCTGCCTGCTCGAATCGGTGGTCGGCGGCGAGCGCTTTGGTCGTTATTCTTTTATCGGTCTGCCTGCGCGCAATGTCATCCAAGCGCGTGGCAGTAAAACGACCTTATTACGTGACGACAATATTGTCGAAACCCACGAAGGCGACCCCTTGAGCTTTATCTCCGAGTATCAAAGCCGCTTTAAGGTCGCGTTGCGCCCAGGCATGCCGCGCTTTGCAGGCGGGTTAGCGGGTTATTTTGGTTACGACACCGTCCGCAACATCGAGCCCAAGCTCGGTCCCGCACTCAAGCCCTACCCGACCGGCATGGGCGAAGGTCCCCCGGATATCCTGTTGTTACAGACTGACGAACTCGTGATAGTCGACAACCTAGCTGGTCGTATTTACCTCATGGTGTACGCAGACCCCTCAGAGCCCGAGGCCTTTAGCCGTGCACAAAAACGTCTCAAAGAGCTCCGGATCAAGCTGCGCAAACCTGTTGACATCCCCTACAGCCACGCAAGCGTGGTCACCAAAGAAGAACGTAGTTTCGCCAAGGCTGACTATCTGGCCGCAGTCAGACGCGCCAAAGAATACATCGCCGCGGGTGATCTGATGCAAGTTCAAGTTGGTCAAGTCATCACCAAGCCCTTTAGTGATTCGCCGCTATCGCTTTATCGTGCCTTGCGTTCGCTCAACCCTTCGCCGTACATGTACTTCTGGAATTTTGGTGATTTCCAAGTCGTTGGCGCGTCACCCGAGATTTTGGTGCGCCAAGAGGCCCTACCCGTTGCCGAAGACGCCGCTGCCGGAACACAAGCCGAAACCGAAATCACGATTCGACCGCTTGCGGGTACGCGTAAACGCGGTGCGACGCCCGAAGAAGACGCCGCGCTCGCTGCAGAGCTGCTCGCCGATCCAAAAGAGCGCGCTGAACACGTCATGCTGATTGACCTTGCGCGCAATGACGTCGGTCGCGTCGCCAAGATCGGCTCTGTCAAAGTCACCGACACCATGGTGATCGAACGTTATTCACACGTCATGCACTTGGTCTCCAACGTAACCGGCACACTCGAAGCCGGCATGAGCAACATGGATGTGCTGCGTGCCTCGTTCCCTGCCGGCACGCTGACTGGCGCACCCAAAGTACGCGCCATGCAAATGATCGATGAGCTCGAACCCGTGCGTCGCGGTATTTATGGTGGTGCGGCGGGCTATCTAAGCTATGGCGGAGAAATGGATGTTGCCATCGCGATCCGCACTGGCATCATCAAGGACGGCATGCTCTACGTGCAGGCCGCCGCCGGCATCGTGGCTGACTCGGATCCTGAAATGGAATGGCTCGAGACCGAAGCCAAAGCACGCGCTGTTTTGCGCGCTGCTGAACAAGTACAAAACGGTCTCGATGATCCGTTCTAACTCGCCAAAACAGGATAAACAAAATGTTACTGATGATCGATAACTACGACTCGTTTACCTACAACCTGGTGCAGTATTTTGGCGAACTCGGTGAAGACGTGCGCGTCTACCGCAACGACCAGATTACGCTCGACGAAATCGACGCGCTCAAACCAGATCACCTCTGCATTTCACCCGGTCCCTGCTCACCCGCCGAAGCAGGCGTATCCGTGGACGTCATCAAGCATTACGCCGGTAAAGTGCCGATTCTGGGCGTGTGTCTGGGACACCAGGCCATCGGTGCAGCGTTTGGTGGCAATATTGTCCGTGCGCAGCAAATCATGCATGGCAAAACTTCAGAGATCACACACACTGACTCTGACGTGTTCAAGGGTTTGCCTTCGCCCTTTACCGTGATTCGTTATCACTCTCTCGCCATCGAGCGCGCCACCATTCCAGACTGCCTGGAAATTACCGCCCAAACCGCGGATGGTGAAATTATGGGCGTACGCCACAAAACATTGCCCATCTATGGCGTACAGTTTCATCCCGAATCGATTTTAAGCGAGCACGGTCACGCGATGTTGCGTAACTTTCTTAAATTGCCTGCGACTCCGCTTGCGACCAAATAGGATAGCGTCTCATGATTACGCCTAGCGAAGCACTCCACCGTTGCATCGAACACCGTGAAATCTTTCACGATGAAATGCTCCATCTCATGCGCATGTTGATGCGGGGCGAGATGTCACCGACCATTGCTGCAGCTTTACTGATGGGCCTGCGCGTCAAAAAAGAAACTATCGGTGAAATCACTGCCGCCGCTCAAGTCATGCGCGAATTCGCGACGCCCGTGCATGTCGCCAATCCGCAAGACATGGTCGATATGTGTGGCACCGGTGGTGACGGTAGCAACACTTTCAACATCTCAACCACCGCTATGTTTGTTGCTGCAGCGGCGGGTGTGCCCATCGCTAAACACGGCGGGCGCAGTGCGTCTTCTTCATCCGGTAGCGCGGATGTGCTCGAAGCGCTTGGCGCCAATTTGTCACTGACCCCCGAACAAGTCTCAGCGTGTATCTCGGAAACGGGTATCGGCTTTATGTTTGCCCCTGCACACCACGGCGCGATGAAAAATATTGCACCGGTGCGCAAAGAACTTGGCGTACGCACGATTTTCAACCTCCTAGGCCCCCTGACGAATCCCGCAGGTGCCGCCAATCAGTTGATGGGCGTCTTTCACGCAGATCTCGTTGGTATACAGGTGCGCGTGTTGCAGTCGCTCGGCTCACGTCACGTCATGATTGTGCACGGCAAGGATGGCATGGATGAGGCCTCGCTTGGCGCATGCACACTCGTCGGCGAACTCAAAGACGGCGTCATCACAGAATACGAAATTCATCCCGAAGACTTTGGCTTGCAAATGGCCTCCAATCGGAGCATCCGAGTCTCTAGCAAAGAAGAGTCGCGAGACTATGTGCTTGAAGCGCTTGGCAACACACCAGGGACAGCCCGCGACATTGTGGCATTTAACGCAGGGTTGGCCATTTATGTCGGCAATCATGCCGCCACAATCCAAGACGGGATTAAGATGGCCTTTGAAGCGATTGCGAGCGGTGCCGCACGCGACAAACTCGAAGACTTTTGTGCACACACACGGAAATATGCAGCATGAGCGATATCCTAAATAAAATCCTCGCCATCAAAGCCCAAGAAGTGGCCGCTGAGCGCCAAGTGCGCAGCGAAGCCGAGCTCCTCAAAGAAGCCAAGGCCCGCAAAGATATCCGTGGCTTTGGCAAAGCACTCGAAACCAAGGTCGCCGCAGGCAAGCCTGGCGTCATTGCAGAAATCAAAAAAGCCTCGCCTTCAAAAGGCGTGCTGCGCGAGGTTTTTATTCCCGCTGAAATCGCAGCGTCTTATGCTGAGCACGGTGCCGCCTGCTTGTCCGTGCTGACAGACAAACAGTTTTTCCTGGGTGACGATGATTATCTGCGTCAAGCGCGCGAGGCATGCAAACTCCCCGTGTTACGCAAAGACTTTATCGTTGATCCTTATCAAATCATTGCTGCCCGCGCCATGGGCGCAGACTGTGTATTGCTGATTGTTTCTGCCTTGAGCCCCACACAGCTCACCGAGTTTGAAGAGTGTGCCTTCGAGCTTGGCATGGATGTGCTGGTAGAGGTACATGATGCCGACGAGTTGGAGATCGCCCTGGACATGAACACGTCTCTGTTGGGGATCAACAATCGTAATCTACGCACATTCGAAACTTCACTGCAAAACACGCTCGATTTGTTACAACGTATTCCAATCGGCAAACTTGTCATCACCGAAAGCGGCATTTTGGCGCCTGCAGATGTTCAGCTGATGCGCGACAACGATGTCAATGCCTTCTTGGTTGGCGAAGCCTTTATGCGTGCACCCAATCCAGGCGTAGAACTCGCGCGTTTGTTTGCCTAAATATGTCGTCCCAGCGCAATCAGCTTGAGCCAGCCTCGCTCTGGGCGCATCTCGAACGCGTGCCTCAGACGTGGCAACAATGCCTAGCATCTTCTTCTGTACGTACCGTGCTCGAAAACCTTTCAAGCATGCTGCAGAGTCGACTCGCGCAAGGCGCAATCATCTATCCGGCGCGCCCGTTTCGAGCGCTCGACACGCTGCAACCAAATGCAGTCAAGGTCGTGATCTTGGGCCAAGACCCCTATCACGGCCCTGGGCAAGCGCAAGGACTTGCCTTTTCTGTCCCAGATGGCTTTAAACGTCCACCGAGCTTGCGTAATATTTTGCAAGAGATTGAACGCCAATACCCAACCGATCAATCTGAACTCGTATTGGCGTCCAACCTCCTTAAAAACGATTTGTCATCCTGGGTGCAACAAGGGGTACTTTTACTCAATACCTGCCTGACCGTCGAAGATGGACAACCCGCCTCACACGCGCGGGCAGGTTGGGAAACAGTGACAAACGCGCTCATCTCCGAGGTTGCCTGCGACGCCTCCCCAAAAGTGTTCATGCTCTGGGGCGCGCATGCCCAAGCCAAGCGCGCACTGATCGCAGGTCAGGGCGATCATCTGATTTTGATGGCCAATCACCCCTCTCCACTCTCAGCTCGCAGACCCCCGACACCGTTTGTGGGTTGCCATCATTTTCGCTTGGCAAATGATTGGTTGGCGCAACACAATCTGCAAGTAATTGACTGGAAAGCATAATTTTTTCATAAAGGGTTTACCCGACACAAAAAATAGGTTAGTATGTGGGCTCTGTACAAAAAGTGCTTGTGTATAAATTACCGCTGGTTTTGTGGTTTTAACCTTACCCTTGGTATAACGTACCGCTGCACAAAAAAGTGCATAAGTCTGGAAATAGGCAAACAACCTAGATTTCGGCTTCACATCATCGATTCCTGACCTCCTTTCCTTTCGTGGGCAGCTAGTGTGATCCAAATAGATGGATCTTTAGCCCAGACGTTCGGTTGATTCGGTCGGCACGATGCTCGATTCAACCGACTACCGCCGGTCTACCAATTCTCCGGGCTGCGTCACATGGCCACTATCTGGCCAAAAGGAAAGTCATGTCCTTCGATTCGTTGGGGCTTGTCCCCGCTTTGTTGTCTTCCATTGAACGTACCGGCTTCACCACGCCGACACCCGTCCAGATGTCTGCAATTCCAGCAGCCTTGGCCGGTGCCGACTTGATGGTGTCCGCCCAGACAGGCAGCGGCAAGACCGCAGCTTTTATGCTTCCCGCACTCAACAAAATTGCTCACAAGCCTGGTAACAAAGGCCGTGGCGTCCAAGTGTTGGTGCTCACACCTACACGCGAACTCGCCATGCAGGTCAGCGAAGCCACCGAAATGTACGGTAGCAATCTCGATGATCTGCGTGTGGCGACGGTTGTCGGCGGCATGCCTTACGGCGCCCAACTCAAAGCACTCTCGCGTCGTGTTGACGTGCTGGTGGCGACACCTGGTCGTCTGCTGGATCACCTGCAGGCCCGCCGCGTTGACTTGTCGACCGTGCACACCTTGGTGCTCGACGAAGCCGACCGCATGCTCGACATGGGTTTCATCGATGACATCAACACCATCGTTGATCGTTGCCCCGAGTCACGCCAGACCTTGTTGTTCTCAGCGACGCTAGACGGCACCGTTGCCAAGCTCGCCGCACGCATGATGCGCGATCCACAGCGTATCGAGATGACCTCACAGTCAGATCGTCACGCTAACATCACACAAACGCTACTGTATGCGGATGACGCCGGTCACAAACTGCGCCTGCTTGATCATCTCTTGCGCGACGTTTCAATGGACCAAGCCATCATCTTTACCGCGACCAAACGTGGTGCAGACGATTTGGCCGAACACCTCGCAGACAGCGGTTTTTCAGCAATGGCACTGCATGGCGACATGAACCAGCGCCAGCGTTCACGCACCTTGTCCGAAGTGCAAGACGGTCGTGTCCGTGTCTTGGTCGCCACCGACGTTGCCGCACGCGGTATTGACGTTCAGGCCATTAGCCATGCCATCAACTACGACTTGCCGATGCAACCCGAAGACTACGTGCACCGTATTGGTCGTACTGGTCGTGCCGGTCGCGATGGTGCAGCCTTTACCTTGGCTGTCCACAGTGAGCGTCATAAAGTCCGCCGTATCGAACATTTCATTGGCAACACCATTCCTCCTGGTGTGATCGCCGGCCTTGAGCCACAACGCACACCAAGCGCGCGCCCCGAAGGCGCATCACGCGGCGCGGGCGGCAAAAAGCCAAACCGTTGGAGCAATGACCGTAGCGGTGATCGCTTCGGCAGCAGCAACGACCGTTACTCGGCTGGTCGCAGCGAGCCACGCACGTTTGCTCCTCGTGGCGATGCACCAAGTGGCGCGCCACGTGGTGACAGACCCTACGCAGACCGCGGCGAAAAATCTTTCGCACCACGCGGTGACAGACCCGCTTACGCACCACGTGGCGACAAGCCTTTTGGTGACCGTGAGCGTACTTTCGCTCCGCGTGGTGACAAGCCTGCTTACGCCCCACGCGGCGATCGTTCCGATCGTCCACAGGCTGCGCGTAGTGACAACCCCTTCGCCAGCACACGCGGTGAAGGTCGTCCTTTCGAGCACCGCAGTGATCGCGCACCTTCAGACCGTCCAGCCTATGCAGGCAAGCCTGCAGCACGCCCCGGTCGTGAGTTTGCACCCCGCGCAGCCGCCCCAGGTGGCAAGACCTTCGCTCCACGTGGTGATGGTCCTGCGCGTGCAGGTGGTGCAGCACGTCCTGGCGCGCCTCGCGCTGCGGCAGGTGCACGTCGTGGTTTTAACTTTGACGGTGGTCGCCGCTAATCAAGCAATCTCGTTAAGCGCTGACGCACTGAGTCACACTCAGCGCGTCAGCGCTTTTTTGCATCTGCAGATCCAACAAGCAGGTGGCTGGTTACCCTTTAGTGCATGGATGCATCACGCCCTCTACTCGCCTGGACTTGGCTACTATGCCGCCGGCAATACCAAGCTCGCCGACACACCTAGCACCATTACCAGCACCGGCTCCACAACACTCAGTGGTGATTTCATCACTGCCCCTCAACTCACACCGTTGTTCGGACACACACTCGCGCGACAGGTGTCAGAAATTTTGCGTCAAACCCATACCCTCGAGGTGCTGGAGTTTGGGGCGGGTAGTGGCGCACTCGCTCATGACCTCCTCAGTGCATTTCAGACAGAGGGTCTAAACGTTCGCTATAAGATCCTCGAAGTCTCCGCAGATCTCAGACAACGCCAGCAACAATGTCTGGCTGCATGGGGCGACCGTGTCTCTTGGCTAGATACACTCCCAGCAAGTTTTGCTGGCTGTGTCGTGGGCAATGAGCTCCTAGATGCCATGCCCGTCGAGCTCTTTGTCTGGTCTGACCAAGGCGAAGTACTGGAGCGTGGCGTGGTGTCGGACGATGCAAGCTTTGCCTTTTTAGACAAACCCGCCTCACCTCAGCTTGCCAACACCGTTCGCGCGCGCATGCCTGCGCTGCCCGGCTATACCTCTGAAATCAACCTACAAGCTGAAGCATGGATTCGTGACCTCGGTCACTGGCTCACCCGCGGTGCAGCCCTGCTGATTGATTACGGCTTTCCGCGTCATGAGTACTACCATCCTCAGCGACAGCGCGGCACCCTCATGTGTCATATTCAACACCGTTCACACGACGATGTTTTTTTAGCGCCTGGTCTGCAAGACATTACGGCGCACATTGATTTCACAGCGATCGCCGAAGCCGCCGAGCAAAGCGGACTAGACGTTCTTGGTTACACCTCACAAGCACGTTTCTTATTGAATGCCGGACTACCCCAGCTGCTTGAAGTCTATGCACAACAGCAACTCGATCATCCTGAGCCCAAACAGCGTGCACAAACCTATGCCGCCGTACAAAAACTGATTTCCGAAGCAGAAATGGGTGAGCTCTTTAAAGTCATTGCAGTGGGTCGGGGCTTGACGCAGCCCCTCAGTGGCTTTAGTCAAAGCGATCGCTCAGGGCAGCTAGCCGCGCAGCCCGCACCGCCTGTTTAATGTGTGCAGGCTCGACTGCCGTTTTGGCTGCAGCACCCGCATCGACCGACAAGACGGCCTGAAGTCTGGATCGCCACCATTGCGCATCAAACGCCTGCACAAGACTTGCTGTCTCTAATAACAAACCAAACCGCTCTGGTTTTCTAATTGCATCACAAGTTTCAAACAAGAACATGAGATCCTCAGGTGCGCGTTTGATCATTCCCGTCAACACTACCGGCAGTAAGCGCGCAACATCCACACACTCAGTGGGTACTCTCAAACGCTTGGCCAACTCAGCCCGCGCCTGTGTATCGAGACAAAACAACGCATAACGCGCACTCAGCGGCAAACTTGCAGCAGCGTCCACTAATTGCTCCACCCGCACTGTATGTTGCCACTCAGGCATGACGCGCGCACTCGCGCCGCACGCCACCAAAATCTCCAACATCCGCGAGGGCTTTTCACTCATGAGCCCGCGTGACAACTCCTGCCAGACACGTTCAGGCACCAAGGCATCCACCTCGCCTGTCAACACCATGCGTTGACAGACTGCAAGTGTTTCAGGCGCCACAGAAAAGTCCGTCAAGCGCGCAGCAAAACGCGCTAATCGCAAAATCCGAACTGGATCTTCCTCAAACGCTGGACCCACATGTCGAAATAAACGTGACTGTAAATCCGCAAGCCCGTTTAACGGATCAATCAACGCGCCCGCCATCGACTGCGCCATCGCGTTGACCGTCAAGTCGCGGCGCGCTAAGTCTTGTTCGAGGGTGACATCCGTACCTGTATAAAAAGTAAAGCCCTTGTATCCACGGCCCGACTTTCTTTCGGTGCGTGCAAGCGCATATTCCTCTTTGGTTCGGGGATGTAAAAAAACCGGGAAATCGCCACCGACAGGGATAAAACCACGCTCGACCATTTGCTCAGGTGTGGTACCCACCACCACCCAATCACGATCACCGGCCGCAAGACCCAGCAGCGCATCACGCACGGCTCCGCCCACAATATAGACTTGCAACCCCGTCAAGGCGGCATCTACAGGCACTGTCACGGCAGAGGGGAACGACCATAAGGTCGTGGCTCAATTTGTCCCAAGCGCTGCTTGAGCGACTGGGGATTGCCGGTAAAGACCGCGGCATAGTAGGTCGCGTTAGACATGACTTTTTTAACGTAATCGCGGGTTTCGTTAAACGGGATGGTTTCAGCAAAAATCGCACCCTCTACCGGCGCATCCAGTTTTGAACGCCACAGCATGGGTCGGCCGGGGCCCGCGTTATATCCTGCGCTCGCCAACACCTGCGAGCCACCCAGATCAGACTGCACCATACTCAGATAACTCGTACCCAGCTTAGTGTTGGTATCAAAATCATTCACACTGTTTGGTGTGAAATTCGTCAAACCAATTTTTTGAGCCATCCACTTTGCAGTGGCCGGCATCAACTGCATCAAGCCCGAGGCACCAACGTGTGAGCGCGCATCCATGATAAACAACGACTCTTGTCTAATCAAACCATAGACCCAAGCCGGCTCCACATTGACCTCTCGCGCCTGGGCACTCACCCGCCCCTCAAAAGGCGCGACAAAGCGCTGCGTAAAGTCCACCTCCTCCTTGGTCCGCCCCGACGTCACGACCACACGATCGTAAATACTCTCACGACGCGCGAGCTCAGAAGCGGCCAATAACTGACGGTCCGTCATACCACGCAACGTAAAGTTCCACTCGGGCACTGCCTCGGTACGCCAGCCTCTTTTAAACAAGGTCACTGCACGTTGCAAGCCAGGGTTGGCACGAGCTTGTGCCAACTCTTTCTCCGTAACAGCCTCAGGACGCTTAGGTGCACTAATCGTGCGACCCAACTCCTCGGCTGCCAGCTGTCCATAAAAACTGTAATCCGCCGCAATCGATGCATACGCTTTTTCTGCCTCAGCTTTTTTACCCGTTGCAGCGAGACCTCGCGCTTTCCAATAAATCCACGTCGGATCACTACGCTGAGGTTCACGCATCGTATCAATGCCTTGCATGACCCACTTCCAATCAATCTTAGGTTGGCGCAGCGCCATCCTGACGCGCCAGGCTTCGTTATTATCCGACAAGCGCACTGAACCTGACTCGCGATACCATTGATAGGCACGCGGATCGAGATTCATGCTCGCTACCAAGGCCATCTGCCCATATACCCACTGCGTATATTTTTGTGGCAAAAGATTTTTCCATTGCTTATTGACCAGCGACTCCGCCGCCGCTAAATCGGTACGTGCCAAACGCGCAAGACCGATTGCAATGATCTCATTACGCTCAGTCGAACCCAATGCAGTTTGCGACGCTAACCAGGCTGCGGGGCTTTTTAACATCGCGTCATAGGCAGACATTTCATTCGTATTAAACACATAAGCCGCAAAACGCCGCGCATCAGGCAACTTATTATTTTCAATCGCTTCGTGCAAATAGGGCATCAACTCAGCATTGGTCAACACACGATCCGCCACCAGCTGATCAAACAACTTCCAGCAGGCGCCAAACGGGACAAAAACTTTCATCGCCTCGACTGCTGTGGCGCGCTGACCACCCATGTGCTTGGCTTCGAGTTGTGCGCATAAAACTTGGTTACTCGGATTAAGCACCGGCCCAAGATTCCGAACCGTGACAAAGTCCCCGCTGCGCGCAGCCGCCAGCACCCATTCGCCTCGTAGTCGATCTGCGAGATACGCATCACTATTTTTTTGGAGGAACTGTTCGAGGCTTTGTGTGACACCAGGCGTTTGATACAAACCAAGTTGCGTGCGCAAAAACCAGTACTCAGGATAAGTCGCCAACACATCACCGCGTGCCTGAGGCACAAAGCTGGCGAGTTGAGCAAACTGCTTGCTGTTCACCGCCTGACGCGCTGCGGCTACCGCCTTGGCAGCGGCAGTATCTTCTGGGGCAGCAATTGTGTCCTTGAGATTCGCTACCGGACTTGTCACTGGGTTTGTAACAGAAGTGGCTGCGCTATTGGAAACACTATTTGTTGCACTATTTGTAGCTGCACTTGAGACATTAGCCGTGGCTTTGGGCGCTGCGGGAGATGCTCCTTGAGAAGCGCTGCCAACCGCACTCATGCTGCCATCTGCTTTCAGCACAAATTGCTCTGTCGCTGCAGGCTGTGTTTGCGCCACAGCAGGTAAAGTGACGCCCGCGCCGAAACAGGCTGCGGCAGCGACCAACACGCGGAACTGAAAGCGGATATTCTGATACTTTTCGCTTGTATGCATACAATGCCTTTGAACAACATTTACAACAATAAGTAAGCAACTACTACCGTATATGTCAAAGAATAGCGCAGACCTGCTTCGTATGCGGCTTCGTAGCTTAAGAGAGGCCCTTCCTGTTGCCGAACGCCAACACGGCAGTGTGCTTCTATGCACAGCCCTGCTGAGTTGGTTTGAGGCACGCCTCTTGACACGCACCCAACTAGGACACACCCAGTCTGAAATAGTTGCTGGCTTTTGGCCACTCGATGCAGAGCCAGACTTGCGGCCACTTTATGCACAACTAGACGCGATGGGTATCACATTAGCCCTTCCAGTCGTTGTCAAAAAACAGGCTCCTCTCGAGTTTCGCGCTTGGAAACCAAAAGACCCTCTAGCGCCCGGCGCCTTTGGCGTGCTTGAACCTGTGCGGGGAGAAGCCGTACAACCCACCATTCTGCTCGTCCCCACTCTAGGCTTTACGGACCATGGCGCACGGATTGGCTACGGGGGTGGTTATTACGATCGCAGCCTTGCTCAAATCAACGATACGGGCCAAGCATTTTTGACAATTGGTATTGCGTGGGACCAAGCGAAGGTCGAAAAAGAGGCGAATCACCAGCCAGAGGAACATGACTATCCTCTTGACGCCATTTTGACGCCAAGCGGCTGGATTAGCGAAATAGACCACGCCAAATCGACAAGGTCGCTTCGGCATTATTGAGCGTATAAAAATGTAAACCGGGCACGCCATTGTCCAACAGGGTTTCACACAGACGTGTCACCACCTCGGCACCAAAGACGCGGATCGATTCTTTGTCGTCACCGAACTCAGCCAGACGCAAACGAATCCAGCGTGGCACTTCGGCACCGCACATTTCTGAAAAACGCATCACCTGTGTGTAGTTAGTGATGGGCATGATGCCTGGCACGATCGGGATGTCGATCCCTTTGGCATGGACGCGATCGACAAAATCAAAATACGCATCCGCATTAAAAAAGTACTGCGTAATCGCGCTATTTGCACCCGCACGCACCTTGTTGACAAAATGTGTCAGATCTTTTTCTGGACCCACAGCTTGCGGATGCATTTCAGGATAGGCCGCGACTTCGATGTGAAACCAGTCACCCGTTTCCTGGCGAATAAATTCCACTAAGTCGCTTGCGTGATGCAACGCACCGGCCGCACTCGCCCCCACTCCCGAGGGCATGTCACCGCGCAACGCCACGATCCTGCGAACGCCTTCCTCGCGGTAACGTTGCAATAGACCCTTGAGCTCGTCGCGCGACGAACCAATGCAAGACAAATGTGGTGCGGCGTCGCAGCCAAGCGCGCGCATCGTCCGTACCGTCTCTAACGTACCGTCTCGAGTAGAACCACCCGCACCAAATGTCACACTGACATAATGCGGCTCGATGACCAACATTTGCTTGGCACCCTCAACGAGACGTTCCTGAGCAGCAGCATCGCGGGGAGGAAAAAACTCGAGACTAAACGCAGGCGTAGCTTGGAAATTCATTGATGAATTAATCCCGACAAGAAACCCGAGATCACGCTATAGAGCAGCGCTCCGCCAACCGCCCACCAAAAGCCATTGACCTGAAATCCTTTCAGGAGCGAGCCGGCGAGCCAGAACATCAGCGCGTTAATCACAAGTAAAAACAGACCTAGCGTCACAATCGTGATGGGCAAGGTCAATAAAATAAGGATGGGTTTGACCAACATATTGATCAAACCCAAGATCAGTGCCGCAATCATGGCGGACCAGAAACTGGCCACCGTAATCCCAGGCAATACATAGGCAACAATCAGCAAGGTCACCGCATTTAGTATCCAGACTAACAACCAAGTCATGACAAGCTCCGGTGAACATTACATTGGGTTACAAACTAGGCAATCTAACTTGCAACCCTGACTTACAACCTATTATTTCAACCGCTTATTTACAACAACTCATCACCGCCTCACATAGAGGGCTGATCAATAACGGTATGCATCGCCCTTGAAAGGACCTTCTTGCTTGACGCTGATGTAAGCGGCTTGCTGAGGTGTCAAGGTCGTCAAGTTTGCACCAATCTTCTTGAGGTGCAAACGTGCGACTTTTTCGTCCAAGTGCTTAGGCAACACATAGACCTGACCCGATTTGTACTCTTCGTTGCGTGAGAACAACTCGATCTGAGCAATCGTCTGATTCGTGAAAGAGGAAGACATCACGAAGGAAGGATGACCCGTGCCGCAACCGAGGTTCACGAGGCGGCCCTTGGCCAACAAGATAATGCGCTTGCCGTCTGGGAAAATCACGTGATCGACTTGTGGCTTGATTTCTTCCCACTGCAAGTCCTCGATACCGACGACGTCGATTTCGTTGTCAAAGTGACCGATATTACAAACAATCGCCTGGTCCTTCATGCGGTCCATGTGGGCGCGCGTGATGACGTTGTAGTTGCCAGTTGCTGTGACAAAAATATCTGCCTTGTCAGCGGCTTCTTCCATCGTGACAACCTTATAGCCTTCCATCGCTGCCTGCAGTGCGCAAATTGGATCGACTTCGGTCACCCAGACTTGGGCGCGCAACGCGGACAAGGCCTGTGCCGAACCCTTGCCCACATCGCCATAACCAGCCACCACAGCGACCTTACCAGCGATCATGACGTCTGTCGCACGCTTGACCGCATCGACCAGCGATTCGCGGCAGCCGTACAAGTTGTCAAACTTTGACTTGGTTACGGAATCATTGACGTTGATCGCGGCAAAGGCTAGCTCGCCTTTTTTCGACATTTGATACAAACGCAGCACGCCAGTCGTCGTTTCCTCAGTCACGCCCTTGATCTGAGCCAAACGTGTGGAGTACCACTTAGGATCTTTCTTGATCTGCGCTTTGATGGCGGCAAACAGGACGACTTCTTCTTCGGAACCTGGGTTGTTCAGGACCGAAATATCGCTCTCAGCTTTTGTACCGAGGTGCAACAAGAGCGTGGCGTCGCCACCGTCATCCAAAATCATGTTGGCTTGCTTGTCGCCGGGCCATTCAAAAATCTTGTGTGTATAGTCCCAGTACTCGACCAGTGACTCGCCTTTTTTGGCGAATACGGGCGTACCAACAGCCGCGATCGCTGCAGCAGCGTGGTCTTGCGTGGAATAAATGTTGCAAGAGGCCCAGCGGACTTCGGCGCCGAGTGCCTGCAAAGTCTCGATCAACACCGCGGTTTGAATCGTCATGTGCAAGCTACCCGTGATGCGGGCGCCTTTCAAAGGCTTGGTCTTGGCGAACTCTTCGCGGGTGGCCATCAGACCAGGCATTTCTGTTTCAGCAATCGCAATTTCGCGACGACCAAAATCAGCTTGGTTGATGTCGGCAATGATGTAATCAGCAAATTTTTCTTTTACAGCGTTCATGTCTTTAAGCTCCGGTGTGCCCGCGGAGCAACAATTGAACGGCTGTGTCATGAGCACCACCTCAATCGCTGCCTGGCAGGATTAGGTGAGCGCCGTTAAGGTCGGCAACAAGGCCAACGGTAACGTGGAAGCTAATGAGCCTGGCGGATCCTGACATGGGTCCGTCGCAACGCCCCTCAAAAGCATAGCTATTGTAGCCCGTTTTTGGAGCGTGCGATAGGGTTTACCCGTCAACCCCTGAGAATTTAGGCCTTTGGTGGCAAGTGCAAGGCCACAATATCGTCCGCAGGATTGCCATGGAAGGGATAACGCCCACGTACCAAAGGATCATGCCCAGGGATAATGTGTTGTGCCGAAGCGGCCGCCGCGCGCAAGGTCGCATAGCCCGCCACCATATCGCCGACATGAAACACAATCGGAAACGGTGACGGCTTTTCCATATTTTCATAAAAATGGCTCGCATCCGAAGCCAGCACCACCCAGCCACGCGCCGTGTGCACACGCAAAGATTGCAGCCCTTTTGTGTGCCCCCCTATTTTGATCAACTCAATGCCCGGCGCCAGCTCAACACGACCCTGGTGGAAATGCACGCGCTCCGCATAGACGCGGCGCACCAGACTCACCACGTCTTCCACATCGTAGGCATGACGAAATAGTCCATGGCACATGTGCTTGCCACAGGCGTAATCCAGTTCGTCTTCTTGGACATGAAAACGTGCCTTCGGGAGCAAGTCAATATTGCCCGCATGGTCGTAATGCAAGTGCGTCAACACAACGTCCTCGATGTCCTCTGGCGCGAGACCCAGTAATGAGAGTGCCCCAATCGGGCAACGCAGTAACGTGCGCCCGCGCTCTTTCGCTTGTCGCGCATTGAAACCCGTATCCACCAAAATATTGCGCTGACCTTCTCGGATGAGCCAGACAAAATAATCCATGGGCATCGGCTCATCATGGGGATCCTGCGCAATAAAGTTTTCGCGACGCATACGTTGCTGAATCGTCGCATAGCGCAACGCATAAATTTCATACTGGGGCAGGCTCATGATCTCTCCTTTATAAACCTCAGCGATGATTCCTGCTTGACATAGGTAAAGACAAGCGCAGACAATCAAAGCCATTCGTGATGTCACCGACAAGGTTGGTTACACGTTTTACTTTATTTATTTTTGATCATACTGATTCTGGAGCATTAAATGTCTGCAAAAAGCGAAACCGCCCAATTGTTCAAAGACGGCTTGGCCGTTCGTCGTGCCGTACTCGGTGCCGATTACGTAGACGGCTCACTGGCAAAAGCCAACGACTTCACGATGGCGTTTCAGCACATCACCACCGAGTGGTGCTGGGGCTACGCTTGGACCCGTGACGGTCTGAGCCGCAAGACACGCAGCATGCTCAACCTTGCCATGCTGACCGCATTGAATCGTTCGGCTGAAATCAAACTGCACGTCAAAGGCGCACTGGCCAACGGCGTCACCATCGAGGAAATCAAAGAGGTCCTGCTGCACGCAACCGTCTACTGTGGCATCCCCGCAGGTCTGGACGCGTTCAAAGCCGCCAACCAAGTGCTAGAAGAAGAAGGCGCCTACACAAAAGCTGCCGCCAAAGCCGCCAAGAAAAAAGTAACTGCCAAGAAAGCTGCCGCCAAAAAAGTCGCCGCTGCTAAGCCCGCTGCTGATGAGGCCGTCTCCACTCCAGCCCCTGATAAAAAAGCAGCTGCAAAAAAGGCAGCTAAGAAATGAGCGGCCTCCCCACGATCGGTTTTGTGGGCTTAGGCAGTATGGGATGGCCGATGGCCTCCCTGCTGCACAAAGCTGGCTACCCACTCCAAGTCATTGATGCCTCAACAGAGCGCGCGCAAGCTTTCGCCATGGAAATAGGCGGTACTGTCGCTGCCTCTAACCGCGCATTGGCGGCCGCCTCTGAGTTGATCGTCACGATCTTGCCCACTAGCAACATCGTCGAAGCTGTCCTAAACGGCCCTGATGGTCTACTGGCGGGTCTGCGTCCAGGCTCAGTCGTCATCGACATGACCTCGGGTGTACCAACCATTACACGCACCTTGGCCGGTCAGGTCGAAGCAGCCAAAGGTCACTTGGTCGATGCCCCTGTTTCAGGCGGCGTACCACGCGCCAAAACTGGCGAACTCGCCATCATGTTTGGCGGTAGCGCCGAGATCCTCGAGCGCGTTCGTCCCGCGTTGTCCTGCATGGGCACCTCAATTACGCCAACCGGCGACGTCGGCTCTGCCCACGCGATGAAGGCACTAAACAATCTGGTGTCTGCGGGCGGCTTTTTAATCGGCGTCGAAGCACTCTTGATCGGTAAGCGTTTCGGTCTAGACCCTGCCGCAATGGTGGATGTGCTGAATTCTTCAACGGGGATGAACAACTCCACACAGAAGAAATTCAAACAGTTTGTGTTGTCAGGTCAATACAACGCTGGCTTTGGTCTGGACCTGATGGTCAAAGACCTGAGTATTGCTTTGGGCATTGGTCGCGATACCAATACACCGACGCCTTTCTCTGCGTTGTGTCGTGAAATGTGGGCCTCGTGCGCACAAATGCTGGGACCCGGCCAGGACCACACGGCAATCGCCAAGTTGTCCGAAGCCTTAGCAGGCGACACCTTGTCGGAAAAGAAAGAAAAGTAATCAAAAAAAGGTGCTCGACATGAGCACCTTTTTTCTTGGGTTCAATTTCTTTAGGTCTTTCTACTTTAGGTTTCCCCTGACTTACGTGGATAACCTTGCGCGCGGATTCTCACCCAGACTGCGTGCTTTTCCTCAGTGTCCATGAAGACCCAATTCGAGACCTCCATGACCGTCCGGCCACAGCCACGGCACACATCATCAAACAAGGTGGAGCAAATCGCCACACAAGGCGAATCTGCACCATTTGAAACGTCTTCTGGCACGTGGCCAATACCTTGAGGTGAAGCACCCTGAGATGAATCATCTTCAGGGGCCTCATCCCAGATGAGTGATGGTGGCTGAGTGGTCAATTTAGACCGACTTTTTCAGTGCAGCTGCCCTGTCAGTGGCTTCCCAACTGAACTCGGGCTCGCTGCGGCCAAAGTGACCGTATGCGGCTGTCTTGCTGTAGATCGGACGCAACAGATCGAGCATGTTGACGATACCTTTTGGACGCAAGTCAAAATGTTCGCGCACGAGTTTGGACAGTTGCTCGTCAGACACGACGCCTGTGCCATGTGTGTCAACGGTGATGTTGATCGGCTCTGCCACACCGATCGCGTAGCTCACCTGCACTTCGCACTTGCTCGCCAAACCAGCGGCCACGATATTTTTAGCCACATAACGTGCAGCGTAAGCAGCAGAGCGGTCAACTTTTGAAGGATCCTTGCCGGAAAACGCGCCGCCACCATGACGGCATGCGCCACCGTAAGTATCGACAATGATCTTACGACCGGTCAGACCGCAATCGCCCTGGGGTCCACCAATCACAAAGCGGCCGGTTGGGTTGATCAGGAACTTGGTCTTGGGTGTCAACAAACCAGCAGGAAAACTTGGACGGATGATGTCCTCGATCACCGCTTCGTGAATCGCAGTTTGTGAAATTTCTGGTGCATGCTGTGTCGACAACACAACAGTATCGACCTCGACAGGCTTGCCATCAACATAGCGGAACGTGACTTGTGATTTTGCATCGGGACGCAGCCAAGGCAAGCGACCGTCTTTGCGCAACTCGCTCTGACGTTGGACCAGGCGGTGTGCAAACCAGATTGGCGCGGGCATCAAATCAGGCGTTTCATTACACGCGTAACCAAACATCAAACCCTGGTCGCCGGCGCCTTGATTGAGATAGTTCTCAGATGTGCGGTCCACACCCTGAGCAATATCAGGAGACTGTTTGTCATAGGCCACCAATACTGCGCAACCTTTGTAGTCAATACCGTAGTCGGTATTGTCGTAACCGATGCGCTTGATGGTGTCGCGCGCGACCTGGATGTAATCGACGTTGGCGGTGGTGGTGATTTCACCTGCCAAGACGACTAGACCAGTGTTACAAAGTGTTTCCGCTGCGACACGGGCATTAGGGTCTTGGGTAAAAATCGCATCAAGAATGGCATCTGAGACTTGGTCAGCGACCTTGTCTGGATGTCCTTCGGAAACGGATTCAGAGGTAAAGAGATAGTCAGAAGAAGTTGTAGCCATGATCACATCCTATTTCTGGCAATGCCAGAGGTGAAGTTAAGGAGGTGCGTTGCACCCCGTACCGACACCTAAATAGACGCTGGATTGGGCGCGACGCTTTAGCGGATTTATTTTTGTGTTGACGCAGCATTTCAGCTTTTGTCCAACACCGTCGCCCCGCAAGTTGTCGGTTAACTCAGCGACTTAAATTGTATTCTAAGGCAAAACTACGAACAAATGGGCGATAATCCCCACATGATTTGGAACTTCACAAAAATGCACGGCGCCGGCAACGACTTTGTAGTCTTGGATGGGGTGCGACAACCCATTGAAATGACTGCAGAGCGTGCACGCGCCCTCGCTCATCGGCAATTCGGCATTGGCTGCGACCAGATATTGCTGGTCGAACACCCTTCTCATCCCGAGGCACACTTTCGTTACCGGATTTTCAATGCCGACGGCAGCGAAGTCGAACACTGCGGCAACGGCGCGCGCTGTTTCGTTCAGTTTGTCCATGAACAAAAGCTCTCTTCGCGCAACCCCTTGCGGGCTGAGATCTCGACCGGATTGATCACACTCGAGGCAATGCCTAACGGCGAAGTGGTCGTCGATATGGGTCAAACCCGTTTCGTTGCTGAGGCCCTCCCTTTTGATGTCACAGGACTGGCCACGCGCTTTGAGGGGCAAGACACGCTCTACGCGCTGCCCCTGCAGACCCATACCAATCTTGGCGAAGTCACCGTCTGGCTCTCCGCTGTGGCGATTTCCAACCCGCACGCAGTTCAGCTTGTGGATGACGTGGATACGGCACCCGTGTCTATGATCGGCCCCTTGATCGAGTCGCATCCTCGTTTCGCTCGCCGGGTCAATGCAGGTTTTTTACAAATTGTTGATCGTCACACCGCCCATCTGCGCGTCTATGAACGTGGTGCCGGCGAGACGCTCGCGTGCGGCTCAGGCGCCTGCGCTGCGGTCGCTGCCGGTATTCGCCGCGGCCTCTTAGACTCCCCTGTACGCATTCGTACCCATGGCGGCTGGCTCACCATTGCCACCCATGGCGATCAGATGCGCATGACGGGTCCTGCCACCACGGTTTTTTCCAGCACGATCGACATTGATCGCCTGGTCGCCTCTATCCCCACTTCACTTAGTCACACGCCATGATCGATTCACTACATCCTCACACTGTTGCGAAATTTCTTCAGGAACACCCTGAGTTTTTTGTTCAGTACTCGGAGTTGTTTTCTACGCTTGAGGTGCCCCATCCGCATCAAGCGCGGACGATTTCACTTGGCGAACGTCAGATCATGACCTTGCGCGAGCGGCTGCGCGACTTTGAATTCAGACTCGCTGACTTGGTGCGTAACGCCGCGCTCAATGAAATCACCACAGACAAGCTCAATCGTTGGTGCGTGCGCATGCTGGGCGAGCAATCGAACCTGCGCTTGCCTGGCGAAGTCGCGCTGGGGCTCGCCGAACAATTCAATCTTCAGGAAGTCGCCCTGCGTGTCTGGGGTCTGGATCTACCCGCCGAAGGTGTAGGTGCCCCCGTCGATGAGGAAGTACACACTTATGCTAATAACCTTGTTAATGCATATTGTGGCAACGATACCGCTCTGATCCCGGCGAGCTGGCTGCATGCCAAACCTGCTTCGCTCGCCATTTTGCCGCTGCGCGCTGCGGTCGGACAGCCCGCCTTTGGGTTATTGGTTTTAGGCTCGGACGATCCCGAGCGCTTTGGTCCCGACATGGGTGTTGCATTTTTGCAAACTGTCAGCATCCTCGCCAGCTCAACACTCTCACGTCTCAAGCCCGCTGGCACCAAGCTGCGCGCAGCCGACGACGCCTGAGCACGCTCACCCGTATGTCAGCCCTACCCACGCTGCCAGACCCGTCCGATCCTGTCTCGACTTGGCTTAAGCATCTCGAAGTCAATCGTCGTTACTCCGTTCACACGCTTTCAGCCTATCGGCGTGACCTCCAACAGCTCGTTACGCTTGCCGACGGCAAGTCTCTTGACCAGCTCGTCAACGGCAACATTCGGCATTTTCTTGCCCGTCTCCACGGCCAAGGGCATAGCGCCCGAAGTCTGGCGCGCATGCTCGCTGCCTGGCGCGGCTTTTATAAATGGTGGGCACCCAAGAGCCAGATGGCGACCAATCCTGCGGCTGATGTGCGAGCCCCAAAGGCCGCACGGGGCTTACCTAAGGCACTGTCGGTCGATCAGGCGCAGGCGCTCCTGGAGGCCCCTGCGCTGGTCACAATGACCGACCCAGCCTCGCTGCGTGACAGAGCCATGTTCGAACTCTTTTACTCAAGTGGTTTGCGGCTCTCCGAACTCGTCAGCCTCGACGTCGACTATACACAAAGTAAAACCTATAACTCCGCAGGTTGGATCAACTTAATCGACCGCGAGGTCAACGTTCTGGGCAAAGGCGGCAAACGCAGAAGCGTGCCGATCGGTACCCAGGCCCACGAATGTTTAGTGCGCTGGCTTGAAGCCCGTCAGCAGTTTGTCCACCCTCAAAAGCTTGCGCTTTCAGGCGAAACCGATGCCGCAGCGCTTTTTATCGGCGTGCGTGGCGGCCGCATCAGCCCACGCGTTGTACAGAGCCAACTGACAAAGCTGGTCAAACTGGCAGGCTTGCCCACACATGTTCACCCGCACGTCTTACGCCACAGCTTTGCCAGCCACGTTTTACAGTCTGCACAAGATTTGCGGGCAGTTCAAGAAATGCTTGGCCACGCCAATATCTCTACCACTCAGCTCTACACCAAGTTAGATTTCCAGCATTTAGCCAAAGCTTACGATTCCGCACACCCACGCGCCGGTAGAAAAAGCGATTAAAAAACATGTAGTTACAGTTTTTTAACTCACAAAAGCTTTTCGGGGTCTTGAAATTTGGACCATCGACTCCATTTAATAACATCTCTTTTAATTGGCGATCAGATTGAGATGACATTTTCATGTCAGGCTAAATGTCTAGAATGTTTGCCGGAAGGCTTAGGCTGTGCTGTAATCCGGCGTTCGCGTTGGATCTGATTGCTCGCCTAATGCCCCGCTTTTTTACCCGTTTTTGAAGTCAACCTGATCATGAACTCCCCTCGTAGTATCGACCAAATGGTCCCCGTCACTATCCTCACCGGCTTTCTCGGCGCAGGAAAAACTACGCTTTTGAAACGTATTCTGACGGAGTACCACGGCAAGCGCATTGCGGTCATTGAAAATGAATTCGGACCCGAAAGCATCGACAACGAACTTCTCGTCCAAGATCAGGAAGAGGAAATCATCGAGTTGTCTAACGGCTGCGTCTGCTGCACCGTACGTGGCGATCTGATGCGCACCTTGATCGACCTGCGCAAGCGCCACGAGAGCGGTGCGTTGAAATTTGAACGTGTGATTATTGAGACGACCGGCATGGCCAACCCAGGTCCGGTGTGCCAGACGTTTTTCATGGACGATGACATTGCCGAGTACTACCGCCTTGACGCGGTTGTGACGATCGTCGATGCCAAACACGGCATGGACACACTCGATGAGCAAGAAGAAGCTCAAAAACAAGTCGGCTTTGCGGATCGTATTCTGATTTCCAAAAAAGATCTGGTGACTGAGGCCGAGTACGCTGCACTGCGTCGCCGCATCGTCAACATGAACCCACGTGCCGCAATTGAGGCCGTCAATTTCGGCGATACCGATCTGAAAAAGATCATCGACATCAGCGGTTTTAATCTCAACACTATTTTAGATATCGACCCAATGTTCCTGGCCGATGATCATCCCGATGCCGCGCATGATCACGATCATGGACACGGACACGACCATGGACATGATCACGCACATGCCCACGATCACGATCACGGTCATGATCACGATGCTGCAACATGCACCAATCCCGACCACGACCATGGTCACCAGCACGCCAAGCCCGCGCACAACGACAACATCGGTGCGTTTGTTTTCAAGTCAGACAAACCCTTTGATCCAGAACGCCTCGAAGAGTTTCTCGGTGGCGTCGTTCAGGTCTACGGACCCGATCTACTGCGCTACAAGGGCATTCTTTACATGAAGGGCATCAATAAACGGATGCTCTTTCAGGGCGTCCATATGTTGATGGGTGCCGAACCCGGCAAACCCTGGCTTGCGAACGAAAAAAAGAACACCAAAATGGTCTTTATCGGACGCAAACTACCCCAAGAAATCTTTACCAAAGGCCTGGAACAGTGCCTGGCCAAGTAGTTTCTCTGCGCTCTTGCGCTGAGCTTAATTAATGGAGTGTTTTTAATGGTAACCAAGGCAGCAAAACCCGCAGCAAGCAAGGCGACTGCAGCAAAAGCCCCCGTATCCAAACAGGCCGCGGCCGCTCAAAAAGCAGCCCCCGCACCGGTAAAAACACCCGCTGTTGCTACTAAAGCGGTCCAAAAAAAGCCTACGAATACTGGCGACCTCTCAGAAAATAATTTACCCACTGAGGCTGAGTTGTTGAAAATGCCTGAGTCCGACTACATGAACGAGCGACAGCTCGGCTTTTTTCGCGACCGTCTCAGACAGCTCGAGCAAGAGATCCTCAGCAACGCCGGTGCGACCACTGAAAATTTGCGCGAAACGCAATTTGTTCCTGATCCCGCTGATCGCGCTACGATCGAAGAAGAGCATGCACTCGAACTACGCACGCGTGATCGCGAACGCAAGCTGCTGAAAAAAGTCCAGCAATCCATCGTGCGTATCGACGGTGGTGAGTATGGCTGGTGCGAAGAAACAGGCGAGCCGATTGGTCTGCGTCGCCTGCTTGCACGCCCGACTGCGACGCTTTCCTTAGAAGCACAAGAACGCCGGGAAATGCGTCAGAAAATGTTTGGCGACTAACACCCATCTGTAAAGCCAGCGTTTAGTCTGGATACATTTCCTCAAGAGGGCACACTTGCTTCACCACGAGTGTGCCCTTTCACTTTATAGTGAACATAACAGCTCGGTATTTAATTTTGAGCCGTGTTTATTGAACGGCACCTATACAAGCACTGAAGGCCACACACATGGAACAGTTTCACGGCACCACTATTGTTTGCGTCCGACGCGGCAATCGCGTTGCACTCGGCGGAGACGGTCAAGTCACGCTTGGCAACATCATCATCAAAGGTACCGCGCGCAAAATTCGCCGTCTCTATCATGACAAAATTCTCGCGGGCTTTGCCGGCGCGACGGCTGATGCGTTTACGCTCCAAGAGCGTTTTGAGGGCAAGCTCGAAAAACATCAAGGTAACCTGATGCGTGCAGCAGTCGAGCTCACCCGCGACTGGCGCACCGATCGCGTCCTGCGCCGACTCGAGGCCATGCTGATCGTGGCCGATCGAGAGCACACACTGGTACTCACCGGCAACGGCGATGTCCTCGAGCCCGAAAATGGTTTAGCCGCGATTGGTTCCGGTGGCGCCTATGCGCAATCCGCCGCGATGGCACTGTTGCGCCATACCGAACTCGCACCCGAGGTCATCGTCAAGCAGTCACTTGAAATCGCCGGCGATCTTTGTATCTATACCAATCAACAGCACCTGATTGAAACACTGGAATAAGCATGTCAGCATCGACAATGACCCCTAGCGAGATCGTGTCCGAACTGGACAAATACATCGTCGGCCAAAACCGTGCCAAACGTTCTGTCGCCGTGGCCTTGCGCAACCGCTGGCGCCGTCAGCAAGTCGCCGAGCCTCTGCGCTATGAGATTCATCCAAAAAATATTCTGATGATTGGTCCCACCGGCGTGGGTAAAACCGAAATCGCCCGCAGACTCGCCAAACTCGTCGATGCGCCGTTCATCAAAATCGAAGCCACCAAGTTCACTGAAGTCGGCTATGTTGGACGTGACGTCGACACCATCATCCGTGACCTCGCTGAAATCGCAATCAAACAAACGCGCGAACAAGAAATGAAGCGTGTGCGCACGCTTGCCGAAGACTCCGCAGAAGACCGTATTCTCGATGTCTTGCTGACACCTCCACGCGCGGCAGACGGCTCACCGATTCGTGAAGAAACCGCGACACGCCAAACGTTTCGTAAACGTCTGCGAGAAGGTCATCTCGATGCGACTGAGATTGAGATCGAAGTCGCACAGCCCACGCCACAGATGGACATCATGACGCCACCCGGCATGGAAGACATGGCCGAACAACTCAAAGGGATGTTTGCTGGCCTCTCACGCGACAAAACTAAGTCACGCAAAATGACCGTCAAAGAAGCGTTCAAACTGTTGGTCGACGAAGAAGCTGCTAAACGTGTCAACGAAGATGATATTCGAACCGTCGCGATTCAAAAAGTTGAGCAGCACGGTATTGTGTTTCTAGATGAGATCGACAAAATCGCTGCGCGCCAAGAGTCTGGCGGCGCCGATGTGTCACGCCAAGGCGTTCAGCGAGACTTGCTCCCCTTGGTTGAAGGCACGACCGTCACCACCAAGTACGGCATGATTCATACGGATCACATTTTGTTTATCGCCTCCGGTGCTTTTCACCTCTCGCGTCCCTCTGACTTAATCCCTGAGCTTCAGGGTCGTTTTCCCATTCGCGTCGAGCTCGACTCGTTGACCGCCAAGGATTTTGTTCAGATTCTTTGCGATACCGACGCCTCTTTGACCAAGCAATATACCGCCCTGCTCGCCACCGAAGCTGTACACCTGAACTTTACCGATGAAGGTGTGGCACGGCTCGCAGAGCTCGCCTTTGAGGTCAACGAGCGCACTGAAAACATCGGTGCCCGCAGACTCTATACGGTGATGGAAAAGTTGTTAGAGGACTTGTCCTTTGACGCCACTAGCAGCAGTGGTCAAACAATCGTGATTGATGCGTCCTATGTCAATGACAAGCTCGCAGAAGCTGCAGCCAGTCAAGACCTTGCGCGCTACGTACTCTAACAATACGTTTTCAACGCCTCTAACTCCCCTAGGACTCTTATGAGCACTCGACTCTCGATCATCGCAACACGCACCGGAGACGATGGCTCAACGGGCCTAGGAGACGGTACGCGCGTCCCAAAAGACAGCGCACGCGTACACGCCATGGGAGACGTGGACGAACTCAATAGCTGCTTAGGCGTGTTGCTCTCTGATGAGCTGCCAGCAGACATTGCCTCGGCGATCGCCCCCGCGCAACACGTATTGTTTGACCTCGGCAGCGAGCTCGCCGTACCCGGCTATTTTTTGATGAAGGCCGAACAAGTCGCGTATCTCGATGAGCAGCTCAGCATCTTTAATGCGCGGCTCGCACCACTCAAGGAATTTATTTTGCCTGGTGGTACGCGCACTGCATCGCTTGCGCACGTTGCCCGGAGCGTCTGTCGACGCGCCGAACGTTCGGTCGTGGCTCTACATCACGAGACACCCATGGGTCCGCTGCCACAGCAGTACCTCAATCGACTCTCAGACTTGTTGTTTGTTTTGGCAAGATGCCTGAACCAAGCCGCGCAGCATCCTGATTCGCTTTGGAAGCGTGACTAGTTATTTTTCATGAAGTCTCATGCGTTGCAACCGAAGTGCTTCGCCTTGCGCTTCTATAAGTAACTGTTGCCAATCGTCTGGGGGGTGGCCGCTCTCGAGCATTTTTCGAAACACCAAATAGGCATCATCACTGCTTTCATACGCCCGCTTAGTATTGTCATCGTTGACCCACACATACACAATCACTTTGGCTTGAGCGTGATAACGATAAAACAAACGATACTGTTGGAAAAATTTAGCGCGAAACCAGTGTTTGCGATTTGAGCCAAGGGTTGTGCCCTGTCGATACTCGGTCCTCGTTGGGTCTTGGGGTATCACGTCAAATGCTAGCTTCATGACAGCTGCTAATCGCTTGCTCACATTTTTTTTTACATACCCGACTGGATCTCTTTTTTTAAAGCTCTCGACTTGACTGACGAGCTGCTCAAGCTGCTTTAAGAAAAGTGGATGCGCAAAAATTGTCCAACCGTTGATAGTCAGCCCTTCACTCTTAGCGCTGCTCACTCATCATCTGCCGATAAGGGCTGATCCAAATCAACGTGGATATCCTCAACAAGAGATTGAATCCGTTGAACAAAAGCTGAGTCCATCGCCACTAATCGCTCAGGGTGGTTAGCCAGATCTCGGGCGAGGAAGCCCAGAAACGGATCCAGAGCGGGGTCGTTGATTTCAATGGTGTCGGCACGCGTGAGCATCACGCCGCCATCCGGAAGAATGGTGTAGTGAATCTTGTCACGTTTACCCAAACGTAAGGCACGGCGAACAGTTTCGGGCACCGTTGTTTGATAACGATCAGTGAGCGTGGATTCAACTTCAAGCGTGATGGGCATGATGCGTAAGGGACAAAGCTTCAATGGAGCATATAGTAATGCAATCGCATTGCCTCCGTCAAGAAATCAAATCTTTCATGAAAATTGATATCCTTTAGTTATCAATTCATCATTAACTTTCATTTTACATGAATCAATTCAACTTCTAGTATGTGGGGGTTCGTCCAATAACGGAATCTGGAGACCCCCATGAAAATAAAACTTATCAATGCGTTGTTGTTTGGCCTGGCTGTATCGCTTAGCGCCCCGACCCTGGCACAAGAGTGGCCGACCAAACCCGTTAAATTACTCGTTGGCGCCTCACCCGGCGGCGGCACAGATCAGATGGCCCGAGCCGTAGCAGACAAACTCACACCTCTGTGGGGCCAAACCGTGGTGGTCGAAAACAGGCCTGGCGCCTCAAACACACTTGCGGCTGATGTGACGGCCAAAGCAACGGATGGCCAAACCATGTTGATGGGCGTGTCGACCGCGCAAGCCATCGCACCGCATCTGCTCAAGCTCAACTACGACAACGCAAAAGATCTCATCCCCGTTGCTTTTACCGGCTCCGTGCCTAATGTACTTGTTGTCGCAGCCAATAGTCCCGTTAACAGCGTGCAAGACCTCGTCACACTGCTCAAGAGCAAACCCGGTCAACTGAATTTCGCCTCGAGCGGTGCAGGCAGCACACAGCATATCGCGGCCGAACTCTTTAAAGATCTGGCTGGCGTTAATGCCGTTCACGTTCCTTACAAAGGCAGCAGTCCTGCCATGATTGACCTGATCGCCGGACAGGTTCAATACGCCTTCGAAACTATGTCCTCGGCATTGCCTCAGATCCGTGGGGGCAAACTCAAAGCCCTCGGTGTTGCGAGCGACGCACGCAACCCACAACTGCCCGACACACCCACGATGAAAGAAGCAGGTGTCCCCTTGGTGATGAGTGCCTGGTATGGTGTCTATATGCCTGCCAATACACCTGCCGCAGTGATGAACAAAGTCAATGCGGATGTGAACAAAGTACTCAACATGCCCGACACCGCCAAACGCTTGGAAACCATCGGCGCGACGATTCAGCCTATGTCACAAGCCCAGTTCAAAGCGTTTCACGATGCTGAAAACAAACGCTATGCCGACGTGATCAAAAAGAACAACATTCAAGTCAATTAATTTTTTAAAAGCTGCACAGGAAGTGTATTTATGAAGATCAAAGCCGTCCGCGCCCGCGTGTTTGAATGGAAGGGAAAAACCGTTCCACCTCAGGGTAACTTTTGCTCAAACGCCATGGACTTGGTGTACTCAAAAAATGAAACTATGAGTACCTTCCGTTTCCATTCGTGGACAGTGGTCGAAATCGAGACTGACAACGGTATTGTCGGTCTCGGTAACGTCGCACTCGCACCAAAGATTGCCAAAGCCATCATCGATGAATATCTCGCGGCCATGGTGATTGGCGAAGACCCGTGGGATTACGAATATCTATGGCAAAAAATGTATCGCGGTACGCATGCCTGGGGACGTAAAGGCGTCGCCATGGCCGCAATCTCAGCCATCGATTTAGCCATCTGGGACATCCTTGGCAAAAGCGTCAATAAGCCCGTCTTTAAATTGCTCGGCGGTCGTACCAAAGAAAAAATCCCCTGCTATTACTCCAAGCTTTACCGCACCGATTTAAATGAAATGCAAAAAGAGGCGCAGACCTTTCTTGACCAAGGTTTCAAAGCCTTCAAAATGCGCTTTGGTTACGGCCCTGCACACCTGCAACAAGGTGTAGTTGAAAACCTCAAATCCGTTGCCGCTGTCCGCGAAGTCATCGGTGACGATACAGACCTCATGCTCGAGTGTTACATGGGCTGGAACTTGGAATACGCAAAACGCATGCTGCCCAAGCTGGAAAAATATGCACCACGTTGGCTAGAAGAACCGGTCATCGCTGATGATATCGATGGCTATGCTGAGCTCAATCAACTGACTAGCATCCCAATTTCCGGTGGAGAGCATGAGTTTTCTCTTTACGGCTTTAAGCAACTACTTGATCGCAAAGCGGTCTCGGTTGTGCAATACGACACGAACCGTGTCGGTGGCATTACTGCTGCACATAAGATTAATGCGCTCTGCGAAGCCTACAGTGTGCCGGTGATTCCTCATGCCGGCCAGATGCATAACTATCATCTGACGATGAGCACACTCGCCTCGCCGATGAGCGAATACTTTCCGATGTTCGACGTCGAAGTCGGCAACGAACTGTTTTATTACATCTTCGATGGTGAACCTGTTGCCAAAGATGGTTTTATCCAGCTTGACGACAATATCCCTGGACTCGGACTCACACTAAAGACCGAGTTTCTGAAAGACTTCAACATCATCGAGTAACTCATGACTGCACACCCCAGATATCAAGGCGTATTTCCCGTTGTCCCGACCATCTTTAAAGCGTCTGGAGAGCTGGACCTACCCAGTCAAAAGCGCTGTGTTGATTTTATGATTGACGCGGGCTCTCAGGGTTTGTGCATTATGGCAAACTTTTCTGAACAATTTTCAATCTCTGATGATGAGCGAGATCTGCTAACCCGAGAGCTTCTTGCGCATGTCGCAGGACGCGTACCTGTCATCGTCACGACGACACATTACGGCTCATTGATTTGTGCACAACGCAGCAAACGCGCGCAAGATCTTGGGGCTTCGATGGTGATGGTGATGCCGCCCTACCACGGCGCAACGATTCGGGTGCCTGAACAAAACATTTACGAATTTTTTGCAAAGGTCTCAGACGCCATTGACATTCCCATCATGATTCAAGATGCGCCCGTCAGTGGCACCACTTTGTCCGCCGCATTTCTAGCAAAAATGGCGACCGAAATCGCTAATGTCTCTTATTTCAAAATTGAGACCCCGGGTGCGGCCAGTAAGTTGCGTGAGCTCATCAAACTCGGTGGTGCTGCAATCGAAGGGCCTTGGGATGGTGAAGAAGCCATCACGCTGCTGCCCGATCTCGAAGCAGGCTGCACAGGCGCTATGACGGGTGGGGGCTACCCAGATGGTATCCGACAAATCATGGATCCCTGGTTTGCAGGCAAGCGTGAACAAGCGATCGATGCTTACACGCGCTGGTTGCCCTTGATCAATTACGAAAATCGCCAAGGTGGCATCTTGTCAGCCAAAGCACTCATGAAAGCGGGCGGCATCATCGACGCCGAGATGTCTCGCCACCCCTTTCCTGAGATGAATCCTGCGGTTCGTAACGGCTTGATTGAAACAGCTAAACGACTTGATCCCATGGTCTTTCACTGGGGCAAGTAAGCCACGGATGTCCACTCACAATACTCAGTTTCTGTCACGCTTCAGACGCTGAGTCCTGAGGATGCAGCATTGTTAAAAATGCTTTTGTTGCTGGCGAACTTGGGCGATCACGCTTGATTAAGCTGCCATAAGGATCAAGCGTGTTTTTAATCCGATAGCGCAGCACTTTGATTCGACCGCTATCGGCAAAAATCGCCGCAACAGACTCAGGGATGACGGCAATCATCTCTGTCCGCGCCACGATATCCGCGGTGGTCAAGATTGAGGACGTCTCAATCAAATTAGTCGGCAAAGCCAAGTGCTGATCACGAAACTCGCGCTCGATGACTGCGCGCATTGGACTGCCGGGCCCTTGGAGGATCCAAGGATACTGATGTAGAGCCTCTAGCGTGACCCTAGACTTTCCAGCCAGAGGATGATTGGCTGCCCCAACGATAGATAACACTTCATTGGCAATGGGTCGAAACGCGTAATCCTCATGCTTGACACTGACAATCCGGCCAATCACCAAGTCTAAATCACCTTGGTTAAGCGCCTCAATCAGCACATCGCTGGTCCCCGTCGAGATATTGATCGATAACATCGGATAGGCGCGACGCATCGCAATCAAGGCATCCGTCAAGCTCGCGGGCGAGGCCGCCATAATGCTTCCAATCGAAAGCGACCCATGAATACCCGAGTGCATGGCGTCAAGTTCACGTGCCAGAGACTCCAGACTCCCACGCAAACCCTGAAAGAAACCAAGAACAGTCTTGCCCGCGACGTTCAAGGTCAGTGTTCTGCCCGTTCGGTCAAAAATCTTTGTGCCTAACGCATCCTCAAGCTCATGCAACATTTTGGTGGCGGCGGGCTGCGTCATCCCCATCACCTGAGCGGCCGCACGTAAGGTCCGGTGCTCTTGAATGCTCAACAAGAGCGACACCTGTCGCATGCGCAGTCGATTTAATAAGGTGTGGGAATAGCTTGTCATGAGAGGGCATTCATTTTAATGATAACTTTTAGATATCAATCAATGATCAAGTTTCATTTTACTGGAATTGATTTATTACCTAGAATGGGTTGATCTAGGAAAAAAATATACAAAAGAGATACACATGCAAAACGACCTTCCCGTTGTCGTCCTGACGCTCGGCGATCCTTCTGGCATCGGTCCCGAGCTGATCGCTCGCCTGCTTGCGCAGCATCCTGTCTGCGCTTCAGCGAATGTCGTGATTGCCGGTGACCGCTGGCTATGGGAACAAGGCCAACAAATCGCAAATGTCACCGTGCCTACAACCAAGGTCGACTCTTTTGAGACCGTCCGCCAGCGACCCGAGCAACATTTACCTGCATTTTTGACGCTTCAGTCGATTGATTCACAAAACGTCACGATCGGTCAGGTCAGCGCGTTAAACGGTCAGTCTGTTTTAAAAATATTGGATGTTTGCATGGATGCCACATTGGCAGGACATGTCGATGCGATCTGTTTTGCACCACTGAATAAGCAAGCCATGAAAATGGGGGGTATGCAGCACGAAGACGAACTGCATCACTTTGCCGAACATTTAGGTGTGACAGGTTATTTCTGTGAGTTCAATACGCTCGGCAATCTGTGGACTTCACGCATCTCCTCACATGTCCCCCTTAAGGATGTGGCCCAGTACCTGAGTAAAGAACGAATTGAGCAAGCCTCGGAGCTCATCTACAAGGCACTGCTTGCCAGCGGCTTTGAAACACCCAAGATTGCGATTGCAGCCTTCAATCCACATGGTGGAGATGGCGGCTCTTGCGGTCGCGAAGAAATAGACATCATCGCGCCCGCAGTCGCCGCACTTCAAGCGAAAAGCTGGCCAACCGAAACGCCCTTTCATGGCCCCTTCCCGGCTGATACGATTTTCTTGAAAGCCCAGGCTGGCGAGTATCAGGCGATCGTCACCATGTATCACGACCAAGGCCAAATCGCGATCAAGCTACTCGGCTTTTCAAGAGGCGTTACCGTTCAAGGCGGTCTGCCGATCCCGATCACTACGCCGGCACACGGCACCGCCTACGATATCGCCGGCAAAGGTCAGGCCAGCGTCGAAGCAACCTGGCAAGCTTTTCAGATCGCGGCACGCATGGGTAAAGCCTGGCGCCAATGATTGATTGGCAAATTGTGATGGCGATGGCGATGTTTGCCTTCGCGTCCTCCATCACATCCGGCCCAAACAACATGATGTTGCTCAGCTCGGGCGTCAATTTCGGCTTTACGCGAACGATTCCCCACATGTTGGGGATTTCGTCGGGACACCTGGTGATGCTGCTCGCGATTGGTGCGGGCCTCGATCAACTTTTTCAAGTCTTTCCGCTTGGCTATCAGATCATGAAAGTAGTGGGTTTTTGCTACTTGCTTTATCTGGCTTGGCGAATCGCCTTTAATCAGACACCGCTCGAGCGCGGTGAAACAAAAGGCAAGCCGCTAGGATTTATTGGCGCCGCCCTGTTTCAATGGGTCAACCCAAAAGCGCTGCTGATGGCGATTACTTACTTTAGTAATTACATGCCAATCGATGCGTCCAATACGTTTATCTTTGCGACCTGTTTGATGTTTACCGCGATCAACTTGCCTTGCCTGAGTTTGTGGGTATTGCTTGGCATCCAACTCGAACGCGTGTTATCCAAGCCGCATCAGCGACAGATTTTTAATTGGGTCATGGCGCTTTTACTTGTTTTATCGATGGTGCCGGTATTGTTGACCTAGCGCTCACGCAGCGCAAGAAACAATCTGATCAAAATAATCGTCTCCGGAACCCCTGAGATATACGCATCGTAGTAATCAAAGCTTGACTCGGCAACACCTGGATCAAAACCTGAAAGCCCATCAAGATAGGCATACACTTGCCACGCAATCAAGGGGAGTAGCCAAAGCGTGCGGCCCTTATCCACCGCTTGTTTTTTAATCAGCCAGTACGCTAGCCCCATGAACGCTATTATAAAAAGCGCAAACAAACCCATCGGAATGCTGAGAAAGCCACCACTTTCCTCCAGAAAATCTGCTGCAGAGTTTGTCAGGAAATACGCCCCAATATTGAAAAAAGAGACGTAAAAATACATTTTCCAGAGCTCGGCCGGATTGTCGAAAGCCTTGAGCTTGACTGGTGCAACCTCTGGGATGGGGGGAGCGGTGACCGAAGGCGCTTCTGGAAGTGGAGATGCTACAGGCGCGCTTGATGTGGCCGATGGTATGTCGCTCGGCGCTTCCATTGCGTGCCCACAGGCACGACAAAAACGAGCATCCACTGGGTTTTTAGTGCCACACGCGGTGCAAAACGACATCACTCACCTCTTCTCAGATCAAATCAACGCAATAACCCACACTTTAAAGCATTCAGCCCAGCGTGTTTAACCCATTCTTTGGTAAGTGTTAAAGACTTAACCCACCGCGCGACGCACAGAATCCAGCGACATCAGTTTGAGTCGTGGTCCTGCCTTCATCATCTGACCAGGCAGCTGTCGCCCCATCATCTGCTCAACCTGCTTGGCTACGCCGATGAGTTTCTCTAGATCAATCCCAGTCTCGTAACCACACTCTTCAAGCAGATAGACCAAGTCCTCGGTACAAATATTCCCAGTCGCACCTGGTGCAAACGGACAGCCGCCCAAGCCTGCAATCGAGGACTCAAACTCACGCACGCCGAGTTGCAAACCATTCATCACGTTGGCCAGACCGACGCCACGCGTATTGTGGAAGTGCAGAGCAATTTCCATGTCTGGATATTTGTTGCGCACCGCATCCACCACGCGCGTCACCACAGGAGGTGTAGCCATGCCGGTGGTATCACCAAACGTAATATTACGAATACCGTGTGCATCGTAGGAGCCGACGATCTTTAAAATATTGTCGAGTGACACCTCGCCCTCAAAGGGGCAACCAAACGCAGTCGCGACCGCACCACGCAATTGGATATCCCATTGGCGGGCAATCGGCACCACTTCGGCAAAGTCCGCAATCGCTTGGTCGATTGACTTGTTGAGATTGGTCTTGCAATGGCTTTCGCTGGCAGAAATAAAGCCCACCATCATGTCGGCCTTGGCCGCTGCGGCACGCTCAGCGCCACGCGCATTCGGCACCAACACGGCAAGACGGACGTCTGGATTGCGGTGCACCTGGGCCAACACCTCGGCCGCATCGGCTAGTTGGGGAAGCGCACGGGGTGAAACAAACGACGTCGCCTCAATGCTACGCACACCGGCATCGATGAGTCCGTTGATCGTCGCGACCTTATGGGCGGTTGCGATGAACTCTGGTTCGGCCTGAAAACCATCACGGGTCCCGACTTCGGTGACCATCACAAACTTTTTGGATTGCGTTGACATAGTGAGTCTCGAAAAAAGAGTCGAATAATGAATTGAATATTACACAATCCCGCGGCTTCTAAGAGAGGAAATCGCCTCTGCACTAAACCCTAGCTGACCGAGAACGGCTTCGTTATCCACGCCCAAATCCGGAGGCGGACGATGGATCAGGCAAGGCTCGTCCGAAAACTTGATCGGAAAGCCCAACACATCTAGCCGACCGTGCTGCGGATGCTCAATCGTCAAGCGCATTTGCTGATGTTGTGTCTGTGGATCGTCAAACACCTCACCGATATTAAGCACACGCCCACACGGCACACCTGCTTCGTTGAGTTTTGCAATCCAGTGCGCGATCGGCTGTTGGCGGACTTTTTCGTCCAATGCCGCATTGATCGCCTCGCGATTGGCAAAGCGTAAGGTGTTGTTGGCAAACTCAGGACGCTCGCGTAGATGCTCGAGGTCGAGTGCAGCCAAGAGTTTGAAATAAAACGTATCGTTACTCGGTGCGATCGCAACCTGGCCGTCAGCGGCTTCAAACAAGCCGTAGGGCGAAGCCAGCGCGTGGTCATTGCCAGTGCGCAGAGGCAATTTCCCGGTTGCAAAATAATTGGTCGCCAAAAATGCCAACATGCTGGTCAAACCATCGGTCAGCGAGGTCGTGACCTCCTCGCCCTGCCCCGTACGTGCACGCCTGACCAAGGCCGCCAAAATACCCATCGCCGCATAGGAGCCCGCAATCAAATCCGAGATTGGAGGGGCTGCGCGCATCGGCGGCGCATTGGCGGCACCATTCACGCTCATAAAGCCACTCATGGCTTGCGCGACAAAATCAAAAGAGGGTCGATCCGCATAAGGACCGTCCAGGCCAAAGCCTGTGACATTGCAGCTTACCAGATCGGGCTTGATCTGAGAGAGCGCCTCTCGGCCAAAACCCATCTTGTCCATGATGCCTGGACGATAGTTGTTGACCACCACATCTGCGGTCTTGAGTAATTCACGCAAAATATCCTTGCCTTCAGACGTACGCAAATCTAGCGTGATCGAACGTTTGTTGCGATTAAAGGAGGCAAAGTAATAAGAGTAGCCATTGGGCGCTTCGCCCTGCTGACGTACAGGATCACCACCTTTAGGGTCCTCGATCTTAATGACCTCGGCACCCATGTCGGCAAGAAACATCGTACAAAACGGACCGGACAAAATTCGCGTCAGGTCTACGACTCGGATACCTTGAAGCTGCATGGTGTGCGTGACGCCTTTGATCTTTACCCAGCAGCACTCAAGCTCGCCGCATGCGCCTGCTCGTCCGCGTGATACGAAGACCGCACCATCGCCCCCACCGCCGCATGATGAAAGCCCATCGCATAGGCTTCACGTTCAAACATCTTGAACGTATCAGGATGGACGTAACGCAGCACCGGCAAATGGTGCTCCGAGGGCTGCAGGTACTGGCCAATAGTCAGCATCTCAACATCGTGCGCGCGCATGTCACGCATCGCCTGCAGGATTTCCTCATCGGTTTCACCCAGACCCAGCATCAGACCGGACTTGGTCGGGGTATTGGGGTGGCGCTTTTTAAATTCCTGAAGCAGCTTGAGCGAGTGCATGTAGTCCGAGCCTGGTCGGGCTTGTTTATACAAGCGTGGCACGGTCTCGAGGTTGTGGTTCATCACATCGGGTGGGCCACCATCCAGAATCTCGAGCGCGCGATCCAGACGTCCACGGAAGTCAGGCACCAAGACCTCGATACGTGTCTCAGGTGAGAGTTCACGCACCTTTTGAATGCACTCCACAAAATGCCCCGCGCCACCGTCACGCAGATCGTCACGATCCACGGAGGTGATCACCACATAGGTCAGCTTGAGTGCGGCGATGGTCCGCGCAAGGTTGACGGGCTCGTCGACGTCAAGCGGATCGGGGCGGCCATGGCCCACATCGCAAAAGGGACAACGACGGGTGCACTTGTCACCCATGATCATAAAGGTCGCCGTGCCTTTGCCGAAACACTCACCGATGTTGGGGCAAGAGGCTTCTTCGCACACGGTGTGCAGATTGTGCTCGCGCAAGATGCGCTTGATGTCGTAAAACCTGGAGCCTGCGGGCGCTGCCTTGACACGGATCCAGTCCGGTTTTTTCAGGCGCTCGGCTGCGACAACCTTGATCGGAATGCGCGAGGTTTTGGCCTGCGCTTTCTGCTTTTGGGTCGCATCGTAGGGCGCTGCAGCGGGAGGTGCGGCTACCGAGGTTTGTTCAGGTTGTGTGGACATGATGTACGTGGGCGTTTGTGCGCCCAACCGTTCAGTAATAGTGATTAATCATTTTACCCGCGGACGCGCCTCAAACTACGGATAAACCACAGAACCTTACAATTTGTTGGGACAATGTTTGCGCGACCTCCTCCCAGCTCGCCTTGACGCCATATTGCGCCATGCAAACCGTCTGCAAGCCCGCATAACCACAGGGGTTAATGCCGTCAAAGGGCGTCAGATCCATATCCACATTGAGCGCCATGCCATGATAGGTGCTGCCGTTGCGAACCTTGATGCCCAAGGCAGCGATTTTAGCGAGCTCAACTGGAAAAGATGCGGGATCCGAGGCTGGGTCTGCGATTGCCGCAGCGGATGATGACTGACGCACAGGCACATACACCCCGGGTGCGCCTTCTTTGCGGCAAGCATCCTCGATGCCGTAAATCCTGAGCGTCTCAATCGTTGCGTCTTCAATCTGAGACACCATGGCCTTGATATAGCGACCAGAGCGTTTGAGATCTGCGAGGATATACGCCATCACCTGCCCGGGACCGTGATAGGTCACCTGACCGCCACGGTCGGTTTGAACGACAGGGATACTGCCAGGATTGAGCAGGTGTTCGGGCTTGCTGGCCTGACCGAGGGTGTAGACAGGCTCGTGTTCAACGAGCCAGATCTCATCTGGTGTCTCAGCCGTTCGTGCTTCGGTAAATGCCTGCATGGCGCGCCAAACAGGCTCGTACGGCGTCGGACGTGGCCATATGTGACTCAAGATTAGCCAATCACAGCACGATCGACACCATGGGGTGTCCGTGCAGGGCTTTATACAAGTTATCGAGCTGCTCACGCGAGGTAGCATTCACTGTAAAGGTCAGCCCCATGTAGTTGCCGGCTTTGCTCGGACGCATCTCGACCGTCGCAGGGTCAAAGGCGGGGTCAAATTCGAGCACGAGTGCGGTTAAAACCTGAGCGAGCTCAGGATGTTGCTTTCCCATCACCTTGATGGGAAAGGCACTCGGATACTCAATCAGCGATTCGTTTTCAGGAATAGTCACTTATATTGCCACCAAAGTTTGCAGGCATGTACCAGCAGGCACGTCATACCCAGGCGCTTAGAAACTTCGCGTCACACCAACGCCGCGATCCGTGCATCATAAGCCGCACGCAGTTTTTGATAAACCGGACCCGCCTTGCCTGAGCCGACGGGCTTGCCATCAAGCTCGACGACAGGCAAGACCTCACGCGTGGCCGACGACATCAATAACTCATCGGCCGCTCGGGTTTCCGCCTCAGACACGACACGCAACTCAAAGGGGATACCGACTTCGGCACACAGCTCTTCAAACAATCCATAACGGATGCCTTCGAGCACCAAGTGATTTTTCAACGGTGCGATCACCTTGCCATTTTGGACAACCCAGATGTTGCACGTCGCACCCTCGGTCAGGTTGCCATCACGGAACTGAACCACCTCATCCACCTCCGCATCGACCGCAGCTTGCTTGGCAAGCACGTTACCAAGCAGCGAAACAGACTTGATATCGCAATGCAACCACCGCTCGTCGAGGAGGCTCACCAGACGCACGCCTTTTTCACGCATCGCGGCGTTCGGTGGCGACATCGGGGAGACCATGGCAAACACGGTCGGCGTCACAGCGGGTGAGGGGTAGCCGTGATCACGCTTGGCGACACCACGGCTAATCTGTATGTAGACCATGCAAGTATTGTCGGGCGCCTTGGCCACAAGGTCATTGACCAGGCCTTCCCACTGCACCTTTGTCATGGGCTGCTGAATGTGGATCTTTGCCAGACTGCGCTCCAGGCGCGCAAGGTGTTGTGCCATACGAAACGGCTTGCCGTGATAGATCGGCACGACCTCGTAGACCCCGTCACCAAAAATAAAACCGCGATCGAGCACAGAAATTTTGGCTTCGGACAGCGGCCCGAAAACACCATTCAAATAGACAATCGGATCACCCGATACACCTTGAATCAACATGTTCTGAACCATTTTTAGCTATGCTCTCTCAAAAAAATCAATCAGGTTTTTTACGGAACCACAATCTCACTGAGTCAACCGTACGACCCACAAAGCCAGCGCGCTCGACAGGGTCTAGGACCAACAACGGCCGCGTTAACAACATCTTGTCGCCTAGCATCAGGGTCAGCGTACCCACGCGCTCATTCTTGGCCAGTGGCGCAAACAATGGATCTGGACGCTTGGCAATGGGTTTGACCTCACTCGCCTTACCACGCGGCACCGTCACCCAGAGTGGCTCAGAGACACCCAGTTTTGTGGAGTCGACCTTACCCTGCCAAACCTCTGCCTCAACCGCAGCGTGTGTCTGATCAAACAGCTTGACCGTTTCAAAGTTTTGGAAGGTCCAGTTCAAAAGCTTGAGACTTTCCTCTGCACGCGTGGCCATGCTGTCAGAACCAACGATGACAGTAATGACGCGACGGTCACCACGCTTTGCGGTTGCAATCAAACAATACCCTGCTGCGTCCGTATGTCCAGTTTTCATACCATCGACTGAAGGGTCGGCCCACAACAAACGGTTGCGATTGGATTGCTTGATTTTGTTGTACGTGAACTCACGCATGGAGTAGTACGGAAAATAATCAGGGTGATCCGTAATCATCTGGCGGGCGATCGTGGCCAGATCGCGCACTGTTGTGAAGTGTTGCGGGTCGGGCAATCCGGTCGTATTCATGAAGACGGTATTGGTCATCCCCAAGCGACGAGCTTCCTCGTTCATCGTCGCCACAAAAGCAGACTCGCTACCCGAGACCGCTTCGGCCAAGGCGACGGAGGCATCATTGCCCGACTGGATAATCACGCCTTTGATGAGCTCATCGACGGTGACCGGTTTGCGCGGTTCAATAAACATCCGTGAACCGCGTGTTTTCCAGGCGAACTGAGATACGTTGGCCTGCTGGTCCAGCGCGATACGTTTTTCTTTTAGGGCATTAAACGCAACATAGGCCGTCATGATTTTAGTCAGCGAGGCGGGCTCGATTTTCATGTCGGGATTGGAGGATGCGACGACCTGACCGCTAGTCACATCCACCGTGATCCAAGCCTTGGCTGCAATCGCAGGTATTGGCACTGCAGACAGATCACCTACCTGAAAAGGCGTGAACGGCGACGGCATAGTCGCAGCAGTCGCGGCATTCGAAGGTGTGGCGGGCGCTGAAGCAGGGGGCGTCTTGTCTTTTGGCGTTTTCTGCGCCCAGGCAGGCGCAAAACCTGAAGCAGTCAGCGTGGCAAGCGTTACCACTACAGCAATTGCGACCGAAAAGATGCTGCGTCGGGCGGCGCAAAGATGGTGGTTAAGCATAAGAGGTACTCACTGTCATAAACAACCTATTATAGGCACGACCATCCCGACCCGACCACGACTGAAACGAAATTTACTTAGCAAATTTATAAGGCTTTCAGCCGCGTCTGCACCAATTGGCGTAACACCAGTAATTTGCCGTGAAAGAAATGTCCTGCCTCGGGAATCACGACCACAGGCATGCCGAGCGGACGCGCCCATTCCATCACCTCGGACAGCGGCACGACCTCGTCGAGCTCACCGTGAATCACCAAGGCATCCTCAGGCGCCTTGGCCTCGCTATGGCGAAACCGCAGCGCCGCCGAACCCGTCAAGATGACAATATCAGGCAGATTTTTACCGAGTCTTTCCCACTGTGCGTAAAGCTGAACCCCGATGGAGGTCCCAAAAGAAAATCCTCCGAGCACCCAAGGCTTGGCCGCGATCTCGGGGTAACGCACACGAAACTGTTCGACGAGCGCCGCCATGTCTTGCAACTCGCCCTTACCGTGATCGAAGGTCCCACCTGAGGCGCCAATCCCCCGAAAATTGGGGCGTAAGGCCACCAAGCCTTGCTGCACGCACGCCCTCGACAAAGTCGTCACGACTTTATTGTCTCGTGTCCCGCCTTGTGAGGGATTGGGATGCAAAATAAGCGCCCAACCTGTGGGTATGCTTTCTGGCCAATCAATCGCGCAATCAATGAGGCCAGCCAGGCCATCAAAACTCGTATTTTCTGTATGAGCAGGCATAAGTCCGCGTGTAAAAATTAAATTAAAGACATCACGTTAGCATCGCAGCGAAATCGTAAGAACACTCAACGTGTTTTTACCCCGCGCACACTTGTGATCCATTGTGCCACTTGCTCAGCAGCCTGATCGGTTGCTGTACGCAAAGCCAATGCGCCGCCTGGGGCATCTTGAGTCGCTGCAGGCACGCGGATATTGATCAAGCGCTGACTAATGACCTCAGACCCGCGCATCAGCACGGCTTGCAGCGTCAGCTGTGCTTGGCTAGAGACCCCATCAGTAGAAAACGTTTGTTCGAACCGCTGAAGATTTAAACGCAATTGCGGCACGTCGCCGCCAAAATTTTGCCCAAGAACAGCGCCCTGCAAGGACAGGCGATCCACGATGCGTTGCGTCACAAGACGCGCAGGCGGTGCAACCCAGCGATAAGTTGCAAAAGCTTGAGGCTGACCCTGATCGCCAACACGCCAAACCACCGTTGTCTCTGTCAACAACGAGGCGGAGTTTGCAGGGGGCACCACAATGGGCGGCATCTCAGGCAAGGCGGCTGTTGCAGCACTGCCAGCGCCTGCAAACGCCCCCGCACCCAAATCGAGTTGCGTTGGAGCTGTCGCGCGATCGCCCAGAGCGCATGCCGTCAGCACGCTCACGATCCCAAGCGTAGTCACCAACCTCATGATGGATACAAAAATCATATTGCCCGTATTGTGAGTCCGCGTACTGTACATGATGGGGGTCATCTCGATATCCTCAGCGCCCTGCGGCGCCAAAACCTGAAAATCCTGGCTCGCCAGGACCCGCTTTAGAACGTGGCGAACCAAAAATCAGCGACTGGGGGGACTGTCCTAACTGACGCGCCGTTTGCGTGAACGCTTGCGACGCTTCGGTCGCGCTCAGCGTCAACATCGAGAGGTCTGGCAGTGTCGATCCCCTGAACTGCGCGACCGCCTCGCGGATATCCTTGAGGCTCTTGCTCACCTGCACCATCGTGCCACTTGGTGCATTAAAACCGTCCAGTGTTTTCTGTGCAGAAAGCGTGAGCTTACGCACATCTACGACCGCTTCATCGACACGCTTGCCCGTAACCGTCAGCCCATCAATCAGCGCCGGAACCTTAGCAAGCCCTGGCTCAAGTAACACCATTGAGCGATTGAGCTGATCAGTTAAAGACGCCACATTGCGCAAGGTTGCACTGAAAGCTTCAATATTTTCCTCGTTGGAAATTTTGTTAATACTCTGCAATAAACCCTCAACGGCGGGCGCCATCGCGTTGGCCTGTGCAATCAAACGATCAAGGAAGTTAGGTCGAATCGGGATTTGCTGTATATCATTCAGCGAAGACACGAGCCGTTTCTTCGAGGTCCCATCATCTCGTAGCTCAACGTTAGAGATCCCAGTCACTCCCGCAATCACAATCTCTGCCCAAGTGGCTTCGGTAATCGGCGTTTTCGGATCAATGCCAATCAAAATCAATACCTTGCCAGGGTTCTCTGGCACAAAACGCAGGGACTCCACGTTGCCGACAGGCACACCCTGATAGCGGACTTTCGACTGCACCGACAGGCCCGTGACAGGAGAAGTCGCAATCAACTCATAGGGAATGCGCGGTAGATTTTTCTTGCTCACCCAAATCGCCGTTACACCGGCAGCGATCACCAGCAGCAGCGTAAATAGTCCCGCCAAGAGGGCATGACTACGGTTTTCCATGATTCTGTTCCTTGAGATGATTCACGCCAAACGCACGAACCGCACGTTCGCCATGGAAGAACGCATCGAGGAAAGGATGTTTGACTTTCATCACCTCCTCGAGCGTGCCCTCTGCTAACACTTTCTTTTCCGCTAACACCGCCACGCGCGAAGACAAGGCTGCAATCGTATCGAGATCATGCGTCACCATGACGACAGTAAAACCCAACTCATGATGGAGCGCGCGGATCAGTTCGACAAATTCGTCGGCGCGTTGCGGATCGAGCCCTGCTGTTGGCTCATCGAGAAATAATAATTCTGGATCCAAGGCCAACGCGCGTGCCAAGGCTACACGCTTGACCATACCACCCGAGAGATCCGAGGGCATCAAGGCAGCGTCGCTCGCCGTCATGCCCATCCAACTCAGCCGCATCAACACCACCTCGCGGATCAAATCCTCTGGAAGATTACGCATCTCTCGCAGGGGTAGCGCGATATTATCAAACACGGGTAACGCAGAAAATAGCGCCCCCGCCTGAAACAGCATTCCCCATCGATGCGTCAGGTCCACACGCTCAGCGCCCACATAATCGTGTACGGGTCGACCAAACACTTTGACAACGCCAGCTTTCGGACGATCCAGACCCAATATCTGTCGTAATAATGTCGTCTTACCCGAACCAGAACCACCCACCAAGGCAAGAATTTCCTTGGGGTAAATGTTTAAATTCAAATCCTGGTGGACGACATGTGTGCCAAAAGCCGTCGTGAGATGATCCACCTCGATAATAGGCGGCACCGAAGTATCCGTTACCTCAGTATTGGCGATGTGAGCGTCGATCACGGGTGTGTCCATGCTCAAATTCCCATCTCATTAAAGAGGATGGCATACAGCGCATCGATCAAAATCACCCCCGTAATCGCCGTCACCACTGAGGCTGTTGTCCCGCGTCCCAAACTCTCTGTGTTGGGCTCAATCCTTAAACCAAAGTGGCAGGCGATCAACGCTATCCAGGCACCAAAGGTCACACCCTTGATCAAACTGATCTTGTAATTGGTCAGGCCCACCGCGTCTGGCAACTCGCTAAAGAACCATTGCATTGACAGACCGAGCTGCCACTTTGCAGCCAACATACCGCCCAGCAACGCGATCGCATCGGTCCACAAGACCAACAATGGCATTGCAATCGCCAACGCAATCACACGCGGCAAAATCAGGCGCTGACCGTGAGAAATCCCCATGACCTCCATGGCATCAAGCTCCTGCGTCACTCGCATCACGCCAATCTGCGCCGTGATCGAGGAACCAGACCGACCCGCCACCAAAATCGCAGCCAGAACGGGGCCCAACTCGCGCACCGTGGCGATGCCCAGAAGCTTGACAATGAACTGACCGGCGCCAAACACCGCAAGCTGCTGCGCCGACAGGTAGGACAACACGACACCAATCAAAAAGCCCACCAGCGCCGTGATGCCCAAGGCCTGTGTTCCCACACGATAGACCTGCGCAGAAATCTCTCGCCAGGGACCATGCAGCGGGTGGCGCAACAGTCTGACAAAATCCAATATAAAACCACCAAGCAACAGCATTAATTTGCGACCATGTTCCGCGATCACAAACAGACCCATCCCGATGGCGAGAAGCCAGGCCAGCCAATCTCTTGGCGAGGCCGCAGGCGCTTTTTCTAAGGGGTGTTCCGCCAAAATATCAAAGAGCGCCTGCTGACCTGGGGTCAGTTGGGTGCCAGCTGGGATTTTTTGCTTCCACTGGGTCCAAAGCAACTGCGCCCCTACGGCGTCGAGCAAACCAATTCCAGAGAGATCCCACGCCGTTGCAGCTTGAGTCGCTGAGAGGGATTTTCTACGTCGATCGACCTCGCCCTTGACGGCAAAGGCTTGCACATTCCAGTCCCCCTTCAGCACACAACGCCCACCGTCCATCGTCACGACCGCAGCAAGGGTCGTCGCCCCGGTTGCCGTGCTGGTCACGGCACTGCTCGCAGGACTGATCGACGTGCGGGTTGCAGCTGCGGAAACCTGAGGGGATGCGGGTGGTGGAGTAAGCGCCATAAAACCGTGGAATCCGTCAAAAAATACGACTTTTATTTAGACTGATTTCCTCCATCATAATTCACCCCGTAAAATCACGTGATGCGCATTTCCGCCCACGACCATCCAATCCATGCTTTTCCGAGTCCCGAGGACTTGCTCGAGAGAATCGCCGAGGCACTGCCCGGCTTTGGCGCAATCGATTGGGTCCGCAGCACTGGCTCGACCAATACGGACCTTTCACTGCGTGCTCAACGAGCAAGAGCGCAACAACCAACACCCCCTCGCCCCTGGTTGCTCGGTGCGCACCTGCAAACCGCCGGCAAAGGCCGTGCCGGTCGCCCCTGGACCAACGAGGCAGGCTCCACACTGATGTTTTCCTGCGCCTTTGCGACTGAAATCCCCTTGACGCAGCTGCCAGGGATTGCACCCGCACTCGGTGTCACGACCTGCCTAGCGTTACGGTCCCTATTGGGTGTACAGCGAAATGATCCAATGCTCGAGTCCCTGACCCTCAAGTGGCCCAACGATCTACAGTGGCATGGCGCTAAGCTTGCTGGACTGTTGATTGAAACCGCGCCCTCCTCCACAGTAGTAGTGGGCATGGGACTTAATCTGCGCGGCGCGGCAGCACTGAGCGCGGAACTCAGTCGAGAAATTGCGGATCTGAGCCAAATAGAACAAGCGTGCAACAGAGCTATTGACCCCGCGAACCTCGTCGCGCACATCGCCCAGGCCTGGCAACACGCCCTGCATGACTATGCTGCCAACGGTTACACAGCTTTTACACACTCTTTTGATATAGTAGACGCACTGGCTGGACAATCCGTGCAAGTGATGGATCAGGGCAATATTCTCCATCAAGGCATCGCCCAAGGGACTGATTCGCTCGGTCGCCTGCGCGTGAGGACGGAAACTGGCGTAGTACCCGTGCTGGTAGGCGATGTCTCGATTCGCCCTGCGCACCCACTTAAAGGGACACCATGATCGTTTTGCTAGACGTTGGCAACAGTCGGCTCAAACTCGGTTGGTATCACCCAAGACTTGGGCGTGAGGCCGCTGTCCACGCGATTGCACTCAATCCCTTGGCGCAGCTTCCTGAGCGCCTGCGCAAATGGATGGCAGGCTTGCCGATGCAACCGCGCGCAGCCGTGGGCGTCAATGTCGCAGGCAGTGTGGTGGCAGAAATGCTGGTAGAGGTCTTTCAAGCCGCCAGCTGTCAGCTCAGTTGGAACGCGCCTGCTGCGACTCAGCTTGACGTTCAAAACGGCTATGAACAGCCTGAGCAACTGGGTGCCGATCGCTGGGCATCCATGCTTGGGGTCTCCGGTCATTTTCCCAAAGCGCACCCCCCTTTGGTATTAGCGACCTTTGGGACTGCAACGACCATCGACACCCTCAGCCCAGAAAAACGGTTTGAAGGCGGGCTGATCCTGCCTGGTCCCGCGCTGATGCGACAGTCACTGGCCCAAGGCACGGCTAACCTGCCGTTGGCGAGCGGTGTGGGCTCGGACTATCCCACCCATACCTTACAAGCCATCGCCACGGGCGTTGTGGCTGCGCAAACCGGCGCTGTCTGGCGCCAGTGCGAAATCACCCGTCAACGCTTTGGCGTGGCGCCGACGCTCTGTGTGAGCGGCGGAGGGTGGCCCGAAGTTGAAAAAGAAGTCCGCCGCATGCTGGCACCGCTCGAGATCAAATTCATCGCTCACCCAGTGCTTGACGGTCTTGCGCGCGTGTTGCAGAGCACTCAAGTTTGACTCCAATGCTGTCGCCTATTACAGTGCGCCCATAGGGGATCCCCGCATGAGAGCTGTTTTCGTTATTTTGATGCTGATTAATCTGGGTATCTTTGGTCTCGGCCAAGGCTGGTTTGGCACGCCTCGGTCTGAGGCCGGTCGCACTGCGACCAATCGACTGCCTGTCCCGCTTAACGCAGAGGCTGCAAAGCTTGGTCCCGTGCAACTTCAAACTCGTTGATGTGCTGCACAATACGGGCTGTCGCGCCAGTATGTAACCCCACCCACTCCTGACCTAAACGGCCCCGCTCGCTGAGCGCCTCGGGCTCCTTGAGCCAATTGAGTGCTGTCGCCACCGCGCGCAAGGCAGGGTCTACGAGCTCAGAGCGCTGAATCTTAATCGCCGCACCGGCGGCCACTGCGCCCTGGACCGCATCCGCAAAATTGCGCGCAAAGGGCCCGACGATGACGGGTGTGCCTATCGCACACGCTTCGATCAGGTTTTGACCGCCATGTGGAGCAAAACTACCCGCCACAATCGCCACATCACTCGCCGCATAAAAGAAAGGCATCTCACCCAAGGTATCACCCAACACCACCTGCACCTCCGACAACTCGCGATCGGCATGCGTGTTGTGACGAATCACTGACCACCGCACAAAACGCAGTCCTGACTGCTCCAACAAAGCAGCCGCCTCGTCAAAACGTTGTGGGTGGCGCGGGATCAAGAAAAACAGGGGAGGCGGTGACGCAGGCAGAGGTGCTGAAGAAGCAGAAAGACCGGCATCACCCGCCGAGGAAGCAGAAAGATCTGAAGGCGTCGCGGCTACAGGCAACGGAGTCAAGATCGGATCAAAATGCACTGCATGCGCAGAGTAATCCTCAGGCATCACCTCGGGGTGGGTCAACTGATGTTTGATCGCCGCAACGAACATCGCGTCCTCACCCTCACGCGTACTCGCAATCGAGATCACGGGGCGCGTCAGATGCTGTCGCCAAGCGCGACCCGCATCTACGGCAAGTATGGGCAACACCACATCAAACTTTAAATTACCAACGATCTGGACGTTTGAGGCACCGACCTCAAACAGCCTGCGTGCGTCGTCTTCGGTTTGAGCTAGCACCAGATCGATACTGGCATAGGCATCGCGCATCAGACTTAAGAAAAGCTGATCGATGCGACGCACGTGCGTCTGCGCACGCTCAGAAAATCGCGCGCTCGCCAAGATCATTGGTACATCGGCTGCTTGAGCCTGGTCCAGTAGATTAGGCCACACCTCACGCTCAATCAAGATTCCCAGTCTGGGTCGATAATGCTTAAAAAATCGGCGCGTCGCACCCGGAAAATCATAGGGCAACCATTGCTGTCGCAACTGACCCGTCGCGATCTCGGCTGCAAATAACTTTGCGCCCTCGGCACGACCCGTAGGCGTGGTGTGCGTCAACAACACACGATCACCGCGCGACAACAAAGACACAATCAAAGAGTGCGTTGCACGCGTCTCACCGAGACTAACCGCATGCACCCAGACTGGAGCCTCTCCATCCCAAGGGAGCGCATAGGAAGCAAAGCGATCGGCCGAGAAAATTTGCCAATCACCGCCGGCGCGCCGAGCACGCCAATACATCCATCCCCAGATCAGGGGGGACAGCAATCTCAAAAGGAGGGTATATGCCTGTTGTGCCATGCCGAGATACTAGCGCAGAGCGTCGTTCAATGCACTTAAAACTGTCTCTCGGGTGGGAGATTTGCCACGATCACCCAAGCTTGCGGTAAAACCAGATCCCACCAGAGGCGTTCTCACAGGGGTTGATGCCTTGTAGATGCCTATTGTCGGGCGACCTAAAGCCGCCGAGAGGTGGGTTAAGCCACTGTCCAGACCGACCATCAGCCTAGCCCCTGCTAAACAGCGGGCCGCTTCGGTCAAATCCATACGCGGCAGCACCAGCGCATTGGAACGCCCCGCGACCAGCTCTTGGGCGCGGCGCATTTCAGATTCATTACCCGACAAGATCTTGAGCTGTAAACCTTGCTCTGTTAAACGATCAAACACCGCATGCCAATCCTCGGCAGGCCAGAGCTTGTCATCACGACTGGCCGAGGGCATGATCACGGCATACGCATCCTCGTGCGTACGCAATACACGTGCCTCGTCCTCGAACGCTTGCAAACCAAAGTCAGGTTCGCCCTCGTAGGTGTACCCAAATGTTGCCGCCGCCAACTCACGCTGACGCGTCACGGCTGGCTGCCAAAATTTCACACGATGTCGTACATCATAAAAAAAGCAAGCGAGCGGCTCGCGGGCGGAAGTAAAACCAAGACCGTGCTTGGTGCCAGACGCCATGCGGGTGAGCCAAACGGATTTCAATAACGCTTGCATGTCCAGAACGATGTCATAGCGACGCGCACGCAGATTGAGCTCTAGCGTCTGGCGTTCCGCACGGACCTCGGCTGACCACCAGGCTTTGCGCCAGCGGCGATGTGCCACGGGAATCACCTCGTTGACCGCAGGATGCCAAGCAGGAATCTGCGCAAAACTGTCCTCCACTAACCAATCGATCTGCGCATCCGGTACATGCCCCGCAAT
>Ga0247837_1000282_pt1 | contig 105490 bp, 94 predicted proteins | sample LaCtaG_2_FD_187115 | JGI IMG/M metagenome (GOLD analysis project Ga0247837, IMG submission 187115) | Freshwater microbial communities from meromictic Lake La Cruz, Castile-La Mancha, Spain - LaCruzMarch2015_14.5m | ecosystem: Environmental > Aquatic > Freshwater > Lake | place: Spain... | reverse complement strand
CAGAAAACTTCGCGCCGGCAAGCAAGAACGGCCCCCTCGAGGGGGCCGTTCTTGCTTGTCCGTCCATCAACACCACTGGCCTGGTTTTACTCCGCTATAGTGGCCTCGTTTTACTCCGGCGTTGACATTTCTTGAAGTCATGGTTCCGGTCGGAATTTCCATTCCCTATGGCATTAGTGTCGATGTCGCTGAAGGAAAAAAGCTTCCCGCTCAGTTGGTCGATTGCAGTCCAACGGGATGCCGGGCTGTGCTGCCGCTCGATGGTTCCAACATAGCAGAAATCAAGGCCGCTACATCTCTGGCCGTAACTTTCCAAGATTCCAAATCTGGCAAAGTCATCACCATCAGTGGATCGCCTAAGGGCTTCGAAGCGGGCATCACTAAGATCAACGGCATTGCCAAGGCCAATGGGGTCAATTGATTTGGCCCATGGGGCTTTGCCCAAAGCCTAGTTTGAGCTCGCCTCGCTGACATCCATCTTGAACAGGCTCATGCGGGGCGCCTATAAGGCGTGATTGACCCGATAAGAAACGCAATTGAGCGCAGTCTCAATCAGATATGGAGACGACACCGTGAGCGGCAAACCCCACAAGCCTGAGACGATTGCCCTGCATGGCGGCTGGCGCGCAGACCCGGCAACTGGCTCGGTCGCCGTGCCGATCTATCAAACGACATCTTATCAGTTCCGCGACACTGAGCACGCCGAAAACCTGTTCGCTTTGAAGGAACTCGGCAACATCTATACGCGGTTGATGAACCCGACGACCGATGTACTCGAAAAGCGCATGGCAGAGATCGAAGGTGGGGTTGCGGCTCTGGGGCTCTCGTCGGGTCAGTCTGCTTCCGCTATCGCCGTGCAGAACATCGCGCGCGTCGGAGACAACATCGTCAGCTCGACCGATCTTTATGGCGGCACCTGGAACTTGTTCGCCAACACGCTGAAGGATCAGGGTATTGAAGTGCGTTTCGTCAGCCCCGAAGATCCCGAAAACTTCCGTAAGGCGACCGATGCCAAGACGCGCGCCTACTACGCAGAAACGCTCCCCAACCCTAAGCTCTCCGTCTTCCCGATTGCTGAAGTGGCCGCCATCGGCCGGCCGCTGGGCATCCCGCTGATTGTCGACAACACAGCCGCGCCGTTGTTGTCGCGGCCCTTCGACCATGGTGCTGCCGTCATCGTCTATTCAAGCACTAAATATTTGGGTGGACACGGTACGTCGCTTGGCGGGCTCATTATCGATAGCGGGAATTTTGATTGGGAGGCGCACCCCGAACGCCAGCCGCTTTTGAATACGCCCGATGCAAGCTATCACGGCGCAGTCTGGAGCCAAGCGGTGAAGCCGCTCGGTCCAATTGCTTATATTTTGAAGGCGCGGGTGACGTTGTTGCGCGATCTGGGTTCAGCCATGTCTCCGTTCAACGCGTTCCTGACGCTGCAAGGTATCGAGACACTGGCGCTGCGCATGCCGCGTCATTGCGAGAATGCGACGGCTGTCGCGGCGTTTTTGAAGCAGCGCAAGGAAGTATCCCGCGTCATCCACCCCTCGCAGCAAACGGGTGAAGCGCGCCGCCGAGCCGATACGTATCTCAAGGGCGGATACGGCGGTTTGCTTGGCTTTGAATTGAAGGGCGGGCGGGATGCTGGCCGCCGCTTCATCGATAACCTGAAACTCTTTTATCACGTCGCCAACATCGGTGACGCCCGCAGCTTGGCCATCCATCCTGCAACGACCACTCACTCGCAATTGTCGGCGTCCGAGCAAGCCGCGACCGGTGTGTCGGAAGGCTATGTCCGGCTGTCGATTGGCATTGAGCATATCGACGATATTCTCGCCGACCTCGACAACGCGCTCTCTGCTGCAGGCGCATAATCGTACCAATTCGAAACAGCTCTTAACGGCGGTGTCAGACATGGCGTCGCCGTTACGTTTTTCCGGCCATTTCCGGCTATTACAACATTTTATTTACCATCCGGAGCGCACGTTCCCTGCGGAACAGCGGCTGCCCCGTTCATTGGGTAGTGTTCAGTCAACCAAGGCCACATACGGCAATAGGAGACAGCCATGACCCCGATCGCCACACTCTCAGTTACGTTCGCAGCCGTCCGCGGCGTTGCTGCCGTCGCCTTTATGCTGGGTGGAGCCACTCTCGCTCCAGTTCATGCAGATGCTTTCAGCACGCAGGTAAAAATGGCCTGCGCCTCGGATTACTTTAGTCATTGCAGCCAGCACGGTCTGAGCGGCCCCGGAGTGCGCCAGTGCATGCGCGATGCCGGCCCGCAGTTGTCAAAGCGCTGCGTCAATGCTCTTGTTTCGGCAGGTGAGGTTTCGCAGGCTGAAGTTCAGCGCCGCTCAGCCAGCTTACGCTAGGAACGATTTCAGCCGGGTGGCCGTTTCGCGTGGAAAGTGATCCACAAAGAAGTGCCCGCCTGGCAGAGTTGCGGTTTCGAGGCGGTTGCAACGGCGGCGCCACTCGGCCTCCATGTCGAATAAATTGTGCATCACGCCGTTCGTGCCCCAAAAGGAGAGCACCGGGCAATCGAGTTTGACCGAAATATCGGCCGTGTCGTGTGCCAGGTCTATCGTGGCGGCAGCCCGGTAGTCGGCGCACATGCCGTGGATTGCCGCCGGGTCGCGCCAGCAGCGGCGGTAGTCTGCCAATTGAGCCGCGTCGAAATCTTCAAGCCGCGCTTTGCCCCAGCCCAAAAGACATGTCTCGAAAAAGCGGTCGGCATCGAGACCAATGAAGTGCTCGGGAAAGGGCGCGGGCTGAGACAAGAAATACCAATGCCAATAGGCCCCGGCGACATGCCGGTTCGTATCCATGAACATGGCGTAGGTTGGAACGATGTCGAGCACGGCGAGCTTTGACACGCTGAGGGGATGGTCGAGCGCCAGCCGGTGGCCAACACGCGCGCCGCGATCGTGGCCGGCGACATGAAAGGCGTCGAACCCGAGCGACGTCATGACAGCCAGGGCGTCTTCGGCCATGGTGCGGAACGAATAGTTCGAGCAATCGGGCGCGCAGTTGGGTTTTGAGCTGTCGCCATAGCCGCGCAGGTCGATGCAGACGACGGAGCAATCTTCGGCCAGCAGCGGAGCAACGTGGCTCCAAAGGGCTTTGGTTTGCGGGAATCCGTGCAGCAGCAAGAGGGGAGGACCGCTGCCGCCGATGACGCAATCAATCATCACGTCGCGCGTTTTGACGGCAATGCGTTTGAAGCCTTCGAACATCATGCAATTTCCCTTTTCCCGGCTTTCGCGGGGACGGGACTAGATGTCCGCGCCCCTCAACGCTGACGAGATTATGCGCTTGGCTTCGCGCTGGGCCGTATTCCACGGCGCCATGTTCGAGGCGACGAGGTTTGCCTGCGACTTCAAGATCACGCCATCATCAAGAATGCGCAAGCCATTGGCAATCAGAGTTTCGCCCGTTGACGTGATATCGACGATCAAGTCGGCGGTGCCAGCCGCTGGCGTACCTTCGGTGGCGCCCAGGCTTTCGACAATCCGGTAATCGGAAACGCCCTTGGCGGCAAAGAAGTGCCGCGTCAGGGTGAGATATTTGGTGGCGACGCGCACCCAGCGGCCATGCTCGCTGCGGAAGGTCGCCGCTATGGAATCGAGATTGGCCATGGTGCGCACGTCGAGCCAGCTTGCCGGCACCGCGACGACGACATCGGCATGGCCAAAGCCGAGCTTGTGGATGAATTCAACGCGCTGCTCTGCATCCGTCATTTGTTCGCGGATGAGATCTTCGCCAGTAATGCCCAGATGCGCGCGGCCGGTCTTCAGATACCAAGCGATCTCACTGGCGGAAACAAAAGCCACTTCGATTGCGTCCAAACCCACAATCTCGCCGCGATAGCCGCGCGCGTGTCCCGTCTTGCGCAACTCAAGGCCAGACTTGGCAAGAACCTCTATCGCTTGCTCCATGAGGCGCCCCTTGGAGGGCACGGCAAAAATCAATTTTTCGCTGGAAGTCGGCATCATCACCGTACTCCTGACACGGCTGCCAAGAGCCGCTCGGTATGAATGGCCGCGCCAACGGCGGGCACATCTTCGGCCGCCCCGACGGATTTCATCAGGCTGTCGTAACGGCCCCCGCCCGCAACCGGGCTGACGTGGCTGGAGTTGGGCACAAACACCTCGAAGACAAAGCCGGTGTAGTATTCCAGCGTCCGCCCGAACTCGGCAGAGAACTCCGCGTGACGGGTATCGGCGCCCGCCCGGCGGATGAGATCGAGGCGGCGCTGATAGGTTTGCAGAGCGTCTGCGACATCAACGCCTTCTTCGCGCGCCAGATCTTTGACGGCCATGGCAGCGGTTTCGGCGGGAGCCGAAAGGCCGATGTAGCGTTCGATAACGCGCGAGGTGGTCGGCGGCAAAGGTTCGGCTTGCGCATCGGCGACTTTCGCAAGCAAATTAGCAGTGATTTCGCTGACGCTGCGTACGCCGATGGCTTCGATGCCTTCAGCCTCAAGATAGGTTTGTACGGCCGCTTCGGATGCAGTGACATCCAATGGGTTGAGCGCAACCTGAAGATCTCTAGGAATGCTGTTCATGAGATCGGCGGGCGTTGCCGTCAGGCGTTGCAACTCGGTGCGAAACGCATCGGGACGCCAGAAATGGTGGCGCAGCCGCTGGCGCCAGCGTTCGGGAATGTCGACCGAGTGCAGCAGCGCCCGGAACATGCCGAGATCGCCAAAGCGCAGGCGAAAATCCCTGAGTCCCGCCGATTTGAGTGCGTCGATGATGGTTGCGACGGTTTCTGCTTCGGCCTGTTCGAGATCAGCACTGCCGAAAGACTCGATGCCAGCTTGACTGAACTCGCGCGGGTGCGCGGGGTCGGCGCCTTGCGGCTGAAAGCGGAAAGCGGCCCCGTTGTAGCAATAGCGGGCGGGCGTTGCGAGTGAGGGCGCGCGTTCGAGATGCAGGCGGCAGGTTGGTACCGTGAGGTCCGGGCGCAGGCATAGTTCATCGCCATCGGGATCGGTGAACACATAGGTTCGCGCGCGCAGCGCTTCGCCGATCACATCGAGAAACACGCCTGCTGGCTGGATCATGGCTGGCGACACGGCTTCGTATCCAGCCTTCGAGAACACCTGCATGATGCCGGTGGCTTGGCCTTCGAGCGCTTCGAATTGTTTTGCGGTTTCGGCGGTCATTGCGTGTCTATCTATTTCCTATCCCAATCGCGCTCCCTAGTGCGGGGAGAAGGGAATTAACAGTGGCGGGCCAATATGTCCTGCACAGTTTCGACGAGTTTGCTTTCAGCCACGGCGATTTGAGCGGGCCGTGCAGCTTTCCAATCTTTGTTGTCCTTGATTGCAGCCGCCGCCTTGGCGCCCTCAATGAGGTCCTTGATTGTGACTTCGCCCTTTGCGCGCTCATCCGAGCCTTGGATGATGACGGCCGGTGAGCCGCGCTTGTCGGCATATTTCATCTGCGCCTTCATACCGGAAGAGCCCAAATACATTTCGGCGCGAATGCCGGCGTTGCGCAGTGTTTGCGTTAACTTCTGATATTGGGCGATTTCGGCTTTATCCATCACCAATACGACGACAGGACCTTGGGTGACATTTGGCTGACGGCCGAGCGCGGTGAGGGCGGCCTGCAAGCGCGAAACGCCAATAGAGAAGCCGGTTGCCGGAACTTTTTCGCCGGTAAAGCGGGCGACGAGATCGTCGTAGCGCCCGCCGCCGCCAACCGAGCCAAAGCGAACCGGGCGGTCGTCGTCGTCTTTCACCTCGAACGTGAGTTCGGCTTCGAACACCGGGCCGGTGTAGTATTCAAGACCGCGCACGACGGAAGGGTCGAAGGCGATCTGGCGGCTGTCATAGCCAGCGCTACGAACAAGCTCATCCAGCGTTGCAAGTTCGGCCATGCCGCCTTCGGCGCGTGCATTGCCTGCAATGACTACCTTGGTGCGCGCGATAGCGCCTTCTCGCGGGCCTTGCGAAGCGTTGAGGAAGGCCGTTACGATGCTGATAGCCTTTGCGTCGAGTTCAGCGCCCTTGGTGAAGTCGCCACTCTCATCCTTCCGGCCCTTGCCCAGCAGAAGCGCCACGCCGTCGGCGCCGAACTTATCGAACTTGTCCATGGCGCGAAGCACAGTCAGGCGGCGGTGCGCATCGGCGGTACTATCGGGATCTATGCCAGCAAGTTCCAAGACGCCATCCAGCACTTTGCGGCTGTTCACCTTGATCACATAGTCGCCGCGCGCAATGCCGAGCGCTTCCATCGTATCGGCGGCCAGCATACACATCTCGGCGTCTGCTGCGACGCTTTCGGCGCCAACCGTGTCGGCGTCGAATTGCGTGAACTGGCGGAAGCGGCCAGGGCCCGGCTTTTCATTGCGATAAACAGACCCCGTGGCATAGCGCCGGAAGGGCTTGGGCAGCGCCGTCAAGTTCTGCGCCACATAGCGGGCGAGCGGGGCTGTCAGATCGTAGCGCAAGCTCATCCACTGATCGTCTTCGTCTTGAAACGAGAACACGCCCGCGTTGGGCCGGTCTTGGTCGGGCAGGAACTTACCCAGGGCATCGGTGTATTCCAATGCCGGCGTTTCCAAGGGCTCGAAGCCATAGCGCTCGTAGACGGCGCGGATGGTGGCGAGCATCGCCTGCATCTGACGGATTTCAGCCGCCTCGATGTCGCGAAATCCTTTCGCGAGCCGCGCGTCAGGGCGCTGGGGCGCGCCTGGGTCTAAGGGGGTCTTGGCCATGCGTGTAATTCATAGAGGAGCCGCTACCGGCCCTCGTCCTGTTTAAGGGTCTGTTGGTGATTGGCCGCCTTATAGCGGATTGCCGGGCCAGGGCAAACCGCCAGCGATAGCTCCCTTCGGTTACGCCGGGCGCCCCTTCGAGCGGAAAACCAGCCGCCGGGCGGGGTGTTAAACCCGGGCCATGCGCTGGAATTGCGTCAGTTGCGCCCCAACATCTGCTTGGTTGCGCTGGCAAGGGCTGGAAACTGGCGGATTTTTGCTTTGAGGCGCAGGGCACCTGTTCGCGGAGTGCCGCGCAACGTCAGGGCAGAGATGGCATCTGTCAGCTCTGTCACCTCGACACCGAAGCCATGCTTAAAGTCATAGTCGCCGATGCCCATGTCGAAGGTTGAAACCCCGTGGCTGAGAAAATAGCGCATGGTCTCAAGGACGATCAGGCGGCCGGGCGAGGCCCGCTTCCAGGCCTCTCCACCCGTTGAAATTCGAAGCAGCGTGAACGTGCCAGCGTGCGATATGCCATACAACACTGCGGCGGTTTCGGCGCCCGCCTTGAGCGTGAAAATGTGAACCGCGCCGGACGCCGTGCCCGCAACGAGAGCTTCGCGGAAAAACCGGGCGTAGGCGTGTTCATTCAAACGGTAGCCGCTGCCGCGCCCTGCGTGCCGGTCGCGCTGCTGAGTCTCCAGCGTCGCATAAGCTGCCGCAATTTCGCTCTGTGTTTCGGCGCGGCGGAATTCGACCGTGCCCATGTCGGCAAGCAAGCGGCCGCACCGTTCGGCCTCTTTGCGGTACTTCTTTCCGCGTGATGCCAGGAACGCCTCGACGGAACCGGTGAGAGTGAGGGTGTGGCCTTGGTGGCGCGAGGGCAGGCAAGCACTCAGCCGCGCCAAAGGATTGACCCGACCAGCAATCATCGCGGGCATGTTGGCAAGCTCAATCGTATCGACGCCCGCCAATGCGCGTTTGACGGCCTTCCATAATGCTTCCGCTTCGCGCGCCGTTTCAGGAGCGGCTGGCCCGAGCAGCGGCGCACCGTAGTCGCTGACGCCAAGTGAGGCCCATGTCACCACGGTGAGGCCTCCTTCGCGCTGTTGGATGAGAGGCAGCACCATGGCCAAGTCGCCAGACACGGCATTGGCAACGCACACGGCAACAGCTGTGGCGCCAAGATCGGCGGCGAGATTTTCATAAATGGGGCGCAACCAGCTTTGCCGTTGGAAGGCAAGGGCAGTTGACGTGGTCTCATGTGCCGCGATGAGGTCGAGAACCGCTTGTGTTCCCTCAATGCGATGGGCCGCATATTTGGCGGTTGTGCGCGAGGGCGCCCGCGCAACAGACGATGCAGCCCCGGCTGGAGACATCTCACTCGCAGTCATTTTACTGGTGGTCATTGTCACGCGGCGGCTTGCGGCAGATCGATAACGCGGCCCGGTTGCGTCTTGTCGAGCGTGAACTCGATTGGGCGCTTGGCCTTGCGGGCTTTTTTTAATAGCCCTGCGCGGCGCACGCCCGCTTGCAGAGCGGCCTTGGTCCAGAAGCCCGGCCCGGAGGTGGAACGGCTTTTGGGCGAAAATTTCAACTTGTCGCGCAACAGGCCGTTGGCGACGTTGATCATCTGTGCGCGACGAATAGCTTCGGTCCAATATTCGGTCGTCATCGAGACGTTGAGGCAATCCAGGTTTTCGACGCGGTGGGGCGCATTGAGAGGCCAGTGCAGCATCTCGCCGGGTCCAATTTCAAACATCTGAGCCGAGGCGTCATAAGCCGGGTCATAGGGAATATCGACTTCCACTTCGTAGAGCGCAATTTTTTCCAACTGCTCTTGCGTCAGGAAGGGTGCCTTGGCCGGATAAACATAAACGCGCTTCTTTCCATGCAACTGCCATAACGACTGGCCCGGCAAGTCGATGTGATAATAAACCTGTGCCTTAGGTGAGGAGATCAAAATGCCCGACGTGCGATTGTTGGTGTCGTAACCGGGGACATTCAACCGCACTTCTTCGAAGATCTGATCGAGGATGTCGCGATAGCGCTTGTCGACCGCCGACACATTCCGCAGGTTGAGCCACATGCGCCCCTTGGCGATGGCTTCAATCACATCTGTGCCTTTAAGGCCGCCGATGTCGCCTTCGCGCCAAAGCCGGCGGTTGGAGCCCTGCGGCCCCATTTCAACGAGCGCGTAATGCTGGCGCGGATATCCGTCGATCAACTCAGCGAGCATCTCGAGCGAGAACAAGGGATCGGCCGAAAGGCGATGGGTGAGACGCATGGGCTCGGTGGCCCATTGACCCGCATGTTCGGGCTTCCATCCAGTGAAGATCGTTTCAGCCATTTTGTATTCCCATGACGCGTGACGAGGCAGTGTTACCGCGAGGCCCGGATAAAAAAGGGCATCCGCCCGTGCCGTGCAAAGCGCGCGCCATCCGGGGTGGGCGGCCATCATGCGAAAAATCAGCTCATTTGCGTAATTTGCTGGCCGGTGGGGTTGGCCGCTTGCTCCAATTTGGCACGCTTGCGGGAGCATCGCCCTGCCACCATTCACCCCCGTGCCGGCACGCCCGGAGCGCTTTTGCAGCGCCTGATCGCCAGGTTGGTCTTGACGCTCGCCACGTTGGGAGCGGCCGTTAGGTTGTTCAAGACAAAGTCCTGGAACGCACCCAGGTCGGCGGCAACGCACTTCAATACGTAGTCGCTTTCGCCCGACAGCATGAAGGCTTCGCGCACAACGGCCCAGCCGAGGATGCGGTTTTCAAAGGCCCTGAGGTCGCTCTCAGCTTGATTGTGAAGCCGCACCATGGCGAAAGCCGTGACTTCAAAACCGAGCGCCTTTTCATCGACCAGCGCTGTGTACCCAGTAATCACTCCGGCTTCTTCCAGCGCGCGCACCCGGCGCAAACAGGGCGGCGCCGACAGGCCGACCTTGGCGGCAAGCGCCAAATTGGTAATCGACCCATCTGCCATGAGTTCTTTCAAAATCCGCCAGTCGGTGGCGTCGAGTTTTGGGGGCATTGACCATGGGCCTTGCGCAATAAAAATGCTGTTGCAGGAAAGATATTAGCCTATTGTTGCGCGAAAGTCCTGCCTTGGACGGCGGTCTTTCTGGGATGGTGCTGGCGTTCTCAAGGCTGTCATGGCCCGCTTGTAAGACAACTCTCGACTTGCCGCTGAAGTTTCTCGCACATGAGACCGGAAGCCGAACCCATGGCCCATCTGCTGGCGCCCTTTCAAATGCGCTACTTGCTTTTGTCGCTGTCGTTGGCCGCGAGTGTGGGCCTGATTGCGGTCATCGTGCAAGATCCTGCTTGGCTTGTGTATTTGGCAGCGCCCACCGCGATTTTTTCCGCGCTTTCGCTTCTCGGCCTGCGCGATCTCACGCAGACGCGGCACGCGATTTTACGGAATTATCCGATCGCTGCCCATTTGCGCTTCCTGCTCGAAGATATCCGGCCCGAAATGCGCCAGTATTTTTTCGAAGGCGACAAAGACGGCATGCCGTTTGCGCGCGACAAGCGCGCCGTCGTCTATCAGCGCGCCAAAAAAGAGCTCGATAAGCGGCCATTTGGCACTCAATACGACGTCTATGAAAACCGCTACGAGTGGCTGGCCCATTCGATGACGCCTCGCCCCGTGGCATCGGAGCCCGCGCGCATCCTGATTGGCGGGCCGGACTGCACGCAGCCTTATTCGGCGTCGATCTTCAATATCTCGGCCATGAGCTATGGCGCGCTGTCGGCCAACGCCATCCGCTCACTCAACAAAGGTGCCAAGATTGGCGGCTTTGCGCACGATACCGGCGAGGGTAGCGTCAGCCCTTATCACAAAGAGCATGGCGGCGATTTGATCTGGGAAATCGGCACGGGCTATTTCGGATGCCGGACGTTGGACGGCCGCTTTTCGCCTGAAAAGTTCGCAGCCGTCGCCGCCGATCCGCAGATCAAGATGATCGAAATCAAGATGAGCCAGGGCGCCAAGCCAGGCCATGGCGGCGTTTTGCCCGGCGCTAAGGTAACGGGGGAAATCGCTAAAATCCGCGGTGTTGAACAGGGACGCGACTGCATTTCGCCGGCCAATCATTCGGCGTTCACAACGCCGCTTGAACTCGTCGCCTTCATCGCCGAATTGCGCCGCCTGTCTGGTGGTAAGCCGGTCGGTTTCAAGCTATGCATCGGTCACCATTGGGAGTTTCTGGCGGTCGTGAAAGCGATGCTCGAAACGGGCATCACGCCCGACTTCATTGTCGTTGACGGCAACGAAGGTGGCACGGGGGCAGCTCCTCTCGAATTCATGGATCACATCGGAACGCCGTTGCGCGATGGCCTGTCGTTTGTGCACGCAGCGCTAACCGGTGCTGGTCTCAGAGACCGCATCCGCATTGGCGCCTCGGGCAAGATCATCAATGCCTTCGATATGGCGCGCGCTCTGGCACTGGGGGCCGACTGGTGCAATGCGGCGCGCGGCTTCATGTTCGCGGTTGGGTGCATCCAAGCGCAGCAATGCCATACGGATTGCTGCCCGACGGGTGTGGCGACGCAAGATCCACTGCGCCAGCGCGCCATCGCCGTGCCGGCAAAATCAGAGCGTGTTGCGAGTTTCCACAAGCAGACCGTGAAGGCGTTGGCCGAACTGGTTGCGGCGGCCGGGCTCAGTCATCCAAGCGAATTGCGGCCCTGCCATTTCATGGTCCGCGCCGCGCCCGACCGCACCATCACAATGACCGAACTGTACAAATGCCTGGAACCTGGCGAGCTGCTGACGGGCACACCTGAACCGCATTGGCGCAAGGCGTGGGCTCAAGCCCGGTCCGGCAGCTTCGCCCCGGCACCGGTCGCTTCTGCGCCAGAGGCATTGGCGGCGGAGTAGGGAAGCGGCTTCACGCGGGAGTTTTGGCCAGAAACCGCGACCCCCGACCCCCTCACTCCGGCTGATTGTATTCCTCGAAGAACTCCAGCCGCTCTTTGTAGATTGATGTGAGGCACTTGGCATCGGCCCCGCAGCGGTCGCGTTGGACAAGCCAGTCGCGCTGCTCCTGGCGGAATTTTTTGACGTCGGCTTCGGTGCCGCCGACCGCTTCAGACGTGATGTTCGAGACCGCGAGATTGAATTCGTCGTTCAGCTTGGCATCGAGTTGGGTGAGGTTGCGATCGGCGCAGATCGTCTGCTCGGCGGCGTTGCCAGTGCGCGCACACACCGACGATGGCTTTGCCGCCTCAGTGCCGGGGCACATTTGATGCACGTCAGCGCGCGGTGTACCCTTTGCGCACAGAATACCACCCCACATGTACCCTTTGCGCTGGTCTTTGCCGTACCAAATCTTGAACCACGGATAGCCGTTGTCGAGTTCGGGCGAAACGCCCATCAGCGCGACAGGGTCGCCTTCCGCCAAACTGTCCTGCTTGGCAAAACCCCGGCCGGGCCCCTTGCGCACAATGCCGCCCCAGGAACCCGCTTCGATGGGGAAGTTGGTGTCGGCGGGCGCGCTTGCCGGTTGGTTGGCTTGCGGCGGCGGAGCGTTGGCTGGCGCGGCTTCCGAAAGCTTTTTCACGTACGCGCGTGCCAGATCGGCGTTGAAACCGTTCGGATAATGCGCCAGGAACGCCTCCCAGCCCTCCGCCGTGCCCAACTCCTTGGCAGCGTTGAAAGCGTCCTTCTCGGCGTTACTCGTTGCTTGCGCCCAGGCGCTGCCGCTCATTAGTCCCATCGGCGGCGGGACGCTGGCCAATCCCGTTGCCAGCGCCAATGCGGCGAGCCCGTTACGCCAGCGCCGTTGCGCCGGTCGCTTGTAAAATCTAGGTGTCGTCATCGTCAGCCCCCTCGCGCTCGCCGCCGGACACGGCAAATGCAGCTTCCAGCCTAAGCGAGGAAAACTTGGGGAGAAAGGGCTTTGGCACATCAGCGTTGACGGTGGGCTTGCGCAAAAGTGCGCACTGGACAAGGCGGCTGTCCCTTCACACAAGAGGGTATGATAGGCGACTCTCAAAGATCCGATAGGCCAGCCTCCCGCCCTTTGGCCGGTGCGCGCGGCTGGATCATCACCGACGGCAAGGCGGGAATGGACGTGCAGGCGCGCGGCGTTGCCGATGCGCTGGGACTTGCCTACGAGTTCAAACACGTCACGCCCCAAGGTATGCAGCGATTGCTCGCGCCTTGGGGGCCTGTTTCGCGCGCGGAAAAATTTGGCCAGCCGGGCACTGCGTTCGCCCCGCCGTGGCCAACGATCGCCATCGCGACGGGCCGCGCCAGTATTCCTTATGTCCGCGCGCTCCGCAAAGCCGCAGGCCCCGGCACCTATACAGTCGTGCTGCAGGACCCGAAATCCGGGCCGTCGACAGCTGACCTCATCTGGGTGCCCGAGCACGACACGCGTCGCGGGTCGAACGTGATCACTACCCCCACCGCGCCGCATAGCTTTTCGGGTTCGCGGCTGGCGGAATTGCGCAGTGCAGTGCCAGATGATATCGTGGCCCTGCCCACCCCACGCATCGCGGTGGTGCTAGGCGGCAAGAACGGCGTTTACAAATTCACGGACGCCGATGATGCGCGGCTGGCCGGTGCCCTGCGTTCGCTTGCTGAACTGGGGGGCAGTTTCATGATCACGCCGTCGCGGCGCACCCATCAGCGGTTGATCACGGCGGTGGAGATGGCAACGCGCGGTGCCCCGCGGATTATCTGGGATGGTACAGGCGCCAACCCCTATGCGCAGTTCCTGGCGCACGCCGATGCGCTTGTCGTCACCGCAGATAGCGTCAACATGACCGGGGAGGCCTGTGCCACCGGCCGGCCGGTCTACGTTTTCGAGCCGTCGGCAGGTTCGGCCAAATTCAGCCGCTTTCACAACGCATTGCGTGGTTGCGGTGCAACCAGGCCGTTGCCCTCAAAGTTGAGTGAACTGCCGCACTGGGACTACACGCCGCTTGATTCTGCCGCTAAGATCGCATCTGAAATCGAGCACCGCTGGATGCGCCGTTCGCACATGCTGTCGGGTTTGATGGTCAAGCCGCAAGGTTGATCGCAGACAGGGGCTAAATGCGGCAGCGCGCCGGTAGGTTCCTCTTCGTCGCAAGGGTGGCGCCGGGGCGGTGACGCTGACGCATGCAGACCCATATTAAGGATCGAAAGACCGCCATGGCGCATTTGAACCTCGATAAACTCCGGGCCGCAAAGGTCGAAGCGGATCCGTTTTTCTACACCATTGTGCCAGGCTTCCTGTCGCCAGAGACCGTGGCCCGCATCAACGCCACGTATCCCAATATCGAGAAGGGCGGCTCGTATCCAATCGACAGCCTTGAAGCCAACATGGCGATCAAGGACGTGATCGCGGAACTCGATAGCCCCGAGTTCGAAAAGGTCATTGCCGACAAGTTCGATGTGGTGCTCGATGGCCGCCCCAAAATGTATTCTTTGCGCGGCTACACGCGCGCCAAGGATGGCTCGATCCACACTGACTCGCGCGACAAGATCATTACCGTGCTGCTTTATCTGAACGAGAATTGGCAGCAGCCGGGCGGACGCCTTCGAATTTTGCGCGATGGCAAGAACGTCGACAATTACGCAGCCGAAGTCGCCCCAGATAATGGCACCCTTCTGGTGTTCAAGCGCTCGGATACGTCCTGGCATGGCCATCATCCGTTCGAAGGACCGCGCCGCTCACTGCAAATGAACTGGATGACGTCGGAAGGCTCGAAGGGCTGGCACAAAGTTCGCCATACGATCTCTGCGGCCTTGAAAAAGCTGACCGCGGCTTGATGGCGGCAGAACGCCGGGCCGCAAGCGCCGCGGCCCCGGCCGGTCGCCCCGAATACCTCATGGCTGGCGGTACGATCGCCAGCCGTTTGCCGTCGAGTGGCCGCCGGGTTTGGCTCAGCGTTGAGCTTGTCATTCTTTTTATCCTCGCTCCGCTTGCGATGCGTGAGGCGGTTCACGTCGCACATGTGCCGCTGTTTCTAGCGCTGTTGCCGGTTTTTGCCTTTGCAGTGCTGCTTCTGCTGGCCGACAGCACATTCCGGCTGAGAACGGAATTGATCCGCGGCTTCAGCTGGCAGCATTTGCTCTCCATCCTTGCCGTGTTCTGCATTGCCGGAGGCGCGGTTGCCTATTGGGTATGGCTCACGCATCCGCAATGGTGGTTGGAGTTTCCCAAACGGCGTCCCGAGCTATGGGCGCGCATCATGCTGCTCTATCCGTTTGCTTCTGTCGCAGTGCAGGAACTCGTCTACCGCACGTTCTATTTTCATCGTTATGGGCCGCTGTTCGGGCGGCAACGATGGTTTGGAATTCTACTCAACGGGTTGTTATTCGGCTTCGGGCACATCGTCATTGGCACCACATTTGCGATTGTTGGCACAATGGCAACGGGGCTGCTGTTTGCGTGGCGCTATTCTGCGACGCGCTCGTTTTGGGCGGTATCTCTCGAACACACGTTGTGGGGTTGGCTGGTGTTCACCGTTGGGCTCGGCCGCTATTTTTTTACCGGCGTTTCGAACTTATAGAGCTATCTTTTTCGGGCTTTTTTTCTGACTGTTCGCGGGCAAACTGCAAGGGCAGGGCGGTCGTGTATTTGATGCGCTCCATGGCGAACGCCGACGAGACCTTCGCGATCTCGATGCGTGACACCAGTTTTTTGTAGAAGTCGTCATAGGCGGCAATGTCGGGCACGGCGACGCGCAATAGATAGTCCACGTCGCCCGACATGCGATAAGCCTCGATCACTTCGGGAAGATCGGGAATGACGGCATTAAATTTTTCGATCCAAGCCTGGCTGTGGGTATCGGTCTTGATCGAGACGAATACCGTGACACCGGCATTGACCTTGACGGGATCGAGCAGGGCGACGCGCTTGGTGATGATGCCGGCTTCTTCCAGCTTTTGCATGCGCCGCCAGCACGGTGTCGTCGAGAGCCCGATCTCCTTGCCGATGTCGGCCACCGGCCGGGTGCAGTCTTCTTGCAAGATCTTGAGGATCTTGACGTCCATATCGCCAATCATACGCCGTTCCGCCCGTTAGATGTGCTTCAATAGAATAGCGTTCTATTCAATAGGCTATCTAAGTGGCTGCGTAGAACTTAATTCTCCGGTGCTGGTTGCTTTTTACAGGTGGATTTCAAGGCCATCGGCTGCAATCACCACCCGCTCGGAAGCCACGCTGGCGGCGCTCGTGAGCATCATAGGTCCCATGTGGGTCAGCATTAGCTTCTTGGCCGTGATGCGGGGCAGGTTGGCTTTGAGGATCGCCCATGACATGTGGTAGCGCACGGTCTGCTCATAGCCGAAGCATTCGGCGATGAAGAGGTCCGATCCGGCTGAAGCTGGGATCAGATTTTCCACCCATTCGGTATCGCCCGAGAACGCGAGCGTGCGGCCATCGGCTTCGATGCGCAGGGCATATGGCGGCGCGTCGCACGGGTGGCTGACGAGGAATGGTGTGACCGTGACGCCGTTGATGGTGAGCGGCACGCCATCATGGTATTCGATGAACGTGAGAGGAAAGCCGCGCGGAGCCGTGGATGCCCCGGGAAACAGGGCTTCTGCAGCCGTCATCAGGCGCATTTCGATGCCAACTGGCCCGGTGATCGTCAACGGCGCAGTGCGCTTGCCCACGTGAACCGCATGCACCAGCCACCAGACGAGGCCGCTGAAATGGTCGCCGTGCAGGTGGCTGATGAAAATCATCGCTACGCTGTTCGGATTGAGTTTTTCACGCTCGAGTCCAATCAACGTTGTTGCTCCGCAGTCGATCAGAAAGGCCCCGCCGCTGTGAGTGACGTGGTAGCTGGTTTGCAGGCGTCCCCCGGACCCGAAGGCGTCGCTGCAACCCAAAACGGTGAGCTTCATTGCGACTCCCCTCGCTTTGATAGCCTCGAAACCTGCATGTAATCAGATGCGGCACATGCCCGGCTGTTCCGTAGGGAACAGGGCGCGCTTTCCCGGGGGCGGGTTAGCGGCCACCGCCGATGCCGTGGGCATGGCGCCAGTCTTGCGGCTTTTGGAAGTTTCCGGCCCACATTCCGCGCTTGGCGCCGCGGGCTTCGCGTTCCTCGCGCGCGTAGCGGGCACCGAAGGCAACGGCAAATCCGGCCGAAACCATATCGCTATTGAGATTGCGCCCTCCGACCGAGCAGGTGCCTAAGAGGCGCCCGTGTTGATCGGGCTCGGAAACGCGGCATGAAATCGGGCGGCCGCCAATCATCTGCGCCAACTGCCGCCTTGCTTCCTCGCCACAGTCCCATGTCCGGCCCTGGCGCTCGCACGTTTGCCGTCCTTCCGGAGCGTCGATCCCCAGCATGCGCACTTCCGTCCCGCCAATGTGGAAGCTATCGCCGTCCACCAATTTGGGCCGGCCTTCGACAGTGCCGTTGGCGGGCATGGTTTGCGTGGTGCGCGGGCGGTCAGAGTTGTCGCGACCAGGCCCATAACCGTACTTTTCGAGAACGGCGGCGATAACGATCAGCACCGTGATCCCGGCCCATCGGAGCCATTTCTGGCGGCTTCTTGCGTGAAAGGCCGTCATACGTATCGTTTCTCAAGATATTCAGGTCACAGCGTAAACCGGAACTTAGGGTTTATTGACGAAATTGGAAGAATAGATCGTGGGGCAGGGGCTCTTCAACGTTTCGTCTATGCAACTAAGCGCTGGTCAGTTTCAGATTAGAATCGATACGAAGCATGGACGCAGTTACTAACGACGTCAGCAAACTCAGGGGCCGCCGCGAAACCCGCAACCGGGTGCGCGACGACGTCCGTGAAACGAGACAGAAGCTGGCGAATTCGAACGGCATCAAACCCGAGTTCGAATACGAATTGCTGCTGATGTTCGTGCGCAACGAACAAAGCGCCGCCGCCACCATTTGGTTCATGGCCGGCCTGTTTGCTCTTGCCTCGATGTTCTGGGCTCCCTGGCTGCAGGGCTCGCTCTGGCTGCTGGCAGTGATCGCTGGCAAAGTCGTACTGCTCGATCTGGGCCGCCGCTTCCGCGCCTTGCCGCGCGAGCAGGTGGACGTCGCGGTGTGGCGCAAGCGCTTCGTCATGGTGGAGTTTTTGAACGGCCTCATTTGGGCTGGCTTCGCTCTGGTCGGAATGGGGTTGGAGGCCGCCAACACCATGGCGCTGTTCTCCTCGCACGTCTTTATTTTCGCGACGCTTATCGTGTTGCTCGCCATCCGTATGTCGTTTGCTTCGCCGGTGATCCCGATCCTCTACGCCGGCACGGTGCCGATGACGATCGCCGTGGTCGGCCGTCTTCTGTTTCTGCAGGACCCCTTCTATTATGCCTTGGCATCGATGGCGATTGGCGTGCACATTTACTTTGTGTTCCTCGCCAAGGGACTTAATCTCACGGCCGTCGCGATGCTCGAATACCGCCAGCAAAAGGATGCGCTGATTGCGGAACTCGCGGAAGCCAAACTGGTGTCGGATGAAGCCCGCCGCCGCGCTGAGACGGCCAACAAGGCTAAATCGCGCTTCCTTGCCACCATGAGCCACGAACTGCGCACGCCGCTCAATGCCATCATGGGCTTTGCGGAAGTGATGAAGTCTGAGATCATGGGGCCGATGCAGAACCCGACCTACCGGGAATATGCCGGCAATATCCATGAGAGCGGCCGCCACCTGCTGCATCTCATCAATGAGATTCTCGATCTCTCGCGCATTGAAGCGGGCCGTTACGAGTTGCACGAAGAAGCCGTGCGCTTGACGGACGTTGCCGAAGACAGCCAGCGGTTGCTGCGCTTGCGGGCCTCGAGCAAGGGGCTTGAACTCATCGAGAACTTCGAGCCGGATCTGCCGCAGGTCTGGGTCGATCAGCGCGCTTTGCGCCAGATTTGTCTCAACCTGTTATCCAACGCCTTGAAATTCACACCCAAAGGCGGACGCATTACGATCACCGTTGAATCGACCCCTGACGGCGGTCAGCTGATTTCCGTGCGCGATACCGGGCCCGGCATCCCGGCCGACGAAATTCCGCGCGTCTTGCAGGCTTTCGGCCAAGGATCGTTGGCACACGAGACCGCGGAAGGCGGCACCGGCCTCGGCTTGCCCATCGTTCAGAACCTGATCGAGTTGCACGGCGGCACGTTCGAATTGCTGTCAGAGCTGCGTAAGGGAACCGAAGCCATTGTTCGCCTTCCCAAGACCCGCATTCTTAACAAAATGCCGCCCTTGCAATCGCCGGGTACCGAGCGTCACCGGCAGCAGGACGTGAGCCCGATTTCGCACCGCCAGCCCCGGTTGCGCCATGCAGGCGGTCTGCGCGCCTCGGCCTAGTGTGTGAACTGCGCCCACAGGCGTTGCGCCTTATTGTGTTTGCCTCTCCAGCGCCTTAGATGTCATGCAGAAGTGTTACCTGCATTATCTTCGGTCCGGATGGCCCAATGGAAAGCCCCTGCATAAAAGTCTGCATCATCGATCCCGCGACAGGGTACTGCGAGGGCTGCGCCCGCACGCTCAAAGAGATCGCGAAATGGGGCTCGCTATCGCCACTCGACCGCCGCCAGATCATGGCAGAACTTGCGGGCCGCAAGCCGTTGCCGGCACCGGCCCGGGCAGGGTGAGCGCATGCTGGGTTGGTTGATTGCTGTATTGCTTGGTCTCGTCGTGCTGTTCTGGCAACTCGGGGGGAGCGTTTCCTCCGCTGATGCTGCAGAAAATACTGGCATGTTCATTTATGCGGCGGCTCTCGGCGCGATCGTCATTCTTTATGCTATGTCGATCGCCGGGGATTATCGCGGGCGCTGGGGACAAGCCTTGCGCCACGCCACCATTTGGATTGGCTTAGGTGTGGCCCTGCTCGGCGGTTATACGTATCGCGACGAAGTCCGTATTATGACGAACCGCATCGCCGGTGAAATTCTTCCACCCGGGCATGCCACTTCAGCCGAGCCGAGCGCGGCGGGCGAGCGTGCAGTGCGGCTGCGCAAGCGGCCGGATGGGCATTTTGTGGCCCGCGCCGCTATTGATGGCACAACCCTCGGGTTCTTGGTCGATACGGGCGCTTCCACTGTGGTGTTGAAGCCGGCGGATGCCGAAAAGGCTGGCGTCGATGTGGCGGCGCTTAAATTCACGGTCGAAGTCCAGACAGCCAACGGCACTACGTTCGCTGCACCGGTGCGCCTCAAGTCGATCTCCATCGGCCCCATTCTCATCACTGATGTCGAGGCGCTGGTCGCAAAACCGGGAAATCTTAAGGAGAACTTGCTCGGTATCAGTTTCTTAAAGCGTTTGCGCTCTTATGAGGTTTCTGGAGATTTCCTGACGCTGCGTGGCTGAAATCGCACGCCCTACCGGGGCCAGCGCCGGAGCTGATAATGAGGCGCGTTCATGTCGTACTCGTCTGGTACCCGGACGGTCATGGGTGAGGTAGCCGGCTGGGCCATTGCTGCCTGTTTGGTCGCGGTTGCAGTGATTAACTATGATGCCTTGCGCGGCACGACCGCCGAATTGCTCGGCATTTCTCTGGCGAAAGATGCAGCGGGCGATCCCGAAGCACAAAGCGCCAGCAACGAACCGCCGCGCAGCGGTTACTCGGTCGAACTCGAGGCTGGAGAGAACGGCCACTATCACGCCGAAGCCGAAATCAACGGCCGGCCCGTAAATGTGATGGTCGACACGGGTGCGTCGATGGTCGCGATGACATATGAAGATGCGGAAAGTGCCGGTATTTTCTTGAAAGACAGCGATTTCACCGCCCGGGCAAGTACCGCGAACGGCACTTCGCGGATTGCGCCTGTGACCATCGCCCGGCTCAGCATCGGCGATATCACGGTCCGCGATGTGAAAGCGGCTGTCGCCGAACGGGGCCGGTTGCAGGTGACATTGCTTGGTATGAGCTTTCTGTCACGTCTCGACCGCGTCGATATGCGGTCCGGCAAGCTGTTGCTGCAAGACTGATCGCGGCTGTTTATGACATAAATTGCGCTTAAAGCCGTTGGCAGGGTTGCGGTGCCGGTTCCGGCGCACTGACACATCAAATTTCAAGCCCATAAGACCGACGCTCAAGGATCTGAACGATGCAGATGAAGCCGCGTGCCGATTTGGTACCCAATACCGCCGACTTCGAACGCTGGCCTCTGGTCAAGCCGACCGGCTTTCGCGAATACGACGCGCGCTGGTTGTTTCCAGAAGAAATCAACCTCATGGGCCTCAATGCCGTAGGCATGGGCATGGCTAAGTTGTTCGACGAGCGCGGCGTGAAGAAGCGCATCGTCACCGGCCACGACTACCGCTGGTATTCCGGGTCGGTTAAGCAGGCACTGATGACAGGTCTGTTGGCTGGTGGCTTTGAAGTTCACGACATTGGGCTGGCGCTCTCGCCCATGGCCTACTTCGCGCAGTTTGATCTCGACGTGGAGGGTGTGGCGATGGTCACGGCCTCGCACAACGACAATGGCTGGACCGGCATTAAGATGGGCCTTGCCCGGCCTCTGACGTTCGGGCCCGACGAAATGAGCCGCCTGAAAGAGATCGTGCTGTCGGGAACTGCGGAACCGCAATCTGGCGGGCGCTACATCTTCGTTGCCGATATGGGCGAGCGCTACATGAAGGCGCTTGCAGACCGGCCCAAAATCGGGCGCAAGCTGAAAGTTGTGGCCGCTTGCGGGAATGGCACGGCTGGCGCGTTTGCTCCGCAGGTACTGGAAGCGATCGGCTGCGAGGTGGTGCCCCTCGATTGCGAACTCGATCATGCGTTCCCGCGCTACAATCCGAATCCCGAAGACATGAAAATGCTGCACGCCATCGCCGACGCGGTGGTCAAGCACGGCGCCGATGTGGGTCTTGGCTTTGATGGTGATGGCGACCGCTGCGGCGTTGTCGACAACGAGGGGCATGAGATTTTCGCCGATACCGTTGGCGTGATGCTGGCCCGTGATATATCGGCCCGTCATCCCAACGCGGTGTTTGTCGCCGACGTCAAGTCGACCGGGTTGTTCATGACCGATCCTGTTCTCCAGGCCAACGGTGCCAAGGCGCTCTACTGGAAGACTGGTCATTCCTATATGAAGCGCTACACCTTTGAACAGAAGGCGCTTGTTGGGTTTGAAAAGAGCGGACACTTCTTCTTTCAGCCGCCGCTTGGCCGCGGCTACGATGACGGACTCGTGGCGGCCCTGGCCGTCTGCGACATGCTCGATCGCGCGCCCGGTAAATCGATGGCCGATCTCAAGCGCGAATTGCCCAAGACCTATCAGTCGCCGACGATGTCTCCGCACTGCGGCGACGAAGTGAAGTACGGCATCGTCGAAAAGATCGTTGCCCAGTATGAAGCCCTCGCCAAAGGCGGTGCGACAGTGGCCGGCCAACCGATCCGCGATCTTGTAACAGTCAACGGCGTGCGCGTGACGCTTGCCGATGGCACCTGGGGTTTGGTGCGCGCCTCGTCGAACAAGCCCGAGCTTGTCATCGTGGTTGAAAGCCCTGTATCGGAAGCAAACAAAGTTGCCATCTTCCGCGATATCGAAGCCCGCCTCGCCAAATTTCCCGAGGTCGGCGAGTACAATCAGAAGATCTGAGTTGCAGAATGCCTATCTCGTTTGGGAGCGGGGTTCGGGCTCAAACCCACTCCCGCCAGGGCCGTCGCGGGTGCTTGATGACGCGTGTATGTGGTGGCGCGGGTGCTGACCGCGTTTGAGCCCGCCTCCACCCGGCGGGTGCGGGCTTTCAAGACTCTGCCCTTGAGTGCGCCCCCCCACAAAGATGACGGGGTGAGGGAAATCATGCTCTATGGGTGCAACACAGATGCACGCCGGGGGGCAAACAATGACCGAACACGAAACCGCGCCAGCGCCATGGTATAAGCACCTCTATGTGCAAGTTCTGGTCGCGATTGGCATCGGCGTGGCACTGGGGCATTTTTATCCTGATCTTGGCCAGCAGATGAAGCCTTTGGGCGATGGCTTTATCAAGCTCATCAAAATGATCATCGCGCCCATCATTTTTTGTACCGTCGTGACCGGCATCGCCGGCATGAGCAATCTGACACAGGTCGGGCGCGTCGGCGTCAAAGCGCTCATCTACTTTGAAGTCTTGACCACTGTGGCGCTGATCATTGGGCTCGTCGTTGCCAATGTTGTGCAGCCGGGCGCTGGCATGAACATCGACGCCAGCACGCTCGATACCAAAGATGTGGCTGCCTACGTCAGTAAGGCGAAAGAGCAAGGCATCGCCGAGTTTCTTCTCGGCGTCATTCCCACCACTATGCTCGGCGCGTTCACCGAAGGCAATATTCTGCAGGTCCTTCTGATCTCGTTGCTGTTTGCATTTTCGCTGCAAGCGCTGGGTGAACGAGGGCGCGGCCTTCTCGATATGATCGAACAAGTGTCGAAGGCCTTGTTCGGCATCGTGGCCATCATCATGAAGGCGGCACCTCTCGGGGCCTTCGGGGCGATGGCGTTCACGATTGGCAAGTATGGCTTTGCGACTTTGATTTCCCTCGGGCAATTGATGGCCGCATTTTATCTCACATGCTTGCTTTTTGTGTTCGTGGTGCTCGGCACAATCGCTTGGCTGAACGGCTTTTCCATTTTTGCTTTCATCCGCTACATCCGCGAAGAGTTACTGATCGTGCTTGGCACGTCGTCTTCGGAAAGCGTGCTGCCGCGCATGATGGCAAAAATGGAGCGGCTCGGTTGCGAGAAGCAAGTCGTCGGCCTTGTCATTCCCACCGGCTACTCGTTCAATCTCGATGGCACCTGCATCTATCTCACCATGGCCGCGCTGTTCCTGGCGCAAGCCACCAATACCGAATTGAGCCTCGCTCAGCAGCTTGGCATTTTGGGCGTGCTCCTGTTGACTTCGAAGGGGGCTGCGGGTGTGACCGGCTCGGGTTTCATCGTGCTGGCCGCCACATTGGGCACGGCGGGAACCATTCCGGTGGCTGCCATCGCCCTCATCCTCGGAGTCGACCGCTTCATGTCGGAAGCGCGGGCCTTGACGAACCTTGTCGGCAACGGCGTTGCAACGGTGGTGGTTGCCAATTGGGAAGGCGCGCTCGATCATACGCGCATGGCAGCTGAGTTAAAGGCGGGCGATCCCGAAGAAGCGCTCGACAAAGTTTAGCGGAAGCCGCTTTGCGCCCGTCAATGTTGCTGGCGCACACGCCAATTCGGCGCCAATTGCACGGCAAGCGTTGCCGCCACAATGAGGGCTGCGCCGATCCAGTTGAGCGGGGCTAGGCGCTCACCCAGAATCACGGCCCCGCACAGGGCGGCAAATAAGCTCTCCATCGAAATAATAATGGCTGCCTCGGCGGGCGGGGCATGGCGCATGGCGATGACCAAAAGCGTGAAAGTCAGGGCGCTGGATAGAAGCCCGACGTAGGCGATTTCTACCCACGCACTTCGCAACGCAGCCAACGAGACGGTCTCGGTGGAAAAAGCAAAGAAGCCGCCAACGACAGTCACGAGCGAAAACTGCACGCATGTGAACAGCAAAGGCCGGTCGAAGGCCGAAGCTCTGCCCGTTACAACAACGTGCACTGCCCAAATAACCGCGCTGGCCGCGATCAGGCGGTCGCCCGTGGACAGGGCGCTCATATCTCCGCCGCCCAATAGCCAAGTGCCGGCAAACGACAAGGCAGCAGCCGGCCAAACGATGGCGGCGGGGGCCCGGCGCGCTGCGACCCACGTGACAAACGGCACGCAAATAACGTAGAGCGCCGTTAGAAAGCCGGCGTTGGTTACGGTGGCTGTCACAAGCCCATACTGCTGCAGCGCCTCTCCGAAAAACATGGCCAAACTGGCGAGGGCCGTTATGCGCCAGAAGTCTGCGCTGATAGGCGCTTTGTGGGCACGGGTCTCGCGAAGGGCCAGGGGCACGAGGGCAAGCGCGCCGACCAGTGAACGCGCTGCGATGAACGTCATCGGCCCGATGGCATCCATCGCGGTCTTTTGAAAGACGAATGCCAAACCCCAGATGATGGCCACGACGAGGAGCAGAAGATCGGCTTGCAGGCGTGACATGAAGGTTGGACCTGAAGTGGGAGCGAGCAGCGCGTCTTAGATCAAGGTCCAGAGGAAGCGGAGTACGACGCATGTGATGAAGGCGGCGAACGCGAGTTCGAGGTGGCGCTTGTCGATGCCGTGCGCCATGCGCACCCCATAGGGCGCCGCAAAGACGCTGAGCGGCATGATCAGCAGGGCCGCCAAACTGACGTATCCCAAAGAATAGGGCGGCAAGCCCGGCATCCCCCAACCCGACCAGATGTAGCCGATGAGGCCGGGGACGGCAATGATCGGGCCGATGCCGGTCGCGGTTGCCACCGCCTGCAGAAGCGGCTTTCCGTGCAGCGTCAAGAGCGGCACAGTGAAGGTCGCCCCGCCGATCCCCATCAGTGTCGAGATAACCCCAATAGCGAAGGCAATGCCTTCGAGAATGGGCGGACGCGGCAGATCATCGGCAAGCCGCCAGTCGTCTCGACCAAGCGCCATTTTGACGGCGAGGAGCGTGCCAAACACCACCCAAACCCAGCGAAGCGCTTCGCTGCTGGCCTGATGCGCGACCAGGGTTCCAGCGATAACACCCAGTACGATCCAGGGTGCGATGCGCCGGACGACCGCGACATCGACGGCACCGCGGGCATGATGGGCGGCCAGCGAGCGCAAGACCGTCGGCGCAATGACGGCCAGCGTGCTGCCGAGGGCCATGTGCATGCGGACATCTTCCGAGACGCCCGCAAGGCCGAAGGCTTCATAAAGTACCGGCACAAGGATGCCGCCACCGCCGATGCCCAGTAGACCCGACAGGAATCCTGCGGCAAGCCCGGCCGCTATCATAACAGCGATGAGCACCCATAGCCCATCTCCGGAAAGCGCAAATCCCATCGTCACGCAACTCCGGCGAGATCGGGGAGGCTGGCGTCACCGGCGGTCAACTGGGCTGCTTCGTTCAAGATTTCCGCGCTTGCGTCGCGTCGCGTTACGCTCTCGCTCAGGAAGCGCCGGAACAGCCGCCCGCGAGGCTGCCGGTGGTAGAGACCCAAAACGTGCCGTGTGATGGCGTTGAGCTTTCCCCCCTGTGCCAGATGCGCCTCTGTATAGGGCACAAGCGCGTGCAGAACATCTGCGCGCGATGGGGCGGGGGCGGTGCTGCCAAAGAACCGCTGATCGACAGCGGCCAAAAGGTACGGATCATGATAAGCCGCGCGGCCGAGCATCACGCCATCGACATGCGCGAGGTGGCCTTCCGCAGCATCGAGCGTTTCAATGCCGCCATTGATGACTATGGTGAGATGCGGGCGAGCCGCTTTCAGCCGGTAGACGCGTGCGTAGTCGAGCGGCGGTACCTCGCGGTTTTCCTTCGGCGACAAACCGTTCAGCCACGCTTTGCGGGCATGAACGACGAACGTGGAACAACCCGCATCTGCCACCGTATCGATGAAGCGCTGAAAATCGGCTTCCGCATCTTGATCGTCAATGCCGATGCGGCACTTCACAGTGACCGGAACGGACACCGCATCGCGCATGGCGGCAACGCACCCGGCGACAAGCTGAGGCTCGGCCATCAGGCAGGCGCCAAAGCGGCCTTCCTGTACGCGGTCCGACGGGCAGCCGACATTGAGATTGATTTCGTTGTAGCCGTAACCTTCACCGATGCGCGCGGCCTCTGCCAGCTTCGCCGGATCAGACCCGCCGAGCTGTAACGCAATCGGATGTTCCTCGGGCGAAAACCCAAGCAGATAATCGCGCTTGCCGCGAATGACAGCATCTGCCGTCACCATTTCAGTATACACCAAAGCATGGCGCGTCATGAGCCGATGGAAGAACCGGCAGTGCCGGTCCGACCACTCCATCATAGGGGCGACGCAGAATCTATGTGGTTCATAAGGCATATTGCTTGCTACACTTCACTTTTCAGGAGAGCGTCAACTCGGGCATTCGCATGGGCCGCTGGTCCTTAACGCTTCTCCACCAGCACTTTGTGCCTGTTTTGCCCTGAAAACTCAATTGCGGCACCCAGCGGCAGCGCGCGTAGCTTCAATCTATGGTCACTGCGACTAAACTCCGCGCGCAGAGCCGCCGGCTTCGCCGCGAAGAATGCTGCGCGACATGGACCAGTAGTCGCGCCGCAGAAGGATAACCAGCACACCTGTCGTGGCGGCGATGAAAGCCACGGGATGGAAGAACCAGAACAAGCCGGCAATCGTGTAGTAAAACGAGCGCATGCCACGGTTGGAGTGTTCGCCAACGAGGCCGAGCAAACTTGCGACGCGGCGCGCATGAGAGATGCGTGCCTCCCTGTTGTAACTGGGCGGGGGCGTTGCGCCCATCATGATCACGGTATAGTGCGACAGCCGGAATGCCCAAGCGAACTTAAAGAATGCAAAAACCATGATCGACATGAGGAAGATCACTTTGATCTCCCACAGCACCGACGACGTCGGCGCGGCGAGCGGGAAGCTTTCGAAGATCTGCCGGGCCTTCTCGCCGTAGCCGAGCAGGGCTGCAAGTCCGCCAATGGTGAGTGCCGTTGTCGAGGCGAAAAAGGCATTGCCGCTGACCAGCCAGCCGAGCAGCTGACTGTCCATGATACGGTTGTCGCGCTCGCTCATCTCGATCATCCAGGCTTCGCGCTGTCTTTGGACGGCTGCCGCAATAGAGCTGTCGAAAAAGCGCGGACGCATGGAGAGGAATTCGTACACGGCAACCAGTGCGGTGAACCAGAGGATCGCAGCAAGGTCGAGCGGTGGCAGAAGTGCGGTCATCGGCATGTCTCAAAACAGGAATCAAGAGTGGAGCAGCGCGGGCCTCTCTTAACCGGGGGGAAGCCGCAAAATCCAAAAAAAGGTCTGGACCGATTACTTTTTTGATTTAGGGACTGCCCGTTCGCGTTCCAAAAGCTGGCGTTTGCGTTCGACACCCCAGCGATAACCGGAAAGGGTGCCGTCTTTGGCGGTGACGCGGTGACATGGGATGACGACGGCGACCGGGTTTGCACCGCAGGCACGTGCCACCGCCCGCACGGCGCTTGGCTGGCCGATGTGCTGGGCGAGTTCTGCGTAGGTGAGAGTGGCGCCCGCAGGAATGCCGCGCAGCGCCCGCCAGACTTTGTGCTGGAATACGGTGCCGCGGATATCGAGGGGGAGCGCGGGCGGCGAGCCAGGCTGTTCAATGTGGGCAACGATGCGCGCCAGAAGTTCATCAGACGCCGGGCCGCCCCGTCGAAGGCCGGCTTTTGGAAAGCGGGCTGCCAGATCGCGCTCAAGGCTAACAGTGTCATCGCCCATAAAAACAGCGCACACGCCAACCGGTGTTGACGCCACAAGAACGGCGCCGAGCGCGCACGTGCCTGTCGTGAATGTGATCGCCGTGCTTGCGTCGCCAGACTTGAATGCGGTGGGTGTCACACCAAAAAACTGCTGTGAGGCTGCATAGAAAGCGCCCAAGTCGTCCTTGCCAGCAAGGAGCGGTGAACGTGATCTTGGTTTGGTGCCTTCGGGCATGGCGCGGGTCTGCTCTGTTCGGTTGACGGCAATATCTTCCTTTGCGGCAGTCCATTTCCTGAACGGCTAAGCTTTGGCGTCGACTTTGGATATAGAGGACTCAAGCGCCGCGTTACGTCCGAAATTGGGTGCGGCCGTATCTTGCCCGGCTTGAATGACACCACGGCGGATTTCGCGGGCGTCGGTGAACATTTTGAAAAGCGTATCGCCGTCGCCAAAGCGGATCGCCCGCTGCAAATTGGCGAGGTCTTCGGAAAAGCGGCCGAGCATTTCGAGAACCGCATCCTTGTTGGCGAGGAACACATCGCGCCACATCGTCGGATCGGAGGCGGCGATGCGCGTGAAATCCCGGAAGCCGCCAGCCGAGAATTTGATGACTTCGCTGTCGGTCACGCGCTCGAGATGAGCTGCGGTGTTAACGATGTTGTAGGCGATCAAATGCGGCAGATGGCTGGTGATCGCGAGCACCATGTCGTGGTGATCGGGCGTCATGATCTCGACGTTCGAGCCGAGCTTTTCCCAGAAGGTTTTCAGCTTTGCGACCGCTGCTGCATCGGTGTGCGGCTCGGGCGTCAGAATGCACCAGCGGCCATCGAACAGTTCCGCAAAGCCCGACTCTGGTCCGGATTTTTCGGTGCCTGCAATCGGATGTCCGGCGACAAAATGCACGCCCTCTGGGATATGCGGGGCCATATCTCGCACAATCGAGCCCTTGACCGAGCCCACGTCGGTGATGATGCAGCCTGGCTTCAAGACGGGGGAGATCTCGGCTGTGATCTGTCCGCAAAGCCCGACGGGCACACACAAGATGACAAGATCAGCGCCCTTGGCGGCGTCGCGTGCGCTGGCAAAGCCCTCGCTGATCAAACCCAGATCGAGAGCGGTTTTCACTGTCGCGGCGCTGCGCGCCGAGCCAACGAGGGTTCGCGCTAAACCGGCACGCTGGCTGGCCAAGCTGATGGACGACCCGATGAGGCCGATGCCGATCAGCGCGATTCGTTCGAACATGGGTTCGCCTGCGGGCGGCGTGGTGGTCGTTTTCCTCACGCCGCTCTCCCGGCAAATTCTGAAAGCGCATCAATCACGGCGCGATTTTCTGCTTGCGTGCCAATCGTCAAGCGCAACGCATGCGGCAGGCCGTACCCCACGACCCGGCGCAGAATGATCCCGCGTGACTTCAAGAAGTCGTCGCAGGCAGCGGCCCCGCGCAACGGGTCATCGGGCAAGTGGAACAGGAGGAAGTTGGCAACACTCGGCGTCACCGCATAGCCGAGCTTTTCGATTTCAGCCGTAAGCCAGGGCAGCCACTGCTCGTTGTGGCCAATTGCGGTTTCGATGTGGGCGGTGTCGGCCATTGCGGCGGCGCCCGCCGCAATCGATGGCGACGACAAATTGAAGGGGCCACGGATGCGGTTCAGCACATCGGCAATCTCTTGGGGGCAATAGGCCCAGCCAATGCGCAAGGCGGCCAACCCGAAGATCTTGGAGAACGTGCGCGTCATCACGGTGTTGTTGGTAGTGGCGACCAACTCGATGCCGGCCTCATAGTCGTTGCGCCGGACATATTCGGCATATGCCCCATCGAGCACCAGCACTACGTTGCCGGGCAGGCTCTCGCGCAGGCGGCGCACTTCGCTGTGTGGAATGTAGGTTCCGGTCGGATTGTTCGGGTTGGCAAGAAACACAACCTTGGTGCGCGGCGTTACCTTGGCTAACAGCGCATCGACGCTGGCGGTCAGGTTGGTTTCAGGAGCAATCACGGCCGTTGCGCCATTCGTCAGAATGGCAATCCGGTAAACCAAAAATCCGTGCTCGGTGTAAAGGCCTTCATCGCCCGGTCCAAGGTAGGCGTGCGCGATCATGCTGAGCAGTTCGTCGGAGCCAGAGCCGCAGACAATCCGTGCCGGGTCGAGGCCATACCGCGCGCCAATGGCCTTGCGCAACAGGGTTGCCTGCCCGTCGGGATAACGCTCAAGGTGCTGGGCTGCCTCCGCGTAAGCCGTGATGGCGTGCGGGCTGGCGCCCAGAGGCGTCTCGTTCGACGAGAGTTTAATGGGCTTCTTGCCGCCAGGAACAGTGCTTTCTCCAGGCACATAGATTTCAATGCCGAGAATTCCAGGCTTTGGGGCGGGCGATAGCGTGGACATGGTCTTAAGGTCGTCTTTCTTGAAGAGGCAATCCGGCTCGAACAGTGTGCTCGAGTGAACCGGGCAGTGATAGACGAGGAGACCAGCGAGCGAAAGACCAGAAAACAGCGCGGGCATCAGGCACTTAACAATTGTATCAGGCGCTGCCGCCCACTTGCCGCCTGGAGGCCAGCCTTGACGCTGGTGCTCGGTGTCCGTTACTCTCTGGCCATTCGTGGTGATTTGGCCGGCCGGCTTGCAGCCACGTAAAACAACTTGCTAAACAGGCCGCGCGCACCCGGTTAACGGATGAGCCCGGTTATTTGGCGGGACGTTTGGCCGGGACTTTTTGTAAACGGGCAATCGACAGACAGCCCGGAGAAAGCGCGCCTTACATGCCGATCTCAGACCAAGGCAGCAACGAAGACGCATCCAGTGCCGTTGAGCGGACGAACCTGCGCACGGGCCTCGACGCGCGCGACGCTGTGGCTTCCGCGTCGGAAAGCGAGGCGCCGAAACCCTCGAGCCTTTCGGTCGTGTTCGGGGTGGATGCGCCCCTGCGCCTTGATTGCCAGCAAGATCTCGCGCCCTTCACGGTCGCCTATCAAACCTATGGCGAACTCAATGCCGAAAAGAGCAACGCCATTCTGATTTGCCATGCGCTGACCGGGGATCAACATGTCGCCAACAAACACCCGGTGACGGGAAAAGAGGGTTGGTGGAGCACGCTGGTCGGCCCGGGCAAGCCCGTCGATACAACGCGATACTTCGTGATTTGTGCCAATATTCTTGGCGGCTGCATGGGCTCGACCGGCCCAACCTCGATCAACCCAAAAACCGGACAGAGCTACGGCGTCAAATTCCCGGTGATCACCATTCGTGACATGGTCAACGCGCAGGTGCGGCTCATCGACCATCTCGGCATCGACAAATTGTTCTCGATCATCGGCGGATCGATGGGCGGCATGCAGGTGCTTGAATGGGCCGCCCGCCACAAAGATCGTTTTGTGACAGCCATGCCGATTGCCACAGCGCCGTGGCACACTGCGCAGAACATCGCCTTCCATGAAGTGGGCCGCCAGGCTGTCATGGCTGATCCGGAATGGCGGGATGGCAAATACGCTGCCTTTGGCACGCGGCCCGCGCGCGGGCTGGCGGTTGCGCGCATGGCCGCCCACATCACGTATCTGTCGGAGAAGGCGCTGCAGGACAAGTTCGGGCGCGGCCTGCAGGATCGCAACGCTCGCTCGTTTTCGTTTGATGCCGATTTCCAGATCGAGAGCTACTTGCGCCATCAAGGCTCGACATTCGTCGATCGCTTCGATGCCAACAGCTATCTCTATATCACACGTGCCATGGACTATTTTGATCTCGAAGCCGAATCCGGCGGCAAGCTCGCCAACGCATTCCAGGGCACGAAAGCGCAGTTTTGCGTTATTTCGTTTACCAGCGATTGGCTTTATCCGACGCGCGATAGCCGCGCCATTGTCAAGGCGCTTAACGCGGTTGCCGCCAACGTATCTTTTGTCGAACTCGAAAGCGACAAGGGGCACGACGCTTTCTTGCTTGAAGAAAAAGAGTTCCTTGCAACCGTGCGCGGCTTCCTCAATGCGGCGGCGGCCAAGCGTGGCCTGAAGCCTGCCAAAGAGACCAGCGCATGAGTATGGAAACCGAAACGATCTTGAGCGAAGTGCGCGCCGACCATAGGCTGATTGCCGAGATGGTCGAGCCCGGCTCGCGGGTGCTGGATGTCGGTTGTGGCGACGGCGCGCTGCTGCAGTTGTTGCGCGATGAGAAGGCCGTCGATGGCCGCGGCGTCGAGCTCTCGCCCGAGCGCGTCAAGGGCTGCGTTACGCGCGGGCTGTCTGTCATCCAAGGTGACGCCGACCGCGATTTGAGAGACTATCCGGACAAGGCGTTCGACTATGCCATTCTGTCGCTCACCATTCAGGCGACGCGCGAACCCAAGACTGTTCTTGAAAACCTGCTGCGCATTGGCCGGCACGCCATCGTATCGTTCCCGAATTTCGGGCATTGGCGCATCCGCACGCAGTTCTTGTTGTCGGGCCGCATGCCCAAGACACCGAGCCTGCCCGAGACCTGGTACAACAGCGTCGACACGCATCTGTGCACCATCCGCGACTTCGTCGAATTGGTCGATCTTGCCGACGCCGAGGTGGAAGAGGCCGTTGCCTTCAACAGTTGGGGCAAGCGGCTGCCGATCATGAACTCTCTCTCGGCGCAAAATCTGTTTGGCGAGAAGGCCGTGTTTAAACTGGCCCGGCGGCGCAGCATCGGCTGAGTGCAAAAGAGCGACGGGTCGGGCGTCTCTCTAGCGCGCGGCATCCTTTGAGTTGGTCACGCCGCCATGACGGCGCACGGTTACGAGATCGCGCAAGACGCGGGGTTGCGCCCTGGCCATCCCCGACGGCGCCATCACTTCTTTTTTTGCTTCAACGATCATTGCGCCGCCAAAAGCCCCCGCCAAGCGTTGGCCGGCCCTCTCGACGGTGGGGGCCGATCTGCGCAAGATCTGTCGGTCGAAGGGCGGGAAATATAACGCACCGCTCCACGCGACGGGTGTGAATAAGCTCTCGACCAACAGGGTTTCGAGCTGCGAGCGGCTATAGGGGCGGCCTTGGCCGAACGGCGTCGTGTCCAGCCGGGCCCATAGGCCGCGCCGATTGGAAACAATGAGAAGCAGGCGGCCCTGCGGGGCCAGCACCCGCCACATCTCGCGCACCAAAGGCTGCACCCGCTCACAAGTTTCGAGGCAATGGACCGCGAGGAGCCGATCGACGGAATTGTCGGGGATAGGCCACTGATCTTCTTCGACGAGAATGCTGCGCACCGGCCCCTCGGACGGCCACACCAGCGCCCCTTGGGAGGCTGGCATTAAGGCACCCAGGCGCGTCACGTCGCGCCGGTACCGTCCGAGAAACGGCGTTGCAAAACCCAAACCCAGCATGGTTCCGGTTTGCCGTCCTGCCCAATGGGCCGAGATGCGGTTGAGCAACGCCCGGCGAACCACGAGACCCAAGGGGCTCTTGTAGAAATCTCGCAGATCGGCGGCATCGTGCTGCATCGTTGACATTATAGGTACCGGGAGCCTGAGTTTTAAGACCGCTCTTGTCCCGCTTTCATCTCTTTTGATGGGTCATTCTTCGGGGGTTGGGCCGTGACACTTAAGACCGCCAGCGTTTACCGCTTCGGAGAGCATACCTTCCCTCGTGCCCGGTCCTTGTTGAAATGGCAAGGCGGCACAGGTACCCTCGCCTGTGCTGTTGCGCCGCGACTGCCCTTTCAGCCGTTCCTTTCGAGGGCCCATGTCCCAACTTCAAATTCATCAGTTTGCCTGTCTCAAAGACAACTACGGGGTTCTCGTGCATGACCCAGAGACGGGGCAAACGATGTCTGTTGACGCACCCTGCGCGCTTCGGGTGCAACAGGAACTTGCCAGTAAAGGCTGGCAACTCAGCCATATTCTGACGACTCATCATCACGCCGACCACACGGGCGGCAATCTGACTTTGAAGCAGGGAACAGGTTGCACCATTGTTGGCCCGCGTGCCGAAGCCGCCCGCATCCCCGGCATCGATGTTGAAGCGAGCGAGGGAGACGTGATTGCCGTCGGCAATTTTGAGGTACGCGTGCTGGAGACGCCAGGGCACACGCTCGGCCACGTCAGCTACTGGATTGCAGGTTCGTCTGTTGCCTTCGTCGGCGACACGCTGTTTGCCATGGGCTGCGGGCGCGTCCTCGAAGGGAGCAACGAGATGATGTGGAATTCGTTGCAGAAGCTCGCAGCACTTCCCGGGCAGACGCAGATTTATTGCGGGCATGAATATACGTTAGCCAACGCCCAGTTCGGCCTCACCATAGAACCCGACAACGCGGCCCTTCGCCAGCGCGCTCAAGATGTTATGGCCCTTCGCGGCGAGGGAAAACCTGCGTTGCCAACGCGAATCGATTGGGAACTTGAAACCAACGTGTTTCTTCGCCCGCATATTGCTGCCATCCGCAACCGCTTGAACATGCGGGCGGCGGCCGATTGGCGGGTCTTTGGTGAGATTCGCGAACGCAAGAATCGCGCATGAGCAGCCCCACGATGACGGCAGTGGAGATCGTTGCAGAACTCGGACTAACACCTCATCCAGAGGGTGGATTTTATCGCGAGACGTTTCGCGATGACATTTCGGTTGAAGGCCGCGCGGCCTCTACCGCGATCTATTTTCTGCTGCCCTATGGTGTGGTGTCGCGCTGGCACCGGGTCGATGCTGCTGAAGTCTGGCATTGGTATGCGGGCAGCCCGCTCAGTCTCAGCTTGGCAACGCCGGGCGGCAAGGTCGAGACGTTGCGGCTCGGCTCTGACATTTTGGGTGGAGGCCGGCCGCAGGCCGTCGTTCCCGCTGGTTCCTGGCAGCAAGCACAAAGCCTCGGCGCCTACACACTTGTGGGCTGTACCGTGGCGCCGGGTTTTTTGTTTGAACGTTTCGAAATCGCCGTAGACGGGTTTGCGCCCTGATCGCGCAATTGAGAATCATTGCCCCTCTGCCAGCGCGCGCGTGTCCCCGATGCGGACGCAATCCTTTGATTAGAAAGTTGTCCACGAGTCATTGTCTTGCGCAAAGGCGTGCAACCCATTGTAAATACTTCATTCTTTTGGAAAGAAAAGAATCTTACGAGAATGATGCGCTGCTGCGCTTGCTGACTCAACCCGACTCACGTTTTTGTCCGTGTTCATTAGACTTAAGCGGGTTTTGGGGGTTGCTGCACATGAAGGCCCAGGTTTCGGGAATGGTTGGTTCTGGACCGATGTTGACTGCGGTTTTCGTCGATTACGACAACATCTACATGTCGCTGCGGCGCAAGAGCGAAGAAGCTGCAAAGCGCTTTGCCAAGGACGCGGTACTGTGGTTAAAGGAAATCGAGAACGGCCGCCTCATCACACTAACCGGCGGGGCACAAGATACCGCTGAGCGCCGTATCGTCATGAACCGCTGCTACGGCAATCCGGTTCCGCGCCGCAATGGCAACGACAACTCGACGGACATGAACTCGTTTCCGTTTGTGCGCCATCACTATCTGCGCGCCGGATTCGAAGTGGTCGATTGCCCGCCGCTGACAGCCCAGCTTAAGAACTCCGCCGACATCCGCATGGTGATGGACGTGCGCGACTTCCTCGATCACAGAACTCACTTCGACGAATTCATTTTGCTGTCGGGAGACGCCGACTTCACGCCGGTCTTGCACCGGTTACGCGCTCATGCGCGGCGGACCATCGTATTTGCAAACGACCACACCGCAGCGCCGTACACAGCGCTGAGCGATGGCGAAGTGCGCGAGCAGGATCTGATTACACTTCTTTTGGATGGCCGCATTGGCAGTCAGGCAGAACCTAACGCACAAGCGGCTCTGTCGGCACCGGCACGTCAGGCTTTCGACTTGGATGGCCTGCGTGCAGAAATTGTACGAGAAGTTGTTGGCCTCGTGCGGTCTGCCGGCCAGCCGGTTCCGCTCGAAGCGCTTGCTGATCGTGCGGTGCGCACGCTCGGTCATGAGAAGACAGTCGGATCCGGTTGGGCCGGTGCGGGCGGGTTCCGCGAGTTGCTCAATGCGGCCCTGCCGCATGATGTGCGCTTAACGGACCAGCCTCCGTACTTCGTGTTCGACATTTCGCGCCAGGAAGCAGCACGCGCACCCGTCGTGACAGCCCCGCCTCAGGCTGCAGCCGTGCGCGCCGAACCTCGTAAGGAAATCGCCTATGAGCCGACGCGCGAAGCGCGTCTGGAACCGGCTCGTGATCCACGTCTCGATCAACGCGCCGCGCCGCCGAAGGCCCCAGCTGGGCCCGAAACCGGCATGCCAATGCAGTACGCCTCGATGCCGGCGACTGCACGGCCAGCTGCGCCGCGCCCGCAATTCGGCTATCAGACGCCCGAGCCGCAGCCCGTGCAACAGCAGGTGCCAATAGCTCAACCGCAGGCCCCGCTTGCGCAGCAGCCTCAGGCGCCAGCGGCTCAGCCGCAGGTAGGGCTGGCTCAGCCGCAAGGCGCGCGTCCTGCTGCTGTGCAGAGCATGATCCAGCAGTCGATCGCCCGGATTCACGATGCTTGCCAGGCCCCGCCCTTGTCACCGCCCGAGTATCGCGCGCTGTTCGAGGTGATGGCCGAGGAAATCAATACGAACAATCTTACCGGCAATCAGACGTTCGTGAACATAGAGCAGCGTGCCCGTGACCTCGGCGTCGAGTTGCGCCGCGACGACATCCGCTTTGTGTTGGACGTGGTGAGCGAGCCCGATCCATGGTTTGAGCAGGGCGCTTCGGCCAACTTGTTTTCGAGCCGATTCCGTAACTTTGTGGTGGCTCGCTGCCGCAGCCAGGGTCTTAACCTCTCAGCAGATGAACTCGTCGACCTGATCGAAGCTTGGTTCGGCGGCTCACCCGTGGCGCAGCGTGCAGCAGCTCCGCAGCAGCAGCAGGCTCCGCAACAGCAGCCAGCTCCGCAGCAGCAAGCAGGCCGCCCGCATCAGGGTGCCGCGCCTCCGGCTGCCCAACAGGATCGCTGGTGGTCGCTTGAAGAGGGCCGCGATCGCTGGTGGTCGCTTGAAGAGGGCCGCGAGCACGTCGCTTCGGCTCGCCAAGGAACGCAGGACGATGAGTTCCCGCGCATCATTCGGTCGCGCCTTCGCGGATAGAATTCGCCTCGAGCCTGCCGCGCTGATGTCTCATCAGCGTGGCCACGCCTCCGCTGAGTGATTTGTGCACCATCAACGCATAGCCTGTTGTGCATGCGGCTAGTAAAAGCGTGGCTGCCAGATGCTCTGGTGCGGTGGCCGTGCCGAGAGCGGCTGCGGTGAGAGCAACGACAACAGAGACGCTGGCTAGCCATGCGGCAGAGCTGATGCTGATTCCGGGCAGTGCCGGATTGCATTGGCCAGCGCGCCAGACGATGTAAGCAAGCGATGCCCATTCGCCAAACACTCCGGCCGCCGCGATGCTTTCGACGCTGAAGCCGTTTAGAGCAAGCCAAACAGCGGCGGGCAGTGTGCTGGCGCGTAACAAGCCGGCAATCAAAAATGGCTTTGTCTGGCCGTGAGCCATGAGGGCCATGCCCGGCACCACTTGCACCATTCGCACCATCCACATGAGGGCCAGCCAGCCCGTCAGATTGCCATGCCCGGCGTAGTTCGGTCCAAAGGCCAGCGGCACGAGGGTGCCACCGGCGACTCCAAACACGACGAGATAAAGGGCGGCGGCGAAAGCCGTAACGCTGCTCAAGTTTTCATAGCGGGCGTTGAATTCGCGCGGGTTGTCTCGCTGAGCTGCGAGCAGCGGTAGCATCAGGGCGTGGCCGACTTTTGCGGCAATTATCGCCGGCACCATGGTCGCCAGAAAGGCCACAGAGAATCCAGCCAATGCTTCCATGCCGAAGAATTTTCCGATGATTAGGCGGTCGCTCTGGAACACCACGAACAAGGGAAATGCGCTGAGCCAAATCGGCCAGCCGAATGTCAACAGTTGATGTAAAATCGGCATGTCGAATGCGATGTCATAGCGCCGCCTTGCGACAGCGTGAGAGGCGAGAACTGAGGCGATGGCCTGGGCCACAGCAATACCGACGACTACCGTGTAACTGGCATCGAAGTAGAGCGCGGGAACCAGCAGTACGAGAGCCGTCACCTGCGGTATGACTTCAATCAGTGTCTGCGGCAGGTTATTGAGGCCGCGCTGGGCGCAGCGCGTATCGAGGTGCATGAAACCCTTAATCAGCGGCACCAGTGAAATGAGTTCGAACGCCGGCTGAGCGTCGACAATGCCGAGGAAGCTGCAGAACGGGCCACTGGCAACGTAGAGCAGCAGCGTGGTCAGCACGCCGCGTGCAATCAAGACGGTGTGCGCTGTGGCGACGAAGCGCGGTGTATCGCCAGCGGGGGCTTGGACAATGAGCTTATCGGCACCGACATCCGTCAGGCTTTCGAGCAGCTGCAACACCATGATCAGGGTGACGGCAATACCGAAGTCACCCTTCGCCAGCGAATGGCCGAGAATGGCATTGCGCAGAAACGAACAGGCTTGCGCCGTGGCAAAGCCCGAAAACAACAGCGCTCCCTGCGACGCGACGCGGCGGGCCAGCGCGCCGGGCCGGGACGCGGCATGCGAAGCGGTCGCGCCAGGGGGTCCGGTAATGACATCAATCACGGCTGCCGCCTCCGCTGATTGAGCCCATGCGGCGGTTGAGCGAGGCGAGCGGCCGGGCGGCCAAGCGTCCAGCGAGTTGCCCGATGCGGTCGCCAGATAGGTGGACGAGGGTGCAAGTCGTTTGCATCCAGCGCGGGCTCAGTGCCTTATTCCATTTGTCCCGGAAGGCGCGTTCGGCGGCGGCGAAGGCATCGCTTTTGTTGCCGGCCGACAAATGGGCCAGATGAAAGTCGATGACATAGGCGCTGTATCCGGCCATGGCGGCGTTGAGGCAGAGATCCGCGCCATAAAGGTGGAACCCCGACAAATTGCGCGAAAAGCCGACGCGGGCAGAGCGCCGCACGACGATGAAATTTTCATCTAAGCTCATGACGCGGGCCGGTAGCGTGCCCATGTGCTGGTTGGCGCCGTGCGGGTCGGTGATGCGCAGCGCCAGCCGTCCGGCAGCGAGTGCGCCGGCATTTCCAGCGAGCGCCCAATCGGCATCGCGCTGTGAGAGGTTTGCAAGCCGGGCGTCGAGGGTGGTGCGGTCATCGCTCAGAAGGCGCACGTCCTGATGACAGAGTATGACTAAGCTGCCGCGCGCTTCAGAGAGCATGGCGTCCAGGCCGCGATAGGCGCAGGCCCGGTTGCTCTTGCTGTTGTCGATAAAAAGATACTCGCAATCGGCGCCTGTGAATCCGCCTGCCTCGAAAGAGGCGCGCATGGCCGCATACTGGCTGGGATCGTTGATCAGGGTCGCGATCGTATACCGGATGGCCGCGCCCTGTGCGGGTGTGACTGCGTGCGGGCGTTCGATATAGGCCGCCGTATCGGGCTCGCGTGAGATGCTCTTCATGTCGCTGTGCCTTATGCCGCAGGCGATATGACGGCGTGTGCTGTCGAGGTCTGCTTGTTCGCTTGTGCCGCTGCCGTGCCAGGGTAGCCAAACATCCAGGTTTTTCGTAGCGACCATATCTCGTGCCATGTGGCCGCCGCTGCAAGCCGTGAGGGCGAACGGGTGAGAGATCCCAAGATGCTCCGCGCAATCCAGCGCGTCCACGGCCACAACGCCAGAAGGCGTTGACCGGGCCAGCGCAAGAACGGGTGCCAGTGGTGCGCGATGAGGCTCGCCTTGGCGCTGAGAAGTTTGGTCATTTTGGCCGTGCGCGCCGTTTCCGACGCCCCGCCCAGATGGATGATGGTTGCCGCCGGCGTGATCATGGGTCTCGCGCCTGTTTTTTTCGCGCGCAAACACAGGTCGGCTTCTTCGCCGTACATGAAATAGTGCGGATCAAAGCCGCCATGCGCGGTCCAGACCTCGCGATCTATGAGGAAAAAGCAGCCCGAAACGATGTCGACGCTGCGCACGCGGTCGCGCGGCCAGCCGCCATAGGCTTCGCCATTGAAGAATTCAGTGTTGCGAAACAGGCCCGTGAGGCCGGTCACGCGGCAAAACTGGTTCCATAAGGTCATGCGGCCCCAGCACGAGGCGATGTTGAGGCTGCCGTCTGCAAACAGCGTGCGCCCGCCCCAAATCTGTGCATCCGGGTTGGCGTCAGCGAAATCGACCAGCGCATCTATGGCCCCGTCGAGTACCACGGTGTCGGGATTGAGCAGCAAGAGGTACCGGCCGCGGGCTTGCTGAGCTGCCACGTTGTTGGCGCGCGCAAAGCCGATGTTTTCGCGCAAGGCGATGAGGTGCGGTTTGGCCGGGTGTCCGGCCAAAGCCTCTGCAGAGCCGTCGTGCGAAGCGTTGTCGACGACGATGATCTCATAGGCGCACTGCTCCGTCTCGCGCACCGCCGAAGCGATGGCCTCGAGTGTGAGTGCACGGGTATTGTAGCTGACGATCAAAATTGAGACGTCGATCGCAGGGGAGGTGGACATGAGAAGCCTGTAAAACGTCCGTGCCGGTGCACGGTTCACCCGAGACTACGCTGGTCCGGCTAACCCAGCGTTAAGGCTCACAGCTGGGGTGTTTCCAGCTAGGCGGCGGCTTTTTCGGCCAAGTTAAGCAAAAGATTAACGCTGAGCGCAGATACTGCGGGTCCCTCATTCCAACGGGCTCATCACCATGCGCACTGGTAGCGAAACAAAGGCGTTCGACGGCATCATTTGCATGGGTGGCGAAGACTGGTGGTACCACAATCGCGGTCATTTCGATTTCCAGATCATGCGCCGCCTAGCCCGGCAGTGGCCAGTGCTGTTCGTCAATTCGATTGGCGTGCGCATGCCGGAAATGAGCGACAAGAAGGTGTTCGCCCAGCGTGTCAGCCGCAAGCTGAAAAGTTTGACGCGCGGTGCCGTTCACGTTGAAAACCGGTTCTGGGTGTTCTCCCCGGTGGTGCTCCCAGGCGAAACCGGCGCCAAGCTTACGAATTGGGCGTTGACCCCGCAGATCCGGGCAGCGGCCGCGCGCGCCGGCATCCGCAATCCCGTTTTGTGGATTCATTGCCCGGCAGGAGCCGCGATGATGAGCGCGCTCGACCCAGCGGCAATTGTGCTGCAGCGAACCGACCGCTTCGAGGCCTTCCCCGAAGGCGACCCCGTGCTGCTGACACGCCAGATCGAAGACATCAAAGCCAAGGCGGATTTGACCATTTACTCAGCGCACCATTTGGCTGGCGAAGAACAAGATCAGGTGTCGCGACAACTTGTTGTGACGCATGGTGTCGACTTTGATGCGTTTACTTCAGCGGGTCTTGCCGGCAAAGACGGCGTTGCCGAACTGGCGGGCGTGCGTCATCCGCGTGCCGGCTTCATCGGCGGCATGGACGCACACACGTTCGATCCGCAACTGTTTGTCGAAACCGCCGCGCGCTTGCCAGGGGTTGAATTTGTGATGATCGGGGGCGTGTCGTTGCCTGATGGCTGGTGCACGTTGCCCAATGTGCGCTTTCTTGGCCGTAAGCCTTACGACGAAATTGCCACCTATATGGCGGCGATGGATGTTTTGATCATGCCGTGGAATTCCAGCGATTGGATCAAGGCGTGCAATCCGATCAAACTCAAAGAGTATCTGGCAACGGGCCGACCGGTGGTTTCAACTGATTTCCAGGCGCTCGATGGCTATCGCGATCTCGTGCGCACGGCACGCGGGCCGGTGGAATTTGCCGCTCAAATCGAAGCGGCCCTCACACAGCCGTTCGACAGCGATGCAAGCCGCCAGCGTGTTCGGGCCGAGAGTTGGGACGCGAAGAGTGATTTGGTGGCCAAAACCATTCTCGATCTCGGACTTCGGTTCGAGGATCGCGCGGAATTTGCCAAAAACGCGGCCTAGCCCGGTCCGGCTTCTCCCATCTGTTTTCTAAGATCCCTGAGCCCGGTACTGAACGGCAATCCCGTAGCCTGCAGCGCCTTCCGCATAGGGTCCGAAAGGACCGGCGGGCGCGGCTGGCACGGGTGCAGTGTGGGCTTGCGCCCGGCGTGCCACCGCCGCTGAGCGGGCGGACTTTTTCTTCGGGTCGGCCAGCCAACCGCCGAGCCCGATAAAGAAAAAGAAGAATGCGTTGAGAACATTCCAGTAGTGCACGGTGCAGGCAATCAGGCACACCGCGATCAACGACATCATCCAGCCAGTTGCCAATTGTTTGATGCCCTTGTCGCGATTCTTGATGCCGCGTACGACGACGGCGCGCCCGATGAGAAGTATGGCGCAAACCAGAATAAGAAACCCCGGTATGCCACCACGCATGGCCGTCACGAGCCAGAATGTATCCACCGTTGACGACGCCATCCAGGCAGGGCGGTCCCATTCGGCAAGGCCGATGCCAAGAACCGGATTCGCCCAGACGTTGGCAAGCCCGTGCTCCCAGATCTGCAGCCGGTAGAACCCGGTTGCAGCGTCGAAGGTCATGCCTGTGGCGATCAAGTTCGCGGGTGAGCGGTTTGAAACCACCGAAGCGCCGATATAGAGGCCGGCGATAATTGCCAGCGTCAACGGCGTGCGCTGGGCGATGCCACGGGTCAGGCGTTCCCAGCCGAGCATGGCACACTGCAAGCCGATGCTGAGCAGGGGCGCAGAGGAAAGCCCCAGCATCGTGGCGCCACCGATAAAGGCAGCCCTCGAGGCTTTTTTGGAGACCCGCTTTTCTTCAAACCAAAGCAAGGCAAAGAACGTGGCGCAGAAGGTGCCCAGATGGATCGGATGGTCGAACGTGCCATAGGCGCGCGTCAAGAATCCGGCGCGAGTTTCAAGCCCGATGGGATGTTTGTAGCCTGTCAGCGCATACAGCAGATCGTGCGTGAAGATCTGGCCGAACAGCGTTTCGGGTAGGGCCACGAGGGCGGCAAAGACGATTGCCAACATCATGGCGCGCAATGTCGCGCGCATTCCGGCTTCGTCGCGGATCCAGGCGCGCGCGACGAGATAGCCACCCAGGCTTTCGAGCGCGAGAGAGCCGCCGAAGATGTAGCCTTGGCTGCCATCGTCGTGCTGGCCATAGACCCAGGTGGTCCATAGACCGAATGTGATGAAGCAGAGATCGAAGCCCCGCACCCTGATATCTGATCGCGTTGCAAGGCGATAAATAGCAACCGGCACCAGCAGCAACAGCACGACGCGATGCGGCGGAAGGCGCAAATCGGCAAGATACAATGAAAACTCCGTGGGGCACACGAAGCTGATCAGCAGCAAGATTACGGGAAGCGGAGCGGCCTTCATCACTTTTGCCTTGGGCACATCCCGGACGAAGAGGCAGGACAAGGCCCCGCCTCTCGCGATCCGGTCAGTGCGCGTTCTTGCCCGTCATCACTGCGACGACAGTTTTGCAGAGTATTTTGAGATCAAGCCACAACGACCAATTGCGAATGTATTCGATGTCGGCGTTGACGCGGCCTTCGAGGGCGCCGGGATCTGCCGTTTCCCCGCGCCATCCGCGCACCTGGGCAAGCCCCGTGATCCCGGGCTTGACCTGCTGGCGGTTGGCGTAGGTTTCGAGTTCTTCGCTGAACTTGTCATCGTGCACGAGCGCATGCGGGCGCGGGCCGACGAGTTACATCTCGCCCTTCAGCACGTTGAACAGTTGCGGAAGTTCATCAAGGCTCGTCTGGCGCAGGAAACGGCCAACGCGCGTGATGCGGGCATCGCCGGGCGTTGCTTGCTGCACGTTGGCGCCATCTTCGAGCACGGTCATGGTGCGGAACTTGATGACTTCGAAAACGCGGCTGTTCAAGCCACGGCGCTTCTGCCGGAAGAATACCGGACCGTTGCTTTCAGCCTTGATAGCAAGGGCGATGAGCGGGAACAGCGGAATAACTGCCACGAGTAACAACGTGCCAAGAACCTTGTCTTCGAGACGCTTGACCAGCGGCGACCAGCCGGTAAGAGGCTTGGGTTTGACGTCGAGCAGGCCGACGGGACCGAGACTGGAGACAAGATGTTGTGGGCGGGCTTCCATTAGATCGGAAGCAATATGCGTGACGATATGCACACTAACGGGCAGATGCTCGAATTTGCGGGCAATGAGCGATACGCGTGAACCGGCAGCCTGAGGCAGGGCGATGATAATCTGATCGATCTCCTCGTTGCGTGCGGCAGCGATCAAGTGTTCGATACGGCCGGCAACGGGAAGACCCTCGGCATTGATGCGCTCCTGGCCGGCGCGGTCATCGAACAACCCAGCGAACTGGATGCCAAGGCCCGGTGTGCCGAGGTGATCGTGAACGCGGCGTGCGATGTTTCCCGCGCCAAACACTGCGACGCGTTGATCAAAGCGGCCGGCGGCCGTCATCTTGGCGAGGACGGCCTGCGCGATGCCGCGCGTCATGACGAGGAACGTGAAACTCGCGGAGATCCACGTCAGCAGCCAGATGCCCACATGCCCGTTTTCAAGTGCATGGGGAAGTCCGAGCCCGGCCATCGCTGTCAAACCAACGAAAAGGGCAGCCAGCAGGCAAGCGGGATTGAGCGGCAGGTCGTGGATGCGGCTGGTGTCGTATTGGTTCCAATAGCGCAAGTACAAATGTGTGATGAGAGCCGCGGCAAAGCTCGATTGGGCGAGCAAGCCCCAGTTGGTGACGACATTGCCGACGCTGCCGTAAATGAAAGCGGGGACAGCCGCGCCAAGAAAGACCGATGTGCCCTCGGCGATGGCCAGAACATCGAAGGCAACCTTGCGAGACCAGCGCTTTGCGGGCTTGCGGCGGATATTCGCGGACCCGGCTTCGGGCGCGGTGGCGGCATCCCCGTTCAATGCCGAACTCATCGTCATGACCATTCCTCTTCGACGCACAACAGACCCAAGGCTTTTGATAGCCGTCTTATGATTAAATCAAATTGATCTAAATATTGGCTGAAGCGCAGGAGGTAAAAACACCTGAATGGATGTGCCGGAAGCGTCTGAAAATTTCGCTAATGGGCTTTATGCGTTGCGGCGCAAGCCGAACACGCTGTGCCATTCGCAAGCTTCGAAGCGGCTCCATAGCCGATTCTTGCCGCATTTCCTTCGAAGGAGAAGTGCCACTGTCACGGACAATACTCTAGGCGGCTCGTCGCAGCGGCAGGGATAGAGAAGAAAACCCTTGGCTCTCCTCGAGAACGTCGAGTGCGACTTGATTGATCACAACGCCCGCGATCTTGCGCTGGTTGCCGCCGAGCGCGCGTAGTGCCTTGCGTGCCAATTGCTTGGGCGTGCGCCGCCACGTCATCACAAACACGATTTGGTCGGCATGGTCGGCGATGAGGCGCCCATCCATAACGGGCAGCAGCGGCGGGGTGTCGATGATGATGGTATCGAAATGCTGCTTTAAGAGCGAGAGCACTTGCCGCATATGATCGGACCCGAGCACTTCCGGGCTCGACAATTCGAGTGGCACTTGACTGATCGCGGGCATGAAGAACAGCCCTGTGGCAGCATCCCGCAGTATGGCGCGTTCGAGTGGCATTCCCTGAACCAGCACGTCGAGGAGCCCGGCCTGGCGCGATGCTGCGAGTTGGCGCGTCAGCGTGCTCCGGCGCATGTCGCCATCAATCAAAAGTACGCGCATGCCGGACAGAGCATAGTGATGCGCGAGATTGGACGCGATGACGTTGGTGCCTTCGTTGGGTAAGCTCGACGCCACCATGATGACGCGCGGCGCAGGCGATATGCGCTTGGCATCAATTTCGCGGCGTGCCGCGCGAATGGTATCGGCAAACGTACTGTGCGGTTCCGCGAGCATCATACGAATGGCGCGCATCGGATCGACCGACATAATGTCTGCCCCGGCAATGCTGGGAACAGAGCCGAGATGCGCCAGCGCGAATTCGCGCTCGACGTCTTCGCCGCTGATCACACCCGATGAGACAAATTCGAGAGCCAACACCAAAAGCAGGGAGAGCATGAGGCCGGCTGCAGCCGCCAAGATCACCATCTGCTTTCGCTTCGGCGCTGCCGGCATCAAGGGAACACCCGCGTGTTCGACGATGCGGCTATCGGGCAACTGCAGGTCTTGTGTTTCGGCTGTTTGCTTATACCGGGCGAGCAGCGCCTCGAAGAGCTGCTTTTCTGTCGTTGCTTCGCGCTGCAACTCGTTCAGCCGCAGGCTCGCTTCCTTGGCGATGATCTGGCCATCCTTCAGGCCGGACAAGTTGTCTGCCAGCTGCCGCTCACGGCTCTCGGCCACTTCGAAGTCGTTCTTCAGGCTATCGACGAGGCGCCCAATTTCGGCGCTGAGCTGGCTTTCGGCATCGGCCACTTCGGCCCGTACCTTGAGGATCTCGGGATGCTTGCCGCCATATCGGGTTTGCAATTCGGCTTGGCGCTGCGTGGCCTTGGCGACGGCTTCCTTCAGAATGCGCACAGTGTCGCTCGCGAGCACGTTGGCGGTTGCATTGCTGCCGGTACCGTTGGCAAAAAGTTTTTTGGCTTGCTCGTACTTGGCGCGGGCTTCGGTCGTCGTGTTACGGGCAATGACCGTTTGTTCCATGTGCCGGGTCAGCTGGCGCTCGGACAGGATCTGGCCTTCAGAATCGAAAATGTTGTTCTGCGCCTTGAACTCTTCCACGCGGCGCTCGGCTAGCGTGAGTTTGGCTCGCATTTCGTCCAGCTTCTGTTCCAGCACGCCGCTGGCAAACCCTGCCGCCTGCTTTTTACTTTCGAGCTGATCCTGAAGATAGAACTCGGCAATGGCATTGGCAATGCGCGCGGACTTGACCGGGTCGCTGGACGACACCTTGATTTCAATCAGTAAGGTTGTGCGAACGCGCGATACTTTCAGCCGTTCGAGCAGTGCTGAAAGCACCGGGTCGCGCTCGGGCTCTCCCCTTCCAGGGTTCTTGTCACCGAGCAGCCCTGCGAGCCGGTTTGGGTTGGCTGTGCGCGGTGCGTCTGTCGCATCAGGCGCTTCAGCTTTTGCGGCGAGGCCAGCCCACTGCTTGAAGATGCCGGTCCAAGGCGTTGCCTTTGCGTAATCTGGATCGGAGCGCAATTGCAGCGCGTCGATGACCTTCAGCAAGATTGAACTCGATTTGATGATCTCGACTTCACTTTCGACGGTTGCGGCGTCGGCCTTCAGTTCCGAAAGAACGCTATCGAGATTGGAAATGGTTTTCTTGCGCGGGTCGATCTGGATGGTAGCCGACGCGTCGTAGCGGTTCGGGATCATCGCCATGACGCCCGCAGCAAGCGCCGTTATCATCGCCGTGTCGAAAACAACAAACCAGATCTTCCGGCGCACAGCCGAAAACGCCCGGTCGAGGCTGAAACTGCCTGCCGGTTCGTCTTCTTGCTCTGGTCCGGTGTTGCTCATCAGGGGCCTGTTAGAACCTCAACCGGCCGCCAAAGCGGACGGTGTTGCGGGTGAGATCGTATTCATCTTCGTTCGATTGACGGTTTTCGAACGTGTACCCGGCTGAAAATAGGATGTTTTTGGTGTAGAAGTACTCAAGACCAGCGGTTGCCGAGAGTGTCAGATCGGTGCGGGTTTCGCCGATGAAGTCGCTTTCCGATACACCGGCACCTGCGCTGGCCACGAGATTGTGGAAAATCTCGTAGTCGCCGCGCACGCTTGCTTCGTGAGTGATGCGGCCGTTGTCTTGCGCGCCGATTGAATCGTCGATTGTGTATTTTGCATCGGCATAGAGTGACAGCCGTTGCGTCGGCAGCCAGCGCAGGTGCCCCTCCAGCAATTGCGTTTGCAGAGTATCGAGGTCGGCACGGTCGTAGTCGCGCCAGCCCGCGCCACCCAGCAGTTCCCATTTGAGCAGGGGGCTTGTTTCCCACGCGATGCCCGCAAGGGCTTCGTATCCATTCGAATCCCGCGCGTCAGCCGCGCTGGCGTTGTCGTTAGTTTTGCGCAGAACGCGCGCCTTGCCGATAAATTCGTAGCCCGGCGAGAACCGGTATCCGGCCCGCATTTGGGTGCTGAGGATCGTTTGATCGCGTGCATCCTGCTTCAACGTGCTGCCGTCGATGGCTTTGACGTCGCTGAAGCTCTGGTTTTCCGCGCTCATACTTACGGTGCCATAGAGGCGGCCGGCATCGCGCGTCAGTCCAATCGATGCCCGGTTGAGAAACACGGGCACGGGCTCGGCTGCTGCGAGCGGGGCCGTGATCTCGTAACGCTCCTCATGATTGAGCGACGAGCCGATCGTCACTGCCAGCGTGTGGGCATGGTCGATATGCAACGCGCCGCGCAGGCTGGCATCGCCGTTGACGTAATCTTGATCGGAGTTCTCAAGATAGGAAACCAGCTTGGCGCCAAGGTTGAAATCAAGCACATGGCGGGGTAGTTGCGATTGCATGGCGACGGCCGCGCTGAGTTCGGAGCGCCAATCTTTCACTTGCCCCGTTGCCGTGCCGAAGATGTTGTCGTCGAAAACCAGCGTCTCGTCGACCGAGGGAAACAGTATGTAGTTGCCAGCGCGGATGCCTTCGGGCAATGCGAACTTACGATCGCGCTCGCTCACCGCCTCAGCCCCGTACTTCTTTATGTTGTCGTAAAAGCGCAACCGGTCGCGACTGGCAACTGTCTCGGTAATGAGGCCGGTTTCATTCGACAAGTCGAGGGCAACCGCAGCTGACGAGCCCGCAATACTTAAGGCCGCCACAGCCGCAACACCGGCCAACTGCATCCCATGGGATGCAGGTGCGGTATCGCAGCGCTGAGCGGTCTTGAACATGCCGGGTCGATGAGCCTTTGCGGGCGGTTAGAAGAAGCGTTCGGGAACTTGCAGATTGTCGCCGGGCAGAACCGGTATTTCGCTCGGCAAGGGCACTTTGGCGGTGCTTTCTCCCTCCCGTGCAACGATGAGATGTGATTGATCGGCGCGATAGGTATTAGCCGCCTGCAACAGCCACCGCGTCGCGCATGGTCATGCCGGGCTTGAAGGGATACTCGCCGCCTTGCTTGACTTCGCCGTGTACATAGATGCCGCGGTAATTGGTAATCTCGACGGTGACCTTGGGGTTCTTCAAGTAGCCATCGGAAAGGCGGCGAACCACAGCGTCGCGGAATTGATTGATCGCAAGGCCTTTCGCCGGAATTTCGCCGGCAAGGGGCAGCGCGACCTGCCCCATGGCGTTGACTTCCGTCGGGCCCGACAGGTTCACTTCGTCGAAAACGGTGATCTTCAGTTTATCGCCAACGCCAAGCCGGTAGGTGCGGTCGATCGTGCCGGGGCCGCTGGCAAAACTGGGCGAGGGCGGGGAGGCGACCGTGTCACTGCATGCGCCAACGCAAATGGCGGCTAGAACAGCCGCAATGGTGCTTCGATGGTTGGTGTCGAGCAGACAACGCAAGTACATGGGCTCGATCTGACGCAAGTGAACTGGTGTAGAAATAAGTACGCTGCGGAGCCCGAAGAGCCAGGGAACCGCAACAGTCATAAAGCGCTTCGGACAGTTAATTTACGGCTAACGGACAGAGACTTATTTTGCGCTAAGTCTTGCCGCTGCTGGTCTTTCCCGGCTTGGCGTGTGCCGCTCTGAGACAGCGCAAGACGAGTGGCTAAGACGCGCTGTGAACCCACGGTGTTGCGAAAGGGTTTCGCAAAGCGCATGCGGCACACTCAGCACCCGGGCCACAGCATTAGCGAGGTCTTTAGGTGTGGCTGTTAGGGTGAACACTTCGTCGTATTGAGTTCTCGCCAGGTGAGTGTTCCCGTGTCCGCTGATGCTCTGCCGATCAGTTCCAGCCCTAGTGCCGCCTATCGCACCAAGGCACCCGCGTACTTTTCTGGCGCCCGTCTCGATTTTGTTCGCCGTCTGCCGAAAGATGCGTCCTCGGCGATCTTGGAAGTGGGGTGCGGAACGGGAGCGACAGGCGCTGCGGCTTTGGCGAGCGGCCGGGCGCAACGCTATGTCGGCGTCGAACTCTTTGAAACCGCAGCGGCCAGTGCCCGCACGGTACTGACCGAGGTCATTACAGGCGATGTCGAGCGGCTGGAGTTCGATTTCGGCCCGACCGAGTTTGACGCGCTGATCTTGTCGGAAGTGCTCGAACATCTGATCGAGCCGCAACGGGTTGTCAAAAAGCTGGTCCGGTTCTTGCGGCCGGGCGGCATGGTATTGGCCTCATCGCCCAACATTGCGCATTGGCGCGTCGTTCGCGAACTGATCGAAGGGCGCTTCAACCTCGCAGATCAAGGCGTGTTCGACCGCACGCATATGCGCTGGTTTACACCCACCACGTTCGCCGCCATATTCCAGGATGCGGGTCTGAAGGTAGAAAGCCTCGGGCCGGTCACCCCGTTCTCACCGCGCACCGAGATGATCTCTCGGCTGACCAAGGGCCGCTACGATCACTTGTTCATGACGCAAATTCAAATATCTGCCCGCAAGATCTGAGGCCGGCCGCCGTATTCTATGAGTTCGCCAGCGAGGCACTCCCTGCGGTGATGTCGTAAGCGCACGTCAGGCTCTCGTTGGGAGCGGCTGCAGTGAGCACCAAGTGTGGGGACTTGAAGCGGGTATTCCACTGCGCGTGGTCGACCTGCCAAAGCTGCACCGCGAGGGCATGATTGCCCGCCGTGAGTGCAAAGCGAGACGGGCTCGCCCAATTCACCCGTGCCGCCGCTTGTTGACGCTGGCAGGCCGCTGCTGCCCTCTCCCGGAAGGCAACGGCCACCGCCTGATCGGCCGCCTGCCGGTAGAGATCGTTTTGATACCAGACTTTGAAGCCCGCCAAGAGCGCGAGCATCGCCAAAATATAGCGCATAGAGTGCCTCGTGATGCAGTGCGATGCGGAGCCAACGCCGGCGCCTGCCCGGTTCAGCCGCGGCATTTTGGCGAGCCGCTCGCGGGTCGAGAGTGGCCCGGTAGGGTAAATTTTGCCTTAATGGGCCTTGTTTCGCGGGCTGGCTTGCGGCATGGATCGCGGCTAGCTTGCGACGAAAGTCTAATCTCCGGGGAGCCTATTACATGAAGAAGAAAATCCTGATCACCTGGCCTCTGCCGGAAGCCGCTATGGAGCGCGCGCGGGCCACATACGATGTCATCGCCCACGGTGACGACCCGAAGATCACGATCGAGGAAATGCTCGAGACGGCCAAGTCCGTCGATGCAATCCTGCTGACGCTCAACGAGAAGTGCCGCGAGGATGTGATCAAGCGCATTCCCGAAAACATCAAGTGCATCTCGACGTTCTCGATCGGTTTCGATCACATCGATCTCGAGGCCTGCAAGGCGCGCGGTATCAAGGTTGGCAATGCGCCCCACGGTGTCACGGTCGCCACTGCCGAGATCGCCATGCTGCTGCTGCTCGGCTCGGCGCGCCGTGCTGGTGAAGGCGAGGCCATGATCCGTCAGCGCAAATGGCCAGGCTGGCAGCCGCTGCAACTCGTCGGTCAGCGACTCGACAACAAAGTGCTCGGCATCTACGGCTTCGGCAAGATCGGGCAGGCGCTGGCAAAGCGCGCACGTGGCTTCGACATGGATGTTCACTACTACGACATCTACCGTCAGCCGGTGGAGCGTGAGAAGGAACTGGGCGTCACTTATCACGACAGCCTCGATGGCCTTTTGAAAGTCTCGCAGTTCTTCTCGATCAACGCGCCTTCGACACCCGAGACGCGCGGCTTCTTCAATAAGGCAACGATTGAAAAGCTCCCGCATGGGGCCATCGTCGTCAATACGGCGCGCGGCGATCTTGTCAACGATGACGACATGATCGCGGCGTTGAAGTCGGGGCGCCTTGGCTATGCCGGCCTCGATGTGTTTGCGGGAGAGCCCAAGATCAACGAAGGCTATTACGATCTGCCCAACACGTTCCTGTTCCCGCATCTGGGCTCGGCTGCCATCGAAGCCCGTAACCAGATGGGCTTTGAAGCGCTCGACAACATCGACGCCTTCTTCGCCGGCAAGGACATGCCGTTTAAGTTGGCTTGAACTCCGAACGCCGCCGTCAATCCGCCTCGCCCGTGCCGATCCTTTTTGGGAAGCGGCCCGGGCGAGGCGTTTCACGTTTTGGCTGCCCCCAACTGTTCCGCCAGCCGCAGGCCCAGTTGCACGGCCGTCAGCGTCGGGTTGCCGTGGCTCGATGTGCGCAGCACGGCTGTTGAGATGACGTGCAGGTTTGGTACGTCAAAAGCGCGGCAATTGCCGTCGACGACGCCGTCCGCGCGCGATGATGCCATGCGGATGGTGCCGATCTGGTGGGCGCCATGCTTGGCCTGATCGAGGATGGCTTCAGTCCGGCCACCGGCCGGTATACGGTAGGTGAGGGTGGCCAGGCCATTGCGCGTCAGCCAAGCCTCGATGGCCTCGTGCGCGCGCACCACTGAAGCCGCATCTGCCTGCGAAAAGCGCAAATCGATTTTCAGTCGCGGCAGGCCCAAGCGATCCGTTGTGTCAGACAGCGTCATGCGGCTATCAGATGAAGGCAGGTGCTCGGAGTGATACTCAAGGCCATAGCGCTTTGCTGGGTTTTGTAGAAAGAGTCCTGGTAAACGGGGCTTGGCAATCTTGTTCTTCCAAAGGAACCACGGGGCAAAGCCGAGTGTGCGCAAGGGATCGCGCAGCAGGTTGCCGATGTGCGCGAGGCGATGATACGGCGGCTCGCCCACATGTTTCAGCCGTAGCGGCTCGGCGAGCAGACGGCGGCCGATGGGTGCGATCGACAACGCTAGAAAGACCGCCGACAAGGGGCCAGAGCGGTGTGCAGCGTCCGCAATTTCGGGCACGGTGGGCCAAAAGGCGACGTTCGCCAGTTGGTGCGCTTTCTGCGTCTTGACACTGGGCTGAATGCGGCGGCGCACATATGAGCCGTTGTCATCGATATGAAAGTTGAGCCCGTCATGCAGGGCGGCGTTGTGGAATTGGATGTCGGCGATGCAACCGTTCACATGGCCCATGTAGGTGCGGCCGAGTGCGTCGCCAAAGAGATCGGGGTGCCGGCGCTGTTCGGATAAAAGAAGCCGCGTGCTCTCGTTTCCGCCTGCTGCCAACACAACATGCTGCGTGGCGATGCGGCCGCGACCCTGGCCTTCAAGGTGTATCTCGATGGCCGTGATGCGGCCAGCGCTGTCGTAGTCAAAACCGAGTGCGGTGGCGTTCAGCACAACGCGCAGATTTGACTGCGTCTCAAGGGCCGTCTTGTGCCACACCTGCATGCGCTGGACGATGCTCCAGCGCTCTAAGCTGTCGCAAGAAAAAGCATCGTCGGCACTGACGCCAGAAAGTGGTGCGCGATAAACCGCGCGGCCGGCGGCGAGCTGGCCAGTTGCCCGTTCGAGGTAGGGTGAGAGATCAGTCTCCGACACCGGCCATGCGCTATGCCCTAACCAAGGCCGGTCAGAAAAGTCGATTGGATCGTGTGGCAGGCACCGGCCACCCCATAAGTTAGAGGCGCCGCCGAGCCGCCGGGCGACAGTCGTACGCGGGTCGTGGTGATGCCGTGGCGAGAGGTTTTCGGCTGCCTGCAACTCTTGTGCTTCGGGGGAGACCTTGGTGCCGCCACTCTCGAGCAAAAGGACGCGCAAGCCTTTCTGCGCTAACTCCAGAGCCGTCACGATGCCAGCCGGGCCCGCACCGATGACGCACACATCTGCCGCGAATGCGGCCAAGCTCTCTAAGGTGGGGCGTTCGTCAATCATGCGTTAGGGGCCTATCGGCTGGATCCGCCACGATGGCGCTCCGGACCGTAACGCAACATCGTTTACGTCTTGTCGACGCGGGCTGGCCCGGCGCCTATTTCGGGCCGTTGATGGCCGCAAAGTGGGTGACTTTGTTAGAGTCGCAAACGTACAGCCAACTGGCGTCGAACAATTCGCCGTCGCGGATGAACCCAAACGTGGCGGCGTTCTTCGACGGGCGCCAGAACAGAACCGCGGCAGGCGCGGTGCCGGGCTTGTCCCACTCCGGTTCGACGTAAGAGGCGATAGGCGTCCAGGTGATCACGTTGGGTTCCTTGGCTGGCCAGTGGCAGTGTCTTGCTGGCGGCGGCTGATGGGGCCGTTGGCCGTGATGTTTAAGCGCCGTCTTGGCACGCCCGCACGTCTCTGCGCAACGCGTGATAGGCTGGGGACTGCTATCTGCCGCGCTTTAACGGGGAAAAAGTTGCTTCCTTAGCGGAAAAACGAGGGTGCGGGTGTCTTGCACAGCGCCCTCGCATACCCCATAAGATGGCTGGGAGGTTGGCGGCGGACGCATCCCTCGCCAACCGGGTCAGGTCCGGAAGGAAGCAGCCCTAACGATCAGGTTGCGGGTCGTTCGCCAGCCTCTCTTTATCTCGCTCACGAGGCAGTTTTCTTGTGCCCGTGCCTGGGAGCGCATCAGCGGGCGCTCTACGCCTGTGCCGCTCGGCGGCGAAGGAACGTGCGGTTGCAGTGCAGCACTCGGATATGCTCCCGCCGAACCCAAACTTGACTCTCACCTATGTTGTGCGCTCCTTGGCTCTTGAAGTGTGAGCAGAGCAGCAAGCCGATGGCAAAAAAGAAATCAACGGGCGAGGCTGATATGGGCGTTGAGGTGCAAGCCCCGGCCAAGCCCTATGTCGTCCTCGCGCGCAAATACCGGCCTGCGACGTTTGACGATCTGATCGGCCAGGAAGCCATGGTGCAGACGTTGCGCAATGCGTTCGCCACAGGCCGCATCGCGCAAGGCTACATGCTCACGGGTGTGCGCGGTGTTGGCAAGACGACGACAGCGCGCATCTTGGCGCGGGCGCTCAACTACCAAACCGGTACGATAGACAAGCCGTCGATCGACATGCCGGTGTTCGGGCGGCACTGCGCCGACATCATCGAAAGCCGCCACCCGGACGTGGTCGAAATGGATGCGGCGTCCAACACCGGCATCGAAAACATTCGCGAGATTATCGAAAGCGCGCGCTACAGGCCCATTCTGGCGCGCATGAAGGTGTTCATCATCGACGAAGTTCACATGCTGTCGAAGGCGGCTTTTAACGGGCTTTTGAAAACGCTCGAAGAGCCGCCCGAACATGTGAAGTTCATTTTTGCGACAACGGAAATCCGCAAGGTTCCCGTCACCGTGCTGTCACGGTGTCAGCGGTTCGACCTGCGCCGCGTTGACGTTCCCGTACTGGTGCGGCACTTCGAAACGATCGCAACGAAGGAAGGCGCCACGGCCGAGCCGGATGCCTTGGCAATGATCGCACGCGCCGCCGAAGGCTCGGTGCGCGACGGGCTGTCGATCCTCGACCAAGCCATTGCCATGGGATCGAGTGCCGGTGGCGGCAGTGCTGTCAGCGGCACGACGGTTCGTGCCATGCTCGGGCTCGCCGATCGCAGCCGTATCTTCGATCTTCTCGAAGTCATTTTCTCGGGCAAGCCTGCCGATGCTCTCAACACTTTCGCGGGGCTCTACCGTGATGGTGCCGATCCGGTGCAACTGCTCGGCGATCTCGCGGAAATCGTGCATCTCATCACCCGCATCAAAGCCGCCGGACCCGATGCCGGCGGCGAAGCCTTGCCCGGCGAGGACAAGCACCGTGCGGCGGCTTTGGCCGCGCAATTCTCTGTGCCGTTGTTGTCGAGGGCCTGGCAGATGTTGCTCAAGGGCCTGGAAGAAGTGGGCAAGGCGCCTGATCCGGTTGCCGCCGCCGAGATGGTGCTGATCCGCATGGCCTATACGGCCGATCTGCCCTCGCCCGACGAGATCATCAAGGCAATGTGCGGCGAGAACGCCGCCGTGCGACGGGGCACCGCTGCACCCGCAATTCCAGCACCGGACACGCGCGCCACCATCAACGAGGCGGCACGGCAAGCTCCTGCCCTATCGATCAAGGCCCCGCCCCAAAGTGCCAAGGCAGCGGCCGCAGCACCCGGACCCGTTCCAGCGGGGCCGCGTCCACCCTGGGAAGAAGCTGCAGCCGTTGCAGATGCGCCGCGCTCACCGCAGCCGCCGCCGGCTGCCCCAGCTTATGCGAGCGACCACGAAGCCTTTCAGCAACTGGTCGATGGCGCGAGTAGCGACGACTTTGCCGAGCCGCTGATCGAAGGCCTCGAAGACAGCGAGGAGGAAGCAGCGCCGGCACCGGCGCCTGCAGCCTTGCGCCCCATCCGTACCTTCGCGGATGTGGTGGCGCTTGCCGGTGATCGCCGTGACGTGCGCCTCAAAATCCACTTGGAAGAGCAAGTGAGCCTCGTCAAGTTCGATGCCGTCAACGGCGCCATCGATGTGTTCCTTCTACCAGGCGCTCCGGGCGAGATTGCCAACGAGTTACGTGAAAAGCTCAATGCTTGGACCGGACGGCGTTGGATGGTGATGCTGTCGAAGGTTCGCGGCGAGCGCACCCTTGCCGATGTGCGGCGCGAACGCGAAGCCGCTGAACTCGCCGCCATCAAGGCGCATCCGGCGGTGGCCGCTATTTTTGCAGAGTTTCCCGGCGCCAAGATCGCCGGCATCCGCGTCGTCGATCCGGAGCGCGACGACGAGACGGGAACTGGGTGAGGCTGGCGCCAGTGTGCCTTATGAAGTGGCGCGCGGTTTCTTTGCGACGGGCATCATAGCTTGCAGGGCTTTGTTGGACGCCTTGATCTCGTCAATCAACCACTTCCGGAAGGCAACTGCCGACTTGGTCTCTTTGGAACTTTTTCCGCGCACCAAGTAGTATGTGAATTCGCGCACCGCGATGCCGAACGGCCGTACCAGCCTTTTCGTCAGCAAGGCATCGCCCGACATGATTTCATCGGCGAGCGCAAACCCCTGACCGGCTTCAGCAGCTGCCAGCGTCAGGTGTCCTTTCAGCGTAGGGCCTGATGCCGAGACACAATCGGCAACACCTGCCGCTTTGAGCCAGTCGCACCACGGCTGCTTGGTGTCTTCTTGCAGCAGCGTCACACGAGCAAGATCGCGCGGCGACGTGATGGTGTTGGCTCTCAGGAATGCGGGGCTGCAAACCGGTGCAAAGCTGCAATCAGCCAGCTTGATCGCTTCCACGTCCCGCCATTTGCCCTGACCATAGCGGATGCCAAGGTCGGCTTCATTCTTTGAAAAATCGGCGAGGCGATCGGTCGGGTCAAGAACCAGATCGATATCTGGGTTCGCTTGCGTGAAGCGTCCTAGGCGCGGCACCAGCCAGAGGGCTGCGAACGGAACTTCAGATGAGATGATCAACTGATTTCGCCGAGCGGGAGCGGCAAAGCGCTCAGTAGCCAATGCGAGGGCATCGAACACTGGAGTGAGGTCGCGTGCGTAGGCTTCGCCTGTGTCCGTCAACTCGACGCCGCGGCCGGTTCGATGAAAAAGTTTGGCGCCCAGCCAGGCTTCCAGTTCACGAATGTGACGGCTAACAGCGGCGTGCGTGACGTTCAGCTCGGCAGCCGCGAGCGAGAAACTCACATGCCGCGCCGCGGTTTCAAACGCTCTGAGTGCGTTGAGGGATGGAAGCCTGCGTGCCATGGCGCACATAACGAAAAGTTACACGGCCTGTAAAGCAATGCGGTTTGTGCCGTCTGATGGCAGCGCGCACTGTTTACTCTGTCGCGTGTCCGACACTGCAGGAGCGTCAAGACAGGAGAAGCACCATGTTCAAAGCCATCGATTTTCTGATTGAGGTTATAGAAGCCTTCATGTTCCCCAAGAAGCGTCGAAATTGTGATCGGTGAGTGGCGCGGATTTTGGTTAAGCGCAACTGCCTCTGCAGTATTTATTGCTCAAGCGCTCGGGCCGCGCTAACCCAACTTATGAATGGGCGCGGATCTGGCACCCAAGGCAATAAAGGACACCGTCTCGAATGAAAGACATCATGGGTATGATGAAGCAGGTGGGCCAGATGCAGGCCCGCATGCAACAGGCGCAAGAAGAACTGGCTGCCTTGGAGGTCGAGGGCCGCTCGGGTGCCGGGCTGGTAAAAGTTTTGCTCAACGGCAAAGGCGAAATGCGGCGCGTCTCGATTGATCCCTCGCTGATGCAGCCGGGCGAAGGAGAAATTCTCGAAGACCTGATCTTAGCCGCTTGTCAGGATGCTAAAACCAAGGTCGATGCCGCTATGCAGGAGAAGATGGCAGCGGTCACAGGTGGACTGCCGCTGCCGCCAGGCATGAAGCTGTTTTGAGCGTATTCAGCGACAGCGCGTGGAGGTTTGGTATGACGCACTTAGCCGCCGTTCTCGCTGTGGCGCTTGTGATCAGCGCAGGACTATCGCCGGTGCACGCCGCAAGTGACCGCAGTGCCGCAGACAAGATGTGCAAAGGCGGCGCGGCAGGCGTTGCCTGCCTGGAGAGCGCCTTGAAGTCTGCCGAAGCGGCCCTTGAGGCGGCGGCCACCAAGGCGCGAGGCGTACTCAACGCAGGGGCTTTGCAGGGCGAGGATTTGAAGCAAACGCTTGCGCTGTTCGATGCCGCGCATGCGCAGTGGCTTCAATTCCGCAACTCCGAATGCGAGGCGCATGAGCGTTACGACACAGCGCTGGGAGCCGGAGGACCACCGACTCGCCTTGCATGCCTTCTCAACGAAACGCTGGCGCGGCAAAAAACCATGAACGTGCGCTTTTCATCGGAATGAGGCTTGGGAACGAGGGGCATGAGGTCATGACCGCAACACCACCTAACAGCACGCTGCGCGAGCCAAACTCGGCCGCCGTCGTGTTGGCGGTGCTGGCGATGATGGCATGCCTCGCAGTTGTGCTTTTTTGGATGGGGCGCGAGCCGATTTGCAAGTGCGGACTCGTCCGCCTGTGGCATGGTGTGGTGATGAGCCCTGAGAATTCCCAGCACATCACCGACTGGTATACGCCCTCGCACATCATCCATGGATTTCTGTTCTATGGGCTGCTGCACTGGCTGATGCCGCGAACGCCGCTGGCCGTCAGGCTGCTGCTCGCTATGGGCATCGAGGCAGCCTGGGAGATTTCCGAAAACACAACTTACACCATTGAGCGCTATCGCACGGCTACGATCGCTCTCGATTACTATGGCGACTCGATCCTCAATTCGGTGAGCGATTTGACGGCGATGGTTGTGGGGTTTGTGCTGGCCCACCGGTTGCCGGCGCTTGTCACGGTTGGCGTTGCGATCGCCTTCGAGCTGTTCACAGCCTACGTTATTCGCGACAATCTCACTTTGAACGTGATCATGCTTCTCTACCCCATCGACGCCATCAAGACGTGGCAAGGCGGGGGATAAGGGCTGCGTTAGAGCCGGGGAAACGGCTATCCGGTTTTGGAGTGAAAGGGCATTCTAAGGCTGGTTCTGGAACCCTTCAACCTGCATCTCGGCACGGCAGAGCTGATGAGCGGGCGGGTTTCCCTCAACTCCGGTTCGAAACTCACTGACTTCACAGAAGTTGAACGCCGCTACAAGCTTTCCAGCCGTTCGCGCAACTGTTCCTCAAAGCCGTGAAGGCCTTCTGCGAGGGCGCGGAACTGCCCTTCGGCCGCCTTCAGTGCGGGAAAATCGATCGGTGGCAGTTTGGTGCGGCCACCAGCTTTGCTGCCACTTCCGCGAACAAAACCCGCGGCTGCGGTGTCGAGCGCGGAGGCTTTCAACGCATAGGCCCAGCCGGCATCGGTCAATTCTTCGGAAACTTCGGAGTGTGTCAGGCGGTTGCGGAAGCGCGAACATTCGCCAAGCTGATCCATGAGATTTGCGAACTCTTCGGCCAAGTCCTCAAAATCGGGCGATTGGAACATGTGATGCGCAGCCGATTTCAGCATCATGGCGCGCACGTTGAGTGCATGTACCGCATGAAACGACGTCAACGCGCCTTGCGCATTGCGCGCATCCAGCAGCCAAACATAGAGATGGGCGCAGCGCAGTTCCACATCCTGCCACGCCAGCACGGCGCGGCCGACAGCCTCGGCAAACTCAGCGGCGGTGGATTGCGTGGTGCTGGGCAAGGAAGTGTTGGGCAGGTGTGTGTCTGGTGGCATGGCGGGCCCGTGTTGACGGTCGACGAGGCTCACACAGTGTCGCGTTGGCGGATGTGTTGCAACAGCTGCTCGGCCTTCTTCACATTCGCTACGTAGGATAACGATTCTTGTGTCTCGACGGTATCGCCGTCGCTGTCCTTTCGAGAGCCCAGGAACATCTTGAGGCTGCCAGATCCATCGCGGGCTTCCGTGCGTTCGAAGCGCGTGATGAATTTCGGATCGAACTGCTTCACCTGCAATTGGCGCCCTGCCGTGACGATCAGCAGACGCTTGCCGGTGATGGCGTAGACTGTTCTGAACGAAGTCAGATAAATCCAAATTGGCGCCGCCATCATGAGGACGCCGACGGCAACAAACGGCACCATGAACAGTACGCCCCCGTACATCGCGTAAAACCCCATTCCATTGAGTGAATCCGGGGGTGGCTTACCCGAGACGGGGCCAGCAAGCATCATGCCCATCATGCCAAGGGAAAAAACCGTCCAAGGAACGGCAAAAAGCCAGATCGGGGAGGCCGCGACAAGGCAGCGCCACGGGTTCGGCTGGGCTGCCCAGGAAATGTTCTCTCCGGCCGTCTCGGCCCTTAGAGCTTTGAGTACGGGAGCGGGAAGCGTATTCGTCCGGTTCATGACGGATATTTACGCGAGAAGTGTGAGAGCCGCGTGAAAGAAAATGCTTAATGGGACATTTATTCAGGCCACAGCGACGTTATCGATCAGCCGCGTGTTGCCAAGCCAGGCGGCTGCAAGAACGCGCGCATTGGTTTCTGGCCCCAGTTCTGTCAGGGGGGCGAGCGTGATTGCATCGCGCACTGCTATATAATCGACCGACTTGAAGCCGGCCGTGATCAACTGGTCTGTCGCGCCGTCGCAGAGCACTTTAAGATTTGCCGCCATATCGCTGCTGCGCCTTTTGCGGGCGGCGATGCGTTGCACGCCATCGGCGACAAAATTCAACGCCTGAAAAAGCGCTGGCGCCTTGGGGCGCTCGGCCTCGGATAGGTAGCGGTTGCGCGAAGACTTTGCGAGGCCGTCTTTTTCGCGCACGGTTGGCAGGCCGACGATTTTTACCGTCATATCGAGATCGCGAACCAGTTGGCGAATAACACACAACTGCTGGTAGTCTTTTTCGCCAAAAATCGCGACGTCGGGTGTGACCTGATTGAAGAGTTTGGCACACACGGTCGCCACGCCGCCGAAGTGGTGCGGGCGCACATCGCCTTCGAGCCCGAGCGCGGCACCTTTGGGGTCGATTTGGGTGACAAATCCGGATGGGTACATTTCGCTCACGGGCGGCGCCCACACCGCATCGACGCCGGCGGTCCTTAGCTTGGCGACGTCACCGTCTTCATCGCGCGGGTATCGGCTGAGGTCTTCATGAGCGGCAAATTGCGTAGGGTTGACGAAAATCGACACCACGACGCGGCCGGCCTTCTTCTGTGCCAGTTTGACGAGCGCCAGATGACCGTCGTGCAGCGCACCCATGGTCGGAACGAGCGCGAGGCTTGCGCCATCTGTGCGCAAAGCCGCCACATGTTTGCGCAAGTCTCTGGTGGTGCGTATGATTTTCATGGTGCTTGGAATCCGTAATCGCCGATTCGCATGGATGACGCGAGTGTTCTGCCGCCCCACTTGCGGTGGAGGCCAACGTGTTTGGCCCGGCCATAATGATGCGCAAACTCTACCTTGCACGGCGCGGGCGCCGCTCCAATCTGATAGAATAATGCTAACTGCGAATCGCTTGGCCTTAAAGTGCGTGGTGCGTTCAACGGGGAATGGATGCCTGAATGGTGGCGCTGCGGAAATCGAAAAATGGTGAGACGGCGGGCGGCCCCACCGGTGGCAGCGCGCGTTTGACGACGGGATCTGCTGCCTTTCGGCGCGAAGTCCCCGATGGCCAGCCCTCGCGCGACGAGATCGCCGCCCACCATTTGATCGATGAAGGGCGCCTCACCGGGGGGCTCATCGAGCGTGCCATCTACACCGAAGACGAGCGCCGACGCACCGCCAGCATTGCCCGGCAACTGGTTGCGCAGGCGCGGCAAGACCCCGCCAATCATGCCGGCATCGACGCCTTCATGCGCGAGTACGGCTTGTCGAGCGAAGAAGGCGTTCTGCTGATGTGTCTGGCGGAAGCGCTCTTGCGAATCCCCGACGCGGAGACCGCCGACCGGTTCATCGCCGAGAAAATTTCAAGCGGCCAGTGGGACCGCCACCGGGGGCATTCCGATAACTTGTTCGTCAACGCCTCGACCTGGGGATTGATGCTCACGGGACGGCTCGTGAAACTTAAAGAGGCGCAGGGGCAAAATCCGTTCAATGCCTTGAAGAGGCCGGTGGCCCGCTCGGGCGAGCCGATCATCCGTCAGGCCATCCGCCAGGCGGTGAAACTGCTTGGCGATCAATTCGTGTTCGGGCGCACCATTCAAGACGCTGTTGCGCGCGCCAAGCCGTTCGAACAATCAGGCTTCCGCATTTCTTACGACATGCTGGGTGAAGCGGCCCGTGCGGAGAAAGACGCTCAACGCTACTTCGACCGCTACATGACTGCCATTGAGGTGATCGGAGTTGCAGCCGGACCGCTCAAAACCAAGAACACCGACGAGTTGGTGGGCCGTCCCAGTTTGTCGGTCAAGCTGTCGGCGCTGCATCCAAGATTTGAGCCCGGCAAAGAACGGCGCCTTGCTGCCGAATTGTCGCCGCGCTTGCTCACCTTGCTGCGCGCCGCTGAAGCCCGCGGCCTTGGCGTCACCATCGATGCAGAAGAACAAGACCGGTTGGAGCCGACGCTCGATATGTTCGCGGCAGCCTTCCTGCATCCGTCGATGGCGCATTGGCATGGGCTGGGCATTGCGGTTCAGGCCTATGGAAAGCGCGCCATCCCGGTGTTGCGCTGGTTGCGGCGGCTTTCGGAACAAACCGGCAAGCGCATTCCGGTGCGGCTTGTGAAGGGCGCTTATTGGGACAGCGAGATCAAATGGGCGCAGGAACGGGGCCTGCCCGATTATCCCGTGTTCACGCGCAAACTGAACACCGACGTTTCGTATCTTGCTGCCACGCGCTTGATGCTGTCGGACCCGAAGGCGTTTTATCCGCAGTTTGCCACGCACAATGCGCACACCCTGGCTGCGGCCTATGTTGCTGGCGGCAGTTCGGCCTACGAGTTTCAACGCCTGCACGGGATGGGAGAGGCACTTTACGCGCAGGTCATGGGCGCTGGAACTCTGTCGCGGCCCGCGCGCATTTATGCCCCCGTCGGCGACCACGAGGATCTGCTCGGCTATCTCGTGCGGCGCTTGTTGGAGAACGGCGCGAACACGTCTTTCGTCAACCGCCTCGCCGACGATGAAGCCCCTCTCTCTCAGATTATCCGCGATCCAGTTGAGGCCGCCGAACGCGAGCGGCTTGAACAGGCCGCCGTGAAACTACTGCCCAAGCCGCGCGAACTCTATTGGCCGGAGCGCAAGAACTCGGCCGGTATTGCGCTCACGGATGCCGCAACGCGCGATGATCTCATCAATGAGATGACCGCCGCGTTGGCGCCCTCGTTTGCGGCCGGGCCGATTGTCAACGGAGAGGCGATCACCGAGTCGGAAGGCGCGTCGCTGATTGTCTGCCCGCATGATCACCGCGAGCGGCTGGGCACGCTGCGCATTGCAACGCCTGCCGATGCCGAAAAGGCGATTGCCTCTGCCGCCGCTGCGGCGCACGGGTGGGACCGCGCCGGCGCCGTGGCGCGCGCAAAAATTCTCGAGCAAGCCGCTGATCTTTTCGAGCGTGATCGCAGCCGTCTGATGGCGGTGATCCTGCGCGAAGCCGGCAAGACCCTGCCCAATGCGCTGGGCGAAGTGCGCGAAGCCGTCGATTTGTTGCGGTACTACGCGGTTGAAGCACGCCGTGTTCTGGCCGGACCGGTGGTTTTGACGGCGCCGACGGGCGAGTCTAACGTGCTCGTATACCGCGCGCGCGGTCCGTTTGCGTCCATCAGCCCGTGGAATTTTCCTCTGGCAATATTTACCGGGCAGATCGCGGCGGCCTTGGCGGCGGGCAATCCCGTGCTCGCCAAGCCAGCCCCGCAAACACCCGTCACGGCTTTTCTGGCAACTCAGTTGCTGCATGAAGCCGGTGTGCCGAAAGATGTGCTGCAGTTGTTGCCAGGGGGCGCTGCCCTTGGGGCGGCCCTGGTAAAAGATCCGCGCATCAAGGGCGTTGTCATGACCGGCTCAAGCGAAACCGCATGGACAATTCAAAAACTGCTGGCCGAGCGGCGCAGCGCGATCGTGCCGTTTATTGCGGAGACGGGCGGCCTCAATGCCATGATTGCCGACAGCAGCGCATTGCCCGAGCAAGTGGTGCGCGATGCCGTACGTTCGGCGTTTGACAGTTCAGGTCAGCGGTGTTCGGCAGCGCGCATTTTATTTGTTCAGTCTGAAATCGCCGATCGCACCATCGCCATGCTGACCGGCGCCATCGAAGCCCTCGATGTCGGTGATCCCTTCGACTACGGTACAGATATTGGCCCGGTGATTGACGGCATGGCGCAAGACCGGCTGGAGGGCCACAAAGTGCGTATGCAGGCGGAAGGGCGTCAACTCGCTGATCTGGCGATGCCTGAGAGCTGCCGCATCGGCAGTTATGTCACGCCTGCGGCCTACGAGATTGACAGCATTCAGCGCGTGCCGGGCGAAGTCTTCGGTCCGATCCTTCACGTCGTTCGCTTCCAGCGCGGGCATCTCGACAAAGTTGTGGCAGCGATTAACGCAACCGGGTTCGGGTTGACGCTCGGGCTGCACAGCCGCATCGAGGCGGTGGCCGACGACGTGGCGGAATTCGCCCGCATTGGCAATCTCTATGTCAATCGCAGTCAGATTGGTGCCGTTCCGGGCGTGCAGCCGTTCGGCGGCGAGGGGCTTTCGGGCACTGGACCCAAGGCGGGCGGGCCGAATTATCTGCTGCGCTTTGCCAGCGAACGTGTGCGCTCGACCGACACAACGGCAACGGGCGGCAACGTTCCGTTGCTCGTGCGCGATACGCTTGGTAATGGCTGAGTTCCCCTAGTGGCCCGTCGTGCCAAAATCGCGTCGTGGCCGCAACCCCTTCCGATTTTGGCGCGACGCCACACTAGTGTAGAGGCACCGATGCCGCGTATTGTCGAGACGATCGTGACCACGATGAGTGCAGAGGGCAGCGTTCATATCGCGCCACTCGGCCTTATAGAAGACGGCGCACATTGGATTATCGCGCCCTTCAAGCCATCGCGCACCCTCGACAATCTCGTGAGTAATCCCTTTGCAGTCGCAAGCCACACCGACGATGTGCGCGTGTTCGCTGGCTGCCTGACAGGGCGGCGCGATTGGCCGGTTAAGCCTGCTGAAAAAGGGAAAGGCGTCTATCTCGAAAGTGCTCTGTCGCATTGGGAGTTGGCGGTCGAAAGCCTGAAGGACGACGATCAACGCCCGCGATTTGCAATGCGCACGATTCATACAGCCGCGCACGCGCCGTGGCCGGGCTTCAACCGCGCACAAGTGGCGGTGTTGGAGCTGGCGGTGCTCTCCACGCGTCTCAATATGCTGCCGCCGGGAAAGCTCGAGAGCGAACTGAAATATTTGGAAATCGCCATCTCGAAAACCGCCGGACCGCGCGAATTGGAAGCCTGGGGCTGGCTCATGGAGCGGGTCGACGCTTGGCGCCGGGGTGACCAGGAAGCGGCCAAGAAGCTGTAAACAGCTTCACGGTGGTATTGGTCTCGTCCAAAAGTCTCCTGAGCCCGTTCGCCCCATTGAATTCGGGTCTGATCCTGATTAGAGCCGGGGCTCAGCATCGAGAGGCGGCCGAACCATGGACTTTGAAAAACTGAAGACGACAGACACCATTTTTGTAGCCGGCAAGCGCGTTTTGGTGCGTGCCGACCTCAACGTGCCTATGCAGGACGGCGTGGTGTCGGACGCAACGCGCCTGTCGCGGCTGGTGCCGGGCCTGAAGGCGCTGACGGAGCGCGGCGCGCGCGTGATCGTCATTTCGCATTTCGAACGTCCCAAAGGGCGCGATCCGAAGTTGTCGTTGAGGCCGATAGCGGCCAAACTCAGCGAGCTCCTCGGCGCGCCCGTGACGTTTGCCGATGACTGTATTGGTGCGGCGGCGGAGGTAGTGGCGCTGTCTCTCAAGAACGGCGGCGTCGCGGTGTTCGAAAACCTGCGCTTTCACAAGGGCGAAGAGAAAAACGATCCCGCCTTTGCGGCCGAGCTGGCGCGTAACGGAGATCTGTTCGTCGGCGATGCGTTTTCGTGTGCCCACCGCGCGCACGCTTCGACCGATGCCATTACGCGGCTGCTGCCATCTTATGCCGGCCCGTTGATGATGCAGGAAATCAATGCCCTGAAAACAGCGCTCGAAGTGCCCAAGCGGCCGACCGCTGCTGTAGTTGGCGGGGCAAAGGTTTCGACCAAAATCCCGATCCTCACGAACCTTGCCGGCAAGGTCGATAAGATCATTATTGGCGGTGGTATGGCCAATACGTTCCTTCAGGCGCAAGGCTTCAACGTCGGCAAGTCGCTATCGGAGCCAGACTTTCATGCAACCGTTCATGAAATCCTGGCGGCTGCAAAGGCGCGCGGTTGCGAAATCGTATTGCCAACAGACGCTGTTGTGGCGCGCGAGTTCAAGGCCGGCGCGGCGGCGATGGTCGTCGATGTCGACAAAGTCCCCGATGACGCCATGATCCTCGATGCGGGCCCGAAGTCGATCGCGCATATGACGGCGGTGCTCGGCCAATGCAAGACCGTGCTGTGGAATGGCCCGCTCGGCGCTTTCGAAATAGAGCCCTTTGGGGAAGGCACGTTTGCCTTGGCGCGCGAAGCTGCCAAGCTCACCAAGGCGGGCCTGCTGGTGTCGGTCGCGGGCGGTGGCGATACGGTGTCTGCGCTGAATGCGGCAGGAGCCGCCGCAGACTTTACCTACATCTCGACCGCAGGCGGCGCGTTTCTTGAGTGGCTTGAAGGGCGCGAGTTGCCCGGCATTGTGGCGCTGACCCGGTGATGGACGGCAGCGGCACATCACCGGCACCGATGATCTTGCGTGCGGTGATTTTCGATCTCGACGGCACGTTGATTGACAGCGCACCCGATATCGCTGCCGCGTTGAATACGGCCCTGGAGGGCGCCGGCCATGTGCCCCTGCCGCTTGACCGCGTGAAAGGATTCGTTGGGGGCGGGGCCAGATTGTTGATCGAGCGCGGCCTGACTGCCTGTGGTGAAACGCCGGATGGCGCGCGGATCGGGGCCGTTTACGAGCAATTTCTGGCAGCTTATGCAGCCGATCCAGTACGGCACACGGCACTCTACCCGGGCGCGCTGAGCACATTGCAAACCTTGGCATCACAAGGCGTGCAGCTTGGCGTTTGCACGAACAAACCCGCAGCGTTGACAACCGCGATACTCGATAAGTTGGCGCTCGCGCCATTTTTTGGGTCCGTTAGTGCTGCAGATGGCTCTCTGCCACTGAAACCAGCGCCTGAAATGCTGCGTAAGACTCTTCAGGATTTAGCCGTTACGGCAGCCGAAGCGGTCATGGTTGGCGACAGTGCGGCCGATGCGGGCGCGGCACAGGCTGCGGGGATGCGGTCGGTGCTGTTGACGCATGGCTATAGCCACGGTCCGCTGGCTAACCTGGGTGCGGATGCCGTTTTGAGCGGATTTGACGGGCTTCTCGCGTGGCTTCAGCAACTCGATCAGCGGACAATTGCCAGAGCGTAAGTTGCGCCCGCGCGGCGAGGGCGGTAGCAACACGGTTGATGAGCCTCTTGCAATTCGCCCGTGGCGGGCGGCGTGCTGCAGGTATGTCGCCCCGGGCAACAAAAGAAAGCACTCCATGTTTGCCGAAGCCCATCTCTACCCCGGAGTTCTGCTTGCAGGCTTGGTGAGCTTTCTGAGCCCATGCGTGCTGCCTCTGGTGCCTCCGTACTTGGGATATCTCGGCGGCACCACCATCGATCAGATGACGGCATCTAAAGGCCTCGACAACCGCATCTGGCGGCGCGTGGTGTTTGCCTCGGTGCTGTTCGTGCTTGGCTTTTCTACGGTCTTCGTCATGCTCGGTGCCAGCGCTTCCGTGCTCGGTCAAGTCATTCAAACCTATCGCAACGAGCTTGGCATCGTCGCGGGGGTGATCATCATCCTTTTTGGTCTGCACTTTCTCGGCCTGTTGCGCATTCCGCTACTTTATTCGGAGGCGCGCTACCAATCCAACGTCGATGGTGCGAGTTTGCTCGGCGCCTATGTGATGGGCCTTGCCTTTGCCTTTGGCTGGACGCCGTGCATCGGCCCCATTTTGTCGACGGTTTTGGCGGTGGCTGCCAACGAGGCGAGCCTCGGGGCTGGCATACGCCTTCTCGCTGTTTATTCGCTTGGTCTTGGTGTGCCGTTCATCCTCGCGGCGGTCGCGATTGGCCCGTTCATGGGGTTCATGCAGAAATTCCGCCGCCACCTAGGCCTCATGGAAAAAGTCATGGGCGTGCTGTTGGTGCTTACCGGTATCGCATTCTTGAATGTGGTGGACGGCTTCAGCATTGGGGCCATTGGCCAATGGATGATTGAAAACTTTCCCGGCCTCGCCCGCATTGAAGAGTCGGTGATGCCGAAGGATCTTCCCGGTCAAATTCTCAAGCAGCAGCCGGGACCATAGCGCCATGGCCGCAACGGCAGACTTGCGAATCCAGGTGGTGTTGACGATTGCCGGCTCCGACCCCTCGGGCGGGGCTGGCATTCAAGCCGACCTCAAAACCTTCACCGCGTTGGGCGTTTATGGTGCCAGCGTGATCACGGCTCTGACCGCGCAGAACACGCGCGGCGTATCTGGCGTGTTAGGCATTCCGGCAGACTTTATCGGGCAGCAAATCGATGCCGTCGCATCGGATCTCAACATCCGCGCTGTTAAAACCGGAATGCTGGGCGACACCGCGACCGTCGATGCTGTTGTGGCGGGCCTCACACGGCATGGCTTCGAGACGGTGATTGTCGATCCCGTTATGGTGGCCACCAGCGGCGATGTGCTGCTCGCGCCGGACGCCATAGATGCCGTGCGCACGCGGCTCATTCCACACGCTACCTTGATCACGCCGAACCTGCACGAGGCTGCCAAACTGCTCGGCTCAAGCGTCGCGACCAATCTCGCCGGTATGGAAGACCAGGGACGGCAGCTGCTCGATCTGGGCGCGGGAGCCGTGCTGTTGAAGGGCGGTCACGCGGCGGGCGATGAGGCAATCGACGTGCTGGTGACGCCAATCCGCATCAGCCACGTGAAGGCGCCGCGCATTGCGACGCGGAACACGCACGGCACCGGATGCACGCTGTCGGCGGCCATCGCGGCGAACATGGCCATGGGGCTCGATCTCGAAAACGCCGTTCAGGAAGGCAAGTTGTTTTTGTCCAAGGCTTTGAAGTCTGCGGCCTGCCAAACGCTGGGCGCGGGCTGCGGGCCGGTAAACCATCTGTGTGACATTCCGTTTCGTCTTACTTCCGGCGGGCTGTGAAGAAATCCCCGATTTACCAAGTTACCCCGCAGATGTGTCCGCTCGGCATCGGTGCGGCGTCAATCCATGTGCCTCATCTTGCGGCAGCCTCCTCCATCTGCAACAACCATCTGGCGTTGTGGCGCGGGGGTGCCGCAACGCTCTGAAAGTTCCAGGGGGGATGCCTGGGGGAGAGGGTCGCGAGCTTGCTTGCTGACCCAATTGAAGAACCGGTCCGGTCGCTCCGGGCCGGTTTTTCTTTTGTCGTGCCGCCGCGCCCTCGCGCCGCGATTGTCAGGGATAGCGCGTCGGCGCTGCCGTAATGCATCCGAAACCGTTCGATTTCCGCTCCGGTGCCGTGCGGCTGAGTGCCTACTATGGCGCTCTGTTTGTAATCTATGGAGCCCATGTCACCTATTTTCCGCTTTGGCTGGACGGCCGTCAGCTTTCGGCATCGGAAATTTCGATCATCGTTGCCGCGCCGTTTTTTCTGCGCTTGCTGATAACGCCGCTGGTCGCAGTTTACGCCGACCATCATCAAAACCACCGCGGTCTGGTGATCCTGCTATCGTGGGCTGCTCTCGCTCTTGCGGCCGTGATGAGCCAGATGCACGGGTTCTGGCCGATGTTCTTATTGGCCGTTCCGTTTGCCATTGCCACCACGACCATCATGCCGTTGACCGAAACGATCGCTGTTTCGCGCGTGCGCGCCGACGGGCTCGACTATGGCCGCGTGCGGCTGTGGGGGTCGCTGACGTTCGTGGTCATGGGCCTTGCCGGCGGCGTGATGGTCGAGCGCTATGGCGGCGGCGTAGGCGTGTGGCTCTTGATTTTCGGGGCGGTGTTGACGGTGATGGCCGCGCATTGGCTGCCCGGCCTCAGTGCCGTGGCTGCGCCTTCGCAGGTGGCACGACCGGCCCTCTCGCGGCAGGACGTGATGGAACTCATCCGCAGTCGCGCATTTCTGCTGTTCTTGGTGAGTGTCGGATGCACGCAAGCGTCTCACGCTACTTTTTACACTTTCGGCGCCTTGCACTGGCAGTCGCTTGAAATTTCGAGCGTGGCTATCGGTGCCATGTGGGCCGTGGCGGTGCTGGCCGAAGTGGTCTTGTTTGCGTGGTCCCGGCCCGTGGTTGCGCGCTTTGGAGCCGTGAAGCTGTTGCAGATGGGCGCAGTGGCCGCCGTTGTGCGTTGGGGCGTGATGAGTTTCGATCCGCCCCTTGCGCTGTTGATGCCGCTGCAAGTTCTGCATGCGCTTACCTACGGGGCAACACATCTGGCGGCCATTCATTTTATCGCACGCGCTGTGCCGGGCGCCGCATCCGGCACAGCGCAGGCGCTTTATGCGAGCGTTGCTGCTGGCGTTTTGATGGGGCTGGCGACACTCCTATCGGCTCCATTGTTTATGGCCTTTGGCGGGGGCGCCTTTTTGCTCGCGGCGGCTCTCGGAGTTGCCGGCCTTGTCGCTGCAATTATGCTCGGGTCGTGCTGGGATGGTGGACGGATTGGTGCCCGGGATCCGGACATCATCCCCACAGCGCCCGCACCGGGGGTGTGATGAGACCTTCGCGGATATGAAGCCCATTCGGCCGGTCGCGGGCCAGCAGCAGTGGCCCGTCGAGATCTGCCCACTCTGCTGTTTGTGCTAGGATTAGTGCGGGTGCCATAGCGAGCGATGTTGCAACCATGCACCCGCACATGATCTTTAATCCGAGTGCGCTCGCTCGCTCGGCCATCTCCAGAGCTTCCGTAAGCCCGCCAGCTTTATCGAGTTTGATATTCACAGCTTCGTAGCGCCCAACGAGAGTGGCGAGATCTCGGGCACCGTGCACGCTTTCATCGGCGCAAATTGGAACCGGGTGCGCAATACCGGCAAGAACTTCGTCTTCTGCTGCGGGCAACGGTTGTTCGATCAGCTCGAAGCCCTCGGTCTTGGCAACTGTCAGATATGGCTCGAGCATGTCGCGCGTCCAGGCCTCGTTGGCATCTGCAACGAGCCGGGCATCGGGCCGCGCCTTGCGAACAGCGCGCATGCGCTCAGGATCGCCCTCACCACCGAGTTTTAATTTTAAGAAATTGAGGTTGCGGGCGCGGCGGGCTTTTTCCGCCATCTCAGAGGGGGCCGCTAGACTGATGGTGAAGCAGGTTTGAACCGGCTCGAGCGCGCCAATTCCGGCAAGGCGTGCGGCAGTCGAATGGCTGTGTTTGGCTTCCCAGTCCCAGAGGGCGCAGTCGATGGCGTTGCGGGCTGCGCCTGGTGGCATGGTCTTCATCAACATGCGGCGGCTGGCCTGCGGCTGCCAAGCGCGAATGGCGCTGAGGACGGTTTCGACGCTCTCGCCATAGCGCGCATAGGGAACGCACTCCCCGCGGCCGGTTATGCCGTGCCCCTCGATTGAAACTGTGACGACGTGCGCTTCTGTCTTGGCACCACGGGAAATCACGAAGGCTTCCGCCAAGGGCCAGCGTTCGGCTTGCGCGGTGACAGTGAACAACATGGGGTGGGGCTTTACAATCGAGCGAACTCTAAACTGCGCGTCCGCTGGCGTGCGCTAGGAACAGATAAACGCGGCCGCTATCGGACACCAAGTGAGTCTCGACGAGACGCCCCGTCGGATCGCGCCGGTCGGCATCGGATTTGATGGCTTCGAAATCTGCGAGATAGCGCTCGACGGTTTGCTGAAGTTTAGCATCGGTCTTGTAGCGGCGGCTCACTTCGTCGAAGGCAAGGCGGCCTTCGGCCGAGTAGATACTGCGTACCATCACGTTGCGATTGCCATTGCGCAGCCGCGACCAGATTGCCCCCGTCGTCGCCGGGTCGATGGCGCGAGCAATAACGCCGATGTTGAGTTGATAGTCGGATTGGGGTGCGGGCGCGGCAGCTGTGTCCGGGGCGTCGTCCTCGAAGGAAGCGCGAGCCAGTAGGTCTCCGAGCTTCCAGCCATCCCGGGTTTCTTGCCCCGGCCCGCCTGCGGCCGTTGGTGCGCGCGGTGGGGGCGAATACGCTGTCGCGCGCTGCGTTGGCATGGATCGGGGTTGCTCGGCATTTGCTGATGGCGGCTGACGGCGCGAGCCCGGATCTATGGCGCGAGCCTCGCTCGCATAAGACGAGGTAATGGTCGAGGGCGGTGGAGTGGGGCTTGCGCTGAATGACACCGGTAAGGCGACATCGCGTTGCATCGCCGTGCGTGCCGAAAGGCTCGACAGCTGTTCGAGCGCCTTCAATTGCTCTTGCAATGCGCCGCGCATCTGCTCGGTGCTTTCGCGCGCAACCGCCGGTATGCGGTCGAACTGGTCTTTCAGCTGAGCTTGCTCTGCGGCCAACTCGGCGGCTTGCCGGGCGGCGCGCTGGCGCACGTCTTCCGAGCCCTGGTCGAATCTTTGATTGAGTTCCTGCAGCTGTTGCGACACCGCACTCGACACCGTCGACGCGCGCCGCCGCAGATCGTCGAGGGCGCGCTGGCTCTCGGCGTCGGCATCTTGGCGCAGCTGTTCGAGATCGGCCAGCGCTGTGCGCTTAGTCGCCTCTGTGCCAAGGCGCAGTTGCTCGGTGGTTTGGCGCACGCGGCTTTCTACGTCGGACAGCGAGCCTTCCATCGTCGAGGAATACCCTTGCACGAAGCGGCCTAATTCGTCGGCCTTGCCCGACATGCGGTCGAGCGTATGTTCGATTTCGGCGTGGCGTGTTTGCAGCGTCGAATCGATCTTGTAGTTGGCCGCCTCCAAGGAATTGGCGGCCTTCATGATCGACTGACCCTGGCTCTCGAACCGGTTTGTCACAGTGTTGATCTGGCCCAGAAGATTTTCCGAGACGCTGCGCAAAAGTTCCGACTGGCCGGCCAGTCCTTCGATCGCCTTCAAAGACTGGCGCGTAATGTTCTCGCTGGAGCGGCGCACCGAGTTGATACCGCGCACAAGGCTCTCGTCGAGTTCGAGCGTCTGCTGCGTGACGGTCTCGCTGAAGCCTTTGGCATGAACTTCCAGGGCGCGGGTTAGGGTTTGGGTCTTTTCGTTGACGGCCGTGTCGATGGCCATCGTCGAGCGCATGATGGATTCGTCAAAGAGGCGCAGGCGGTCGTTGAAGGCGGCATCGAGCGCCCGCGTGCGTTCGATCAATTGCGAGTCGAGAACATTGGCGCGGTTGGCGAGCGTGGTGTCGAGAGCGCGGCCATAGTCTTCAAAAACGGACTGAAGGCTTTGCGAGCGTTGAGCGAGCTTGCCATCGAGGTCTTTCATGTACTCGCCGATGGCATACTGCAGTTGATCGCTGCGCGAGCCCAAGGCGTCGGCCAGTGCGTTCGTGTAGGTGTCGAGCACTCCTTGGATTTCATTCGTGCGATGGCCGATGGCGTTACCGATCGCACCCGTGTAGGTCTCGAGCACGCCCTGCAACTGGTCGGTGCGCTCGCCGAGTGTCGTCTCGAGCCGGCCAGCGCTCTGCCCGACAGCGGTTTCGAGCGCCGTCAGATTGTCGCCCGCGCCTTGAATAATTTGAGCGAGCTTTATCTGCTGGCTCGACAGCTTGTCGATGAGGGCCGGGATGTCGGTGCCGAGTGAGGCTAGACTTCCGCTGACGCGATCACTCGTCAGCACAAGCGCTTCGCGTTCGCCAGCAAGCCCGGCGATCAGGCCGCGGATTTTGCGTTCGTTGTCGGCATACGAGCGTTCGAGCGCGGAGACTTCGTTATGAACCAAGGCTTCCAATTCGCCAGCGCGGCCGAGTGCGCGCGAGACGGCATCGTTCATGAACGACACTTGGCGGCGCACGGCTTGGCCGAGAGACGCCACAGATTGCTCGGCCATGCGGTCGGGCTCGGCGAGGCGCACGGCAACTTCGGTCATGGTCGATGACCGCATCCGCAATTCTTCGGCGCGCCAGGCAAGCACGGCGAGGAAGTGCATCACCGCGATCGGCACAATGACGGCCGCCGTCATGAGAAATGTGGTTGGCTTGGTTAGGATTTGCGCCAGCGTCTGGCCTTGGCCAAGATCAGCCGACACCATCATCCAGAAAAAGCCAAGGCCGACCACAGCCCAAACGGCGCTTGCAATGTGCGCATAGCGCACCGGCGCCATGGACGGCTTTTGATCAAGAGCATAGATCAGCCCGCCGATTGATGGCGCATCGTCGTTTGCGGCCACTTGGCCGCGCAGGGGCCCCGCTGGCCGGCGGCGCGCCGCACGCCGTTGTGGCGCCGCTTTGTCGGAGCTCGACGCGTCTGCGCCGGTCTCGGTAGGGGCAGCGAGTGAGGCAAATGGAATAGGCGGCGGGCCGGTGCCCTCGAGGCCGCCAGCTGGCAAACTTGAAACCGGGGGGAACGGTACGTCGCTGCCCGGGCGCTCAGCCTCCGATCCGCCCGTGATGGGCGCGGGCTCTGGCTCGCCTTCCAGGCTGATCTCAAGTTTGAGACCGGCAGCCGACTTCTTGTCCTTAACCATCCACCCCATCCAATCGGATGCCGCTTTTGCAAGCAGAAATTTCGTTCAGCCGCGCGGCAATCTTAGCGCACTCGCACGGCAAGCCCAACAAACATTACGCCATTTGCAACGTGCTCCGGGACGCCACCCGGCGGTTTTCCCCCAAAAACGGACCGCTGTCCCCAATCATTACGTACCAAGCCTGAACAGCGGACAATTTTGCGGCAGAAAGGCGTTGGAGCGGCGAAAGTGTCTAAGGATTTGGCGCGATAATTTGAAACATCCTCCCACGGTCAACATACTTAACGCGGTTCGTTCAAAACGCGTGCGGAGCTTTACGCTGCCTTATTTTCCCTATGGCACAGTCCCCGCATAGTTTTCACCTCCGCCGTTCCTCACCGCCAGACCGCGAGACAGACATGCTAGCTCAGATGGGTTCCCACACGGCCACTTCCAGCCGCGAGATAATGCCGGAAGGCATTGAGGGCCGCGCCATTGCGGCTGAACCCATTGATTTGAAACATCTTGGCCGGTTCACCTATGGCGATTATGGCGATGAGGGCCTCGAAAGCGAGGTTCTCGATCTGTTTGCCGGACAGCTTCCGGTGACGATTGCCGCCCTATCGGGAGCCACCACCGAGCGTGAATGGCTGGTCGCGGCGCATACCCTCAAAGGCTCATGCCGCGCCGTCGGCGCCTGGAAACTTGAGGAATTGGCGCTACAAGCCGAGCGCGTACCCAGTTTGGACGACCGCACCGGCCGCGCCGCCATTCTCCGGTTGATTGACGCCGCCGCGGCTGATGCGGGCCGCTTCATCACCGCGCTGCAGATCGCCCGCGCGCGCTGATGCCGCCGGGGGGAAGCCGCAAAACACAGCCATTGCGGCTTGAAATGCGCAGGCTTGCCGTCTAAGTCTCGGCTTCCAATTTGCCCTTGCAGGAAGCCGGCTCACACTCATGGCGAAAATCACCTTTATTCAGCCCGATGGCAGTTCTCAGGTCGTCGAGGCTGAGCCCGGCATGACCGTCATGGAAGCCGCGAAATCGCACGATATTCCAGGCATCGACGCGGAATGCGGCGGGGCTTGCGCGTGCGCCACCTGCCACGTTTACGTCGACGAAGCTTGGCGCGCGACGACGGGTGCTGCCGGCGCCATGGAAGAAGACATGCTCGATTTTGCCTTCGACGTGCGGCCGGAAAGCCGGTTGTGCTGCCAGATCAAGGTCAAGGCCGATCTCGACGGGCTGGTGATACGCGTTCCGGCCAAGCAATTCTGAGCCCGCGCGCTTTTTTGCAGGAACCACGACATCATGACCGCAGGTGCGACGGCGGCTGAGGCCGCATCCGGTGTCATCGAGGCCGATTGTGTCATCATCGGCGCGGGGCCGGTTGGCCTTTTTGCCGTGTTCGAACTCGGCCTGCTCGACGTCAAAGCCCACGTCATCGACATTCTCGGCAAAGTCGGCGGCCAATGCGCCGAACTCTATCCGGAGAAGCCGATCTACGACGTGCCGGGCCTGCCCATTGTCACCGGCCAGGAATTGACCGACCGTTTGATGGAGCAAATCAAGCCGTTCGGCGCCACGTTCCATTTGGGCGAGCGCGTCGATGCTTTGGCGCGGCGGCCTGATGGCGCTTTCGATCTCACCACCGATGCGGGCCAGCAGTTCATTGCCAAGACCGTGATCATTGCGGCGGGTGGCGGCTCGTTCACGCCCAAGCGTCCGCCGCTTGAAGGCATCGAAGCGTTTGAAGGCACCTCGGTTTTTTATGCGGTGCGCCGCATGGAAGATTTGCGCGGCAAGGATGTTCTGATCGTTGGCGGCGGCGACAGCGCGCTCGATTGGACGCTCAATCTCGCCCCGCTCGCGCGCAGTTTGACGCTCATGCATCGCCGCGATGATTTCCGCGGTGCGCCGCATTCGGTTGAGAAAATGCGCAGCCTCGTTGCCGATGGCACGGTGAAACTTGTCATCGGGCAAGTCTCGAAACTGCAAGGCGAGGGCGGCATGTTGAGCGGCGTCATCGCCAAGACGGCGGCGGGAGACGAGCACATCGTCTGCAATGCCATGCTGCCGTTCTTCGGTTTGACGATGAAGCTCGGCCCCATTGCCGGCTGGGGTATTCATCTGGAAGAGAACCTGATCCCCACCGATACGGAAAAGTTCGAGACGAGCGAGCCCGGCATTTTCGCCATCGGCGATATCAACACCTATCCGGGCAAGTTGAAGCTCATCTTGTCAGGGTTCCACGAAGCCGCCCTGATGGCGCAGGCCGCTGGCCGCATCGTGCATCCAGGCCGCAAGGTCACCTTCCAATACACAACCTCCTCATCGAGCCTGCAAAAGAAGTTGGGTGTGAAGTAAGCGGGGACTCTTTGCTTAGCGCGTCCCGACTCCGCTGCGCGGAGCCGGCCGGGACGTGCGGTTAGTGCTTCTTCAGGCAGGCGCGGCCCACCTTCCAGCAGAACACGCCCGAGCCGCAGTGGAAGGCAATTGCCCAGAGGTTTGCTGTGGAATTGAACACGATGCCGGCATCGTAGAAGCAGACGCCGGCCGCCAGCAAAAACCACGCCGCCAGCGCCCGCCATTCGCGTAGAAGCACAAACAGCACAGCAAGCGCGCCAAGCCAGATATCTCGCACGCCGATAATGTGATGCAATTCGCTGCCCGATTGGCTGGTGCCAACACCGAAGGTGAACGCGGCACTTTCGGGCACGATCAGAAAGCGGATGCCGATGAGCGTCAGCAAGCCACCTGCAAACAGCGACAGCCAGAACAGTCTTGGATGCTCGATTGCGCCAAAACGGCCGCGCACGCTTTGCAGCAGCGTTTGAGCGGCGTCCACGACGGACGGCAGCGGCCGCGCGATGTCATCCGTCTGTCCACTAAAACCGGTCATCGACATGTGAGCCTCCCCGAATGACGTCCCTGTGCCGCGCAGCGCGTGTTGCGTTTGTCGGGGTGACATTGGGACAGCCGCGCCTGCGGCGCTGTTTCGGAGGGAACATGGGGGTGCGGGAGGCGTGTTTGGGTGCGGTGGGCACTACCTCTCAGGTGTCATCCTCGCGCTTGTCGCGAGGACCCATCTTACAACGGGTTCGGGTTGAAAATTTTGGAGTATGCGGCATCCACACGGCACCGTTTGAAACGCGCCACAAGCGGATGAATGGGTCCTCGCGACAAGCGCGAGGATGACACCTGTGGGTGTGGGCGCGTTCGTGGCTCCATGACACCACCGCCCCCAAACTCCCGTCATGGCCGCGAAGGCGGCCATCCACGGCAAGCCTCAACAAGCTCGCTGTTGCCGTGGGAATTCGCGGAGGCAACGGAGCGCTTTTTCAGGAAACACCATACAAGCGGCAGGTTGTCGTGGATGGCCGCCTGCTCGCTCACGCTCGCCCTGCGCTGCGCTTGGGCGCGGCCATGACGGGAAGGGGAAGGGGGAGGTGTGCTCGCCAGGGCGCGCGATTGCGAAGCAATCGTAGGTTGGTGTCAAGCGCGGGTCGCGGGACGCGACCGGTGCGCGACCCAACTTTTTTGATCGTGCCGTGGAAAGTTGGGTCGCGCTTCGCTTGACCCAACCTACTGCCAAGACTTATTTTATCCGTCGGCAGATAAGGCACGTGTCCCCAGAAATACCCATTCAATTCTGGGCTGCCGCAGGTTTCCGTCTCTCTGCCATCAGGTCAATTGCTCCGGCACAAACACAACTCAAGACAGCATATTGCTCTCGAAGTGACGCCTGTTCCAAAGGCACATTCTGTCCCTCCGAAGTTGGCAGCAATCCATTTTGCAAAAGCGTTCCGGGGATATTCAAGACGCCACTGGACTGTGTGTTCAGTTCCGCGACGTATTCCGGGGTTATGACCCTCGTTCTCACGTGGGCACCCGGCCCGCGGTGCTTGCTGATTACATCGGCCATTCTAAGAACTGGAGCGGTGAAACCAAAGGCGCGAAGTGCCCGGAGATGCTTCGACAAGCTGTCATGCTGAAGTTTTGTGTAATCATAGTATAAAGTGGCGCACAAGTTTTCACACGCGCGTTCCACTAGGTAGTACGATCGAAGAAGGACCCCGATGTCGTCCCTTGAGCTCACTGCCTCAGTGTACACTTCAGCAGGCAAACTGCTAAGAGTCATACCATGTAGTGGAGAACCCGGATCGTTAATTATCTTTGCCATATCTGCCCCTCAACTGCACCCACTCGTTGACCCACACGTGTCACACTTCAGGCACGTCCCATTGCGAACCATCGTAAAGTTCTGGCACTCGGAACATGAGACGCCTTCGTAGCCGCGGATGCGGGCTTCGGCCATCCGGCTGGCGGCGCGTTCCTTCGTCAGTTTCACGGTTTGAACTTCGAGCGTTTGGCGCACGCTCTGCAAGGTGGCGAGCGCGCGCTCGCCGGCTTCAGTGGCCGACTCTCTGATTATGTCCGTCTTCAAAGCCGTGGCGCCTTCGGTGGCATAAAGGCCCGGCCCCGCATTGGTGCCGAACAACGCCGTCACATCTTCTTGCACGTGAGCTGCCACTTGAGCCGAACCGGCACCCGAGCCGCCACCGTGACCACCGTTGGAGCGGGGCACGAGGCGCACCGGCGCGCCGCGCATCAAGCCCTTCGACACCATGCGCGTGACACTTTCCGGCAACTCGAGATCGAGTTGCGCGTCGGTGGCATCGTCGCCCGAACCGAGGCCCGTCTCGCCCACGATTTCGCGCGGATCGACGTGCGCCAGATCATGACGCGAGAGATACGACACCGCCAATTCGCGGAAGATGTAGTCGAGAATAGACGTCGCGTTCTTGATCGTTTCGTTGCCTTGCACGAGGCCAGCCGGCTCAAAGCGCGTGAACGTGAAGGCTTCCACGTATTCCTCGAGCGGCACGCCGTACTGCAGACCCAGCGAAATGGCGATGGCGAAATTGTTCATCAGCGAGCGGAAGGCGGCGCCTTCCTTGTGCATGTCGATGAAGATCTCGCCCAGCTTGCCGTCGTCGTATTCGCCGGTGCGCAGATACACTTTGTGCCCGCCGACGGTCGCCTTCTGGGTGTAGCCCTTGCGGCGGCCCGGCATTTTCTCGCGCTCTTGCTGCTTCACATAGACAATGCGCTCGACAATCCGTTCGGCAAGGGCTGCAACGCGCAGGTTTGCCGGATTGCTGGCGGCCATGTCGGCGGCGGCCGTTTCTGCTTCGTCCTCGTCATCGCCGAGGATCTGGCTGTTGAGCGGCTGCGACAGCTTCGAGCCATCGCGATAAAGCGCGTTGGCCTTGAGTGCGAGACGCCAGGACAGCATGTAGCTTTCCTTGCAATCATCGACGGTGGCGTCATTGGGCATGTTGATGGTCTTCGAGATCGCACCCGAAATAAACGGCTGGCTTGCCGCCATCATGCGGATGTGGCTCTCGACCGAGAGATAACGCTTGCCCTTGCGGCCGCACGGGTTGGCGCAATCAAACACATGATAGTGCTCGGTCTTCAAGAACGGCGCGCCTTCCAGCGTCATCGCCCCGCAGACGTGCTCGTTGGCGGCTTCGACATCTTTCTTCGAGAAGCCGAGGTGCGCGAACAAATCGAACGCCGGGTCATTCAGCTTATCGGCGGGAACCTTCAGCGTGTTGGTGAGGAAGTCTTCCGACAGTGTCCACTTGTTGAACACGAACTTGATGTCGAAGGCGGTGGCGAGCCCGCTTTCGATTTTGGCCAGAGCATCGTCGGTGAAGCCCTTGGCCTTCAACGTGCTGTGGTTGATGGCAGGGGCCTGCCCCAGCGAGCCATGACCGACGGCATACGAGACGATCTCGGCGATCTGGTGCTGCGGATAGCCAAGCGTGGTGAGCGCTTCCGGCACCGACTGGTTGATGATCTTGAAGTATCCGCCACCGGCGAGCTTCTTGAATTTCACCAGCGCGAAGTCGGGCTCAATGCCGGTCGTATCGCAATCCATGACGAGGCCGATGGTGCCCGTGGGGGCCACAACGGTTGACTGCGCGTTGCGGTAGCCGTGCGCCTGACCGAGGCTCAAGGCATTGTCCCAAGCGCGCTTTGCGGCCGCGATCAATTGCGGATCGGTGCAGTTGGCGTGATCGAGTGGCACCGGCGAAATCGCCAGCGCTTCATAGCCCGTGCGCTCGCCGTAGGCCGCGCGGCGGTGATTGCGAATGACGCGCAGCATTTCCGCCTTGTTGGGCTCATAGCCCGGGAAGGGGCCAAGTTCCTTGGCCATCTCGGCCGACGTCGCATACGCAACGCCGGTCATGATGGCGGAGATGGCACCGCAAATGGCGCGGCCTTCGTTGGAATCGTATCCGATGCCGGACGCCATCAGCAGGCCGCCGATGTTGGCAAAGCCAAGACCCAGCGTGCGGTAGCGGTATGAGAGTTCGGCAATTTGCTTCGACGGGAACTGCGCCATCAGCACCGAAATCTCGAGCACCACCGTCCACAGGCGGCAGGCGTGCTCATAGGCTTCGATGTCGAAGTCGGGAACTTGCGAGGCCGCCGCGCCCGATTTCGCGTCCTTGCGGAACGTCATCAGGTTCATCGACGCCAGATTGCAGGCGGTGTCGTCGAGGAACATGTATTCCGAGCACGGGTTGGACGCCCGGATCTGACCCGAGTTCGGGCAGGTGTGCCAATCGTTGATGGTGGTGTGGAACTGGATGCCCGGATCGGCAGACGCCCACGCGGCATGGCCAATCGATTCCCACAGGTCACGCGCCTTGAGGGTCTTGGCGGTCTTGCCATCCTTGCGCGCGGTCAGCGTCCAATCACGGTCTTCGTTGACGGCGTTCAAGAACTCGTCGGTGACGCGCACCGAGTTATTCGAATTCTGACCCGAAACCGTCAGGTAGGCTTCCGAATCCCAATCGGTGTCGTAGGTCGCAAAATCGATGTCCTTGTAGCCCTGCTTGGCGAACTGGATGACGCGCAAGACATAGTTCATCGGCACGCCGTCGCGCTTGGCGTCTTTGATGGCGGTCTTGAGCTTCGGGTTTTTGGCGGCTTCAAAGCAGGCGTCGCCATCGGCTTCGCAGTTGACGCACGCCGACATGATGGCCTTGAGGCGCTTCTGGCAGATCTTGGAGCCGGTCACGAGGGCGGCAACCTTCTGCTCCTCTTTCACCTTCCAGTTGATGTATTCTTCGATATCGGGATGATCGACATCGACGACGACCATCTTGGCGGCGCGGCGTGTGGTGCCGCCCGACTTGATGGCGCCCGCTGCGCGGTCACCGATTTTGAGGAAGCTCATCAGGCCCGACGAGCGGCCGCCGCCGGAGAGCTTTTCGTTAGCCCCGCGCAGCGATGAGAAGTTCGAGCCGGTGCCCGAGCCGTATTTGAACAGGCGCGCTTCACGCACCCACAAATCCATGATGCCGTTTTCATTGACGAGGTCGTCGTTGACCGACTGGATGAAGCAGGCGTGCGGCTGGGGATGCTCGTAGGACGAGGCCGAGACGGTCAACTGACCGGTTTCATGGTCGACATAGTAGTGGCCCTGACCGGGGCCATCGATGCCGTAAGCCCAATGCAGGCCGGTGTTGAACCACTGCGGCGAGTTGGGCGCCGCCATCTGCATGGCCAGCATGTAGCAATGCTCATCAAAGAAGGCGCGGGCATCTTCTTCCGTGGTGAAGTACTTGCCCTTCCAGCCCCAATAGGTCCAGGTGCCGGCGAGGCGGTCAAAAACCTGGCGCGCATCGGATTCGCCGCCGATGCGCTGCTTTTCGGGAAGCTCGGCAAGGGCGCGCTCATCGGCAACCGAGCGCCACAGCCAGCTGGGAACTTGCGTTTCCTCGACCTTCTTGAGACGCTTCGGCACCCCGGCCTTGCGGAAATACTTCTGCGCCAGAATGTCGGCGGCAACCTGGCTCCAGTGCGCGGGCACATCAAAGCCTTCCAGGCGGAACACGATCGAACCATCAGGGTTCTTGATTTCCGAAGTGGCGCGGCGGAACTCAATCGTTGCGTAAGGTGACTGGCCAGCCTGAGTAAAGCGCCTTGAGATCTTCATCGTCTAATTCCCCTGCGTGTTCGTGAATGTCATGTTTCTTCGGGATATTCGGCGACGCACGGCAACACGGCTGACTTCAATTCTGATCTTGCTGCGGCTCGATGTGGGCACACGGACGCCCTTGCCGAAGCGCGGTCATGCGCGGCGGCCACAGCATCTGGCGGCATCTGGAGTGGGCATTAGCCCGGCTAGAGGACCATGAGATTGAAACGGGCACCGGGAAACACATTCCAACGCGATGACCGTGAGCAGAAGCTATGACGATTCGATGGGTCCGTCACGAGGTCTTGGGGGTGGTAGATGCCACCAGCTACTATATGTAGGGGTGTTAGCAACTTGGGGAGCGACCCGGCTGGGAGCCCGTATTTGTTGGGCCTGGCGCATCCGCGGCGAAAATGGCTCTGTGCAAAACCCAATTTTGCAGCCATCTGACGGTCAACTGACGGTGAGGCTAACGCGATTCCGGACACAAGGGTGTTGCTTTTGGGCCGCGGCTGGAGCGGAGAGGTCTGAGGTGACATCGTGAGGCCGTCAGCCGTGAGTGGTGAAAATGGTCACGGCTCATCGTTCTGGCGGGTGTGATCATCCAAGTTTGTGCTATTCTTCCGCATCGCCAAACGGCCACACACCATTCTCTACTCACGAGGCGTCAATGAGCATTGTCAGCGAAATTTTTAGCTGGTGGGGCGGCAACACCTGGGGCACGCGCTGGACCACGTGGCGCACGGGCCAAGCTGTCGGCGAAGACACCTTCGGCAATCGCTACTTCGAACAGCGCCCCGGCAAGGGCCGCGAAGGGCCTCTCGGCAAGCCGCGCCGCTGGGTCATATTTAAAGACTTGGCGGAAGCCTCACAGGTGCCGCCCGAATGGCATGGCTGGCTGCATTACACGCACGACACCCCACCGGTGAACGATGGCTACGTCGCCAAACCCTGGCAGAAAGAGCATCGCATGAATATGACCGGCACGCGCGACGCGTGGCGTCCGGCAGGTTCAATTCTGGCGACCGGCCAACGTCCCAAGGCAACGGGCGATTACAAGCCTTGGAAGCCGGAGTAACACTGCCGCGCACGGCGGCCAGCTCGCGGAACGCGTGTCGCCGTGCGCCGACAAAAAAATGTCATCCTCGGGCTTGTCCCGAGGACCCACTTCTCAGCTTGTTGTGACTTCAAGAATAAAACCGTGATGGGTCCCGATCGTGCAGCTTCAAGGTCAGAGTCTGCCGAATGATGGGTCCTCGGGACAAGCCCGAGGATGACACCTGTGGGCGGGGGCGACAGAGTTGGATTGATCAAAATGGTCCAGTCAGTGCCATTATTTGAGTGTTGAGATGCCTTCGGATGCTTGAGGACATACGCTTGTTACCGAGAACAGCACTTTTTTTTCTCACCCTTTGCGCGGCATCTTTCGGTGCCTCTGCAGCACACGCCGATCGCATCGAAAATGGCGTCGCGGTGTTTTCTGCCCTCGACAAGGTCACAGCCACCATCAAGACTTTGACTGTTCCTCTCGGCGAGACGACCACTTTCGGCGCGCTGAAGGTAACGCCGCGCGTATGCTACTCGCGCCCGGCCACCGAACAACCCAAGACCACGTCGTTCGTACAAGTTGAAGAAGTGCAGCTTGACGGCAAGCAGACGCCCATTTTCTCGGGCTGGATGTTTGCAGAAAGCCCTGGCCTTAATGCTGTCGAGCATCCCGTGTTCGACGTGTGGCTGACAGGATGCGAAAAGCCCAAGAATGCCGTCACTGCCAAGGCACCTGTGGTCGTCGATCCGGCCAATCCCGATGCGGCGCTAGCCGCTGATCCGGCCGGCGATCAGGCGGCCAGCGATCTGCCGAGGCGGCGCGTTAAGCGGTAAGTCGCTCCACCATCGAGCGTATCGTCCCCTTGGTCGCCAACAAGCCTGTCTAGCCCGCGACTGCCGTACAGAGCGTCATTACCCAGGCCCCCGTCCAACACGTCGTGGCCGTGCTGCACCAATGCTCGTTGGCACTTCTGAACCGCACCAAGGTATGCACACCGCACGCCAGCAACTTGCTCATCACAATGCCCCACCCACTCAACGCGGAAAAACCGCAAGAACAATACTTTCAGCCGCTCACGCCTGAAAGCTTGACCACCGATGAGGCGACAAGCAGGATTGCGCAACGTTGGGGGTGATAAATCCAGGATGGCGATTGTTGTGGACCTGCGGCCCAGGTCAGATTTTGCTAAACGTGCAGCCGATAACGATCAGGTTGGCGTTTAGCAAAATGGACGGTATCAAATGCTGACTTTTAGCGCTGATCTTAGAGCGCAACTTGAAAACGGCGCGAAGCAATAGGCTCAAATTTTCTTTTCGTAACGAGCGGCCGACCGGGAGTAAATTCATGAATGCCCCCCCCCAATTAGTGGTCTCGTATGAGGGATATATGGGAGCAAAATGTATCGTCACTGCACCAAGCTATAGAATTAAAAACTACGGACAGCGCCGCGTACCACCCTTCGAGGATATCTTCGAATACTTCGACGACGGAAACCATTTTTATTTCATCGCAGGCCGGAAGCAGGTTCTAAGCGAAGATCCAGTCAAGACATTGACCCTTGATGCGTACACGGTCACAGAGATGTGGTGTTTAGACGCCACTGGAGGTCGTGGACGACCACCCAAAACACAAATCGATCGAGACGAGCAAATGGCCAACGTAGCCGAGGGATTGTTGGCCATGCGTTTGTGGTGGCATGACGAGAAGCCAGCTATTTCTGTTCAGTTTGCGCTGCTTTGGCAAACTTGAAAAACTACTATCTTCAGATCGAATGCACTAACGAGTTTCTCAGTAGTTCAGGAGCGGGCCATGCCAAACTACATCACTCTTTCCGAGGCGTTTGGGCAGGTATCTGGCCTCACAAGCCTTGAAGCGTTTCATACACTTGTCGGGAAATATGCACTTGACATAGAGACAAAAGAATGTGATTTAGGTCGCGACAGGGCGGCACTGGCGGTCATCAATGGCTGATCATCCATATTTTTCTGATCTTGAAATAACGCCAGAAATGCTCAGTGCTGCGTATGAATTTGCAGCTATAGCGCTGGACAGCTACCCTATATCTGATGCTTCCATCCAGCTCTTAGTTGAGGGGGTATTGAATCGGGCGATCGCTGCCCGCAAGTGTCCAAAGCTTCCAGAAAGGACCAAATAGCATCAACAATTTCCTTGGCCGAGTCATAGGCGGTTGATAGCTCTGTCTCAATATCTGAGATATCAGCAAGCTTGCTGCGCTTTGTTGTTCCGACGACAACAATACGATGTGGAACAAGGAAATCGCCGATTTCTATTATCGCGTGTATGGCCGAGTTGCGTCTTCCAACAAGTTCTTCTGTGCGATTCTTAAGAATGCATATGAAATCGTATTCTGGCTGTCTTTTTCCATCTGCCGTGTCTGGCCAAATTTCTCTTGCTGTGGCTAGGACAAAATTCCTCTGGCCATCGCTATTCCTTTGAGTGTTTATAATGGCATCTACCAAAGACCTCGGACATTGATGCATGATGCATGTAAAAATCATGTACCAGCCAAGTTCGACTTCAGACACGCGAGAAGACAGCCTTCCGACCAGCATGTGCAAATGATCTAACTTTTTCTTTATCATCGAGCGGTACTCTACATGAAAAAAGGTCTTCAAAAAACAAACACAAGCGTTGAAGACCGGCGCGACGATGCCGTTCGCCGCGCCCTCAACACCCCTCCAAAGCCCCTCAAAGACATGAATAAGGGGAAGGCAAAGAAGCGGCAGGACCAGACTACCGCTTCCGAGAAGCGTACTTAGCCTCCAGACACCTCGCTACGAGGTTGTCGGTACTTGAGCCGCTTGCCGACTGCACCCTTGACCATTTTAGCGGCCCGCTCCGCATCTTCGACGCCAAGCGCAGATCGCTCATTCCAGCGGAACGCAAACTCATCCACATAGCGCTGCAAGTGCTGTTCCGAAACACTGTGGAACGAGCCCATGACACCACGCTTTAGGATCGCAAAGAAAGCCTCTGCGCTCTGAATGTGTGTCTTGCCGTCCTTGCTCACATACTCGTCGCGAGAGTGGTTCACGACGCCATGGGCGGCGAACTCTTTGCTCATGTGATAGTAGGCCAGCGCGTCGTCTGTGTTCATCGTCGTGCCCTTGGCAACGTGCTTGGCAATGGCCGCACGCAACGTCTTGGCTGACACGTCCGGCACATGGCTGGCGCGTACCTTGCCGCCGCGTTCCACAAGCGCGTGGACGGCGTGCTTCTTGGGTTCCGGCTTGCCACGGTGAACGTTCTTCTTCTTGCCGCCCACGAACGTCTCGTCGCTTTCAACGGTCTTGCCTTTGCCGCCAATTGGTTCAGCGTCTTTGCTCAGGCCCATGGCCTCGCGAATGCGGTGGCACATGAACCATGCCGTGCGGTAGCTGCCAAGGGCAAGCTCGCGCTGCATCTGCTTTGCGCTGATGCCTTTCTTGCTCGCCGCCATCTTGTGGAACGCCAGTGCCCACTTCGTCAGGGGGATGTGCGAGCTTTCCATAACGGTCTTGGTCGTGACCGTGAACGCGCCAAGGCAATCGTTGCACTGGATCAAACCGGCGCGGTGCGAATGGCCTTCAAGGCGGTGCACGTTCTGTGACTCGCAATGCGGGCAAGCGCACTTGCCATCCGGCCAGCGCTGCGCTTCGAAGTATGCGCGGGCCGCATCTTCGTCGTGGAACATTGGGTCTCTGGGATCAGTAGACATTGGAACACCTCGTTATCTGAGGTATATTTAGGTGTTCCGTGTCTCTATGTCAAGTGCATACTTCCCCACTTGTCGGACAACTGCAAGCATTTCGCACTGTCGATGGTGCAACTGGAGCGCCAATAACCGGTGGACTAGTTTACGCTTATGGTGAGCAAAACCCAGTCGCGCGCTCAAAGCAGCAGAACTATATCAATCTGCCAATTCGTCTTTTGACCTCATAACACTGTCTGACGCTTCAAGATTTATTGCTAACGGTAGTGTTCAGCAAAAGTTGGGTGAGTTAATTAATGTCGGCAGGGAAACGCCGTTGTCGGGCCAACCGCTCGAGGATGCGGTAGCACGTGAAATTTATCGAGGAGTAACAAGTCGTTTCCTCGATAGGCGGCTTCGAGCTGAATGCGATCGCGGTTCGAGGCGGCGCGCGTTCCGCAGTTAGCCCGAAATTCCAGCCCATTGCCTCCGAATTGATCTTGCGGCTGCGGCCCGACTGGGCCTACGCTTGCCCATCGTGTGGGAGGTGGCCTGCGGCTTCGGTCGTGCGGTTCACCGCCGTCAACACATTAAGTATGCCAATAGGGTCTCGCGTGCGAGCCGTCCGGCAATGCCCGCTCTGATCCTCTTGAGAGGCAGGGGTGGAACCATGGACGATCTCGTAATTCAGTCTGATTGTTGCGCGCAGCCGGCCGCCCAAGTGCCGCCGCCTTCGCTCGCAGTTCTCCACCCCTTGCAAGGTCTCACGCCGGACGAGATCCGCAAGGCCGTTGAGATTGTCCGCAAAAGTTCGCCCTACGGCGCGGACACGCGTTTTGAAACGATTGAATTGTTGGAGCCTGCAAAGGCAACCGTCCGCGCCTTCAAGCCGGGCGATGCGATTGCCCGCAAGGCGCGCGCCAACGTGTTCAACGCAAAAACAATTGGTGTATTGCGCATGACACTGTGCCTCGATAGCGGCAAAGTCTTGTCGTGTGAAGAACTGCCCACAATGCGGCCCATGATCCAGTTGGAGCAGTTTCTGGAAGTTGAAGGCATCATCCGCAAGGACCCGGCGTTTATTGCCGGCTGTGCCAAGCGTGGCATCACCGACATGTCGATGGTGTGCATCGATCCCTGGTCAGCGGGCGAATTTTCAATCCCAGGCGAGGAGAACCGCCACCTTTGTCATGTGTTCGCATGGTTGCGGCTGCGCGAAAATGAGAACTTCTATGCCCACCCCATCGAGGGCTTGAATGCCGTCATCGATCTCAAAACGTGGCAGGTGATCCGCGTTGACGACTATGGCGTCTTGCCAATTCCTATGCGCGAGGCGAACTACGAGGCCGAACTTGTCCAATCGAAACGGCCCGCGCTGAAGCCCATCAACATCACGCAGCCCGAAGGCGTCAACTTCAAGCTCGATGGCCGCCGCCTGGTCTGGGACAAGTGGTCCATCGTCATCGGTTTCAATGCGCGCGAAGCGCTCACCCTGCACGACATCCAATATGACGGCCGGCCGATTGCTTACCGTGCCTCTCTCGTTGAAATGGTGGTGCCCTATGGCAGCCCGGTCAACGGCCACTTCCGCAAACACGTGTTCGACATCGGCGAATACGGCATCGGCAAGCTCGCCAATTCGCTGAAGCTCGGCTGCGATTGCCTCGGCGTGATCCAGTATCTTGATGTTCATATGAACACGATGGACGGCGACCTGCTGACCATCGAGAAAGCGATCTGTATTCACGAAGAAGATTCCGGTTTGCTCTGGAAACACTGGGACTTCCGCACTGACCGGGCCGAAACGCGGCGCGGCCGCAAACTGGTGATTTCCACCATCTGCACCGTGGGCAACTATGAGTATGCGCTGTACTGGTACTTCCACCTTGATGGCATGATCGAGTTTGAAGTGAAGGCCACTGGCATTATCAATACCGTTGGCTGCGAGCCTGGAAAGCCGGGCAAGTACGGCCGCGAAGTATCCCCCGGTGTGTTGGGCCAAATCCATCAGCACATTTTCTGCGCCCGTCTCGACATGACCGTCGATGGCGACCAGAACAGTGTCGTTGAGAGCAACAGCTACGAAGATCCGTTGGACCCCGGCAATCCCTACGGCAACAACTTCTATGAAGAAGAAACCGTGTTGAAAACCGAGAGCCAAGCGGCCCGCTGCCAAGACGCGGCGACGCAGCGAACCTGGAAGGTGATCAATCCCAACAAGCTCAACTACACAGGCACGCCCGTTGGCTACCGGCTCGATGCCACCAACTGCATCCGGCCGTTTATCCGCCGCGATACTCCGTCCGGCAAGCGCGCCAACTTTGTGCAAAATCACCTCTGGGTCACCGCCTTCGATGCCGAGGAGCGCTATCCCGCTGGCGAATACATGAACCATTCCGATGGCGCTGGCGGCATTACTGACTTTGTCAAAAAAGACCGGCCGATTGAAAACACCGATGTGGTGCTTTGGCACGTTTTCGGCCTGCATCATCCGGTGCGGCTCGAAGATTACCCCGTGCAGCCGTGCATCCGCACCGGCTTCAAGCTGATGCCGTCGGGCTTCTTCAACGGCAATCCTACCATCGACCTGCCGCCAGAGGTCAATGCCGCCAGCTGCTGCGCCGATAAGGCGTGAGCGCAAACGCCCGGTGCTGACGCCACCTGATGAAGCACGTCCTCTTCATATGTTCCATGAACCGCTGGCGTTCGCCGACGGCTGAGCAGGTGTTTGCTGAACATCCGGGGATAGAGACCGCGTCGGCGGGGCTCAACGGCGAAGCCGAGGTCCCGCTGACTGCTGAGCTACTCGCGTGGGCTGATCTGATTTTTGTGATGGAGAAAAAGCACCGGGCACGCCTGCAGAAGGATTTCAGGCCGTACATCAAGCACGCACGCATCGTTTGCCTCGACATTCCAGATGACTACAAATTTATGGACCCCGAGCTGGTGAGAATTCTCCAAGCCCGGGTGCCGCAGTTCTTGTGAACTCATCCAGAACACAGATCTCCCGCTTTCACCGGCTCCTCAACACTGCTAGAGCCTAGATTCTGCTGTTCGCCGCCTCAATCCGCTCTTGGGAGCCCCCACGCTATGGCCAAGCCCGAGCCGTTGCCCTTAAACGGCACCAAGCAAGTGTATGTGTTTTCGGCCGGGCGCACGGATGGGCGCGCCGATATGACGGCGTTGCTCGGCGGCAAGGGTGCCAATCTTGCTGAAATGGCGAGTATCGGTTTGCCGGTTCCGCCTGGGTTCACCATCACCACGGAGGTGTGCGCGGCCTATCTGGCGGGCGGCGATCAGGTGCCGCCTACATTGCGGGCCGAGGTCGAGGCCGCGCTCGCCGCCGTCGGCGAAGCCATGGGGATGCGCTTTGGCGATGAAAAAAATCCGCTCCTGCTCGCCGTGCGTTCGGGCGCGCAAGCATCCATGCCCGGCATGATGGATACCATCCTCAATCTTGGCCTCAACGACGCGACCGTCAAAGGCCTTGCGGCGCGCACCGGAAACGGCCGCTTCGCTTACGACAGCTATCGCCGCTTCATTCAGATGTATGCGAGCGTGGTGCTGGGCATCGACAGTTATGTCTTTGAAGACCTGCTCGACAATTACAAGAACCTCAACGGCCTTGCCTTCGATACCGATTTGTCGCCGTCCGACTGGCAGGCGATTATCGAAGACTACAAGGAAGCCATCCGCACGGCGCAAGGGCAACCGTTCCCCGAAGACACCACCGAGCAGTTGTGGGGCGCGATCGCCGCCGTGTTCCGCTCATGGAACAACCCGCGCAGTATTGCCTACCGGGTGTCACACGGCATCCCCGACGATTGGGGAACCGCCGTGACGGTGCAGGCGATGGTGTTTGGCAACATGGGCGAGACCAGCGCCACGGGGGTGGCCTTCACGCGCAACCCTTCGACGGGCGTGCGCGAGATTTACGGCGAGTTTCTCGCCAACGCACAAGGCGAAGACGTGGTAGCGGGCATCCGCACACCGCAGCCGATCACGGAAGCGGCCCGCGTCGCGCTTGGCGAAACCAGTCCCTCGCTCGAACTGCTGATGCCGGAAGCGTTTGCCGAACTTGCCTCGATCTTCAAGGCGCTCGAGCGGCGCTATCGCGACATGCAAGACATCGAGTTCACCATCCAGGACGGCAAGGTGTTCATGCTGCAAACGCGCTCTGGCAAGCGCACGGCGGAGGCCTCGATCCGGATTGCGGTCGATATGGCAGGCGAGCGCATCATTTCGCGTGACGATGCGGTTCTCGCGGTCGATCCGGCGGCCCTCAGCCAGCTGTTGCACCCCTCGCTTGATCCCTATGCCGAGAAAGTCGTGATTGCGACGGGCTTGCCGGCATCGCCTGGGGCGGCATCTGGAGAAATTGTTTTCGATCCGGCACATGCCGAGAGCCTGAAGGCGCAGGGCCGCCGGGGTATTCTGGTGCGCGTCGAGACTAGCCCCGAGGATATTCACGGCATGTTTGCGTCCGCCGGCGTGCTGACAGCGCGCGGCGGCATGACGAGCCACGCTGCGGTAGTGGCGCGCGGTATGGGCCTGCCTTGTGTGTCGGGCGCGGGCGCGCTGAAGATCGATGCCAAGGCCGGTGAAATGCGCGCCGGACCGCGCCTCTACAAGTCGGGCGACATCATCACCATCGACGGCTCGACCGGTCAGGTAATCGAAGGCCGCGTGCCCATGCGCCAGGCTCAGTTGTCGGAAGACTTCGCGACCCTGATCGGCTGGGCGGATCAAGCGCGCCGTCTCAAAATCCGTGCCAATGCCGATACCCCGCGCGATGCCCGGCAAGCGCGCGAGTTGGGCGCGGAGGGCATCGGCCTTTGCCGCACAGAACACATGTTCTTCGACGCCGAACGCATTCTCGCCATGCGCGAAATGATTTGCGCTGGCACCGAGAGCGGGCGGCGGGCGGCCTTGGCAAAAATTCTGCCCATGCAGCGCGCCGACTTCACCGAGCTGTTCGAGATCATGGGCGCGTTGCCGGTCACAATCCGCTTGCTCGATCCGCCGCTGCATGAGTTCTTGCCGCGTCTTGAAGACGAACTCGAAAGCGTTGCGGCGGCACTCAAGATTCCGGTGGCGAAACTCAAGACGCGCGTTGCCGAGCTTTCCGAATTCAACCCAATGCTCGGCTTCCGCGGTTGCAGGCTGGGTGTGCGCTATCCTGAAATCATCGAAATGCAGGCTCAGGCCGCCTTCGAGGCGTGTGTCGCCGTGAAGCGCTCGTCGGGTCACTGCCCGGTGCCGGAAATTCTTGTGCCGTTTATCGCCTACCGGCGCGAATTCGATTTGATGGCCGATGTGATCCGGGCAACCGCCGCAAAGGTCGAAGCTGAAAGCGGGGCTCAACTCAAGTATGAAATTGGCTGCATGATCGAATTGCCGCGTGCCGCCTTGAGAGCGGGAGATCTGGCCGCTGGCGACAAAGGCGCCGACTTCTTCTCGTTTGGCACCAACGATCTCACACAAACGGTTCTTGGCCTCAGCCGCGACGATGCGGCCCCCATTCTCAGCAACTATGCTGGCCTGGGGATTTTCGAACGTGATCCGTTCGTGTCGATTGATCCGTTAGGCGTTGGTGAATTGGTCCGTTTGGGTCTTGATCGTGGACGCGAGGTGAAGCCGGGCCTCAAGGCCGGCGTGTGCGGGGAGCATGGCGGCGACCCCGCATCGATTGGCTTTTTTGACGATGCCGGCCTCGACTACGTTTCATGCTCACCGTTTCGCGTGCCAATCGCACGTCTCGCCGCCGCGCAAGCTGCTATCCGCAACAAACGGGCTTTATGACGAAAGCATTACAGCATGCGGTCTTCGCGCGCGTCGTGCGAATCTAATGTCGGCTGGCGTGGCGTCGGTCCCTTGTTCTTGGGCGTGATCAGCAACGCGAGAAGCAGCGGAGGCAGCAGGAAGCACCAAGCCGCCCAGGCCGAATAATCGCGGTTCTTCCAAGTCGCAATGAAAGCGCCGAGAATAGCACTGGTGAAGGCGATCACACCCCACACCACAATTCCCTGCATCATGACGCAACGCTCCTTCTAGGTCCGCAAAAGGTCTGTACGGACACAACTGCATAAATGGGGTGCAACTGCGGCGAATACAAGCAGCTTGACGGTACGCGCAAACCCTAAAACGAGTGATTAGCTTTGCAAGTATTCCAGGCAACTTTGTATTAAGATAAAGGACGGGCATACTCGGAAAATAGACCAGATGGTGGATGCAACAACGTGCTGAGGCGAAGTGAAGGTATGGCGCATGGCTGATGCGGCAGTGAAACCGGCGCGGAGCGCACAAGACGGTACGCCCGCCCTGATCATGGCGGACGTCATCAAGCGCTATGGCACCTTCGAAGCCCTGAAGAGCGTCAGCCTCACCGTGCAGCCGGGCGAGCGCATTGTCATCTGTGGGCCGTCCGGATCAGGGAAATCAACTCTCATCCGCTGCGTCAATGGGCTTGAGCGGCACGACGCGGGCCACATAACCGTCGATGGAATTGAACTGACGTCCGATCTGCGCAATCTCAGCAAAGTGCGCACCGAAACCGGCATGGTGTTCCAGAGCTTCAATCTGTTCCCGCACCTCACTGTGCTTGAAAACATCTGTCTGGCTCCGCAATGGGTGCGCGGCATCAGCCGCGCTGCCGCAGAAAAAGCAGGGCTTGAACTTTTGGCGCGGGTGCGCATTGCCGAACAGGCAGACAAATATCCCGCTCAGTTGTCGGGCGGCCAGCAACAGCGCGTTGCCATCGCCCGCGCGCTTGCCATGACTCCAACACTGATGCTGTTTGACGAACCAACGAGCGCGCTCGATCCGGAGATGGTGAAGGAAGTGCTCGACGTGATGATTGAACTCGCCAAAGGCGGCATGACCATGCTGGTCGTGACACACGAAATGGCCTTTGCCCGCGCGGTTGCCGACCGCGTCATCTTCATGGACGGCGGAGAGATTGTCGAGCAGGGCGCGCCGTCGGAGTTCTTTACAGCGCCAAAACACGAACGCACGCGCAGCTTCCTGAAGCAGATCTTGAACCATTGAGGACCGATGCGATGACTGTGCGCCGCTCTATGGTTCTCCTGGTTTTGGCCTGTGGCATGACGCTGAGTTCGAGCCTTGTCCATGCCCAACAGAAGACACTCGATCTCGTGAAAGCGCGCGGGCAATTGAATTGCGGCGTCAACACCGGGCTCGCGGGTTTCTCGCAGCCGGACGACAAAGGCGATTGGAAGGGGCTGGATGTCGATGTCTGCCGCGCCGTGGCGGCCGCCATTTTCAAAGACGCGACAAAAGTCAAATTCGTGCCACTCACGGCCAAGGAACGCTTTACGGCGCTGCAGTCGGGGGAAGTGGATCTGCTGTCACGCAACACCACCTGGACGATGAGCCGCGATACGACGTTGGGCCTCAGCTTTGCCGGCGTAACATATTACGATGGCCAAAGTTTTCTTGTAAAATCCTCCCTCGGTGTAAAAGAGGTGAAGGATCTCGCGGGTGCCAGTATCTGCGTGCAGACGGGCACCACCAATGAATTGAACCTTGCCGATTTCTTCCGCTCGAATGCACTCACTTATTATCCGGTCGTATTTGAAAAAAGCGACGAAGCGGTCGCCGCCTACAACTCTGGCCGCTGCGACGCCTATACCACTGACAAGGCCGGTCTCTATGCCGAGCGCTTGAAGCTCGGCCGGGACGGCGAACACGTAATTTTAGCCGAAGTGATTTCAAAAGAGCCGCTCGGACCGGCGGTCCGGCAAGGTGATGCACAGTGGCTGAATGTGGTGCGCTGGACTTTGAATGCGCTGCTCAATGCCGAAGAGATGGGCGTCACGCAGGCCAACGTCAAAGACATGCTCTCTTCGCCGCGCCCCGACATCAAGCGGCTGCTGGGCAAGGAGGGATCGTTTGGAAAAGGGCTGGGGGTTGACGACGACTGGGTTGTCCAGATCGTTTCACAGGTTGGCAACTATGGAGAGAGCTTCGAGCGCAACTTGGGTAAAAACTCGCGGCCTGGCATCGAGCGCGGGTTGAATGCGCTATGGAAGAATGGCGGGTTGCACTATGCAGCGCCGGTTCGCTGATGAAGGGCGCGTCTTCCATGCTTGACCGGCTCTACGACGCCAAGTTCCGCGGCATTGTTTTGCAAGTGTTGCTCTTGGTGGCGCTTGCCGCGCTGTTCTACGTGATTGCGTCGAACACCGCGGCCAATCTTGCACGCCAGAACGTGACATCGGGCTTCGGGTTTCTTGACCGCACCGCCGGCTTTGACATCTCGCAAAAGCTGATCGCCTACGAGAACACCTCGACGTTCTGGCGCGCGTTCTGGGTCGGGCTTGCCAACACGCTGCTTGTTGCCTGCATCGGTATTGTTCTGGCCACACTCCTGGGCTTTGCAATCGGTTTGGCGCGGCTGTCGTCCAACTGGCTGGTGGCGCAACTGGCGGCCGTCTACGTCGAGATTGTCCGCAATGTGCCGCTGCTCTTGTTCTTGCTGTTCTGGTATTTCGCCGTATTGCGGTCGTTGCCGATGCCGCTTGAGAGCTATGAACTATGGGGCGGTATATTCCTCAACCGGCGCGGCTTTTATTTCCCCTCGCCCTTCGATGGCAGCATGCCCTATCTTGGGCGGTTCAACGTCGAAGGCGGCATGGTGATCCAGCCGGAGTTTGCAGCGTTGCTGGTGGGGCTCGTGGTCTACACTGCGGCCTTCATAGGCGAAATTGTTCGGTCGGGTATTCTTGGCGTGCCGAAGGGGCAGCGGGAAGCGGCGGCGGCGCTGGGTCTGTCGCACGCACAAACTCTGCGGCTCATCATCATTCCGCAGGCGCTGCGCATCATCATTCCGCCTTTGACCAATCAGTATCTGAACCTCACCAAGAACTCCTCGCTGGCGGTGGCAATCGGCTATCCGGATCTTGTCTCGGTGTTTTCCGGCACCGTGCTCAATCTATCGAACCAGGCCGTTGAGGTCATCTTGATCACTATGGCCGTATACCTGACTTTAAGCCTCCTCATATCTCTGGCCATGAACCTGCTCAATGCCCGAATGGCATTGGTGGAGCGTTGATCATGGACCTTGCTCATCACATTCAACGTGCCACTGAATGGTCGCGCAGCAACCTGTTCTCGACGCGCGGCAATACCATTCTCACCGTGCTCGGCGCGTGGCTGGCTGGTTGGCTGCTTTATTCGATCATCGATTGGGCGATCATCCGCGCGGTGTATTCCGGCAGCGATGGGACCGCCTGCGAGGCGGCTGGTGCGGGGGCTTGCTGGCCCTTCATTCGTTCCAAATTCGGTCTCTTCATGTTTGGCCGCTACCCGGATGCCGAGCGCTGGCGGGTGCTCCTCACCTATGCGCTGGCACTGGCGGGGCTGGTGCCGCTCATGGCTCCTTGGCCGGGCGGCAAGCTGCGGGCAGTGATCTATCTGCTCTGTGTGTTTCCAGTGATTGCCTTCGTGCTGTTGAGTGGCGGTTACTTCGGCTTGCCCGTTGTGAAGACACAACTCTGGGGCGGTCTTCTGGTCACGCTGGTCGTCGCCAGTGCGGGCATTGCAGCCTCGTTCCCGCTCGGCATTCTTCTGGCGCTGGGGCGGCGCTCGGAATTGCCTATCGTGCGCTGGCTTTCAACCGGCTATATCGAAATCGTGCGCGGCGTGCCGCTGATCACCATTCTGTTCATGGCCTCCGTGATGCTGCCGCTGTTCCTGCCGCCGGATGCGACGATAGACAAGCTGCTGCGCGCGCTCATTGGTGTGGCGTTGTTTTCGGCGGCTTATCTGGCCGAGGTGATCCGCGGCGGTTTGCAAGCGATCCCGCGCGGTCAATATGAGGCCGCCGATGCGCTGGGTCTCAGTTACACGCGCAAGATGGGACTTGTGGTGCTGCCGCAAGCCTTGAAGCTGGTTATTCCAGGGCTTGTCAATTCGTTCATCGCGTTGTTCAAAGACACCAGCTTGGTGATGATCATCGGCATGTTCGATCTGCTGGGTATCGTGCAACAGTCTGTGCAGTCCGATACAAAGTGGTTTTCACCGCAGACGGCGATGACGGGATATGTCTTCGCCGGCTTTATCTTCTGGGTGTTCTCATTCGCCATGAGCCGATATTCTGCGCATTTGGAGCGGAGGCTCAATTCTGGTGCCCGCTAAAGGAAGTGTTCCCCATTTTATCCATCTGCCGGCCGCAGCCATCGAGCCGGTTGGACCCTCGAGCCCGGAGTTGACGGCCGTGCAGCGGATGATGAGCCTTGCGGCCATCATTGCAGCGGGCTTTGGCGTTGGCCTGGCGTTCGGTATCGGGGCGCCGTTGACGTCGACCACGTTCGAGGCGTGGGGGCAGCCGAACTGGCTGATCGGGGTCGCGGGGGCCATTCCTTCTCTCGCCGTTTTGATGGTGCTGCCGTTCGGGCCGGCGTGGGCCGCGCGCCTGGGGGCGGTGCCAGCCATTGTCAGCGGCTGCATGCTGACGGGCGCGGGCTTCTTCGCACTCTATTTGTTCCAAAGTCCGGAAGCCTGGCTTGTCATCCGCTTCCTGATGAGTGCTGGCCTTGCCCTGCCATGGCTCGTCGGCGAAACATGGATGAATGCCGTGTCCGTCGCCGAGACACGTGGGCGGGCGATCGCGCTTTATGCGATTTCATTTTTCTTAGGCTTTGCCGCCGGGCCCCTCATTCTCGAATACACCGGCATCACCGGCGGCTGGCCATTCTTTGCGGGCGCGGCGGGCTCGGTGCTTGCCTGTGTTCCGATCGTCATCGCCGGGCGCTATGCGCCGGATTTGACTCAAGAGAAAGAGACGATCGGAATCTGGACCGCCGCACTCATCGCGCCCTTGGGCATGGCGGGCGGATTCCTCAGCGGCGCTGTCGAGATGAGCTATTTCTCGCTCTTGGCCAACGTGGGTCTCGCTGCCGGCATGGATTCGGGAACGGCGCTGCGGCTCATTGCTTTGCTGACTATTGGCGGCAGCTTCCTGCAGTTTGGCGTCGGCTGGCTCACGGATGTGATGGGCCGTCTGACAATGCTCGTTGGACTGTGCATCGCGTTTGTCGCTCTGACGTGCGCACTGCCATGGACACTCAATACGCCTCTGCTGGCCTACGCGTCAGCATTTATCCTCGGCGGCGTCGTGCTCGGATTTTATACGGTCGGCCTCACCATTATTGGCGACAGCGTTCCTGCTCGAGACTTGACCAGCGCCAACGCGGCTTTTCTCGTGCTTTATCAAGTGGGTGGAATGGTGGGGCCGTCGATGACGGGCGCAGCGATGTCGGTCGCTCCCGTCGGCGGCTTTGTGGTTGCCCTGTCAGCCATCGTTATCCTCGGCCTTTTGGCGGTGCTGTTCATCAGCAGCGGCTCGGCCCGCGAACGCCTGTCGCAATGAAATAACTGAAAATTGCACCCCGTCGTTTTCCACAGCACCAACATGCGCGGCGCTTGCGCTTCGAACAAAAAGAGAACACATAATTCCGCAGCACGACTCAGGTGGGGTCGCGTTGACGGCGGCACAGACCCGTGCTGCCGTCGCGCGGTTTAGCCAGCTTAAAGGGACGATCACAATGGCAGGCCTTCGTCTTGCATCTGCGGACACACTCTCTGGCGACTTGCATACAGGGGAGGGGCATTGTCCTCTTTGCGAGCAGGCTATCCCGCGTGAACAGTCGGAAGCCGTTCGCCTTCGTATAGCCGCACGCGAGAGTGACCAGAAGGCCAAGATCGAACACCAGTTGGCGTCAGCGCTGGCTGCCGCAGATTTGAAATCACGCACGGTACTTGAGACCGTTCAAAAAAGTGCAGATGCGGCAGTGGCGGCTGCGCGCTCAGAACTCGTGGCGGTGCGCGAAGAAGCGACCCGGCTGGCCGAGACAAAAATGGCAGCGCGTCTTGCCGAGCTCGAAACGGCGCGCTTAGCCGCTGAGCAAAAAATTCTCGCACTGCGGGCCGAGCATGACGCACGCGAACACGAGCGGCTGGCAGCGTTGCGCGAACAATTGGAACGCGACAAAACGGCTGCCTTGCAGGCGGCCGAGAGCAAAGCCTTTGAGGAAAAGCAAAAGCTGCAAAGCAAGATGGCCGATCTGCAGCGTCAACTCGAGAACAAGACCGCGCAGGATCTTGGTTATGGCCCCGAGGTCGATCTGTTCGAACTGTTGAAAGGCGAATTCCCCGAAGACCGCATCACGCGCGTTGAAAAAGGAGCGGCGGGGGCCGACGTTGTTCACGACATTTATCACAACGGCCGGAATTGCGGGCGCATCGTCTACGACAGCAAAAATTCGAGTGCGTGGCGCAACGACTATGTATCGAAGTTGCGCGCCGATCAGGCCGATGCCAAGGCAGACCATGCCGTGCTGTGTACCAAGTCGTTTCCGTCGGGAACGAAGGAACTGCATACGCTCGACGGCGTTTTGATTGTGTCGCCGCAGCGCGTTGGCGTTCTGGCCGGAATGCTGCGCCGTCACGTGGTGCAGACGGCGGCTTTGCGTCTCAGCAATGAAGCACGTTCGCAGAAGACAGCCGCGCTTTACGCTTTCATCATGTCGGAGCAGTGCCGCAACATGCTGTCGTCGATTGCCATTCACGCCGACGATATGGCTGATCTCGATAGCAAGGAACGCAAAGCCCACGACGCTCTGTGGAAGAAGCGGGCGGACCTGATCCGATCGGTGCAGCGCGCGCAGGGCGATCTGTCATTCGAGATCGAGCGCATTATCGGCGTGTCGGGCAACCGCCCCGAGACCGAACAGGCGGAGCCTGAGGCGGGAGTGTAGAAGCGTTGCCGCAGCCGGACGCGCTGCCAAGTCCGGCGTTGGCGGATCAGCAACGCACAGGCGCGCGGACAACTCGCTTAAGACGGGCGATTGACCGGATACAGTCAGGTGGTTTCGGGAACGGTCAGGCTATCTAGCGGGGCCGCGGGTGCTGGAGCGGGAACGTCGGCCGCTGCGGGTTCTGCTACCGCTTCGGCTGGGCCTTGCAAGCGGATGATTCCCGCTGTCGGATCGCTCGTGCGCCGAGACTTGCCCTCGAAGAATGCCCCCTGTTCGATGGCAAGTGTCTGGTGATAGACATCGCCTTCGACGTGGCTTGAGGTTTGTAGCAAAACGCGCTTGCCTCGTACCGAGCCCATGACGTGACCGCGAATGACGACCTCATCAGCGACGATGCCGCCGGTGATGCGCGCCCGTTCTCCGACGATGACATGGGTTGAATGAATATCGCCCTGCACTTCTCCGTCAATCTGGATCTGTCCTTTGGACACCAAATTGCCGGTGATCAGAAGGTCTATCCCGATCACAGACGGAGCGGATTGAGCGGTGGACCGCAGTGACGCATTCGAAGGGCGTGTGCCGAGAGCCGGCGTCGAAACAATTCCGGGTGTGGTCAAGGCTGGCCGTTGAGGATCACCTTCAGGCTTTTTGAAATTAGGTAGCATACTGCACCCCTCCGCATAACACTTCCAAACACCAGCTTGCAGGCCTTGTATCGCGGCCTTGCTGAGACGAACATCTAGCCCCCCGGCCTTGTCTCGTCCCCCGCACTATAGGCTTCGCATATCACGTTTCATATGACCGGTCACTATTGCCCATGCGCTGAGTCCGCAACAAAACTTCAGCGCTGCCGGGTTCTGAGGCAGATTTGAAAAAGCAGGCGCTGATTTGATTACTGTTTCAGCGATTTAACAGCTTCGAGCACGTCTTGCGCGTGACTTGGAACCTTTACTTTGCGCCAAACGCGGGCGATTTTTCCAGTCCCATCGATCAGGAAGGTGGAGCGTTCCACACCCATGTACTTCTTGCCGTACATTGATTTTTCCACCCAGACTCCAAACGCTTCGGCTGTCTTGTGACCGTCATCGGCGGCAAGCGTCACGCCCAGATCGTGCTTTTTGACGAATTTTTTGTGGCTCTCGAGACTGTCGGGTGAGACCCCGATCACGGTGGCGCCAGCGGCCTTGAACTCACTGGCCAGACACGTGAAATCCTTAGCCTCCGCCGTGCATCCTGACGTGTCGTCCTTGGGGTAAAAGTAGAGCACCGTCAGACGCCCCTTCAACGACTTGAGAGAGATCGTTCCCTGATTGTCTGTCTCCATTTCGAAATTGGGAGCTTTGTTTCCTTCCATGGGCATGACGTGCGCCTTTCTTTCGTCGCTTTTGAGAATGCTTTTCGGTACTTACTACTGCTTCGCTATGCCTAGGCCGGAACCGGGCGGTTGTGAACCCCGGGAATCGTCCGCATGGGTGGGGAGGGGTGCCTGCCGAGTGAAGGCGCCGTCGTGTCTTTGTCCGGGCGGGCTTGATTGGAGGGGGCTGGCGCAGCGCCGTGAGGCCAAATGCTGGCGGCAAAACGTCTGGGGGTGAGCCGGCGTCGCGACACCCGCAGGGCACATTTGAATCGTAATGTGTGCATCAGCCGGTGTTGAGCCGCGCCTAACGGTGCGGGACGTGTAGGTTCAGGGGGGCCGGATTGAGAGAAGCGCGTGGTTGAAACGCCTGCAACACCGCCTGGCTGGCAGAACCGGTTCGCCCGGTTTTGCACAGATGCCGTGCGCGCGCTTTCGCAGCGGCTGCGGTTTCCTGCTGCCAGTGAGACATCGCAAGCGGGGTGGGCGAACGGCCGGTTGAAGCGGATTGTCAAGCCGTGCCTCTATGTCACGATACCGGTCATTTTGCTGTCGGCGTTTACAGTTGGCATTGTCTATGTGCGCCTGCTGCAAGGTCCGGTATCTCTGATCGCCTTCAAGGGGCTGGTCGAAGCCGGGATCAGTGCCGAACTCGGCGACCTCACCGCCAGCATCGATGACGTGCAGCTGACCTTCTCGAAGCAAGGCGGCTTCGAGTGCCGCATGATCGGGATTAAACTGACCGGGCCTGATGGCGAGATCGTCGCATCCGCACCTTTGGCGGCGCTCGAATTGAGCGGCGCAGCCTTGAGGACTTTTAAAGTTGCCCCTAAGCGTATCGACCTTATCGAGCCGCATCTGGCGCTGTTCTATTCGCGCGAGAGCGGCATTTCACTTTCGCTGGCGAGTGCAAGTGATCGCGCGGCGGCGGGAGATGGTCTAGCTGTAGCCAAGGACGGCCATGCCGGCAAACCGCAAGCGGCTGTGCAAGCGCTGCCAGACAGCGCGGTGCGAGGCTTGATCCAGTCGCCACTGCCGCTCAGTGCGGTGACGCCGCCAGTTGAAGGCGGACAGGCCGCGGCTGATGCGGCCGCTGTTTCCGCACTTGAACCAACTGCGCGCCCGATGCCACTGGCAAGCCTGCGCCGTATCGATCTTGCCCGGGTGCTTGCCAAACATTCGGCCCATGCGCGGCGCGGCAGCGGTGCATCGTCATACTTGCGTCAGCTGGGGCTGCGCGATGCCAAGGTGAGCATCGACTATACCGGCAAGCTCACTGAATGGCGGGTGCAGGAACTCGAGATCGATCTTGAGCACCTCAATCGCCGCAGCGTGATCTCGGGCATGGCCCGGGTCGATAGTGCGCGCGGGCCGTGGGTGATGACGTTCGTCACCGAAGACTCCGACAAGACCCGCGACATCAAAGTGAAAGCCTCGTTGCGTGATCTGGTGCCCAGTGCACTCGGTCAGGGTATCCCGGAATTCAGCTGGTTGCAGACCTTGAACTTGCCGGTGGCGGGCGATGCGGCCATCGAACTGTCAACTGCGGGCATTTTGAAGTCGGCGACGCTGGCTCTCGAACTCGGCCGCGGCGAGGTGGTGCTGCCGGCGCTCTCGACGCCCCTGGCGCTCGAAGCGGGTTTGATGCAGATCAGCTATGATGCGACCCAGCGGGTTTTTTCGCTGTCCCCTTCGACGCTGAAGTGGGGCGGCAGTCACATGACGGTTGCTGGCGACATGACTGGAGTTGCCAACAGCGATGGTCAGATGGAATGGCGGTTCGCGTTGAAGTCGACAGCGGGCGCACTCGTTTCCGGTGATGCTGCTGGCGATCTCATTCCGATTGACCGTTGGCTGGCCTCGGGGCGGCTGGTTCCCCATGACGGATTGTTGGAATTGACAAGCCTCGATATGCAGGCGGGCGGGGGACAGATTGCTTTGCAGGGGGAAATGACGGCCAGCCGCGGGCCATCTGGGGCCAAGCTTTCGGGCCAAATCAGTCCTATGCCTTTGACCGTGTTTAAGGCGTTGTGGCCGCAAGCGGTAGCGCCCGGTGCGAGGCGCTGGGTGGCCGACAACATCCTCGGCGGCAATCCTGGGGCCGGAACATTGACGCTGGCCAGCGGGCGGTATCTTGAGGGTCCCTACGCAGGGCAAGATCGCAGCCGGTTGTCGTTCGCCATCGAAGCCACTGACCTTCAGCTAAAGACGGCGCAGGGCGTTGCTCCCATCGAGGCGCCCCGCGCGCTCTTGCGGCTGGAAAACGATGGTCTCGAAGTCGCCATACCCGATGCCTCGATCGCCGCGTCCTCGGGCAAAAAGATTCCCTTGAAGGGAGGGCAGTTCAGCGTAACGGGGCTGTCATCCGCGCTGCCTGAAGCGCTGCTCACGGTAAAATCTCAAACCGCACTGGCTCCTTTGATCGATGTGCTCGTCAAGGCGGGTGTTGTGCCGAAGGTTGCCGGCGAGGTCCCCGTGGATGCCTTCGAAGGCAAGGCCGATGCTGCTGTCGAAATCAGATTTCCTCTGATGGCCAATGTTCGCGCCGATAGCCTTGTTCTTTCTGGCAAGGCGCTGTTGAGCGACATTAAATGCAAGCAAAAGATCAAAGGGCTCGATCTGACGGGTGGCAGCATTGCCATCGACGCCAGCGGCACCTCGATCCAGGCGAAAGGCGACATCCTCGTCAACGGCGTGCAAATCAAACTCGACGGGCAGCGCTTGGTCGAAGCCGAGCCTGGTAAACAGCCGCCACTGCGGCTCAACGCCGTACTCGACAACGCCGACCGCATTCAACTCGGGCTCGACATCAATCACCTCGTGCAAGGCGATATGCCTGTCGAAATTACGGTGACAGAAAATCCTGACGGAACGCCGAAAGTCGAGGTGCGCTCGGATCTCACCAATGCCGATGTGGGGATTGCCGATCTTGCCTGGCGCAAGCCGCCCGGGCGCGCCGCCTTTGCACAGTTCGAGATTGGCAAGGGCAAGGGCAAAGCCATCGAATTGCAGAACTTCCGGGTGGCCGGCGACAACATTGCCATCGAGGGCTGGCTTTCGATGGACGAGTCGAATGAAGTGCGTGAATTCTATTTCCCCGATTTTTCCGTCAACGTCGTCACGCGGCTCGAAGTGCGCGGCAAGCTGGGCGCCGACAAGATCTGGAAGATCAACGCCAAAGGCGCGACGTTCGATGGCCGCGACCTGTTCCGGTCTCTTGTTTCAATCAGCGCCGCTGATGGTAACCGTGTCCGGCCGTTGCGGCCAAGCGCGGGCCTCGATCTTGAAGCCGACATCGGCACCATTCTCGGTCACTCCGATGTGGCGCTGCGCAAGGTGTCGTTGCGGCTGTCTGACCGCGACGACAAGCTAACGGCCCTGCAGGTGGACGGCACGCTCGATGGTGGCAAGCCACTCAAGGTTCTGCTGCGCCAGCAGCAAGGACAGGGGCGTATCGTCTATGCCGATGCAACCGATGCCGGCCAAGCATTGAGGCTGGTCGGCTTTTATCCGAACATGCAAAACGGCCGCGTACGCCTCGAAGTGAACCTCGAAGGTAAGGGCGCTGCAACAAAAACGGGCCTGCTCTACGTCGACAATTTCAAAGTTCTTGGTGACCCGATCGTGGCGGAAGTGTTTTCAAATGCGCCCGATCAATCGAATTCCGATGGCAAGGCCGCCAGCAAAAAAGTGGCCCGTGAGGAATTCTACTTCGATAGCCTGCGCGTGCCATTCTCAGCGGGGCATGGTCAGTTTGTGATGGAAGAGAGCTATTTGCGCGGGCCAGTGCTGGGCGCCACCGTGCGCGGCAAGATCGACCACATTACGCAGCGCCTCAGTCTCGGTGGCACCTACGTGCCCTTGCAGGGGATCAACAGCGCGCTATGCGGCGTACCGATCGTCGGGCAAATCATCACCGGCATCAAATGCGAAGGCCTGCTCGGCATCACCTACGCCATTCAGGGGCCAATCGCGAAGCCG